>Ga0101944_10005483_pt1 | contig 14375 bp, 11 predicted proteins | sample DewCreD2012metaG_FD_75245 | JGI IMG/M metagenome (GOLD analysis project Ga0101944, IMG submission 75245) | Hot spring sediment bacterial and archeal communities from British Columbia, Canada, to study Microbial Dark Matter (Phase II) - Dewar... ... | reverse complement strand
CGAGTAGATCGCGGCCTCAAGGTTGGCGATGTTGACCCGCGCGGGGAGGCGCGCCATTGCTATACAATCTCCGAAAAGTCGTTGGCGATCGGCGGGGGCGTTTTGGAGGCCATCCTGGTGCATTTACGTCAGGCAAAAGGCGCCTCGAGTGGCCAGAAGGGCTGAACGTTCCTCCTGAGTCGGTCTGCGAAAACGAACCTTACAGGAGCTTTTGTTGCCTCCTGGAAGCCGGCTGACGGATTAGCTCGCGGACTCGCGTTACGCTTGATTGTAGCGCCTGGTTTGTGAGTATAATTATTTTCTCACCTTTTGTCCTCGAGGCTTTTATGTCCACACCCATCGTCGAATGCATTCCCAACTTTTCCGAAGCGCGCCGGCCGGAGGTCGTCGAAGCGATCATGGCGGCGGTCGATCCCTTGCCCTTGGTACCAGCGACATGCACGGAACGGAACCGCCGGTCGGGGTGCTCCATGGCGTCGAGCAGGCGCTGATCGAGGTTGCCGTGGAGAAAAAACGGGACCGGGAGCTCGGCGCGCCCCGGCCGATCAAATGAGAGCGCAGGAAGGTTATGCAAACCGGACACTTGCCAAACAGGAAAATTGAGACGAAACCAGCCGTCCACCGGGTGCGGTTCGAAAACGGCGCATCCATCGAATGGCTGGCTGACAGAGACGGGTACCTGGGCATCGGAAAGGTCTCCTGTGGGCCTGTCCTGCTGCGCTCGCCCGAAGCAATGCCCTGGTCTGTGGAAATACGCAGTCCGGACGCAGTCAGGATCGTTCGGTATCCGATCGTGGGCGTGGAGCAATCGCCGAAAATGCTCAGGCTCCGCCTCGGAGCCGTAGTTACACAGGAAGGACCGATGGACTGGATGCTGCATGCGGTGAGACCGCGCCTGGCTCTCCGCGACCCGACGCAGCCTCCCCGGCGGGCAGCGGACACTTCACTGACCGTCACCATCGAACCGGTTGCCAGAACGACAGGCGGCGCGGTTTTCAGGGGGATCTCCTGTCGCTATATCTACAGGAGTCGGAGCATACCGATTTTCCGGATCCTGGAACGAGGCACCTGGGAGCCGGCCGGACGGGCTGTGGGCGCGGAGTTCTGGATGCGGAACTGTTTCACGCCTTCGATCGTCAAGTTTGTCCGCAGGAATCAGTTCCACTCCACTGAGTGGTATCTGCCATCGTGCGAGAATCCCAACATCTTCCAGTTTCTTCCGCTTCAGACCGAGCTTCAGGGATTCACTTTCACGGCATGTGAGGAGGGCGTGCTCGTCACATGGCCGACGCGAGTTGCGCATGTCCGGTCGTATTTCGAGAAGCCGCGGGGAAGGGATTTCATCGCGCACATTCACGAGCACTGCGGAGATCTTTCCCTCCGCTTCGAGACCGCGCCGGTCGAGATCCTCTGGACCGAGGGCCGCAGGGACAGGATCGGCCTCGCCAATCTCTACGAGAGCGTGAAGGAACTCGTCCACGACACTCTTCACTCACACATCGGCATGAGACGGGAGAGGGTGACGACCTACGGCCAGATTGAGGAATGGGGAAATGCCGACCTCGAAAAATACCGCAGAGGGGGTCTGCCCCGTCTCCTGAAAGCCGGATGCCGGACCATATATCTGGCCAACCACTTTCAGAACAACATGAACACATGGGGCGTGAGCAACATGTGCTGCACGGTGGACTACAAGGTGGCGGAAAGCGTTGGCGAACACAGGCTTGCCGGTTTCTGCCGGGACGCCCGTGCGGCTGGCGCAAGGGTGGAAATGTGGGGCAATACCTCCATATCAACGCTTACGGAAATCTTCAGCAGACGCAACGGCCGGCCGGCCAGGATACGCTTCCTGCCAGACGAGGACTCCATCGTCGAGGTGATTCGCAGGGCAAAGGCGCCGTTCGTCCGCAATCCCTCCAATGCCATAGAGGCGGATCATTACACGCCAGTGTTTGCTGTGCTGAACCTGAGGGACCCCGACATCCGGGCATACTGGCTGAAGCGTTGGAAATACGCCCACGACAAGATCGGCCTGGAAGGGATATTCCTCGACAGCTCATTCAACCTGTCCAGCGACAAGTTTCATTATTGCCAGAACACTCAGGCCGGGCAGGCCGGCGCGACCGCGGACCAAACCCACCTGTTGGGCCAGTACAGACCAGCGAGAGAGCCGCCATCCGCCATTCTTTCTCAGTACCGGGCTCATCTGGATCTCATGGTGGAAATGCAGAAGATGGGTTACGTTTACTGCAATGAAGACCTCGGCGTGTTCGGCATACACCGACATGGACCGGATGTCGTGGCGCGCCTCGACTCCCTGCCGATCTGGGCCGACACGATATGCTGCTTCGACGGAGCCGCGATCGAAAAAGCCGGCGCGGATCCCGACGAAGTGTTCTTCAAGGGGCTGGCGTACAGGATGATGTGGTCGCTTTACTGGGATCCCCCCTCCGGAAAACTCACATTCAGATACGGCGGCCCGCGCGGCCGGAGCGATATTCCCCGCGCATGGCACATGCGCCTGCTCCACGCATTCAACAGCGTCTGTGACCTGATGCGCGAGCGCCGCATCCTCGGCGGCGAAGCCGGTGTTCTTTATCGATGCGATGCCGAGGAAGTGCTCTGGTCCTTTTCAGCGATGCGGCTCGAATGGCGGCGGCAAAGACCGATTCTCGACGTTTTGAGCGGCAAACGCGCCTTTTCTGACACGCTTCACACCAAGCCCATGGCCGTCTATCGGCTGGGTCCTCCGGCAGAGCAATAGAACAAACATCCGGTGTGAAATGAGAAATTGACAGCTCGCCGCCATGAGGACTATGCTCCTGGTGCTTGCTAATGGATTCTGGTATGAATATGGTTTCGAGATTGAAACCAGCGGCTCCTTGCTCTGTTATTCACCTCTCCCCTTGCATTCGCTTTGCCCGCGCCATCCGGATTGACAGCATCGTGCTCGAATCAGGATACGCAGATCGTTCTGTCCTGGAACCAGGTGCCAACGGCGGCGGGATATTGTATCTACAGGCTCAAACCCACGCCTGTTCAGGCAGAAGGAACGGTGAGCGCGGGAACCGCGACCAATACCGTATCATGGGTAAATCCGGAGAGAGCCGGCGATGGCCGGTACGACACCGGCACATACACCTCGGGCGGATATTCCTCAAACGACTGGATTCAGATCTCTTTCTCTCCGCCGCGCAGGGTCGGCGCCGTAGGCGGATTCCTCGCAGCCCTGCATGAACATCCCAACTGGATACGCGGCGTATGGACGCTTTACATAAATGATGCTGCGGTCGGCACCGGCAACCCTGGCGACGGCGGCAGGGTGGTTTACAGGAGGCTTTTCGAAGGCACGCCCACAAATGCGTCAACCGTTCGCGTGGAGCTTACTGGAGGCGCCACCGACCCGGGCTCTTCATTGGGCGAAATTGATGTTTGGGAATTCGATTGTCTGGCCACCAACCTGGGCGCAGCCAGCACAACGTTCGTTCATTCGGGCGTGAGCAAGGGTGTCTCATATTCCTATTACGTCACGGCTTGGACTGCCGGCGAAGAAAGTCCGCTGTCCAACATCGCGAGCATCAAGGCAGGGGACCGCGACGACACGAACACTTCGGACCTTGCGGCAGAATTTGTCGCAGCACCTTGCTATTCGAGCGTTCGGCCCGGCTGGACAGATCTGCGCCCGCCGCGCGTGAAGCCTCCGGATCCTCCTGGTTCGCTGAGGCTCAGCGGCGCTTCCCTGAAGTGGGATCTGTCTCCAACCGAAGGCGCAAGCGGGGATGTCGAAAAATACGTAGTGTACAGGTCGGCGGCTGGCGTCACCACCAACTCAGCTTTCAACATCCAGACCAACGGTTTCCTCAGGTCCAAACGCAACTTTCCCACCATGCAGGGAGTGCTTGACGGAACCATCGCCAACGTGGGTGATCGCGCCCGTTGGGCCAACTATGCCGAGTCAGACGACATAGTGGATTTCGGCCGGAGCAACTTCTATGCGATAACAAGGCTGGTCATACATCAGAGCAGGGATGGGCTCGGCGCGCAGCAGCACCATTATCGCCGGTGTTATCTGGAAACTTCCGGCGGCTACATGGTCGGGTACAACGGCATCCTCACCGGCGGAGGCGCCGGAGCGATTGATTTCTACAGCACGGCGCTCTACTGCGCTACAGTTTTCAGCTCTACGGACGACAGCGGTTATGCCACGTTCGGTGTTGCTCCGAAGGCAGCCGGCGCGATTCCCAACGCCTGGATCGTCGGAGACTTCCTCGTCATTCACATGTGCAATGGCGAGAATAACATCCGGCACGCTGAGTATGAAATACTCGGGTTTCCGGTTCAGCAGGTCGGCGAGACGCCGGCCGGAACTGCAATCTTCGCTGACCTTTCGTCAAAACAGGGCCTGATTTACACATATTTCGTCGTTGCAGAGGATCACGCCGGAAACCAGAGCGAACCTGCGTTCGCCACGTTCGTCATCCCGGCCCGCGGCACGGTTGTTCTTGTCAAATAGCCGCATTTTGCAAAGGCGGTTTCCCCCATGGGAGGCTGCCGAGGATTCTGCCGGCCGACTGGCTCCTTTTTTTTGTTCTTGCCGCTGACAACCGGATTACATTCAAATGTCGCGTGTTGCGGCCGGTAGTGCGACCCGGCCATTTGTCCCGGATTTTGCGTTCGAGAAACGGCCGGTTTGCATGCGTGACTCGGTCCAATCGCAAAATCCGGGTTTGGCGAACGCAAAAAGGGATGAAAGGCTTCAGAATCGGAAAGGTTTCCATCGGGAAAACACCGCGTGTCGTGGGCTGCCTCTCGACCCTGCGGGAGCCATCCTTCGTGGCGAAAGCAGCCCGTTTGGGCTGCGACCTGGTCGAGATGAGGCTCGACAGGATCGGTCCTTTCAGGTCCGGGTGGATGGATAACGCGCGCGGCATTGAAAAAGCCGGCGTGCCTGTGATTGTCACCCTGCGCTGGGCAAGGGAAGGCGGGCTGTGGACCGAATCGGACCTCGGCAGGGAGCCGATTCTGCTCAGCGCCATCGAGGCATTTTCGTGCGTTGATATAGAACTGGCGAGCGCGCTTTGTCTTCCGCTCGCGCGCAGGGCCGAAGAGCTCGGCAAGCGCCTGATCGTTTCGTTTCATGATTTTCGCCTCACTCCTCCCCTCGACGCGCTTCGCCAGATCGTGCGCAGAATCAACAGGATTCCGTGCGCCATTCCAAAAATAGCGACCATGGTGACGTCGGAGGCCGACATATTCGCCCTGCGCAGTCTTCTCGAGTCGGAGAACGAAAGGCCGCTGTGCGTGATCGGCATGGGGCCGTTGGGAAGCAGAACGCGCCTGCTGTTTCCGTCGCTCGGCTCATGCCTGGCGTACGGTTACCTCGACGTTCCTGCGGCGCCGGGCCAGTTGAGAGCCTCGGCCATTGCCTGGCAATTGAAAACGAAAGAGGTAGAGCGAAGAAATCATGAACCTTCTGGAAAGAACTCTGCTGGCCGTAAGGGAACCGGACATGGCGCTTGCCGGCCCCGTCGCGCGAAGGCTTGACAGTCTCACGAAGCCGCAGGGCAGCCTCGGCCGTCTCGAAGAGATCGCGCTGCGATACTGTCTGGCCCGCGGAACCGCGATGCCGGAACCCGGGCCGAAGAAAATAGTCTGCATGGCCGCCGACCACGGTGTTGCGGAGGAGGGAGTTTCAGCCTATCCGCAGGCCGTGACCGCGCAGATGGTTGCGAACATGCTCGCGGGCGGAGCGGCCATCAACGTGCTTGCTCGCCACACAGGCGCTGAACTCGAACTGGTGGACATGGGCGTGACTGCCGACCTTTCGCGCATGGCAGGGCTGCGTTCCTGCAGGATACGCGCCGGATCGAACAACATTGCGAGGGGTCCGGCCATGAGCGTTGAGGAGGCGGTCCGCGCCGTCGAAACCGGCATATCAATCGCACGCGAAGCAGCCTCTGGCGGGTTCGCATTGCTCGGAACCGGCGACATGGGCATAGCCAATACCACTCCATCCTCCGCTCTTTTCGCCGCGCTGCTTCCATGCAGGCCTGCGGAGGTTACGGGAAGAGGCACAGGAGTTGACGACGCCGGCCTGCAGAGAAAACTCGCAACCATAGAAAAGGCGCTCAGCGTGAACCGGCCCCGGCTCGGCGATCCTCTTTCGGCGCTTGCTGCGCTCGGCGGCTTCGAAATTGCGGGCATAGCGGGCCTGATCATAGGCGGAGCGGCATTCCGGCTGCCGGTTGTCGTTGACGGATTCATATCGTCAGCAGCGGCTCTGTGCGCGATAAGAATGAATCCGGCTGTGGCCCGCTATATCTTTTTCAGCCACGTTTCAGCCGAAGCCGGACATCGCTTTGTCATGGATCGGATCGGAGAGAGGCCGGTGCTGGATCTCAGCATGCGGCTTGGCGAGGGCACCGGCGCGGCTATCGCCATGTCGGTCATAGAGGCTGCGCTCAAGCTTTACAGGGAAATGGCCACATTTGATTCCGCCGGCGTCACCTCGCGAGAAGGGGCCTGAAGAAATCTTTGCAATTCGCTCCATTCGCGGCGCCATGCGCCGGCTCATCGAAAAATGCGGAATGAAAATTGGCGTTGAAAAGCTCGTTGAACGGCTCTTGCGTTCGATGAATGGCAGGATTGCATCAACCGCCGGATCCGCGGCCTCCGATCTGCCGTGCTCGGGCGGACCGCAAAAGCCTGGCCTGGCGGTCGCTCTTGCGTGCCTGTGGCTGCTGGTTCATCTGGCTCCGGTCTGTGCGGCCGCTCCGCAGGCCGGTTCTTCCCTTGGCACCAACGATCTCAATTCTCTGATCTGTCGCCTCGGGGCCGCGACATTTGCTCAGCGCCGAGCAGCCCGCGACGCGCTCTCTCAACTGCTGGCCGCCGGAGATCCTGCCGTTCTTTCCGAGTGCGTTTGCGCGTACCGGCGCTCCGATGACCCGGAGGTGCGGCTCCAATTGCTGCAACTCCTCATGGAAGTGTTCGAAGATCGGATCAGGAAGTTCGGACGCGGATTCCTCGGAATCCGGCTGGAGCCGGTCCGGTTCGCCGGCCAGGACGGACGGATCTGGACAGGAATCCGGATAGTCGGCTTTCTGCCTGACTCAGCCGCCGCAAAAGCCGGACTCAGGGAAGGAGACATTATCGTCTCCGCCGACAGTCTCGATCTCGACACCGAACCGGATCCCTCGATGTTCACTTCCTACATCCAGTCCAGAATCCCGGGTTCGCGGGTGGTTCTGCGGGTGTTTCGCGGCGAGGAAATCGAGACTGTGGATGTGACGCTGGGGGCCATCCCCGAGGATCTGCAGGAGAACATGGCCATGACGGACACAGAGAAGAAGAGGCTGTTTCGTCTGTGGCTCAAGAGTTTGGACCCCGAGCCTTCCAGATAGCAGGAGACTGGCAATGTATGCGATACGTCCGCGACCGAAGGGTGGCGATGGGAACCCTTCGCGAGGTGAAAGATCCGGTTATCATGTTCAACACGTTCCGTTTTGGCGGCGAAGCCTGTGCGCTGAAGCGAGCAGAAGGTTTCAAGGCGCAGAATCTTCGCTGCCCGCAGGAAATACTCGGGCTTGGCGCCTTCGACTGGTGGCGATGGTCAATGTTGACGAATATAGCAGTCAACTCAGCGTTTGACTTGCAAACATGAGCGGGCAATGGACAATGCCCGGCAGGAATCGACTCGTGTTCTGACTGAACGCAGAAAGCTGGCGTCATTCGAGGAGGCATCATGCGCAGGGCACAGATCATACTCGACCGCGATTTCGTGATTGGGGATGTGGACCCAAGGTTGTTCGGCTCATTCATCGAACATCTGGGAAGGGCCGTGTACAGCGGCATCTACGAGCCGGGACATCCCCGTGCGGACGCTGACGGATTCCGAACCGACGTCAGCGAACTGGTCAGGGAACTGGGCGTGACTATCGTTCGGTATCCGGGCGGCAACTTCGTGTCAGGATACAACTGGGAGGACGGCATCGGACCGCGGGAAAAAAGGCCCAGGCGCCTCGACCTTGCATGGAAGTCGCTCGAGACCAACCAGGTCGGAACAGACGACTTTGTCCTGTGGTGCCGCAAAACCGGCGTGGAGCCGATGATCGCCGTAAACCTCGGGTCGCGCGGTCCGGCAGACGCCGCGCGTCTGGTGGAATACTGCAACGTGCCGTCAGGCACCGCCCTGAGCGATCTTCGCAGGGCCAACGGCTTCGCCGAACCCCACAGAATCAGGGTCTGGTGTCTGGGCAACGAAATGGACGGCCCCTGGCAGATAGGCCATAAGAACGCCGCAGAATACGGGCGTGTCGCATGCGAGGCCGCCAAGATGATGAAATGGGTTGATCCTGATATCCAGCTTGTCGCCTGCGGTTCGTCCGGACGAGGCATGAGCACGTTCGGAGCGTGGGAACTGGCGGTTCTGGAGGAGACCTACGACCATGTGGATTATCTCTCCCTGCACACTTACCTCGGCAATTGGGACAAGGACTCCGCCTCGTTCTTCGCCAGGGCGGAGGAAATGAACGATTTTATTTCCGAGACAGTCGCTCTCTGCGACGCGGCGGCCGCGAAACGGAAGTCCCGCAAACGGATGATGCTGTCCTTCGACGAATGGAACGTGTGGTATCACCAGGGCTTTGATTCGAACAAGGCGCGGGGCTGGCCCGAGGCGCCGCCGCTGCTGGAGGACATTTACACGGTCGAGGATGCTCTGGTGGTAGGCGGCATGATAATAACCCTGCTCAATCACGCTGATCGGGTGCGCATCGCGTGCCTCGCCCAGCTTGTCAATGTTATCGCCCCGATCATGACCGAAAAGGGCGGCCGATGCTGGCGGCAGACCATCTTCCATCCGTTTGCGCAGACCGCGGCGCTCGCGCGCGGCGGGATCGTTCTCAGGCCTGTGGTGAAATGTCCGGTGTACGACTCCAAGGCGCGCGAAGGAACGCCTGTTCTGGCCGCGGCGTGCGTGCTCGACCCGGATGGCGGATCCCTGGCGATTTTCGCGGTCAACAGATGCATTGGCAGAGACGGAGCGATCGAGCTTTCGGTTGACCTGCGGGCGTTTCCACAGATGAAGGCGGCCCAGTGGACTGTTCTGACCCACAGGAATCTGAAGGCCGTGAACAGCGCTTCCAGGCCGGAGGCTGTACGGCCCCGACCGGTGGCCGGGGCTTCGCTCGCTGGAGGACGCCTTTCGGCAATTCTTCCGCCCGCATCCTGGAACACGATTGTGCTGAGAAGCAGGAAATAGGATTTCGACCCTGGAGGAAAATACCATATGAAAAATGGCGGACTGAAGTCGCAGTGGCCGGTCCTGCGCGTGTACAACGAAGAGCATCTGCATCGCATAGCTCTTCCGCTCGGCGGCATAGGCACGGGCACGGTTTCGCTCGGAGGACGGGGCGACCTGCGGGACTGGGAAATCATGAATCGTCCGGCGAAGGGATTCTATCCGCCCGGACAGGGTTACATCACGCCATGCCTGGGGTTCGTGCTTTACGCAAGGCCGGCCGGCTCGAACGCCTCCTCCCGACTTCTCGAAGGGCCGCTGGATTTTGCGGATTACGAAGGCTCGAACGGCATTTGCGTCCCGAATCACGGCATGCCGCGCTTCAGGCGCTGCAGTTTCGCGGCGGCGTATCCCCTCGGCCAGGTGTTCCTCAGCGACCCTGATTCGCCGCTGAAAGTCCGCCTCGAGGCATTCAACCCTCTCATCCCCGGCGACAGCGACAACAGCGGCCTGCCTGTAGCCGTTTTCCGCTATGTCCTGCTGAACGAAAGCGGCAGGCGCGTGGAAGCCTCTGTGTGCGGCACGATCCCGAACTTCATCGGCGTGGACGGGTCCACGCCCACGGGCGTGCAATGGACCGGCGAGCCCGACTACCGCGGCGGATTGAAGGGAAACAGGAACGAGCACCGTAAATCCGGCAACATCCACGGAGTTTTCCTCTTTTCACGCGAACTCCATCCGCTGTCGCCGGCGTGGGGCACGATTGCCCTTGCGGTTCTGGGCTGCGCTGATTCGGCCGTCACATGGCGCACAGGCTGGGCTGAAAAGAAATGGAACGACTCGTTTCTGGATTTCTGGGATGATTTTTCGTCCGACGGACGGATCGAGGAAAGGGAGCATGTCTCCGCTCCGGATCCGAAGGCGTCGCTCTGCGCAAGCATCGTGATCGGGCCCCATTCATCAAAAGCGATCACCTTCCTGCTCGCATGGCATTTCCCCAACAGGAAGACATGGACGCCGGCGCCGAAACCCGAAAAGAAACCTGCGCAGCAGTGTTGCGGAGCGGAGTGCCCTGCGGCCGGAGATTCCGGCGACCCGGATCAGATAGGCAACTACTACACGACCCTTTTCAGGGATGCGTGGGACGTTGTGGAAAAGGTCGCGCCGCGGCTGCCTGAGCTGGAACGCAAGACGGTGGAGTTCGTACGGGCTTTCTGCGGGAGCGACCTGCCTGATCCTGTGAAGGAAGCTGCTCTGTTCAATCTCAGCACCCTTCGCACCCAGACATGCTTCCGGACGCCGGACGGTTTCCTTTTCGGTTGGGAGGGATGCCATGACCGGGCCGGCTGCTGTCATGGGTCATGCACCCATGTTTGGAATTACGAAAATGCCGTGGCTCATCTTTTCGGAGATCTTTCGAGGAATGCGCGGCGGCTCGAGTTCCTGCATGCGACCGATGAACGGGGCCTCATGAGCTTCAGGATCAACCTCCCCCTGAGCCGGGCACAGGAATTCGGCAAGGCGGCGGCGGACGGCCAGATGGGATGCATCGTGAGAGCGTTCCGGGACTGGAAACTTTCGGGAGACATGGAGTTTCTCCGCAAGATATGGCCCAAAGTGCGCAAGGCCGTGGAGTTCTGCTGGATACCGGGCGGTTGGGACGCAGACAGAGACGGCGTCATGGAAGGCTGCCAGCACAACACCATGGATGTGGAGTATTACGGGCCGAACGGCCAGATGACCGTCTGGTACCTTGCCGCGCTGCGCGCCGCCGAGGAAATGGCGCGCGCCGTTGGCGAGAACGATTTTGCCGACCGCTGCCGCTCCCTTTTCGAGAAGGGAAGCAAGTGGACCGATGAGAATCTTTTCAACGGCGAATATTACGAACACATCGTCAGGCCTCCCGCATCGGCCGACGCGATCGCTCCAGGGCTGCAGGTCGGAATGGGAGCGTCCGATCTTGCGGAGCCGGAGTTCCAACTGGGCCCTGCGTGCCTTGTGGATCAGCTTGTCGGACAGTACATGGCTCGTGCGGCAGGCCTGGGCTATCTCCTGAAGCCCGAAAACGTCCGTTCGGCTCTGCGCAGCATAATGAAGTACAACTTCCGGAAGCATTTCTTCAATCACTTCAACCACATGCGGACATTTGCGACAGGCGACGAGTCAGCGCTGTTGATGGCCACTTATCCCAGGGGCAACAGGCCGAAGAGCCCGTTCCCCTACTGCAACGAGGTCATGACAGGATTTGAATACACCGCCGCGGTCGGAATGCTCTACGAGGGAATGACCCGGGAGGGGCTGCGCTGCATCAAGGCGGTACGGGACCGGTACGACGGTCGCAAGAGGAGTCCGTTCGACGAGGCGGAATGCGGCCATCACTACGCCCGTGCAATGGCAAGCTGGACGGCGGTCCTGGCTCTCAGCGGTTTTCAGTATTCGGGCATTGATGGGGCCATGAGGTTCGCGGGTCGGCCGGGGAAACATTTCTGGTCGAACGGCCAGGCGTGGGGAACCTGCGCGGTGAGCAGAGCAGGCAAGGCAATGAAGGTGTCCATCAGGGTCCTGCACGGCTGTCTGAAACTGGGCAGTCTTGAACTGGCGGGTTACGGAGAGCGATCATGGCCGAGGCCGGCTGAAGTGAAAGCCGGCCACACACTGACAGCAGCGGTTCGCGCCGCTCAGCAGCAGAAGCAAAAGTCGGCATGAAAGCAGTCGTTGTCGAAAAACAGGGCGTTCTGGCGGTGAGGGAAATATCCGAACCGTCGGTCGGGGAATACGACTGTCTGTGCAGGATGCTGTACGGTGTCACCTGCACAGGCACGGAATTGCAGATTCTCGCCGGACGGTTTCCGTGGCCGGTTCGTTATCCGACGATTCTCGGCCATGAAACCGTGGGGCGGGTGGTTGAAACAGGGGCCAAGGTCAGACATCTGAAAAAGGGCGATCTGGTGGTTCGCGCCGGCGTGACGAGGTCCCTCTCGCTTCAGTACGATGTGACATGGGGTGGATTCACGGAATACGGGCTTGCGCGCGATTACCGGGCAATGAAGGAGGATGGCCGCAAGAAGGAGGAATGGGAGGACTGCCGCGGGCAGCTGCCTGTTCCGGAAGGCATTCATGCGCCGCAGGCTGCGATGATACCCACCTGGAGAGAGACGCTCAGTTGCCTGCTTCGCGCGGGTTTCTCCCAGGGCATGAACCTTCTCATCCTGGGCTCCGGCGGCCATGGCCTGGCGTTCGCCGCTCATGCGGCGATCATCGGCGCCGCGAGGCTTGCGATGGTCGGCAACGCGGCAAGAAAGGCCCTTGCGCTGCGCGCCGGAGCCACCGACTTTTTCGACTACAAGGCCGACAAACTCATACCGCGCATCTCCGTGGCATGTCCGGCCGGATTTGACATGATCATGGACGCGGTTGGCTCGAAGGGCAATCTGGACAAGTTCCTGCCGCTTCTTAAACCGCGCGGCATAGTATGCATCTACGGCTGGCAGGACTACGGATCATGCACGATCACCCCAACGCGCGCGCGCGGCTCGTTCACATTCGCGCAGCCAGCGATTGACGAGGACGAGGTGCACCAGCGCGTCGCGCAACTCGTTCTTGCCGGCAAACTGGACGCCCGGCTGTGGATCAATCCGGATGAGCCGTTCCATATGGCGGAAATCCAGAAGGCGTTCGAGGCTCTCAAGACGCGCAAACTCGTCAAGGCTCTGATTCAGCTTCTTCCCCAGTGAACACGGATCTTGCGTTTGGAAAGGGCCGGGTGGCATGACCTGCCGGAAAGACGTGGTGTCACAAGAAAGTGGACATGGAGAATCGGAGAACACACAGCGGCGCGCCTTCAGTCTGCCGCCCTCGGAAAGAGCGCAAAATCGGGGATGATCCGGACATGACCGCTGCGGCTGGCCTGTTTGCGCCAGTCGGTCAGGGCGCAGGTGCGGGATTTCCGTCCTGAGAACGAGGTTCCGTGGCGTTTGGTTCGGCCGGCTCATCCGATCGGGCATCCGAATCAGAGGCCTCGTTCTCCTCCTCATTGTCGTCTGACTGTCCCAGGAGATTGGGCATGAACCACTGGTGCTTGGAAAAGCGGTCCTTCCAGGATTGCTCCATTGCTTCAATAAGGTTCATGGCGCCGTCAGGAGGAAGGCTGAACGGCGGGGATCGCAGACGATCCATAAGCGCTTCATGAAGGTACGGGTAGAACGGCATGTCTTTGGCCTTGGTCACAGACAGGTTCCAGAGGCTGCATGCCATGTCGAAGAGCGTGGGGTCCGGTCTGCCCTCATTGAAAATTCGGTACAGGGGCGCCCCGTACAGGATGACAATCCTGGTCTGGAAGTCCAGCACACGGCTCATCTGCCTGGCTGTCCTTGGGTCTTTATTCCTTTTCACGTTCCGCTCTCCCATGCGCTTGGCGACGCAGACACTACCAAACGCAGGACGCGATCCAAGCCGAAAAGAGGCCGAGCAACCCGGGCCTCACGCTCCGGCCGCAAGCCTTCCGGACACGATCCTCGGCCTTCCGGAAAGGTCCGGAGCCGAGCCGACCTGTTCAAAGCCGGCGCCGCTCAGCAACCCGCACACACTTCCGGCCTGGCCGTCTCCGACTTCGAGGAAGAGCCATCCGCCCGGCTTGAGAGCAAGGGCGGCGTCCTGGACGACGTCACGGATGACGCTCATGCCGTCCGGCCCGCCGTCAAGCGCGATGCGCGGTTCGTGATCGCGGATCCATACCGGCAGGCTCGCGATTTCCGCGCTGGGAATATAGGGCAGGTTTGCCACAACACAGTCCAGACATTCAGGATCCACAAGATCAGCGACGCCTTCCGCGGAAAAGGCCACCCTGTCCGACACATTCCACTTCTCCGCGTTCTCGCGGGCAAGGGAAAGCGCGTCCTCGCTCACATCCAGCCCAAGATAGAGTCCGTTCGGACGCTCAAGCGCCAGGGTAATCGCTATGCACCCGCAGCCCGTTCCGATGTCCGCCACAACCGGCCGCGGCTGCTTCCAGATAGACTCGCAGCGCAGGACGCTGTCGACCAGAACCTCGGTTTCAGGCCTCGGAATCAACGCCCGGCGGTCCACCTTGAAGGAGCGGCCCATGAAGTCCCACTCGCCCAGCACGTACTGAACC
>Ga0101944_10005480_pt1 | contig 14381 bp, 12 predicted proteins | sample DewCreD2012metaG_FD_75245 | JGI IMG/M metagenome (GOLD analysis project Ga0101944, IMG submission 75245) | Hot spring sediment bacterial and archeal communities from British Columbia, Canada, to study Microbial Dark Matter (Phase II) - Dewar... ... | reverse complement strand
ATACTGCGGAGCGCACGTGGCCTTCAGTTCCATCCTACTGGTAAGCGATTGATCATAAAACCAGTTAAGGATCTCCTCCGCCTGTTCGCCATGAACCGCTTGCTCTTCGCTGATCGTCAACCCGCACCCTACCGGGACCAGCAGGAATAGATGAAAGGCATCCACGCCGATGCTTTCCGCCATTTTGAGGATGTCCGGCAGTTGGTGAGCGTTATGGTTGGAGACGGTAGTATTGATTTGGGTGGAAACACCCAATTGCTGGAGAGCTTTGATGCCGCGGATGGCGGCGTCGAACGCTCCTTCGTGTCCCCGGAAATTATCGTGGGTAGCCCTGTCCGCGCCGTCGATGCTAACAGAAACTCTTTGAATTCCAGCATCATAGATGCGGTGGGCCATAGCTTCGTCCACCAGGGTGCCGTTAGTGGCAAGGGCGACCCGGATGTTCTTGCTTGTGGCGCGCTGCGCCAAATCAAACACATCCCGGCGCCAAAGGGGCTCACCGCCGCTCAAAACGAGTATAAGTGGGGCATATTCCGCAATCTGATCGATGATTTTGCAGCATTCGCCAAAGCTCAGATCGTCTGGGGACATCAGTTCGGTGGCGCTGGCGCGGCAGTGTATGCACCTTAAGTTGCAACCAGTTGTCAGTTCCCAGAAGACCAGGCGGGGGCGGTAAGTGGCAGCCGGGTTATGCGCTGTCATGCCAAGGACAGTGCAATTGTCGGGCCAAGATCAGGAACGCCCTTGAATAGCCTTGGCGAGCTTTTCGGCGCGGAGCAGGAAGGTTTGAACGTCCTCGCCTTCGCTGCTCTCGATGACGCCCACGCTAGCCCGAAGCTTGACGCAGCACTCGCCACAGTCCAGTTCGAAAGTGGCGTTGAGGCGGATGGAAAGGTCGCGGGAGAGGCGGATGGCGGTGGCTTTGTCGCTATCGAGAAGGACAAGAAACTCGTCGTCGCTCCAGCGCCCGGCCGGGGTGTCCGCTGGAAGCATGGCGGTGATGGCGGCCGAGACGGCGGCGATGAGCGAGTCGGCTTTGGCGCGGGAAAGGTCCCGCTCCAGGTACTTGTAATTGGCGAGCCAGATATAGAGCAACTCGAAGCGGGCGCCCGACGCAACCGCGACGGCGATTTGCCGCTCCATCTGCCGGCGGTTGGCCAATCCGGAGACTCTGTCGGTGTGCGCCTCCCGCTCCGCGGTTTCAAGGCGCCGTTGCAGGGTCTGGATTTCGTCCCGCAACTGAGCGGTGAGCAACATGCGCTCCTTGCGAAACGCATCCACGCACTCTTCCAGCCGCGCGGCGCAGGCGCGGATTTCCGCCTGCAAGCGTTGGACGTCGTTTAACGCAGCCAGCGTACGCAAGCGCGCCGCCTCGCCGCGCAGCATGGTTTCCGCCCCGCCGGCGACGTCACGGGCAGCGCTCGAGAGCGCTTCGTCCAGGGCGCGCACGGTGACGCTTAGCTCGCGGCACAACTGTTCATAGCGGGCGTGAGATATGGCTGTGAATCCGGTCCATTCCCGTTCGAATCCCGAGCGCACGCTGTTGACAGATTCCACGGTGTGCTCCCGGCGGACAGACTGCTCCGCTTCCCGCAGATAGGTTCGCAACTGGGACGCAGCCGCAGGGTCGATTTCGAGCGTGTGGTTGGCCAGTGTCCTCAGAACCCCGGACAGGCTGTCTACGCCGGAGACGGCCAACTCTTCCAAGCGGTCGAGTTCATTGAGAGAGCGTTTGAGTGAAACCAAAGACATGTTCGCCGGCTGTGACTGCGGTCTCCTTCGCCATTCTTATCGGTCCCAATAGCCGGACTTTAGCCATTTTTCAGGTAGGCAAACCGCAAGATGAACAGCGCCGTCAGCAGGTAGACGAGCCAGTTGACCTCGCGCCATCTGCCCTGCAACAGGCGCACGAGCGTGAAGGCGGTGAATCCGAACGCCAAGCCGTTGGCGATGCTGAAGGTCAGCGGAATGGCGGTCAGCGTCAGGAAGGCGGGAATCCCCGCCGCCGGGTCCTGCCAGCGGATTTCCCCGGCGTGCGCCGCCATGAGGGATCCCACCACGATGAGCGCCGGCGCGGTGGCGGCGGGCGGAATCGCGCCCAAAGCCGGAGCGACGAACAGCGCCACCAGGAAACACACACCCGAGACGATGGCTGGGATTCCGGTTCTTCCGCCCGCCGCCACGCCCGCCGCGCTCTCGATATAACTCACCACCGTGGAAGTGCCCGCCACCGCGCCCGCCATGGTGGCTGTGGCGTCGGAATAAAGGATGCGGTTGAGGCGCGGAATTTCGTTAGCCTCGTTGAATAGCCGCGCCTGCTTGCCTACCGCCAGCAAAGTGCCCAAGTTGTCGAACAGGTCGATGAACAGAAAGGCGAAGACGATTTCGGCCAGCGGCAACCGGAGCGCGCCGGCGACATCCAACTGGAATGCGGTCCCGCCGAGGGAAGGGAGGCTGAACCCATGGAAATCGATCTTGGCCAACCCGAACAGCGCACCCGCCGCGGTGGTGGCGAGGATGCCGAGCAGCATCGCGCCGCGGACGCCGCGCGCCATCAGAGCGGCGATGAGAAGCAATCCGAAAACCGCCAGCACGGTGTGCGGATCGCGCAGATTTCCCAGCGTGACCATCGTAGCCGGGCTCGGCGCGACGATGCCCGCGTTGCGCAAGCCCACCAGAGCGATGAACAAGCCGATGCCCACCGCCACGGCGGCGTAAAGCTCGCGCGGAATGGCCTCCACGATCATGCGCCGCAAGCCCACGGCAGTCAGGACGAAAAAGATCGCGCCCGACAGAAACACCGCGCCCAGAGCCGTTTGCCAGGCCACGCCCATGCCCTTGACGACCGAATATGTGAAATAGGCGTTCAATCCCATGCCCGGCGCCAGGGCGATCGGATACCGCGCCATTGCCCCCATCAGGATGCTTCCGATGGCCGCTGAAATACAAGTGGCCGCGACCACAGAAGGGTAGGGCATCCCGGTTTCCTGGAGAATCGACGGGTTGACGAAAACGATGTACGCCATAGTCACAAACGTCGTCAGTCCGGCCAGGATCTCAGTGCGCCAACTCGCGCCCAGCCTCTCGAATTCGAAGTACCGCTCCAGTCGGGTGCGCATGCTCCAAGAGGCGATCATACCGGAAGCGCGCACGGAAGGTACCATAGAAGGTTAAATCGGTATGCGAAAAAAACGGCTAGGCAACAGTGACATGGAATTAACGCCCATCGGCGTCGGCGCGTGGGCCATGGGAGGCGGCGACTGGCAGTTCTCTTGGGGACCGCAGGACGATCGCGAATCGATCGGCGCGATTCACGCCGCTCTCGATGCGGGCGTTAATTGGATCGACACCGCGGCGGTGTACGGTCTGGGACATTCCGAGGAAGTGGTTGGCAAGGCTCTAAAAGGCCGTTCCAGCAAGCCCTTCGTGTTCACCAAGTGCGAACGCCGCTGGGACGAGAACCGGCGCATCTTCCACTGCCTGAAGCGAGACTCCGTCCGCCGGGAGTGCGAGGACAGCCTGCGGCGGCTCCAAGTCGACGTGATCGATCTTTACCAGATTCACTGGCCGCAGCCGGAGGAAGACATCGAGGAAGGATGGGCGGCGCTCGCCGAGTTGAAAGAAGAGGGCAAGGTCCGCTGGATCGGCGTATCCAATTTCAATGTCTCCCAGATGGAGCGAGTCCGGCGCATCGCGCCCATCACTTCGCTCCAGCCGCCGTATTCGCTCATCTCGCGGGGGGTCGAAGAAAGCATCCTGCCTTACGCCCTGGAGCATGGCATCGGCGTGATTGTGTATTCGCCGATGCAGAACGGTCTGTTGTCCGGCGCGATGACCAGGGAGCGGATTCAGAACTTTCCCCCGGACGACTTCCGGCGCCGCAGCCCGCATTTTCAGGAGCCGAATCTCACGCGCAATCTTGCGCTCGCGGCGAAGCTGGCTGAAGTGGGAGCGCGGCACGGGAGAACGGCGGGCGAAGTGGCGATTGCCTGGACGCTGAGGCATCCGGCTGTCACGGCAGCCATCGTCGGGCTCCGCAACCCGCGGCAGTTTGAAGGCGTCAAAGGGGCTCTCGAATTCCGCCTCAGCGATGAAGAGGCGAAGGAAATCGAATCTTCTAGCTGATTTTTATTGGGCGCAGCAGGTGGGCGTGCCGGCCAGCGCGGCCGGCGAATAGCCTTGCGCCTTCGCCCAATACTGGCTTTGCGCCAGGTTCTTGTAGAGTTGCCCGGCTACGCTCGAAGCCAGCGGTCCGTTGACGATGCGCCCGCCGGTGAGCAGCACCGCCACCACCAGCTTCGACTTGCCCGTGTCGTTGAAAGCGCCGAACCAGCCCAAATGGGCGGTGGGACCTGAATACTCGCTGCACGTGCCCGTCTTGCCGAAAACGGGCTCATTGGGATCGTACGCCGCGCGTTTGGCGGTTCCGAACTCGACTGCGCCGAGCATGCCGGGTTTCACCTCGGCGATGAACGGCTGGATGTCGAGGTGCCGCTTAACCCGCGGAACGAACCTTTCGACGTCCTTCTGCGATTGCGGGTATTGGAGGAAATACATCGTCCCGCCGTTGGCGATGACCGACATCATCGACGCAAGCTGAAGCGCGGTGAGCTGAATCCCCGTTCCGAAGCTGGTCATCAGCCCGACGCTATACTCTTTCGGCGGAGTCGAAGGAAAGAAGCCGGGTTCCTCGCCCGGAATGTCCAGTCCCGCCTTCTCGCCCAAACCGAACAGGCGCGCGTAATACGCCACCTTCTGGAAGCCGAGCTGATTGCCCAACTTGGCGAAATACGGGTTGTTGGACATCGCCAGCGCCTCGGTCATGTCCATCGAAACCCGGCGCGAAAGCGGAAGCCGCGTGGTTCGCTCAACCAACCCTTCGCTCAAAGCGGCGAAGGAGGTGATGATCTTAATCGTTGAGCACGGGCAGAATCCCTGCTTCAGCGCCAGCTTCTGGTTCACTATGGTGAGGATCCGCCCGGTGTTCGGATCCACCACCACCACGGTTCCGTTCAAGCCCCCGAGCGCGTCCACCGCGGCGCGCCGCACGACGAGATCCTCGCCGTCGATTTGATCGCCTTCGGTGGGATCGGCGTAGGTGGGCGTCGCATAGCGGCTCACCGTCTTCTTCGCGGCGGTCGAGGACTTCTTTGCGGAGGTGGGAGCTTTCGAAGCCGCGGGAGCTTTCGAGGCTGTGGCCTTTTTCGCCGCCGGAGCCTTTTTCGCCGGAGCCGCCTTGGGGTCTGCGGCGGCGCCGCTCAAGAGAAAAGTAAAGATCGCCAGCACAGCCGCCGGCGCCAGGAAGCGGAACATTCGCTGCATGATTCGGTTTCTACATCGGTCGGTCTGGCGGCCACTCGCAGCCGCAAGACCTATTGTGTAGAATCGGCGGAAGTTTCGTCAAGTTTAGAATTTGCGCGCCCGGATGAAGGCGCTCATGAACTTGCCATCAACGAGAGGAGCGAGCTTGCCGGCATCGATTCCCTTTTCAGCCAAGAATGAACGGGCGTCTTCGGCGCGGTAAATGCGGGTTGGTTCGATGCTGACGTCCCGAAATCCGGCTCTTTCGAGCTTGAGCCGGTATTCGTTCTCTTCGAGGGCTCCAGCGATGCATCCAGCCCACAGGAGCATATTCTTTCGAATCTCCTCGGGAACCTCTCCCCGCGTGACCACGTCCGCCACGGCGAATCGGCCGCCCGGCTTGAGAACGCGGAATGCTTCGCTCAGAACGCGGTCCTTGTCCGCCGAAAGGTTGATGACGCAGTTCGAAATGATCACGTCGACGGAATTGTCCGGCAGGGGGATGTTTTCGATTTCGCCTTTGAGGAACTCGGCGTTTTCCACGCCCGCTTTCGCTTGATTCTCTCGCGCCAGCGCCAGCATTTCGTCCGTCATATCCAAGCCGTAGGCTTTGCCGCCGGGTGAGACGCGCTTGGCGGACAGGAGAACGTCGATTCCGCCGCCGCTCCCCAAGTCGAGAACAATCTCGCCGGGCCTCAATTCGGCTAGGGCGGTCGGATTGCCGCAGCCGAGGGAGGCGAGCACGGCCGCCTCCGGCAGTTCGTCCTTCTGAAGCTGATCGTAAAGATCCGACGTAATGGGGTCGCCGCCCGAACCGCAAGAAGACGCAGTGCTACCGCAACAGGCTGCGCCTTCGCCGGAGATAACTCGCAGCGCCGCTTGTCCGTATTTCTCTTTGACCGTTGCCTTAATTTCGCTCATCGATTCCTCGATTCCAGGGTGAGCTGCGCCAGCTTATTGGGATTAACCGCCCGGTTGCGCGTACAGCACTCGGCGTACAGAAACCTCAGTATGTGCTCCAGCGCTTCCGTGTTCGCCGAATAGCGCAAGAACGTCCCCTCGCGCCGGACGCAGACCAGGTCTTCGTTCTTGAGCTTGTCCAGGTGGTGCGACAGCGTGCTGGCGGCAATGCCGAGCTCCGCGCCAATCTCTCCCACCACCATGCCATACGGGTGAGCAGACAACAAAAGCCGCATAATGCGCAGCCGGGCTTCGCTGCCCAGCGCTCCGAACATATCGGCGCACCGGCTCACGTCCTCCGGTTTCATTCGCGCAGCCATAAGATCTCCGTGGGATGACCTATTTCTATAATCATCGAATCATGGAACCGTGTCAACAGCGCATTCTCGCACTTAAACCATCCGCCATTCCCAGACTCTCGGCGTGGCGGCCTTCACCTGCGACTTTGATGCTTCGTCCACTGCGTGGGTGGGGTGGGCGCCCTTGAGGCCGTCGAAGCCGCCTTCACGCACCTTGTCAATGCGCCGGAATCCGGGCCGCCCTGGGACAGCCGTGCTATAGTAAAACACAAGGTGGCGCGAACTCTGGTGCGCATTTGCGTTGCCATGTTGCTGAGCTGGGCTCTGGCGGCGGGGTCGTGTCCGGCGTGCCCGGACGGCGCTCAAGGGCCTCACGACTGTTGCCAGCGGTCTCATGCCACCTCTTGCGGCCACACACAGACCCCGCAATCTGACAAACGGCCTTGCCCCGGCGGTCATCCTTTGTTTGCCGGGTACGGCAACGCCCAAAAGGATCCTGTAGACGGAGCCGTTGCGTGCGGGCACGGTGCACTGCTCATGTCGGCGCACACGTTTCAGGTGCGGATGCCGGCTGTTGTCCTGAAACCGGTGCTGAGCCCGGATCATTCTCCTCCGCCACGGTTCCTGCTGAACTCCATCCTCCGCATCTGATTCTCTTTTCCGGCCGGAAGTGTTGTCGGAAAGGAGGAGGAGTGTGGGAAAGAGTGCGTTTTGGGTAATTGTCAGCGTTGTCTGCACTTGTGGCCTGTCTGAGGCCGCGTCGCCTGCCGGCCTGGACGAACTGATCGCCGAAGCCTTGCGGGTCAATCCGGAGATCCAGGCGGCGCAGAAGCGCTACGAAGCCCTGCGGCAGAGGGTGGCGCAGGAAGGCAGTCTGCCGGAGCCGATGGTTTCGGTTGGTTATGCCAGCGTGGGCAGTCCTCGGCCAGTCGCCGGGCTGGGATCCGAGCCGATGGCGCGCGCGGGCGTGATGGTGTCGCAGGAGTTGCCGTTTCCGGGCAAGCGCGGTTTGCGCAGCGAGATTGCGCTCAAGGAGGCCCAGGAGGCGCTTCAAGAGTACCGGGCGGTAGCGCTCGCGGTGACGGCCCGGCTGAAGGCGGCTTACCAGCGCTGGCGCCATAGGCGACAACAGCAACGGGTGTTGGAGATCTCGCGCGACCAGTTCTTGGCGGTGATCGCCATCAGCGAGACGCGCTACGCGGCGGGGCTGGCGGAGCAGCAGGACATCTTGAAGGCGCAAACCCAGCTTGCCGTGCTGGAGGCCCGCCGGATCCGCTTGGAGCAGGAGGCGCGGACGGCCACCGCGGAGATTAACAGTCTCCTCGCACGCCCGCCGGATGCGCCACTAGCGCTTCTGGAAAAGACTGCGCCGAGCGAACTGACGGCCAGCATGAAAGAGATCTTGGCCGCCGCGTTCCGGGACTCGCCGGCTTTACGGCGGGCCCAAAAATCCATCGAGAAGGCGGGGTTGGGGGTGGATCTGGCCCGCAAGAACTACCTTCCGGACTACACTCTTTCGGCGGGCTATTACAACCAGGGAAAGATGCCCGACATGTACGAAGTCCGGGTGGATCTCAAGATCCCGCTCTGGTACTGGGGTAAGCAGCGCGCGGCGGTTGCCGAACAGGTGAACCGCGCCAGTCAGACCCGGCGGGAGTACGAAGCCACTGCGCAGGAGCTGATTTTTCGGCTCCGTGAAAGTTATTTAGCGGCGGAGGCCAGTTCCCGCCTGGTCCATATGTACGCAGACACGGTGATTCCACAGGCGGCGCTGGCGCTGGAATCCTCTCTGGCTTCTTACCAAGCTGGAAAGGCCGACTTCCTGAACGTGCTGACCAGCCTGATGGCGAAGACCGAGTACGAGACGAACTACTACGAAGAGATGCTGGCGTTTCATCTGGCGGTGATTCGCTTGGAAGAGTTGACGGGAACGGACTGGCTGAAGGCCGAAAGAGGAGGCAAGAGGTGAAAGCAAGGTTTGGGCTCATGGTGCCGGCGGCGCTGGCGGCGGCGGCGCTGGCATGGTATGGATACGGGCGCTGGTATGGATCTTCGCCGCACGAAGAACACGCCAAACCGGCGTCTGAAAAGAAGATTCTTTATTACCACTGTCCGATGCATCCCGAATACAAGTCTGACAAGCCAGGCAGTTGCCCGGTGTGCGGGATGCATTTGGAGCCGGTTCACGCTGGCGCTCCTTCCGAAGTTCCGCCGGGCGGCGCCATTCTCACGCCTCAGCAACAGCAGAGATACGGAATTGTAGTGGGTCAACCGGCCTTCGAGACGGTGGAGCTAACCATACGTGCGCTGGGGGTGGTGCAGCCGGACGAAACGCGAATCGTGCGCGTGCATTCCAAGGTGGAAGGCTGGATCGAGGAGGTGCAAGCCGACTTCACGGGCAGGCACGTGAAGCGCGGCGAGCCGCTGGTCTCGGTCTACAGCCCGGAGCTGCTCGCCAGCCAGCAGGAGTATTTGCTGGCGCTGCGCGCCCGGAATGTGATCGAAGCCAGCACGGTGCCGGGCCAGCGCGGCGGCGGGGAGTCGTTGGCGCAGGCTGCCCGGCGAAGGTTGGAGCTGTGGGACCTGCCGCCGGAGGCGATCGAGGAAATTGCGCGGACAGGGCAGATTCTCCGCACCGTGCCAATCCTGTCTCCCGCAGACGGCTACGTGATGGCGCGCAACGCCTATCGGCGGCAGCGGATCACTCCTGAAACAGAGTTGTATAGGCTGGCGGACCTGAGCCGGGTGTGGGTAATGGCGGACATCTTTGAATCCGACCAAGGCAGCTTGCGTCTGGGCCAGAGCGCGGTGGTGCGGCTAGCCTACGCGGCCTCGCGCAGCTTCCCGGCCAAGGTGCATTACATTCAGCCGGCGGCCGATCCAGCCACGCGGACTCTCAAAGTGCGGCTGGAAGTCGATAACCCCCGCATGGAGCTTAAGCCGGATATGTACGTGAACGTGGAGATCCGGGCGGGCGGGGGGCGCGGTTTGTTTGTGCCGTCCGACGCGGTGCTGGACACAGGACTGGCCAAGCGGGTTTTCGTGGTTCACACCGATGGGCATTTCGAGCCCCGGGAGGTAGACACGGGGCGGGAATGGAACGGGAAGGTTGAGATCGTGCGCGGGCTTTCCGCGCAGGAGCGGATTGTAACCTCGGGCGTGTTTCTGGTGGATTCTGAGAGCCGCTTGCGGGCGGCGGGCGCGGGGCGCGGCCATGATCAACCGGCTCATTGAGTTTTCGGCCCACAACCGGTTCCTGGTGTTCGTGACCGCCGGCGCTGCCGTCCTGGCGGGCTGGTGGTGCATGATCCATGTGCCGCTGGACGCCATCCCGGACCTCAGCGAAACGCAGGTGATCCTCTATTCGCGCTGGGACCGGAGCCCGGACATTATCGAGGATCAAGTGACGTACCCCATCGTCACGGCCATGTTGGGCGTGCCGGGGGTGAGGACGGTGCGCGGTTTCTCCGACTTCGGGTACTCCTTTGTTTACGTTGTGTTCGAGGAAGGGACGGACATTTACTGGGCGCGCTCGCGGACTCTCGAATACCTCTCCGCGGTGCTGCCCAAGTTGCCGCAGGGAGTGCGAACCGAACTCGGGCCGGACGCCACGGGGCTGGGCTGGGTCTTCCAGTATGCGCTGGTGGATGAGAGCGGGCGGCACAGCCTGGCCGAGTTGCGCTCGCTCCAGGACTGGTACCTGCGTTATCACTTGCAAACCGTGGAGGGAGTGGCGGAGGTGGCGCCAGTGGGCGGCTTTGTCCGGCAGTATCAGGTCAACCTGGATCCCAACCGGCTGCGCGCCTACAATATTCCCATCCGCGCCGTGGTGGAAGCCGTGCGAAGCGGAAACAACGACACGGGCGGCCGCCTGGTGGAGTTCAGCGGCGCCGAGTACATGGTGCGCGGATTGGGTTACGCACGCTCCACGGAAGACGTGGCGCGAATCGTACTGGGCATCAACGCAAACGGGGTTCCGATCCGGGTGGGGGATGTCGGCCGGGTCACGCTGGGGCCGGATATCCGCCGTGGCGTAGCCGATTGGAATGGCCAAGGCGAGGTGGTCTCCGGGATCGTGGTGATGCGCCAGGGGCAGAACGCCCTACAGGTGATCGAGCGGGTGAAACAGAAGCTGCATGAGATCGAACCGGGACTTCCCGAAGGAGTGCGGATCGTAACGGCTTACGACCGCTCGGAACTGATCCTGCGCTCGATCGACAACCTGAAATCCACGCTGATTGAAGAACTGGTGGTGGTGTCCCTGGTGATTCTGGTGTTTCTGTGGCACCTGCCGAGCGCCGTCATCCCCATGCTCACCATCCCTATGGCGATCCTGATTTCCTTCATTCCCATGAGGGCGATGGGGCTGACCTCCAACATCATGTCGCTGGGCGGCATCGCCATCGCCATCGGGGCGATGGTGGACGCCGCCATCGTGGTGGTGGAACAGACGCATAAGCGGCTGGAGGAGTGGGAACGCGGAGGACGTCAGGGAGACTACCGCGAGGTGGTGGTGGGGGCGGTGAAAGAGGTGGGCGGCCCCAGTTTCTTCGCGCTGCTGGTCATCGCGGTGTCCTTTTTGCCGGTGTTGACGCTGGAGGCGCAGGAAGGGCGTTTGTTCAAGCCGCTGGCGTATACGAAGAATCTGGCCATGATTGTCGCCGCGGTGCTGGCGATCACGCTCGATCCGGCCATGCGGCTGCTGTTCACTCACGCCCGAAACTTCGAATTCCGGCCCCGCTGGCTGGCGCAGGTTGCGAGCGCCGTTCTGGTAGGCAAGATCCACTCCGAGGAGCGGCACCCCATCAGCCGGTTGCTCATCCGTGTCTACGAACCGGTCTGCGCCTGGAGCCTGCGATGGAAGTGGGTTGTAATCGGCGGGGCGGTGGCGGCGGTCGTAGCCACGGTTCCGGCCTATCAGAAGCTGGGTTCAGAGTTTATGCCGCCGCTCGATGAAGGCAGTATCCTTTACATGCCGTCCACCCTGCCGGGCATCTCCATCGCCCAGGCGCAAAGGATCCTGGAGACAACGGACCAAGTTCTGGCCAGTTTCCCGGAGGTGGCGAGCGTGCTGGGCAAGGCGGGGCGCGCCGAAACCGCAACCGACCCGGCGCCGCTTTCCATGCTGGAGACTGTGGTTGTCCTTAGGCCGCAAAACGAGTGGCGGAAGGTGGATACTTGGTATTCCTCCTGGGCGCCGGAATGGGCCAAGCGCATTTTGCGGCACGTCACGCCGGACCACATCTCGACCGAAGAGCTGATCCGGCAGATGAACGAGGCGCTACGAGTTCCTGGCGCCTCGAATGCCTGGACCATGCCCATCAAGGGCCGCATCGACATGCTGACCACCGGGATCCGCACGCCGGTGGGGATCAAGATCCAGGGTGCGGATGTCAGGCAAATTGAGGCCATCGCTGTGGAGGTGGAACGCCTGCTGCCCCGCGTCGCCGGGACCCGCAGTGTGTTCGCCGAGCGCACTACGGGCGGCTTCTACCTGGATTTTAAGTGGAACCGGGAAGAACTGGCCCGCTACGGGTTGAGCATCGACGAGGCCCAAATGTCGGTGATGAACGCCATTGGCGGAGAAAACATTTCTTCCACCGTGGAAGGACGCGAGCGCTACCCCATAAGCGTGCGCTACATGAGGGATTTCCGAAGCGACATGAAGGCTCTGGGCGAGGTGCTGGTTCCGGCCATGGGGGGGCGGGTTCAAGTCCCCATCCGGCAATTGGCCACAGTGCGGCGTGTTTCGGGGCCGGGGATGTACCGGAACGAAGACGGCCTGCTCACCGGCTATGTCTACGTCGACGTCGCCGGGCGCGATGTAGGCAGTTATGTCAAAGAAGCGCAGGCGGTTACCAGAGAGAACCTGAAGCTTCCGCCCGGCTACTCTCTTACCTGGAGCGGGCAGTTTGAAGCGATGGAGCGGGTGCGGCGGAGGTTGTGGGTGGTGGTTCCGCTGACGCTGTTTTTAGTGCTGCTGTTGTTGTATTTGAATACGCGCTCCGCCGCAAAGACGATGATTGTGTTGCTGGCGGTGCCGTTTTCGGCGGTGGGGGCCATTTGGTTGCTTTACCTGCTCGGCTACAACATGAGCATCGGGGTATGGGTGGGTCTGATCGCGCTGATGGGCGTGGACGCCGAAACCGGGGTATTTATGCTGCTGTACCTGGACTTGGCTTACGAGCAGGCCCGCAGGGAGGGCAAGCTGCGTAACTTGCGGGAGCTCCAAGAGGCGATTGTTCACGGCGCGGTGCGGCGCATCCGGCCTAAGTTCATGACCGTGGCTACGATGTTCGTCGGCCTGCTGCCCATCCTGTGGTCGACAGGCACGGGAGCGGACGTCATGAAGAGGATCGCGGCGCCCATGGTGGGAGGCGTATTTACTTCGTTCGTTTTGGAGCTGCTGGTGTACCCAGCGATCTATGAGGTTTGGCGATGGAACTTTCACGTAAAGAAGCACTTGCAATCTACTTGAGCGCGGCGTTGTTTGTCGCATCCGTTGCCTCGGCGGCTGAGATTCGGGCACAACACGAGCACTGGCGGAAGGGCTGCCCGGGAGAAGTGCAAATCGACGAGCAGGGGATCCGGTTCATCCCGCAGACCTCCGGCGCCAAGGCGCACCTATGGGAATGGAGCTGGCAGGATGTGCAGCGGTTGGAGCTTTCCGCGGACCGCATTGTCGTGGTGACCTACGACGACGTTCGCTGGCGACTGGGTGCAGACCGAGCCGTACGCTTCCGCGCCGCCACCGGGCATGATTTCCTTGGCGCCTACCAACTGGTTCGTGACCGGGGCGATGTGCGCCTAGTGGCCAAAGTAGCAGACCGGCGGGAGCCGGCACTGTGGGAAATTCCAGTGAAGCGGCTGGGGCGGACTCAAGGTTCGCACGGGCGATTGCGAGCAGGTCCAAAACGGCTCATATACGAGTCGCTATCTGACAACAAATCAATGACTTGGAAGTATACGCAGATACAGAACCTGAGCTCTTTAGGAGCGGACCGTCTGGTTTTGACGACCTCCCTGGGGCAATCTGTTTTCCAACTGAAAGCCCCGCTCGATCAGACCCGGTACGACGAGCTTTGGCGAAAGATTCAAGGGGCGCAAGGCTTGAGCGCGCCACCCATTGTGCATGGAGAGGAAACCGGCCGGTAAGGATCAACGCTGGCCGCGGGCGACTGCCTTCGGCGCCGGAGCCCTGGCGCATCAAGTGGCGATCATTTCTTGGGAGCCGGTTTCTTCAGATAAGTTTCCGGGGCGGCGTCGAACTTGCGCTTGCAATGGTCTGAGCAGAAGTAAAAGGTCTGGCCCTTGTATTCGCTCTTTCCGGCGGCCTTGGCGGGATCGACTTGCATGCCGCAGACCGGATCGAGGACTCTGGCTGCGGCCTGCCCGGTTTTCTTCTGAGCTGTATTGGACTGCGCCAGCGCGCCGCCGGCCCAACAAGAAAGGGCCGTGGCCAACGCCAACCCTAGCGTGGCATGCAAAAGCGTGCGTTTCATGAAGTCTCCTTGCGTGGGCCGTGATTCCCTGCCGAGGAAACGGCGCCATTAGCTAATTCAGATGATAAAGCATCCAGTTGGGATGCAGGTCGGGAATGCCGAGGGCGGCGGCGGGGCATGTCGGGCCCGGCGTGCGCAGAACCCGGCCGCCGGCCCGCCGAAGGAGGCATTCGGTTGGCCCGCGTGTTCCACGTCCCGGCGCGAGCAGACGAATTCCATACCAGCGGCGCAGCTCCGGCTTCGGGCGTGCCGGGTTGAGCCGGGGGCAGGCGAGGGGTATATAATGCTCGCGGGAGGCGCATATGATGCGGAGGTTGCT
>Ga0101944_10005478_pt1 | contig 14383 bp, 11 predicted proteins | sample DewCreD2012metaG_FD_75245 | JGI IMG/M metagenome (GOLD analysis project Ga0101944, IMG submission 75245) | Hot spring sediment bacterial and archeal communities from British Columbia, Canada, to study Microbial Dark Matter (Phase II) - Dewar... ... | reverse complement strand
CCTCCACAACGGTGGCGCTACTATCTCCTGCCGGGCGTTGGCATGGGCTCTGGGAACGCCCTCGGCTTAGCCGATGTCCAGTATCGCTTTCTGCCAGGAGGTCTGGTGCCACACGCCACCCTCGGGCTAAACGTTCGCTCGGCTACCTACGACCAGCGCCCCGATGATCCTAAGTATCGGTTGCGATATCTGCGGTGGTCGTCTATGCTCCACTTGGACTTCCGCCGCCCAACACCCGCATTTTCCCACGGCCTGACCCTGCGCGCCATCTTTTTACAAAAGGAGGAGCCTCTGTTTTCTAATTTCGGTGAGTTTACAGGAAAAAACTGGCCTTCGGCGCAGATTTATGAGATGCGCTACTATGCAAAAAACTACGCTATGGTCAACCCTTACCAAGTGTCCATGGCCCTGGAGGGACAACAATACTCCGTACAAGGTCAGTCGGCTAGCTACGTGCGCACTTCCGTAGAGTGGTTGCAGGAGTTCTACTACCGGCCCAAACGGCACATTACGGCGCGCGTATTTGGCGGCTACTTTTTGCATAATACCCAGCGGCACCGCGGCAGTGTGGCTACTAACAGCCTGAACAATGACGTGGCGCGCGCATCGTTCGCTCTCGCTCCGCAGGGCTTCAACGACTATCGCTTCGACCAGCTGTTTTTAGGTCGCACCGAAACCAGCGGCTTTTTAGCGCGCCAGGTTAGCCAAACGGAGGGAGGTTTTAAAAATGCTCTGGGACTGCCCTATGCGCAAGTATTCGGCAACTCAAACGACTTTATCCTTGCGCTAAACTTGCGCGCCGACTTGCCTTTTGGCTCGCCCATCAAGCCCTATTTCGACATAGGGTATTTCCGCGATGCCACACCATTAGGGACCAACAGACCTTTCAACGAGCAGCTCGCCTGGAGCGGCGGCTTGGCACTCGAAATATTGGGAGGTAACATGGAAATGTACTTCCCGATAGTGAACAGCGACCTACTGAACCAGCTGTACAGCAGCGCTACGCGTAACTACTGGCAACGCATCTCCTGGAGTGTGCGAATAAAGCCCATCCGCACGCAAGACCTCGAGCGGCTAATTAATTGACCCTCATAAAAGAAGGTCGTTAAGCGAGCCTATCTGGTCAACAGCGATGCGTCCGTCGGGCTGCTGTACCACTGTGACGGCTTCAGCCACAGGATCGTGCTCCAGAAAAAGCGCGTAGCCTTTCTGAGCAGCCTCCTCGAGCAGGGAGGCCTTCTCCTCCAGCGTCAGTAGGGGGCGCACATCGTAGGCCATCACATAAGGCAGGCCCACATGCCAGCGTGAGGGAATTAAGTCGGCGCAGTACACCACCGTGCGGCCATCGCCTTCGAGTACGGGCAGCATCATAGCCTCGGTGTGGCCATAGGCAAAGCGCACCTGAAAGCCGGGAAAGAGCACAGCATGGGGTCGCACCTCGATGAAACGCAACAAGCCGCGCTCGCGCAACGGCTGAAAGTTTTCGGTCAGGAAAGAGGCTTTTTCGCGCGCATTAGGCGCCGCAGCCCAGCGATAGTGCACTTCGTTCGTCCAATAAACTGCTTTAGGAAAAGTAGGAGCCACCTCACCCGTTGCTTCGTCTTTCCAGAGCGCGCCGCCGCAGTGGTCGAAGTGCAAGTGAGTTAGAAAGACATCCGTAATATCCTCCACGCCATAGCCGGCTTGCCGCAGAGAGGCAAAAAGCAGGTCGGTTTGTTCGGGTAAAAAATGAGCGCGAAACCGCTCGTCTTGCTTGTTGCCGATGCCAGTATCGACAAGCACTAATCGGTCAGCGCCTTCTACTAAAAGCGCCCGCATGGCCCACGTACACATGTTATCGGCATCGGGAGGGTTGAGCTTTTGCCACAGGCGCTTCGGCACCACGCCGAACATAGCGCCGCCATCGAGCTTAAAGTAGCCGGTTAAAATGCTGGTAATTTTCATGAAACGAAGGTAAGCGCATGGCGCGCAATGTCTGCTGCAGTCAGGAGCAGGCTATTCTGAGGTGTTGTGTATAGCATACGTACATTTGTTGCCGATTTATGGCACTAAAAGAGCGATTTTTGAGAAAAACAACCCTTTTCTTGTTGTGTTGCTTGCCAGCGCTGCTGGCCGGCCAAAAAGCTACAGAATACAAGCGCTTAGGAGAAAAGCACTTCGCCAACGGCCGCTGGGCGGAAGCCGCCGAAGCCCTCAAACGCTATCAAGAGGAAAAGCCAGGAGATCCTACGGTACTGGGGCGGTTGGGCATCTGCCATTATCATTTGCATCAGCCACAGGCTGCCCTACAGTACTTAGAGTTTGTCTTGCAGCGCTTCTCCCGGGCGAATGACCCGGACGTGCTCTACTACTACGCGCGCACGCTGCACGGTTTGGGCGAATACGAACGCGCCATACTGGCCTACAAAAACTTCCTGCGAGCCACACCAGAAAAGCATCCTCTGCGCGCGCATGTGCTGGACAACTTGCGCCGTTGTGCCACTGGCCTAAGGACGCCGCCCAATGCTGAAGTGGCACTGGTAGAGAACTTGGGCGACCGAGTAAATACTCCCGGTGACGAGTTCGCACCCTTGCCTTCGGTCACTTATCCAGATCGGCTCTATTTCTCGGCAGCGCGCGAAAACACTACCGGCGGCTTGCGCAACGACGAGGGCTACGAAGACCCGGAAAAGGGGCAATGGTGCAGCGATATGTTTTTCACCCAGCGCACTCCAGGGGGCTGGGACTACGCTACCCTGCTCCATGAGCTGCTGAATACTCCGCGCCACGAAGTCGCCCTGGATGTGAGCAACGGCGGGCAGGTACTCTACTTCTTCCGCGGCTTCACACTGTACAGCGGTGAAATTCGCACCGACACGGCAGGACGTAGTGCGGTAGAAAATCACCTCTTCGACAGCCCTATGCGCCCTGAAGAGGGCGACTGCGGCCTCTTTTTTGCCAGCGATTCGCTTTTGCTGTTCGCCAGCCGGCGCCCGGGAGGGCTGGGCGGATTAGACCTCTACTACACCTTGCGCACCGATACCGGCTGGGCGGAACCGCGCAACTTTGGAGCACCCATCAACAGCCCTTACGATGAGACGACGCCCTTCTTGGCGCGCGATGGTCGTACGCTCTACTTCAGCAGCAACCATACGAGCAGCATAGGCGGTCTGGACGTGTTCCGCGCCACTTTTGACCCTATCAAACAACTCTGGAGCGAGCCGGTTAACTTGGGTACGCCCATCAACTCGCCGGCTGACGATGCCTTTTTCCGCCTGTCGGCCGATGGGCAAACAGCGTTCTTCTCCTCTGACCGTCTGGACGCCTACGGCCAGCGCGATTTGTATATCGCTTATTTCAAACAGCCTCGCGCGGAGCAGCAGGCAGAACGCACCCTGTTCACACAACCCTCGCGTGGGCTGATAGTCTCGCCGGAGGCAGCGCTAGTGCAAGAGGTTACGCTACCGGTGCTTTATTATCAAAGCGATGCCGATATTTTAAAAGAAAATAACCGCCGCGTCTTACAGGAGGTGGCCCGGCTGGCTAATGAGTACGCCGACGCCCAGGTGCTCATACGCGCGCATACCGAACTCACCGGACCGGCCAAATTCGACCTGTATCAAGGCATAAAACGCGCTGAAGCGGCAGCCAGAGTCCTCACGGAGCGCGGTGTGCTGCCTCGGCGGGTGGTATTGCAAAGTTTTGGCGCGGCCTATCCAGTCGCTTTGAATGCCTACCCTGATGGGCGACCTAATCCTGAAGGGCAGTCGCTCAACCGCCGCCTGGAGGTGTCGTTAGTGAGCGTGATGGAACCCATGCCGCTCCATCTGACGCTGCAGCCGCGTCCAGTGCCGGAGGGTATAGCAGCCCCTGGCGCTGCTGCTTTAGCTGAGCGCACCCAGGGACTCACCTTTCGCGTGGAGCTCATTGCTGCTCGTCAGATAGTTACTGACGATGCCCTGAGCATGTTTAGCGACCTAATGATTGAGAGCGAGGCCGGGAGCGGCTCGTATCGCTACTGCGCTGGGCTGTTCCGCACCTACGCAGAGGCCGTAGCGCTTCAGCGTGAGGCGCGTGCCACGGGCTTTTCTGACCCTATCGTCTGGGCATACGTGGATGGCGTTCGCATTACACGCGCCGAAGCTGCCCAACTGGTGCGAAAATACCCTGCCTTAGCCCCCTACATCAGGCAATGAGCCGAGATGGATAGCTGCCCCTACGACCTACCGATGTTTACCGAAAAGAAATACCCAGGCCCAACCAGGGTACGACATCGGTGTAGAAACTTTGTTTTATCACGTTCACACCAAAGTCAAAGTTTACTACCCGACCATACACGCGGCTTCCTATCATGCCAATATGGACCCTCTCGCTGGCAGATCTATCCAAGAAGAAGTAATTCTGAGTCATCAGCGCCATTCGCTTACTCAACAGTAGTGTACCAGATAAAGAGAACTGCGGTTGCCTTGCCCATTTCAAACCTGACCAAGCGAGACCACAGCCAACCGTTAAGTTATTTGTTCGACTGCCCAGCGTCATTAGTGCTTGCAGCCCATTTAGGGTGGTTTCCTCGTAGTCTGTAAAAATATCAAAGCCCCGCCCTATCACTCCCTCCAAGGCAACAGTCAATAGGTTCTGCTGAAGGGGAATGGAAATCTTGGGAGCAACCCAACCTGGAAAAATAAAGTCTTCAAAGATGACAAGGAGACCTGCTTGTACAGAGAAATACGGAGAAAGACCCACGCCGTAGCGGTTAAACAGCACCATTCCATTGGAGTAATAACTTTCTCCTACCGGAACGCCGTAAGCGCTACTTGTAACAAAATAGGCCCCTGCTATTGGTATCTCTTCGGCAGAGAAGGACTGACGCGTGCGCTTGAGCGACACGGGCTTCATGCTTTTAATAGCATAGCGCGGTATAGCTAGCTCTGGGAAAATAGGCGTCTCTAGTACGATAGTCGCACTGTCCATTTGCAGTAGGCGGCCAATGTACTGGTTGCCATCCTCTGTGCGGACAAGCATGTAAGTCGTTTTGTCGCTAATTTCCTGTCCGAGAAGAACATGCAAACCAAAACTGTACATCAGAATAGAAAACAAAACGGGCTTAAACATGCTATGCACCATGGAGGAAATCTTCTTTTTTATGCCATCTATCAAATGAACCTAACAGCAGTATCAGTTAAAACTCACTTAGAGGCGGCTTGTGTGAGGGTATCAATGACGGTTTTTACTGCGACAAAAACGGTTTCGCGCCCCTCCGGAGTAACCACTAACGCCTCTCCGTTTTCTTCATCGTCGGTCACGGCCTCTACAGCAAAAAGCAGCAGGGGCTCTTGGTCCGTATCCTCAAAAAAGGCATCCAAACGCTCTTCGAAGCGGTGAGCAGTTGCCGTTTCCAAACGCTCGTAATTGCGCTCTTCGGCTTGTCCAATGTGCTCATTATCCACCAGGGGGACATCGCCATTTACTCGAGTCACTGCAAGCCACACCACTAAACCCAAGTATTGCACATATCCCTTTTCGTCTTCGGTGAGCAAGTGAAAGTTATCGTCGCTAAACAGATAAGCAAACAAGTACGGTTGTGCTTGAGAGAAAGCCTCCATTTGCCGCTCATACTGCTCGTCGCTGTACTCCTCCAGCGCGTCTAAGACGCTATCAATGACTTTTTCGGAAACTACCTTCATGGTTTTGTCTTTTTTTGTTTCGATGAGTAGTTCGAGCAAAAGTAGGCGGTCTGTATGGAAACAACCGCGCCTGCATGCGACCTTTGCCCACCCCATCCCGATGTATTTGCCACGCCCTTCTAATCCACCCCTGCTTTGTTGTTCAGAGAGACTGACGCTACAAGCGATAAGGTTTGTTCTGTGTTCGTGATTTTTTCTTTTGCCAACATCTATGCTACACGCCGCCCTTTTAGACATGTACAATGGCGAGACGAATCGGGGGATACCTATGTTGGAATCCATCCTGGCGCGCTACGCCCATATACTTCGTTTTGAGCGCTTTGACGTGCGGGCCAAGAACGAACTGCCCGACTTGTCGCACCATATTTACATTTTCTCGGGAGGGCCGGGGGACCCTTTGCTCAACGATGGTCCCTGGTTCGACCGCTATTTCAACCTTATCGAGCAGCTGTGGCAATGGAACCTACGCCAGCCCTATCCAGAGGCGCGCAAACACTGTTTTTTCATTTGTCACTCCTTCCAAATGGCCTGCCATCACTTCCGGCTGGGGCAGGTGACCAAGCGGTTCAAAATGTCGTTTGGTACTTATCCGGTACACAAAACCTCTTTGGCAAAGGAAGAGCCATTCTTTGAAGGGCTACCCGACCCCTTCTACATTGCAGACTTTCGGCGCTATCAGGTCGTGCACCCGCGAATTGAGCGTTTCGAGCAAATGGGAGCCAAAATCCTGTGCTGGGAAAAACTGCGCCCTCACGTGCGCTACGAACGCGCGATCATGGCTGTACGCTTTAGCAGCGAGATGTTCGGCACGCAATTCCACCCAGAGGCAGACCCGGCAGGTTTGCTGAAATACTTCCTAGAGCCGGAGCGCAAGCAATCCATTGTGGAAGAGCACGGCGAACCTCGCTACCACCGAATGCTGCGCGACCTAGCCGACCCGATGAAAATCCAGCGCACGTTTGACACCATCATCCCCAACTTCATCGAAAACGCCGTAGAGCAACTCCTGCTCTTGCCCGCATAAGGCACCAAGATGCCCCCGGCGCCTCACCGCTCCATCGGGTAGCGGTAGGGAGCGCGCTGCAGCGCCCTATGGGCTTGGCAGGGACGCGTAGCACCTGTGAAGCGCAAACTGGCAGGTTCCTATAGCAACGACAACACCTGGAGCGTACTCCCACCAGTTCCCACAATTTTCCCCATTGCCCTTCGCTTCTGGCCATAAGCGAGGCCATCACTCCTTTAAAGGCGCCAGCCAGCAGCATTTTTGACAGATAGAGCAGCATGCTTAGTGCTGGGTTACCACTTTTTTACACCCTTTTAAAACGCTGTAAAACAAATACTTAATTCAAATTTTGAATTTTCCAAGAAAGACCACTGAAAAAAAACTGGAAAAATGTGGTAAAAAGTGGGAAAAACTTCATTACATTTGTGGCCTAAAGCACCTTTAGGGCGCCTTTACCTTTTCATAGACCTCCTCCACTTGTATGCAGTTATTGGGAGAATTTCCAGTATCCATAGACAACAAGGGCCGTTTGCGCGTACCAACGGCCCTGTTGCGGCAACTGGGCGAGCCCTCGCTGGAGGCAGGAGGCTATGAGTTTGTAGTAACCCGCGGGTTCGAAGGAGCACTCTCGCTATATCCGCAGGCGACGTGGAAGCATTTTGAGGCGCGCCTCAGCCAGCTGAACCGCCATAGCGAGCGGCAACGCAAGCTGATGCGCTTTATCTACTCCGGCGCAACGTACCTTGTCACAGACAGTGCCGACCGCATTCTGTTGCCCAAGCCGCTGATGGAACACGCCGGCTTGAACGACGAGGCTATCCTGCTGGCGATGCAGAACTACATCGAGATCTGGTCGCCCGAGCGCTACCAGGAGAACGTATTGATGACTGACCCGGAAGACATCACTGACCTGGCCGATGAGGTGTTGGGCAGTATGGAGAATGGCGAAGGCGCAAGCGAGAAAGAACCTTATTAGCACAAACTCATGGGCATGTACCACGTACCGGCATTGATGGAAGAGGCGCTGACTGCCTTACAGCTCCGCCCCGACGGAGTGTATGTGGATGCCACCTTCGGCGGTGGCGGTCATGCTCGGGCCATACTCGCGTGCTTAAGCGAAAAAGGCCGACTGTTTGCCCTCGACCAAGATGAGCAAGCAGAGCAGAACGCGCAGGGAGCGCCTTTTTCAGAGCATGCAGGGTTTCAGTTTGTACGCGCTAATTTCCGGCACCTGAAACAGCATTTGCGCGCTTGGGGTGTATCGGCTGGCTGCGTGGACGGTATCCTGGCCGATTTGGGCGTTAGCAGCCACCAGTTGGATACGCCCCACCGAGGCTTCAGCTTTCGCTTTGATGGGCCGCTGGACATGCGCATGAACCCCAATGAAGAGCGAACGGCAGCCGAGTGGCTCAACGAGAGCACGGAAGAGATGCTGCAGGCAATTTTCAGCCAGTACGGCGAGGTACGCAACGCCCGCACATTGGCGCACGCCTGCGTTCAATTTCGAGAGGTCGGGGCGTTCCGAACGACCGCCGACTTAGTCCAGGTGTGCGAGCGGGTGGCTATAGGCGACCGCATGCGTTACCTGGCGCAAGTATTTCAAGCACTGCGCATTGCGGTAAACGATGAGCTGGGCGCGCTGAAAGACTTTTTGCGCGATGCTACCGAGCTGCTGGCTCCAGGCGGGCGCTTAGTGGTCATCAGCTACCATTCGCTGGAGGACCGCATCGTTAAAAATTGGCTAAAAACGGGCAACGCCGATGGTGTCCCTGAGCGCGACTTTTACGGCCATATCCGCCGCCCCTTTGCCCTCGTTACTCGAAAACCCATTGAACCTTCGGAGGCTGAAATCTGCCAAAACCCGCGTGCTCGCAGCGCTAAAATGCGCGCCGGCGAGCGCCTTGCCGAAACCGTGATTCACCCTGTCAACCCAACATAGTGTGTACTATGGCTCGCCAATTTGCTGACGTTTTCAATATCAGTCGCCACACTACGGAGTGGGTGTTTGCCAACTTTCGCTACTTGCTCTTCCTGGTTGGCTTGCTGGTGCTCTACATCGCTAATGCCCACCTCGCAGAAAAAAACGTGCGGGACATTCAGCTGATCCAGCGCGAGTTGATGGAGCTGAAATGGGAATACGCCTCCATTACAAGCAACATCATGTACCGCTCGATGCAATCGCAAGTTGCTGCTGAAGTAACGCCTTCTTCGGGCTTGATTCTGCCGCCAGAAGGTCCTAAAGTTATCGAAGCTAAGTAAGCTTCCCTGCCCTCGTCAAAACCACGCCGCCATATGCTGAATATTAAAAACGAAGTGCTTATCCGCCTTTACGCCATCGCCTTGGTGATGATTGGCATTAGCGCTCTCATCACGTGGCGGCTGTATCAGTTGGCGGTAACCGATGCCGAGGAGTGGCGGAAAAAGGGCGACAGCAACTTCCTCAAAATGGTGGAGGTTACGCCTGACCGAGGCAATATTTTAGCCTCTGACGGCAGTTTGCTGGCTACATCGTTGCCATATTTCGATATTTACTTCGACCCCAAGGCCGAAGGCATGACCGACCAAGTTTTTTATGAAAACCTGGACAGTCTAGCTTGGCTGCTCTCTACCTATGTGGATCAGCAGTACACGCCAGGGGCCTACCGAGACTGGCTGGAAAAACTGCGCAAAGCTCCGGATACGACGCCCGGCATACGGTATGTGCCCATAGCGAAGCGCCTGAGCTATACCCAAATGTTGGAGATAAAGAAGTTCCCGCTCTTTCGCCTCGGCCGCAACAAAGGCGGGCTGATTGTGGAGCAGACCTATAATCGGCAGCGGCCATTCAAACTGCTGGCCCAACGGACTATTGGTTATGTGCGCGGCAACGACATTTTGCCCGTAGGATTAGAGGGCAGTTTCAACCATGTGTTGGGTGGCGAGCCGGGACAACGCCTTATGCTGCGCGTACCGGGCGACTTATACATACCAGTGACGGATTTAGCTGAAATCGAGCCGCGCCCTGGCGATGACCTGGTGACGACCATAGATATTAACATCCAGGACGCCGCCGAAAATGCGCTGCTGAAGGCCCTCAAGGAACACGACGCTGACCACGGCTGTGCCATCGTGATGGAGGTAAAGACGGGCGCCATTCGCGCCATTGCCAACTTGGGCCGAACGCCGGAGGGCAACTGGTGGGAAACGTTCAACTACGCCATTGGTGAGCGCGTAGAGCCCGGTTCGGTGTTCAAATTAGCGTCGTTTATGGCCCTGCTCGAAGACGACCATATCGAAGATTTTGAGCAGAAAATCCCTATTTACGGTGGCCGAGTAAAGTTTTACAAAGACGAATTGGTGGATGCCATCCCGCACGGCCTGGATTCGATGACGATAAGGCAAGTGTTTGCCCAATCGTCGAATGTGGGCACAGCCACGCTGGTCCAGCGCTACTACGGAGACACGCGGCGCGCTTCTGCCTTTGTGGAACGCCTACAGCAGTTTGGCTTGCACTTGCCCACAGGTATCGAAGTGGGCGGAGAGGAGCCTCCTTACATCAAGACCCCTGGCGACAAGAAAGCGCGTTGGTCGGGCACGACTTTGCCCTGGATGAGCATCGGCTACGAAGTCATGCTGACACCGCTGCAGACGCTGGCCTTTTACAACGCCGTAGCCAACAACGGGCGCCGAATGAAGCCCTACCTCGTCGAGCGCATCGAGCGCTACGGCAAGCCTGTTAGGGTATTCAAACCCGTAATGGTGGAAAGCCGCATCGCTAGCCGCAACACTCTCGAGCGGGCGCGCGAACTGTTAGAGGAGGTGGTTAGAAGCGGCACAGCGCGCAACATTAACCCGGCGTTGTACAGCATTGCCGGCAAGACGGGGACAACCCAGCTCAATTATCACAAGTTCCGGGCGAGCGCAGGCATCCGCTACCAGGCGACGTTTTGCGGCTTCTTCCCTGCTAAATCGCCGGTGTACTCGTGTATTGTGGTCATCAGCGAACCCAAGCGCGGCGGCTACCACGGCGCCGAAGCGGCTGCACCCGTCTTTCGTGAGATTGCCGACAAGTGTTTTGCCCTGAAGCCTGCATTGCACCCACCCATCAACCGCGGAGAGCGCCCCGTGCTGGCCGGGCACCAACTGCCTTACGCAGATGCTGGGCTGGGCGACGACCTGAAAAAAGCCCTGCAGTGGCTCGACATGGAGGCCTACCTGGAGCGCCAATGGCCGGCATACGGTGTGCTCACCACGCGCAATGACTCGCTTTTGGTGCTACCTCGCCCGATATCCGACAGAGTTATACCCAACGTGTTCGGCATGGGCCTCAAAGACGCCTTACCCATCTTGGAGAACAGCGGATGCCGCGTGCGCATACGCGGTTTGGGCAAGGTGGTGGCACAAAGCCCTCCTGCTGGCACACCTCTTAATGGGAGAACCCTGGTAACCTTAACCCTAAACTAAACGCCTGTTTTTTGCCATGACGCTCCACCATTTACTACGCGATGTGTCCGGCATACTCGAGGTTGTCGGGGCAGCGGAAGTCGTCGTGCGTGCGCTGCAGAACGACAGCCGCCGGGTGGAAGCGGGCGACTGCTTTGTGGCCGTGCGCGGCGTTTCGACCGATGGGCATCGCTTCGTGAGCCAAGCCATCGAGCGGGGTGCCACTGCTATAGTGGTGGAGGAAAGCGCAGACATAACGGTGCCAGCATCGGTGACAATGGTGCGCGTACAAGACAGCGCCGAGGCGCTCGGGCAATTGGCCTCGGCTTTCTTTGAGCATCCCTCGCGCCGTATGCGCGTCGTTGGCATAACGGGCACCAACGGCAAGACCTCGACGACGACCCTACTGTACCAGATGCTATTGGCACTGCGGCGAATACCTGGCCTCATCGGCACCGTCGAAAATCGGATTGGTACAGCCGTCGTGTCTAGCGCACTGACGACGCCGGACGCCATAGCCCTGCACCAACTGCTGTACCAGATGGCTGAAGCGGGCTGCACAGAGGTATTCATGGAAGCCAGCAGCCACGCCATCCACCAGCGGCGCATTGCAGGCGTACACTTTGGTGGAGCGGTGTTCACTAATCTTACGCACGATCACCTGGACTACCACAAGACGTTCGAGAACTACCGAAACGCCAAAAAGCGCCTCTTTGACGATCTTCCACAATCCGCTTTTGCCTTGACCAACGCCGACGACCGAAACGGCGCTTTCATGCTGCAAAACACGCGAGCCAAACGCTATACCTACGCCCTCAGAACGCCCGCCAATTTCAAGGCCAAAGTAATAGACAACGCCCTCAGCGGCCTGCAATTAGACATAGACGGCACCCAGCTGCACGCCCGACTGGTAGGCATTTTCAACGCCTACAATCTCACTGTGGCCTATGCCGTGGCGCGTCTGCTGGGCTTCGACAAGGAACCCGTCCTCACCGTGCTGAGCAACCTCCCCGGAGCGGAGGGCCGCTTCGACGTCCTGCGCGATGCTCAACAACCCCCACGTATTGGCATCGTGGACTATGCGCACACCCCCGACGCTTTGCAAAATGTGTTAGAGACCATCGTTCACCTGCGCCGCCGTCCTGCACGCATCATTACTGTAGTAGGCTGTGGTGGCGACCGCGACAAGACCAAGCGCCCCGTGATGGCCCAAATTGCCGCCCGCTTGAGCGAACAACTCATTCTCACCAGCGACAACCCGCGCAGCGAGGAGCCTCAAGCCATCCTCAAGGATATGGAAGCTGGTCTGCGCCCCGAGGATTTGACGCGAACACTCATCATCGAAGACCGCGAACAAGCCATCAAAACGGCTTGCCGACTGGCCTCGCCAGGAGATATCGTCCTCGTCGCGGGTAAGGGCCACGAAAAGTACCAGGAAATTAAAGGAGTGAGATACCCTTTTAATGACAAGGCCGTGCTTCAAAAGTACCTGATGGAACAAGGAAAAATAGTGGAGGGACTATTGTTTTGAACAGCGCTCGGGGGCGATGCAAAATTGCCCCCGGCATTTTTTGAAAAACACGACGCAGCAAATCAATCTTACATGCTTTACCACCTTTCTCAATGGCTATCCGAAACAACAGACCTGCCGGGCGCAAGGCTGTTTCAATATATCTCGTTTCGAGCCGGGGCAGCCATTATCCTGTCGCTGCTTATTTCGCTATTCATTGGCAAGCGCATCATTGATGCTTTGCAGCGCATGCAAATCGGCGAAACGGTGCGCTCTCTGGGGCTGCATGGCGAAAACCTTAAGGCGGGCACCCCCACTATGGGTGGTATTATTATCCTGGTGGCCACGTTAGTCCCTTGCTTGCTGTTAGCCCGTTTGGACAATGTGTATATTTTGCTTATGATCACCGCTACCCTATGGATGGGCGTTATTGGGTTCGTGGACGATTACATCAAGGTTTTCAAAAAAGATAAAAAAGGCCTGAAGGGCATTTTCAAAATACTGGGACAGGTGGGTCTGGGTTTAATTGTAGGCATCACTATGCTGGCCAGCGACAATGTGGTCGTACGAATGGAGCCGGAGGAGGCCAAAAAGCATGGCTATGAAATAAAAAAGTATGTTTACATAGAAACCGCCCCCAATACCTACAAAGAACTGGTGCACGCTAAGGCTCCCATCACCAATGTGCCTTTTTTCAAAAACAACGAGCTGGACTACTCGCGGCTGTTGTGGTTTTTGGGCGACAATGCACAGCGGTTGGTGTGGATTGTCTTTTTGCTCATGACGGTATTCGTCATTGCAGCCGTAAGCAATGGAGCCAACCTAACCGACGGGCTGGATGGTTTGGCGGCAGGCGTCTCGGCTATTGTGATTATGTCGCTGGGGATTATTGCCTTTCTGAGCGGCAACGCTGTAGCAGCAGATTACCTGAATATATTCTTCTTGCCTCACACAGGCGAGTTGGTGATTTTTTCCGCCTGTTTGTTAGGCGGTTGTATCGGCTTCCTGTGGTACAACGTCTATCCTGCGCGCGTATTTATGGGCGACACGGGCAGCCTGACCTTGGGCGGTGTCATTGCGGCTTTGGCCATTGTGCTGCGCAAGGAGCTGCTCATTCCCATCCTGTGCGGCGTTTTTTTGGTGGAAAACCTCTCTGTACTGTTGCAAGTATGGTATTTCAAACACACCAAAAAGAAGTACGGCGAAGGGCGGCGTATCTTTAAAATGGCGCCTCTGCACCACCACTATCAAAAGGAAGGCTATCACGAAGTCACTATCTCTGTGCGCTTCTGGATTGTCCAGATAATGCTGGCGGTGTTGGCCGTCATCACGCTAAAGATCCGATAATATGGCACGCGAAAAATACATAGCTATCCTTGGTGCTGGAGAGTCGGGCACAGGCGCTGCCCTGCTGGGCCAGTGGGCTGGCTATGATGTCCGTGTGTCGGACAGCAGCACCATCCGCCCTGTCTATCAAAAGCGGCTGGAAGCGGCTGGCATACCCTTCGAAAGCGGCCAGCACACGCCGGAGTGGCTACTGGGAGCAGGCGCCGGCGAGCGGCCAGAGTTTATCGTGAAAAGCCCAGGCATCCCACAAGATGCCCCGCTAATAAAGGCGGCCCGCACAAAAAGCATTGCCATTATCAGCGAAATTGAGTTGGCCTATCGATACGCAGGTCCGTGCACTATCGCCGCCATTACAGGCACCAACGGCAAAACCACAACCACCACGCTGACCCACCACTTACTCCGCACGGGAGGGCTGAATGTGTATATGGCCGGCAA
>Ga0101944_10005477_pt1 | contig 14388 bp, 15 predicted proteins | sample DewCreD2012metaG_FD_75245 | JGI IMG/M metagenome (GOLD analysis project Ga0101944, IMG submission 75245) | Hot spring sediment bacterial and archeal communities from British Columbia, Canada, to study Microbial Dark Matter (Phase II) - Dewar... ... | reverse complement strand
GCTACGCGGTAAGTCGCTGGGGCGACTTACCGCTACGCTCCACCGCCCGAAGGGCACTCTCCCCGCAGGGGGGGATTGACACCCATTATACACTCGGAGCGAACAAAAGGCCGTGAGTTGACGACGCTCTTCTCCCGGTGTCTTTTTTCCATGATGCAACGGGTTTTTTGCCAAGTGGCGGCAGCTTAACACTTTTTGTGCATCCGCGGTAACCATGTTTTGCTTATCTTCAACCCTATTTTGCCTTTTTCACTTCATTGCCACCCTTTATACGAACGAGATTCCGAAAATTGCAAAAAAAGTGAAAAGAATGGCGAAATTCTTGGCCGGGGCCCCGCCTACCCGAGCCGCAAAGGGGCATTGCCGGGCGGCGCCGGGGGCTTTACATTGGCGCGGCATGAAGAAATGCGGAACAGTCTATCTGGTGGGGGCGGGCCCCGGGGACGCCGGCCTGCTGACGCTGCGCGGGGCGGAATTGCTCGCGCGGGCGGAAGTGGTGGTGTATGACGCGCTGGTGAATCCGGAGCTGCTGCGCCTGGCGCCGAAGGATGCGGAGTTTATTTACGGCGGCAAGCGGGCAAAGGCCCACGCCATCCCCCAGGAGGAGATGAACGCCCTGCTGGTGGCCAAGGCGCGGGAAGGCAAAACGGTGGTGCGCCTCAAGGGCGGTGATCCTTACCTGTTCGGACGCGGAGGCGAGGAGGCGGAGGAATTGGCCGCCAGCCGCGTGCCGTTCGAGGTGGTGCCGGGGGTGTCCTCCATTTTCGCCGCGCCCAACTACGCCGGCATCCCGATCACCCACCGCGATTTCTGCTCCTCGTTCACCGTGCTGACCGGCCACGAGGAGCCGGGCAAGCCGGAATCGGCGCTGGACTACGCGCAGTTGGCCCGCAGTCCCGGCACCAAGGTGGTGCTGATGGGGGTCGAGCGCATCCGGGAGATCGCCGGCGCGCTGGTGCAAAACGGGATGCCAGCCAAAACGCCGGTGGGCATGGTGCGCTGGGGCACCACCGGGCGGCAGGAATCGCTGCAAGGCACGCTGGGCGACATCGCCGATCTGGTGGAAAAGCGCGGCTTTAAGGCCCCGGCCGTCACCGTGATTGGCGACGTGGTTAAGCTGCGCGGCAAGCTCAATTGGTTCGAAAAACGCCCGCTCTTCGGCCAGCGCATCGTGGTGACACGCACCCGCGAGCAGGCCAGCCAGCTCTCGAGCCGGTTGCGCGAGCAGGGCGCCGAGGCGCTGGAAATTCCAACCATTCGGACGGCGCCGGTGACGGAGGCCAGCGACCGGAACAATTTGAAGGACGCGCTGCTGGGCCTGGGCGGCTACGATTGGCTGGTGTTCACCAGCCCCAACGGCGTCGCCGCCTTTTTCGATTATTTCTTCAAGGCCTTCGAGGATGTGCGGGCGCTGGGGAACGTGCGCCTGGCGGCCATCGGCCCGGCCACCGCCGCCAAGCTCAAGGAGCTGCGCCTGCGCGTTGACGTGATGCCGGAGGAATACCTGGCGGTGAAAGTGGCCGACGCCATGGCGAAATTTGAAAGCCTGGAAAACCTGAAAATCCTGCTGCTGCGGGCCAAGGTGGCGAATCCCGAGCTGCCGAAGCTGCTGACGGACCGGGGCGCGATCGTGGATGACGTGGCCTGCTACCAGACGTTGCCCGAGACGGAAGACCTTACCGGCAGCGCCGCCCGGCTGCTCGAAGAGGGGGCGGATTGGATCACTTTCACCAGCAGCTCGACCGTCGAAAATTTTCACGCCCGGTTCAACCTGCCAGAGCTGCTTCAGCGGTTTCCGGGCCTGAAAACCGCCTCAATTGGCCCTGAAACCTCAAAGGCGCTCGCCCGGCTCGGAATCAAGCCGACCGTCGAGGCACGCGTCCACACGATTGAAGGCCTGATAAAGGCGGTCGAGGGATATTCACCCTGAGAAGAATTGGAACTCAGTTTTTCCGCAGACTTCCAGTCTGCCGTCTGCCCGCCGCCAGGCAGGTGGGTATCAAGGGTTTCCAAACCCGCAGAATTTCCCGTTAACCCGACAGCCTGGGATCATCCCAAACCCTGCCGACTGGAAGTCGGCGACACAGCACCTCGCGGATTTCCCACAGCGCTTGGACTGTGCACGATAGGAAACGGTTAAAACCGTTGAGCTTCTTTACCAGACGCCGGCCACCCCGCTGAAGCGGGGTGTTAATGGGAAGGGCGCTTGTGCGGCGCGCCAGCGTCGTGGAGTGCGCCAGTCCTCTGGCGCTTTGGCAGTTTTGAGGCGTCATCTTTGACCAACGGCTGGCGCAAGCCAAGGCCACGCGCCAAAGAAAAGCGGTAGAGGACTACCGCACTCCAAGACCTCGCGGACTTCGCACGGGGCCTTCGATCTCGCGCCAGCGCGTACCGCAGACTTCCAGTCTGCTGTGTCGCGGATTTCCAATCCGCAAGGTTTGGGTATTGTCCAATCGATTCGGGTTGTCCAGGGCCCTGCCGACTGGAAGTCGGCGACACAGCACCTCGCGGATTTCCCACGGCGCTTGGACTGCGCACGATTTGAAACGGTTAAAACCGTTGAGTTGCTTTCCCGGACGGCCATCACCCCGCTGAAGCGGGGTGTTAATGAGAAGGGCGCTGGCGGCCGCGCGCCAGCGTCGTGGAGTGCGCCAGTCCTCTGGCGCTTTGGCAGTTTTGAGGCGTCATCTTTGACCAACGGATTGCTCACGCCAAAGCCGCGCGCCAAAGAAAAGCGGTAGAGGACTACCGCACTCCAAGACCTCGCGGACTTCGCGAGACGCTCGCAAGTTCGCGCCAGCGCGTACCGCAGACTTCCAGTCTGCTGTGTCGCGGATTTCCAATCCGCAAGGTTTGGGTATTTTCCAATGGTTTCGGGTTTTCCAGGGCCCTGCCGACTGGAAGTCGGCGACACAGCACCTCGCGGATTTCCCACGGCGCTTGGACTGCGCACGATTTGAAACGGTTAAAACCGTTGAGTTGCTTTCCCGGACGGCCATCACCCCGCTGAAGCGGGGTGTTAATGAGAAGGGCGCTGGCGGCCGCGCGCCAGCGCGTGCTGCAGACTTCCAGTCTGCCGCCTGCCCGCCGCCAGGCAGGCGGGTATCAAGGGTTTCCAAACCCGCAGAATTTCCCGTTAACCCGACAGCCTGGGATCATCCCAAACCTTGCCGACTGGAAGTCGGCGATACAGCAGGTTGGAAACCTGCGGCACACACTTTGGAAGTCGGTGATACCCGCCCGAGCTAACCTTTCAGGGTTGAAATGTCGGGCCTGGTCGGTTAGGCTGCACCGCACTGATGAGCAGCATTGTCGAACAGGTCCGGAAAGCGGGCGTGGTGGGCGCGGGCGGCGGCGGGTTTCCCGCGCACGTCAAGCTGTCCGCCAAGGCGGACACGGTGATAGCCAATGGGGCGGAGTGCGAGCCGCTGCTTTACAAGGACGCGGTGGTGATGGAGCGGCAGTCGGCCGAAGTGGTGAAAGGCATGTTGCTGGCCATGGAGGCGGTGGGCGCCAAGGCCGGCATCGTGGGGGTGAAAGCCAAGAAAAAAGAGGCGGTGGCCGCCATGCGGGAGGCAGTGAAAGGCACGCCGCTGCAAGTGCGGTTGCTGGGCGATTATTACCCGGCGGGCGACGAATACGATTTGGTGCATGAAGTGACCGGCCGCTTGATCCCGCCCCAGGGCCTGCCCATCCATGTGGGGGTGGTGGTCAACAACGTCGAGACATTCGCCAACATCGCCCGGGCCGCCGAAGGCCGGCCGGTGACGCGCAAGATCATCACCGTTGCCGGCGCCGTGCGCGAGCCGGTGACGCTGGACGTGCCGATTGGCATCAGTTTTCGCGCCTGCCTCGAAGCGGCGGGCGGCGCCACCACCCCGAACCCGGCGCTCTGCATCGGCGGGCTGATGATGGGCGAGACGACGGCGGACCTGGACGCGCCGGTCACCAAGACGGCCACGGGCGTGGTGGTTCTGCCCCGCGAGCACCACATCATCCAGCGCAAACTCAATCCGCGGCCCAAGATGGCCAAGATCGGCAAATCGGCCTGCGACCAGTGCCGCTATTGCACTGAGTATTGTCCGCGCTTTTTGCTGGGTTACGGGGTGGAGCCGCACCAGGTGATGCGGAGCCTGGCTTTCACGGCGACGGGCGCCGAGTATTGGAACCAGTGGGCCGTGCTTTGTTGCGCCTGCGGGCTATGCACCCTTTACGCCTGCCCCGAGGAGCTTTACCCCAAGGAGGCGTGCGATGATTCCAAGGCGGAGATGCGCCGGCTGAACCAGAAATGGACGGGCAAGATGGAGGTCAAACCGCACCCGATGCGCGAGGGCCGGCGCGTGCCGATCAAGGCGTTGGTGAAAAAGCTGCACGTCGGCGACTACGACCTGCCGGCCCCGTTCCGCCCGGAGCCGCTGACCGCCGCCGAGGTGGTTTTGCCGCTCAAGCAAAGCGCGGGCCCGCCCACGCAGCCGGTGGTCAAAGCCGGCGACACCGTGGCCGAAGGCCAGCCGGTGGCCGAGCCGACGCCCAACGCCCTGGGCGCGATCATTCACGCCCCCTTCCGCGCGCGCGTCGCCGCGGTGGGCAAAGACCGAATCACCCTGCAAAAAATTTAATTTCCCCGTTATGGAACGAAGCATTGGACTGATCGAACTGTCGAGCGTGGCCTCCGGCTTTCAGGTGGCGGACACGATGTTGAAGGCGGGCAATGTGCGGCTGCTGCTGTCGCGCTCCATCTGCTCGGGCAAATACATGGTGCTGGTGGGCGGCGACACCGCGGCGGTCAAGAGCGCTGTGGAGGCGGGAGCGGAGGCCGCCAACGGCTGCCTGATTGACCAGTTCGTGGTGGCCAATGTGCATCAGGACGTGATTGCGGCGCTCGGCCGGACCAATCCCGGCGAGCCCACGGGCGCCTTGGGCATCCTGGAATCGTTCAATGTGGCCACCTTGCTGCAGGCGGCCGACGCGGCCGCCAAGGCGGCGAATGTGATGCTGATGGAAATCCGGCTGGCGATGGCGCTGGGCGGCAAGGCCTTCGTGACCATGACCGGCGATGTCGGCTCGGTGCAGGCGGCGGTGGCCGCCGGCAAGCAGGTCATCAGCGAGGCCGGCGTGCTCGTCAACGCGGTGGTGATTTCCCGACCGCACCCGGACGTCTATCGCGAGGTGATCTGACGCCGGGCCGCGCGCGGCTCGCGTCTCAGTGGGGGCCGTGGGCCGAAAGCAGCAGAATGATGCGCAATCCCAAGACGAGGGCGACGAGCAACAGCAGCACCCCCGACAGGTGCTCCATCCAGATCAGGGTCCGGTCCGAAAGCTTGCGATGGCCGAAAGAGGCGAAGTAGGAGAGGGCCAGGAACCAGGCGACCGCGCCGGCAGCGACCCCCGTAATGCAGGCGAGCTTTTCGTGCAGGTTGTCCTCGACCCAGTCGTGCGCCAGGAAGCTGGCGCTGAGCGCGATCCACATCAGCAGCACGCCCGGATTGCCCAGCACCTGGACGAACCCGATCATAAACGCCGAGTGCGGATGCAATTTTTGCTCGACGCGGTCGGCGCTGGGGTTGTGCTCCTCGATGGTTTTGGCGCGCAGGTATTTGAGGCCCAGCCAGAGCATGAGGAGGAAACTGACGACCTCGAGCGTGGCCTTGGCGAGCCGGGTGCTGAACATCGCGGAAAAACCGGCGAACGCCACCGAACAATAGATCACCTCCATCAGCGCGGACCCCAGCCCGATGAGCAGCGCCCATTTGAAGCCGCGGCGGGCGGCCTCGTTGATGATGGCGACGACAATCGGGCCGGGAATGAACGAGGCGATGAAGCCGCTGACCACACCGGTCAGAAAGGCGGTGAGGATATGCGGCGGGTGCTCGATCACGCGGGGGGCGTTGCCGGGGGATTGTCCTCCTCCTCTTCCTCCTCGATCTCCTCGCGCGTGCGCAGCGGCAGCCAGGGGCGGACAAAACCGTAAACCAGGTAAACCGCGAACAGGACGGGCAGCACCACGTAGAGGATTTTCTCGCGCAAGATCAGGATGCCGCCAATAAACAGCGCGCCAACAACCAGCTTGGTGAACGGGCGGCGGGCGCGGAGGTTGAGGGATTTGAACGAGGGATATTTGACCTCGCTCACCATCATGAAGGAGAGGAACAGCAGCAGGCCCGGCAGCAGGTAGCGCCAGCGGGAATTGTTGAGGATCAGGTGCCACTTGATGTGGCCGACAATGTCGTCGTCAATCCACAGCATCAGCAACGTCAGCGAAGCCACCGTCCCCGCCGCGGCGGGAATGGGAAAGCCGAGGAACTCCCGGCCGCCGCCGGTGCCGGGCATCGCCGCCAGGCAGTTGAACCGCGCCAGCCGCAGCGCCCCGCAGATCAGGTAAACCGAGGCGATGAACCAGCCCACCTCCGGGTTCTGCGCAAAAACATTCTTCAGGACAATGCGATGCACCAGGAACGCCGGCGCCGCCCCAAAGCTGATGAGGTCCGCCAGCGAGTCAAATTCCCGGCCGAAGGGGCTTTCCGCGCCGCCCCAGCGGGCCACCCGGCCGTCCAGCAGGTCGAAAATGCAGGCCAGCAGAATGAAACCAAGGGCGATCTTGATGGTGGCGGCGAATTGCGGCGAGTTAGGGTCCGCCTCGACGATTTTAGTCAGCGCCACAAACCCGCAGAACAGGTTGCCGGCGGTCATCAGGTTGGGCAGAAAAAAGATTTTCAGCTCTTTTCCCTTTTCCACCAGGTCGGTTTTGCCTTGGGCGGTTGGGGGGGGCATGGGTCGGGTTCCGGGTTTCCCTGGGCCGGGGCTTACTCGCGCGCGGCCAGCACGCTTTCGCCGCCCCGGACCTTTTCGCCCAGCCGCACCTTGATTTTCAGGTGGGCGGGCAGATAGACATCGCACCGCGAACCGAACTGGATCATGCTGATGCGCTCGCCGCGCTCGACGGTGTCGCCCTCCCGCGCCCAGGTGAGGATGCGGCGCGCCAAGAAGCCGGCCACAAGCCGCACGCCGATCTTTTCGCCGGGGACTTCGGAGGATTCGATGCCGATGAGGGCGTTTTCATTCTGCAGGCCGCACTCCGTGCGCATGGCGGCGCGGAAATGGCCCGCCTGGTATTTGACGAGCGCGACCCGCCCGCTGACCGGGGCATTCTGGACATGGACATCCAGCGGCGAAAGGAACATGGAAATGCGTTTGCAGGGCCCGCCGAGGAAATCCTTCTCGACAGCATCCTCGATCACATCAATCCGGCCGTGTCCAGGGGACACCACCAATCCGGCGCCGGCGGGCACTTTCGGGTCCGGGTCCCGGAAAAAATAGAAGGTGAAAATGGCGAAGCAGGCCCAGACGGCCGGCAGCAGGTATTCGATGGCCCGCACAAACGCGGCGACGTAATGAGCAATGATGCCCACCGCCATGACGCCCACCACCAGCAACAAGGACCAGAAGACCAACTTCAGCCCGGCTTGCCGGGCCTTGCCGGAATGTTTCATGCCGTTTAGACTAGGGGTTCGCCGGGGAAGTTCAACGAAGAAAATTTTGCGTGAAAACCGCCCGCCACACGCTATGGTTACGGCCGCATGGACGCTGACAATACCGGCACCCTTTATTACATTTGGGGAGTGGATCAAACCGCCTACGGACCGGTCGAGCTCCCCACTTTGGTGGATTGGATCAAGGACGAGCGGGTGACGGCGGAAACGTGGATCAATCTGGCCGAGTCCGGCGATTGGAAAAAGGCCGGGCAACTGCCCGAGTTGAAGATGTTCTTCAAAGGCGCCGCCGCGCGGACACTCGCCGGCGGGGCTGGCGACGCGCTGAAGCCCGGCGCCCTGCGGCGAATTAAAATCCTGGCGGAAATGAGCGACGCGCAGCTCGAAAACTTTGCCCGGTATGCCACGCTTCACCCCGTGCGCCAATGGGCCGAAGTGATCCGGCTGGGGGAACAAGGCGAGGCCATGTATTTGATCCTGGAAGGCGAGTTGCGCGTTCGCCTGATGGTCAACGGAAAGGAAACCTTGATCAACACCCTTCAGGCCGGCGAGTTTTTCGGAGAGATCGCCTTGTTTGACAACGGCCCGCGCTCCGCCGACGTGGTGGCCAACAAAGACTGCCTGCTGGCCAAAATCACCGCCGCCGCCTTCGCCGACCTGGTGGAGCATGCCCCGGACATTGCCGCCCCTTTCCTGTTTGCCGTGGGCAAAACCCTGGCCGCGCGCATCCGCGCCGACAACAAGCGGTTTCGGGACGCGGTGGCCTTTGCGCGCAGCGCCGGCGGACGTTAAGGCCCGGGGCGGCGCGATCCACCGTCCGGGCTTTACAGCGCCCGCAGGCGATCCCAGAGCGGCTTGAGGTCTTCATCGGCCAGCGCGCGCCGCCGCACTTGCTCCCCGTCCTGTCCCAACCGCATGGCTTTCAGCAGCCAGTCCCAGGCCTCCTCCAGTTGCCCCAGTTGGGCGGCGTAACAGGCCAGGTTGAACGGCACGATGTCCTCGTTCGGGAACTTGCGGCAGGCCGGCAACAGCGCGTCGCGGGCCTTTTCCAGCCCGCCATGCGGCACACGCCGCAAGGCGTAGGCCTGGTGAATCCAGGACTCGATGGAATCGCCAGCCACCGCAAGCTCCTGGCGGGCAATGGCCAGCGCTCCCTCCCAATCCCGCAATTCGGCGCAGATTTGCCACCGCGCTTGCAGAACATGCGGATGCTCCTCGAAGGCCGGGGGCAGGGCATCCAATTCCGCGCGGGCCGCGTCCGGATCCCCCAGCTCGAGCCAGCCAATCGCCGCCGACAATTGGTGGCGATAAGGATAAGGCAGCAAAGTCACGCCGCCCCATTCAAGACCGCCGGCGGGAAAATTCCAGCCCTAAAATCGAGCCCGCCGCCACGAAACCGTCGTCCGCCTTTCAGGCCTTGGCCTGCTGGGGGCTGGGTGGCGCCGGCTCATACAATTCCGGGTAAAGCGCGCGCGCGCAATCGGGACAAATCCCGTGGGAAAGGCGTATGTTGGGATGGTTGGCCAGGTATTCCTCGACACTCTGCCAGTATTGCGCGTCGTTGCGCACTTTGCGGCAATTGGCGCAGACGGGAATCAAGGTGCGAAGGGTCTCAATTTCGGTAATGTCCTGCAAGACCAGCAAAACCAGCTTGCGTCCGTCATTGATGAAAGGGGTGGCGATGAGCAGCAGCTTGATGTCCCTGACCCTTCCCTTGGTTTCCAGTTTCATTTCCGCCTTCGCCTGCCGGGTTTGCCATGTCCGGTGAGCGGTCTCGACCGTGTTGCGAATCACGCAGTCCGGACAGAAGGGGGTTTTGCCGCATTCGGGTCCCGGCGCGCGGTGGTTCAGACAATGGAGGGCGTCACCCAAACGTTTGCGCAACATCCGTTGCGGCTGGGCGCCCAGGTAATCGTCCGCCGCCAGGTTGGCGTCGGTTACCACCAAATGGTCGTCCATCACCAGAATGGGCAGGGGAAGGGTGTCGAACAAAAGCCGCTGGTAACCATCGTTTTCGGACTGCTTTTTCATGGATTCACGAAGTTTTTTCCGGGCTCGCGGCGGGCATGGAGGATCCCGCAGCGGACGGCTGGGGCTCGGTTTCCGCGCGAAGCAGGCCGCGCTTGAACAGCCCATCCAACACCGCGCAGGCGTCGAGGTCGCTGCCCGGGAAGGCATCCAGGACGCCCGCCAGGGTGCCTTGTTCAAGAACCAGTTGCATCAGGTCCAGCTCCGCCGGCGTCAGGTCGCGCAACGGGGTTGGCAGGGGCAGGACCGGACGCAAGACGGCACCCAGCGGCGGCAAAGTGTCCCGAAAGGCGGTCAGCTCGTCCGCCTGGCGCACCCCCTCCAGCAGGAGGGCGCCGGTGGATTCCTGGATTTCGTTTTCGGCCAGGTGCTCGGCATTGGGGGTGAAGGTGAACGCGCCCTCCCGCCAGCGCAGCATCCGATAGACCACCTTGTCGGGATGCCGCGGCGGCTGGTGATTGATCATCGCGTAATAAATCTGGCCCTGGCGCAGGAAAATTTCGCCCTTGTCCTGGCGGCAGCGCAGGGTGACCACGCCCGTTTTGGCGGCGTTGGCCAGCAATTGCAGCAGGTCCAGCAGCGAAACCTCCAGCAGGGTGCCGCTGATCGAGGAGGCGGCGCCGGGGCTGCGGTCCCCCTCCATTTTCATGGTGGCGAAGGTGTGCTGGGTTTTCTCCCACCACGACCTGGCTTTGTCTTCCACCACGCAAGGCTGGATCAGGTGAAAGCTGCTCTCGCCCACCTTCAGATAATCGCCGGCTTTGAGCGGCGCGCGGTCCACCCGTTTGCCGTTGAGGTAGGTCCCGTTTTTCGAGCCCAGGTCCTCCACCACGAACTGGCCGTCCGCAAAATATAGTTTGGTATGCTGGCGGGAGGTCAGGTGGTCCTCGATGCGGATGTCCGCCTGGCGGCCGCGCCCGATAATCAGGGGCCGGTCCCCGGGCAAGGGATGCTCGCGGCCGGTGTATTGGCCGGAGAGGCAGAGCAGGGACAGCCGGCTGGCGGGCGGCACGGCGGACGCCGGCGCCGCGCCGGCGCGGCTTGGTGAAACCCCTGTTTTTTCGGCTTCCCGGTTCATGCTCCCCGAGTCTAACATGGCTGGCCCGCCAAGGCAAAAAGTAAAAAATATCGCTTGTCAAAACAGGGAAGGCTGATACTCTTTCGCGCCTTTGTGAGTTTATGAAGTCCGGGATACATCCGAAATATCAGGAAGCGGAAATCCGTTGCGCTTGCGGCAACGTGATCAAAACCCGCTCCACGAAGCCGACCATCATTGTCGGCATCTGCAATGTTTGCCATCCGTTTTACACGGGGCAGCAGAAATTTGTGGACACCGCCGGCCGCGTGGACAAGTTCCAGCAGCGCCTGGCGAAAACGCAGGCCGTCCAAGCGGCCGCCGCGGCCGCCGCGGCCGGCAAAAAGAGGCGCAAGTAGCTCTCTCCCAAGCGCGCGCCCGCAGGGTTCTGCCGCCTTGCGGGCGCGGCCTTTTTTCCGACTGTGGATTTTCGGCTGCTCATCGAGAAGTTTGCGCGCCGGGCGAGGGAAGTGGAGGCGCTGCTGAGCGACCCGCGGACTTTCGACAACAACCAGCGGGCGCAGGAGCTTTCGCGGGAATACTCGCGCCTCAAACAATTGCTGGCCGCGGGCGACAGCTATTTGCAGGCGGCCGCCGAGCTGGCGGCCAACCGGGAGCTGCTGCAAGCGGAGCCGCCGGAATCCGAACTGGCCGCCATGGCGGCGGAGGAGGTGGCCCGTCTCGAGCCGCGGGTGCGCCAACTGGCCCTCGAGGTCCAGCGCGGCTTGGTGCCGCCCGATCCCGCCGATTCCCGCAACACCATCGTCGAAATCCGCGCCGGCGCGGGCGGCGCCGAATCCGCGCTGTTTGCGGCCGACCTCTTCCGCATGTACTCGCGCTACGCCGAGGCCCGCGGCTGGAAAATCGAGACGATGGACTCGAACCCGTCCGATTTGGGCGGCTTCAAGGAAATCATTTTTGGCATCAGCGGCACGGAGGTGTATCGGCGGATGAAATACGAAAGCGGGGTTCACCGCGTGCAACGCGTGCCGGCCACCGAAGCCCAGGGCCGCATCCATACCAGCACGGCCACGGTCGCCGTGCTGCCCGAGGCCCAGGAAGTGGACATTCAAATCAACCCGGACGAAATCGAGATCAACGTCTGCCGCGCCTCCGGCAAAGGCGGCCAGGGGGTCAACACCACCGATTCGGCCGTGCAGATCATCCACCTGCCCACCGGCCTGATTGTCCGTTGCGCCGACGAGCGCTCGCAGCAGAAAAACAAGGCCAAGGCCCTCACCGTCCTGCGCTCGCGCCTGCTCGAACGCAAGGTGAGCGAGGAAAACGCCAAATACGCCGCCCAACGCAAGGAACAAGTGGGCACCGGCGAGCGCAGCGAGAAAATCCGCACCTACAATTTCCCCCAGAACCGCGTCACCGACCACCGGATCAACCTCACCATCTACAACCTGGCGGCCGTAATAGACGGCGATCTGGAGGGCTTGATCGAGCCGCTCATGGAGGAGGATCTCAAACAAAAGCTGGCGGCCCTGGGCGCCTGAGACGGCCCTCCGCCTCCGGCGCGTCCGGGCCCCGGCCGGCCTGGCGCCTTTTTCCCACCGTGAACATCAAAGGATTGATATTCGATTGCGACGGCACCCTGGCGGACACCATGCCGATGCATTGGCAGGCCTGGCAGGTCATCAACCGCCGTTACCAACTGGAATTTCCCGAAGACCGCTTCTACGCGCTGGGCGGCGTTCCCTCGCGGGACATCCTCCGGCTGCTGGCCCGCGAGCAGGGCCTGGAGTTGGACCCGCTGGCCGTGGCGCGCGAAAAGGAGGCCGAATACCTCAAGCTCATGGCCCGGGTGAACCCGATTCCCGAAGTGACCGCCATCGTGCGGGCAAACCACGGCCGTCGGCCAATGGCGGTCGCCTCCGGCGGCGCGCGGCATGTCATCGAGATGGTGCTTCGCCGCCTCGAACTGCGCGACCATTTCCAGGCGGTGGTCACCTGTGAGGATGTTGTCCGCCAAAAACCGGCGCCGGACATTTATCTCGAAGCGGCACGGCGCATTGGGGTTCCCCCGGGCCTTTGCCGGGTTTACGAGGACAGCGAAACCGGCCTGGCGGGCGCGCGGGCGGCCGGCATGACGGTGGTGGATGTGCGCGAATTGCGCCGGCTCTCGTCGGCGGCCTGAAAGCGGCGAGCGCGGGTTGGACGCCATTTCCTGCCATTTTCTGTTCTTGCCAGGCGCCCCAAAAACCCTAACCTGACCCCTCAGCCATAGGGCGTTTATGGGGCAGCGCCCGCTGGCCCGTTAAACTTGCCCCGCAAAGGAAAGATATGCCGGCGAAGCATCTGGTTGGTTTGGCCGTCCTGGCGGCGGCTGTGCAGTTAAACGCGCAAACCGCGCCTCCCGCTCCCACCCTTAAAATTGGCGATGCCGCGCCCAAACTGCAGGCCGCCAAGTGGGTGCAGGGCGAGCCGGTCAAGGAATTCGAAAAGGGCAAGGTTTACGTGGTGGAATTCTGGGCCACCTGGTGCGGTCCCTGCAAAGTGGCCATCCCGCATCTCAACGAGCTGGCCAACAAATTCAAGGACAAGGGGGTGATCGTCATCGGCCAGGACTGCTGGGAAAATGACGAAAGCAAAGTGGAGCCGTTCATCAAAAACATGGGCGACAAAATGACTTACCGCGTGGCGCTCGACACCAAGACCGACGCCAAGGACCGGGGGCGCATGGCCGAGACCTGGATGCGAGCCGCCGGCCGCAATGGCATCCCTTGCAGCTTTGTGGTGGACAAACAGGGCAAAATCGCCTGGATCGGCCATCCGATGCAGCTCAAGGAAGACACCATCGAGAAAATTCTCGCTGGCGATTGGGACCATGCCAAAGCCCTCGCTGATTACCAGGAAGTGGAGCGCAAAATGGCCGAGGCGCGCAAAAAGGCGATGGAACAACGGCAAAAGACGCCGACGAAAAAATAAAACGGGTTTTAAGAAGCCCTATTGGGGTATCCCGCCGGGCTGGCCGGTGAATACTCATGAGTGCGTGGGATAAACGGCCCGCGTCCCCCTCACCACGCCCTCCCCATGAATCCCCCTAGCCGTAGGAGCCGACGTAAGGAGGCTCAAATTTATCCCCGGGGGCGGTTGCCCAATTAGAGCCTCCTCACGTCGGCTCCTTCCCGGTCAAGGGGAGTAATGCGCGAAACTGGTTTTCGGGGCAGTCTCTCCTCTCGTGAGATGTTTTCAAGTGTGCTCGGGGCATTCAAACATCCAACTGGTTCCCAAACGACCAGCGTATCTTTCGGAACTATCTCACGGGATAGAGGGAGAACAGGCTCCTCGACGTTTCCAGTGGAATTGCCCGAAGCAAGTTACCGTGCATAACGCCGGGCCTCGGGTTTTCGATAGCACGGTTTCCCCTCACCCCCTGCCTGCGCCGCGGGCGCGGCAGGCAGGCGTCCCTCTCCCTTGGGGAGAGACTTCCCCGAAAACTGGTTTCGCGCCTTGCCACCCCTGAACCGCGTAAGAGCCGACGTAAGGAGGCTCTGATATCATGGCCATCACGCCCGGGGACAAATTTGAGCCTCCTCACGTCGGCTCCTACAGCCAGGGGGTTCATGGGGAGGGAGACCCGTTCGCCAGTGCTCGAAGTGGTCAAGAGCTGCGGTTTCACAAGGCGCCGCCAGCGATGTTTCCCTCTCCCTGGGGGAGAGGGACCAAGGGTGAGATGGCATGAAAGCTGGCGGACACGCAGCCAATCTGCTATGTCCGCCAATATATGAAAAACAAGAAAAATACTACCGCTCAAGTTTGCGGAGCGCAAGTCGCAAGCCCGGCCTC
>Ga0101944_10005476_pt1 | contig 14391 bp, 6 predicted proteins | sample DewCreD2012metaG_FD_75245 | JGI IMG/M metagenome (GOLD analysis project Ga0101944, IMG submission 75245) | Hot spring sediment bacterial and archeal communities from British Columbia, Canada, to study Microbial Dark Matter (Phase II) - Dewar... ... | reverse complement strand
CGGCCCAATCAGAAAGACTACGAGGAGTTCTATCAACGGCTGTTGGAAGAAGGTATGCACTTCGTTCGCGGCCGAGTCGCCGAGGTAACCGATGCTGCCAGGCGTCCCGAAGAGCAAGGCAAACTGATCGTTCAATACGAAGACACCCTGTTGGGCGAACAGAAACGGCTGCCGGTGGACATGGTGATTCTGATGGGCGCGATGGAGCCGCAGGCGGACGCGAAAGAGATGGGGCTGAAGTGCGGCATCTCATGCAGCATGGCCGGATGGTTCACCGAGCGGCACCCGAAGCTTGACCCTGTGGCGACAATGACCGACGGCGTGTTCGTCGCCGGCGTGTGCCAAGGCCCGAAAGACATCCCTGCTTCGGTGGCGCAAGGAGCGGCCGCCGCAGCGAGAATTTCCGGCATGATCACCAACGGCAAAGTAATGATCGAGCCGATCGTGGCGTCAATCGACGAAGAGTCTTGCTCGGGCTGCCGCGTGTGCAACAACATGTGCCCGTACAATGCCATCGAGTTCGACGAGGCGAAGGGCGTCAGCCGTGTGATCACCGCCATGTGCAAAGGCTGCGGCACGTGCGTGGCGGCCTGTCCCTGCGACGCGATCAGCGGCGCGCACTTCAAGAATGATCAAATCTACGCGGAAATCGAGGGGATTCTGTGGGACGCACAGCCCTCTGCGGCCGGCCCGCTTGCGGGAGGAGGTTGAACCGATTCGTCGGGCGCCATCGCCCCGCTTCCACTCCGTCGCGAAAGCGTGCATGAGATATGCCTTTCTTCTGGAACTACTAGGCTGACGTAGCGATGAGCAACGAACACTTCGAGCCGAAAATCGTGGGATTCTTGTGTAATTGGTGTTCGTACCGAGCGGCCGATCTAGCCGGTTCAGCACGAATCAAGTATGCCCCGAACGTGCGAATCATTCGTGTGATGTGCAGCGGGCGGGTCGATCCAAGCTTTGTGCTCAAGGCGTTGGCCCAAGGGGCCGATGGCGTGATGATCGCCGGGTGCCATCCGGGAGAGTGCCATTACATTGAGCAGAACTACAAGGCGATGCGCCGCTACGCCATGCTCAAGCACACGCTGACGGCTCTCGGCGTCGAGCCGGAACGGGTGCGGCTTGTCTGGGCCTCGGCCGCCGAAGGCCAGCTTTTGGCCGAGCACATTGACTCGTTAGTGGCCGATGTGCGCAAACTAGGGCCGCTTTGCTGGCCGCGCAACTGGGAAGAGTCGCCCGAACGGCTCAAGGCCCTGGAAGAGATCGAAAAAGAACACGCCGAGGCGATGGAGGTGCAAGCATGAGCAAGGGCAAGTTGGCCATTTACTGGGCGGCCTCGTGCGGCGGCTGCGAGATCGCGGTGCTGGCGATCGATGAAAAGATACTGAAGGTCGGCGAGTTGTTCGACATCGTATTTTGGCCTTGTGCGGCCGACGGGAAAGTGCGCGATGTCGAAAAGCTGCCCGACGGCGGCATCGATGTCTGCTTGTTCAACGGCGGTATTCGCACCAGCGAACAAGAGTATATGGCGCAGTTGTTGCGACGCAAGTCGAAGGTGTTGGTCAGCTTCGGCTCGTGCGCCAGCGAAGGGTGCATTCCGGGCCTTTCGAATGTGAACACAAAGCGGCAGATATTCGACGCGGTTTACAAGCAGGGCGAAATGACCTACTGCGAGAACCCGCAAGATCTTCGCCCGCAACCCCATACCACGGTGCCCGAGGGCACGCTCTATCTACCGGTGTTTTACGACACTCTTCGCACGCTCGACCAAACGGTGGAGGTGGACTACTACCTTCCCGGCTGCCCGCCCGAGGCGGAGAACATTTGGGCAGCGCTGACGGCAATTATCGAGAACAAACTGCCGCCGAAGGGGTCGGTCATCGGACGAAACACGACCGTTTGCGACGAATGCCCGCGGAAAAGAAGCGAGAAGAAGATCAAGAAGTTCTACCGCACCTGGCAGATTCAGCCCGATGAGGAAACCTGCTTGCTCGAGCAGGGGCTGGTATGTTGCGGCATCGCCACGCGGGCCGGTTGCAAGGCCCTCTGTCCGCAAGTGAATTCGCCGTGCATCGGCTGCCATGGGGCGAACGACGGAGTGGCAGACTTCGGCGCGCGGTTGATGAGCGCCTTGGCCTCGGTGATCGACTCGAACGATCCGGACGAGATCGATCGGATCATCAAAGAAGGTATTCCTGATCCGGTCGGCACGTTCTATCGTTTCAGTCTTGCGCGAAGCCTGCTGCGGCGCAGCAAGAGAACCAACGGCGTCGAGGTGGAAGTGCATCGGCCGGCGGCCGCGGCCCGATAAGGCCGCGGCGAACTCGCTCCCAATCCCCGAACTGAACGATTGTTTTGCCATGAAACGAATCTCAATTGATCCGATTACGCGTTTGGAAGGTCACGGCAAGATCGATATCTTTCTGGACGAGCAGGGCGATGTCGCCAACGCGTACCTTCAGATTCCCGAGCTTCGCGGCTTCGAGAAGTTCTGCGTCGGTCGGCCCGCCGAAGACATGCCGAATCTGACGGCCCGCATCTGCGGCGTCTGCCCCGAGGCACATCACATGGCGGCCACCAAGGCTCTCGACGCCCTCTGGCACGTCGATCCCCCGCCGACAGCCAAGAAGCTCCGCGAGCTGTTCTACAGCATCTTCTACGCCACGGATCACACCACGCACTTCTATGCGTTGGGCGGCCCCGACTTCGTCGTCGGTCCGACCGCCCCGCCCGCCGAGCGCAACATTCTCGGCGTAGTGAAGAAGGTGGGGATGGAGATCGCCGGCAAAGTGCTGAAAATGCGGCACGACGGCCATCACCTGATCCAAATGATGGGCGGTCGCCGCGTTCATCCCAACTGGGGCCTGCCCGGCGGCGTCAGCAAGGGCATCAACGAAGAGCAGCGGCGCGAGATCGAGGAGTTGGGACGACACGCTGTCGAATTCGCCAAGTTCTCGCTGAAGCTCTTCGAAGACGTGGTGCTCAAGAACAGCGACTACGTCAAGATAATCACCGGGGGCGACTACACGCATCGCACCTACAATATGGGCATGGTCGATTCGCAGAATCGGACCAATTTCTACGACGGGATGATCCGCGTAACCGACCCCGACGGCAAAGAATTGGTGAAGTACCATGCCAAGGACTATCGCCAGCATGTCGCCGAACGCGTCGAGCCCTGGTCGTACCTGAAGTTCCCCTATCTGAAGAACGTCGGCTGGAAGGGCTTAGTGGACGGCAACGACAGCGGCGTTTACAAGGCGACTCCGCTTTCGCGGTGCAATGTGGCTGACGGCATGGCCACGCCCTTGGCCCAGGCGGAATTCAAACGGATGTACGAAACCCTCGGCGGCAAGCCGATCCACCACACGCTGGCCACCCATTGGGCGCGCCTGGTCGAGTTGCTTTATGCGGCCGAACGTTGGGTCGAATTGGCCGCCGACCCCGAGATCACCGGGAAAGAATATCGCGTCATTCCGACGGCAGTGCCCGACGAAGGCGTCGGCTGCGTCGAGGCCCCGCGCGGCACGCTCACTCATCACTACACGACTGACGATCGCGGCATTTTGACCAAGGTCAATCTGATCGTCGGCACGACGAACAACAACGCTCCGATCTGCATGTCGGTCAAAAAGGCCGCTCAAGGCTTGATTAAAAAGGGCAAGGTCAGCGAGGGCTTGCTCAACATGGTGGAAATGGCGTTTCGCGCCTACGACCCCTGCTTCGGCTGTGCGACCCACAGCTTGCCGGGCCAGATGCCGCTTGAGGTCACCATTCGCGATCCTCAAGGCGAGGTCGTACGCAGGCTCGCACAGCACGTCGGCTGAAAACGCATCATCGTCCTTTTCCTCAGCAACGAGACGACAAGCGGCCAGGCCCCGGGGCGGTGTCCGTTTTCACGGTTTGCTCGGGTCTTCTGCCGCAAGGCCGACCGCGAATCGGCGCGCAATCGTTTTGGGTAGAACCGCGCGCTATCTCATCCGCCGCACTCAGGCATGTACGGCCGCATTGCGCGCCGCCGGCTCTCACCGGCCCGCATGCGATCTGCCCCGCGCTTGGCATCAGACGACCGGCGGATCATAATTGATCGAACCTCAAGATTCCTGGCTTGCCGCGCCTGGCCTGCTTGAACCTGCGGTTTCCGGCCGATCTCGCATTGCGCCCCGTTGCCGGTCCCTCCCATAATCCGCGCTCCATCGAAATAACGAGGCACACCATGAACCGTCTTTCGCTCGCGCTGCTCGTTTCCGTCGTCGTCTCGCTGCCCGCCTCGAACGTGCGTGCGTTCAATCCGCCGAAGGATTCCGCCGGACCGATCACCGTGTCGATTGCGGCGCCCGAGACGATCGAGGACGTCGGTTCGGCAACAGAGATTCGCGTGGTTGTCGAGAATCGCAGCGACCAGCCCGTGCGGGGGACGATGCGATTGTCGGTCATCGACGCTTGGCGCATTGCGCCCGATCAATGGATCGTTGATCTCCCGGCACGGAGCAAGAAGGACAAGACCTTCGAGCTGCGCGCCCGCGGGACGGTCTATCGCGGCCATTATCCGATCCACGTTCGGGCGGAGTGCCGCGAGGGCGACTGCGTTTGGTCGGTTCACCCGATTCACATCTTCGAGGCCAAGCCGCCGGTCCGGGCGACTTCGCGGCCGCGGCCCGAGTGGAAACCGTTCGCCGTGGAACAGAATCGGGAGCTCGCTTTGTGGCAACTTCCCGTACACCGAGCGGTGTTTGCCGTGTTCGACCAGCCCGCCGAGACAATGCCGGCCGGCTGGTCGGGCAGCCATGAGGAACATCGCGGCTCGTTCGCCGTGGGCGTGCAAAACGTCGCAGGAGAATCGAAGCCGACCCTCGGCATTCATCCGCCTTGGTATCAAGGCCGAGTCGGCACCGCCTGGGTCGAATACCCGCTGCAATTGCCCGAGGGCGGTCCGATCAAACTGCACATGTTCACGGCGATGAGCCCGCACAAGGAAAAAGCCGGCGACGGAGTGACGTTCCGTGTTCGAGCAATTCCCTTCGATGCCCCCGAGGGCCAACTCGGCGAGATCGTCTGGGAAGACCATCGCGACCAACAGCGTTGGACTGCGGCCGAGGTCGATCTGAGCCGCTGGGCGGGCAAGGCGATTCGCCTTCAACTCGAGTCGCATCCCGGTCCGCGACGGAATACGGCATTCGATCATTCGTTCTGGGGCGAGGTCGTGCTGAGCACGGGCAATCTCGAACCAGATCGTTCAACTCCGGCGATTTCTCCCGCCGAAAAACCCGCAGTGATCCTCGTGTCGGACAAGGGCGATAACGAGGCCGATGCCCTCCGCGCTGAAATCGCGCCGGGCCGTCGCGGCCTGCTCGATGCCCAAGTGCAATTGACCGCCGAGGGCGAGAAGATCGCGTTCGAAGGTTTTCGCGTCGAAGTATGGGGATTCTCTTTGGAAGATCCGCGCGCCGCCGTGCAGTTGGTTTCCGCCAACGCTGAGCCGCCGGAGGCTCTTCCCAACGAGCTTTTCCATCCCTGCTCGCGGCTGAAACACAACCAACAAGGCCCTTCGCCCAACACGGATCGAGTTGCAACGGCGAACGCTCATCAAGTGCGTCATCGGTTCCGCACCGTTTGGGGCGAGTTCGATCTTCTCGGACGATTGTGGCTTGATCGCGGCATGTTGCGGGCGGCATGGTGGATCGAGAATGCACCGCCGCCGCAACCGTGGCATGTCTGCCGCATCGAGCAAGCATCGGTCGGGGCATTCGACCAGACCGTCGAGCTGCTCTATTTCGGGCCGGGCAACGTTGTGCGGCAACCGCGGGAGTACGTCGTCAACTACGATGGGCACCGGCTCTCAACGTCGATGATCGGCCTGGAGTTTGCCTCCGGCGGCTCGTTGCTGATGGCCGCCGAGCAACCGCCCCTGCGGTTGGAAGTTCGCCCGCGGAGCCGCCACTACACGCTGGTCGGCAGCGGGCCGACGCTGTTCACCTTCGTGCCGCGCCGCGATCTCTTTGCCGCGGTGCGATACTGGCGCGACCGCAACGGGCGCATCGCGGCCGGCGGTGTGCAGAAGCTTTCCGGGCGATTCGTGTTCGATCTTTGGGGCGGCCGCTACGCGGAATCGGCCGAGGCGCTGCAAAAGGCGTTCGCTTATGGGTTGACCGATGCCTGCGTGGTTTGGCACAACTGGCAGCGGTGGGGATACGACTATCGCTTGCCCGACATCCTTCCGCCCAATCCGCAACTCGGCTCCGAAGACGACTTCGGCCGCCTCGGCCGCGTCTGCCGCCAAGCAGGCGTTCTCTTCGCCCCGCACGACAACTACATCGACCTCTATCCCGATGCCGACGGGTTTTCCTATGTCGAACAGATCGCCTTCCGACCCGACGGGCAGCCAGTGAAAGCATGGTTGAACGAAGGGCGCGGGGCGCAATCGTATCGGTTTCGGGCCGACACGTTGGCTCCCTTCGTCCGCCGCAACGTGAGCGAACTGCGAGAACGGTTCGCTCCGACAGCATACTTTATCGACGTATGGGCCAGCGCCGGCCCCTACGACTATTGGACGGCCGAGGGAAAGTTCTTCGATAGGAATTATACCAACCGGGTTTGGTGCGAGCAGTTCGCATGGATTCGCGACACACTCGGCGACAAGGCCCCGCAAATCTCCGAAAGCGGCCACGACGGCCAAATCGGCTTCCTCGATGGCGCGCAGGCCAACCATCTGCGCATCGGGCAAGGCAGGGGGCGGCGCGCCTGGGGCGCAATCAATTGGGATTGCGCCGAGGCCCAGCGAGTCGCTTGGTTCGACGCCGCCTACCACGACCGCTTCATCCTCCACGGGGCAGGCTATGCCGACCGCTATCAGGCCGGCCTCGACCGCCGCATGCACGGCATGTACAGCGACGACTACGTTGCCACCGAAATGCTCACCGGCCGGCCGGCGATGGTGCCCCAACCGTTCGGCCGCGATGTCGTGCGAAAATACTGGCTTACGCAGCCGGTGGCCAGGGCGCTGGCACTGAAGCGAATCGAACGAATCGAATTCACCGAAGGGAATCTGCACCGGCAGCACGTCGTTTGGAACAACGGCAGCGTGTGGGTCAATCGCTCCGGCGCCGACTGGTCGCCCAAGCCGGGGATCACGTTGCCGCCTTACGGTTTTTGGGCAGAATTGACCGATGACAGCGGGCGTCCGGTCGCTGCCGGCATCGTCCGCCGCGACGGTGTAATCGTCGAGGAAACCAGATCGGCCGACTCGATCTACGTCAACGGTCGCCGATTTCGCCAAACCGGGCATCGCATTCATCTCCGCGTGAATTCCGTCGAACCTGCCGACGGTTGGGAACTGCGTTGGAAGCTCGTTTATCACCTGGACCAAGCCGTGCCCGAGGGCTTCCGTCCCTTCTTGCACCTTTGCGATGCCGAGGGCGAAATCGTAACACAAGCGAGTTTCGACACGCGCGTTCTCGAAGGCCGAACGGGCGATGTCGAAGTCGAGGCCCGCTGCCGCTTGCCCGCCGAGGTTCGGCTGCCCGTCGAACTCGAACTGCGCTACGGTTTCTATCGCCCCTCGGATGGACAACGGCTCTATTTGGAGGAGCTTCGCTCCGGGATCAGTCGGCCGGGCGACACGCAACGGCTCGCTCTTTCGGGCCGCGACGACGGCACACACCGCATCCGCGCCGGGGTGGTGAAGGTCGGTGCCGGCTCCGATCGGTTCCATGCAGTTGCTTGGTCGGCCCTCAAGGCAGGAGATGTTCCCGCCGCTTCGGCGAAGGATCCCGCACCGGAGTACTTTGCCGACCAACAAGAGCAGTTCGATGCCGCCAAAGCGTGGGTCCAACGGCAGAACATCGAAGGCAAGCCGATCGACTTCGGGGCGCTCACAACCGCCGACGGCGTTCGGATCACCCCGACAAAGGACGGATTGCTCTTGATCCCGCTGCCCGAAGGCCCAGCGGAGGGCACCGCGGTTGTTGTCCGCCAGGCCAAGCTGCCGTGGAAGCTGCCGTCGCTGCGCCGCGCAACCTCGGTTGATGTTCAGGGCCGACTTGGCGAGCAAGTGCCGCTTTCCCGCGATGGCGAGGCGATTTCGGTCGTTTGTCCGCCGGGAGCGTTCGCCGTGCGCCTAAGCGGCGAGTGAAAACTCAGTGCTCGCCGCTCGAAGCGCATCGCAGCCCCAAAAGAACAGAGCGATTCGAAAACCGGTCTGGATTCGCAGCGGATAAACACCGCCGCTGGCCCCGGGGGCCCCTCCGGTCGCTCCGCGCACAAGGCGGCCGCGGCCGCAGCCGACGGCGGTCGCGTCACCGCGGCGGCCGACAATCACTGCGGTTTTGCGCCGCCGGCCTGCGATGCCTTGTCGAGCACCGCTTGCGCGTGCCGGGCAAGATGTCCGCGAAGATCTTTGGCGTAATTCTCCAAGATTGCGCGGCCAAGCCCTTCGTAATCGCCGCAGCGGAACAGCGCCCGGGCCAGCATCAGCTCGCGCAGCGATTCGCGGCGGGTTTGCTCGGCATTGGTGCCGCCCGGTACACCGCGTTCGATCGCCTTCGTCACCGAATCATGATGATGGCCCATCATGCCCGGCTTCTTCAGCACAGCCGCCAAAACCGGTGCAGCCGCCGGATCTCCGATCATCTCGCATGCCAACGCCGCGGCGCGATGGTGTGAAAACTCTACCGATGCATCGAGCAGGGCCGCCTTCTCCAGAAGGGCCGGCAGCACTTCCCGCCGTCCGGTCCGCGCGGCCGCGATCATCAATCCGTCGAGCGGGCTAAGCGCCGCACCGAATTGCCCCATCCCGCGGTAATTCCAGCCCTTATCCCATTTTTCATGACGGCGGATTTCTTCCAATAAAGCGTCGAGGCCGCTCGCATCTCCCAACACAGCCAAAATCCGGGCATATTCGAGCCGCGCGGCGTCCTTTGCGGTGCGATAGGCGTCGCGGAGCAAAGGCAAGGCGTCTTGCGGCTGCGCCATGATCACCGCCGCGCCTTGTCCCTCGGGCAGCGTGCGCACCGCCTCGGCCACCTTTTCGGTCGGCAGCGGGAACGAGTCTTGATCAGTGAGCACGCTTTCGGGCAGATTGCCGACCTCGACCAAGTGCCGTTCCAGTTCCTTGATGTCGATACCGCGCAACGCCCGATTGCTCCTCCCCGCCATCGCTGCCGCCACGCCCGCGGCGTAGCCTTGGTTTTGAATATCAGGCTGCATTCGGATCAGCGGCACCGCATCGCGATGGGCACTGGTTCCCAAACCGATGACGAGCACGCCTTCCCAGCCCTTGGGCAACATCGCCCGATAGGGAATGTACACATTGAATCCCTTGTGTTCCGGATGCTCGACCAACAGCAAGGGGTCAACCGTGTAGCCGTGGGTGTCGAAGTTGCTTCGCGCCTGAACGACCGAGTCGGGATAGGTGCGTCCGAGAATCTGATCGACCAGGCGAATCGTCGTATCGCCGACGATCCGCCGCCGTTCGCGGGTGTCGATCAACTGGCCATGATCGAACGCATCGGGATATTTGTGTTTCGAGAAGACATACATCTGCCACACGTCGACCATGTCGGTTTCGTCAACGATTGTGAAATCAGTGTTGTTGTACGTTTCGCCGAGCCGTCGGCCCGGTAGTCCCGTTCCTTGCATGCCGAACTCGGTCTCGTCGGTGTAATAGGTTTCCGCGCCGGCGGCTGCGGCCACGTCGGAATTGCCCGTGGCGTCGATCACCGTTTTGGCTAGCACAACGCCCCGGCCGACTGGAGTGGCGACCACGACGCCGACGACTCTGTTCCCCTCGACCACGGCCCCGCACCCCATAGTGCCGAACCAGATGTCGCCCCCGGCATCGAGAATTTCTGATCGCCACCACTGCATCCGCTGTTCGACGACCCAGGAGGAACCGGGAACCGTTGCCGTGAAGCCCACCCGATTGCCCCAGTAGTACGTCGAAATCGCCCCCAACGTCCCCACTCCGCCGAGTCCGTGCAGGTACTCGATCACTAGCGTCTTCACGCCCTGACGCGCGGCCGCAATCCCCGCCGGCGCGCCGCCGGTTCCGCCGCCGACAACCACCACATCATAGCTGCCGAACACCGGCAGCCCGCGTGCCGGCTGCGGCACGCCGGGCAGCTTCTGCGTCGGCCGAACGCCGGTAAGGAACTCGCGCACCTCCAGGCCCGAATCTTCCGGAGCAGGCGACAAGGCCGCGACGCGCACCTCGCCGGCAGCCGAACGTTTCGCGGCAGCCTCCGCGGCGGCACGGCCGATCCGCGCGCCCAAATCGATCAACGCCAGGGGCCGCAACAGCTTCGCCGCGGCCTCGCGCGAAACATCGGCGCAACCGCCCAAGACGAACAGGTTTTCCACGCCTTTCGGCCGGCAGACATCAAGCGACACCGCAGTTGGATCGAAGTCCTTTGCGTCGGAACGCGCAGCGGCATGCACCGGATCGGGCGGTACTTGAAACAGACGGTCGGCCGTGAATTGCTGCTCAGGGTGATAGGTTTTGGTGCGGGCCGCCTGGTCGGCCGCCGCGAACGACGCGTGGCTGCTGTCGCTCATCGGCAACGTCATCGTGTACTCGATCAGGTGGAATTCACCACTCGAAGTCTTCGCCTTGTTCGGATACGGGCCGATGTACGGCGCCGCGGGCAATCGTGCGGTTACACCCTCGGACTCGACCACCTGCGGGCAAATCACGGTCCGCTGGAAGGTCTGCATTCCAGCCGGATACGGTCGAAACTGTGCGCCGGCCAACCGAGCTACCACTGCCCGGTCCGTCGCATCGATGATCTGTTTGGCTTTGACGGCCTGACGCCCCGCGCGGTTGGCCATCACGATTCCCGCCGGCTGGCCCTTCTCATCGCAGAGCACATCCGTAACGTAGCACGAGTAGAGGTACTCAACACCCGCATCGAGCAAAGCCTGATCGAGCACCTTTTTTACGTGCATTGGCCGCGGTGCGGGCCGCTTTTGCTGCGGCAGCGGTTCGACCGATCGCACCAATTCGATCTCGCCCAGCAAGATCCGAGAGTACTCCGGCGGCTTGGCCACTTTGAACCGCAATTGGGCCGGCCGGGCTTTGACATCGAGGCTGAAAACCATCAGTTCGTCGGTCTGCTGCGGTTCCCGGTTCATCTTGCCGATCGGGTACCATTGCAAGCCGTCATCGCTCGCCTCGACTTCCACATTCGAGATCGAAAACCCGCCGCCTCCAGTCGTTGCCGACCTTCGATGGTAGCCCAGCAGGCGAAGCTGGACCAACTCCGTCGGCTTTTCCAACTTGCAGGCGACCACCACATCGCCGTTGTACTGCACGCTGTCGGTCGGAGGCTCGCCGAACTTGCCGTCGGTCAACCGGCTCGGCGGTTTGGTGTCGCGATGCTGCGGGGCGCTATCGAGATCGGCCGAATAACTGAACGCCGCCAAATTCCGGCGAACGGCGCCAGCCCCCCGGTCGCTGAAAATGCGTTTGGCCAACTCGCTTGTCGGCGTTTCGCCGTCTTCGAGCCAAAGCCGCAGCGTGGCGGTCATGTCGTCGCCTAGGTAAGGGTAGGGGGCCGCCAAAAAAACCTTGGCGCCGGTCTTGGCCGCTTCGACGGCCGCTGCCACCGCGCCGGTTCCGCCGCCGACAACCACAACATCCACATCGTAGGCCACCGGCACTTGGCGAGCAGATTCAGGCACCGACTGCGGCACGGCGGCCTTGGCAGCAGCGGTTCCCGCCAACGCCTCCTCGTTCGAAACAGCAGCAGACATCCCTACCGCAAGCGACACGAGACCAACGATGACGAAAGCCCGAGCGTTCATGACCGACTCCTGACCTGAAGATGCCCCGAGGGCAACACGAGACGAACAAAAACCATCGCGGGATGACGACGCCGATTCCACATCTTGCAAACGGCGGGATGACGATCGCGGCGAGACTTTCCACGCATGATAATCCGGCATCGGCTCGGCGGCAAGCGAATCGAATCGACGCGAATCTACCGACGGTCCGACGGTCCGGCGTACCAAGTCGGCGCGATGCCGCGCGCATGATTGCAGATCGCCCGTCGAATCAAGCGAAAAGAATCGGCAGTGCGTCGAGAACGCCGTAGTGAATTGCGGCAAATCGAATGCGAGGCAAACGTCTATCGCTCATAGACGGCCAATTTGCCTCGCTGACGGCGGCTCTGCCCGGCGTGCAAATCGATTTCGGCCGACTACGGTATAACCGTGCTCCGCGGCGCCGACCAAAGCAAGTCGAGGTGCCGCTGAAGGATTTCCGTCGCCAAGGCAACGTCATAGATCGCCAGTTCGTCGATCACGCCCGCCCAAGGGTAGGCATGGGTCAGATCATCGGCAAATCCGCAGCCGACGGCCAGCGGCCCCGAAGCGGCATGCCCGGTCATCAACACCGAGTTGACCAGACAACGTAATGATCGCTCGCCCTGCGTCAGATTGGCCGCGAAGGAGGAAACCCGCGTGTTCGCGTCCTCTTGTTCCAGACGCACGCAAAGATAGTGCCAATCGCCGGTCGTGCCGATCAACGGACGCCAAAACGGGTCTCCCGGCGGCATGGTCCAAGGCGAGTCGGCGTCGAACAGATGGGCCAGCCGCCCATCGTCCACGGCCGTTACGAGAAAGCCGCACTGCTTACGACTGCTACGGGTTGCAACGGCGGAAAAGATGCCGCCGGCGGCGCGCGGCTGCGCGTCGAACCGTGCGACCAGTTCGATCGTCATCTCCGTAGGGGGGACGAACGTCCGTTCCGAAACGAGGCCGACGCCAACCCGATCGCCGTCGCGCGACGCGCGATAGAACCGCACACCGCGCGACGTGGGATCGCGACCCCTCACTCTTGTTCGCAGCGATCCACCGCCGTCGCCGCCTGACATGACGATGCGGTGCAAGTGCAAATCGCCTTTCGCATCCTGCAAACAGGCCGACGAATCAACCGCCTCGAAACTGAAGAGATGGATCAAACGCGGATGCTCCAACATCGCTTGACGGAGCCGGGCGACCGACCCGCTCGATGCAGAAGGCATCGTTCGAGCGAATCGATCCTCATTCGCCGGAGCCAACGGCAGCCGCGCCAAACGATCTCGCTGACTCGGCAGCCACGCGATGGATCGGCCCTCGTCGAGGATCAACGTTGGAACATCCGTGGAACCGGCAACAACTGCGACCCGACCGACGAATACATGCACTTCGCTTAGACCGTCCGGCTCGACGCGAACGCCGAACGACGTTCCTTCATCAATCACACGCGCAGTCGGGGTCTCGACACAGAACCCGCGAGCCGCATGGGGAACCTCGGCTGACACGCCGCCGACGGCCAGCCGCAGATGGTTCGATCCAGCAGCAGCCCAGCGCGCTGGCCCTTCGACAATGAACGTCGCTCCCGCGGGAGTCTCCACTTTGGCCAATCCGCTGGCCAGAGTCCACCATTGTTTTGGATCGAGCGGTTGGCCAAGCTCGGGCGCCGCGTCGCCGTCCCACACCGCTCCAAACGTCTCGACAATCCGCGCCGACGGCTCTGCCGGATGGACATCTATGCTCCGCCAAGATCCGACAAGGACCACTGCAAGGATTACAGCGACCGCAGCCGTCAACAGAGCGCCGACGACGGCACGAAGCCCACGTCGGCCGCCCGCGCCTCGCCGCCGCGCCACCCGGCCCGCAACTCCCCCCTCAGACATCGGCAACAGCGCGGCCGCGGCGCCGCAACTTGCAGGCGACACGTCGCCCATAGACGGCACCGATCGTACAGCCCCCGCTTGCGAAGGCAACGTCGCCGCCAAGCCCCAATGCAACTCGCCGTGGAGGAAGAGGTATTCGACGAAACGCACTCTCGCATCATTCGAACCGTTGAGCAACTCCGCCAAGTGCCGAGCCTGCTCAGCGGTCAAAGCATCGTCGCAAAGCGCCGCTGCGTATTCCCGCACCGGATCGTGCGACTCCGCAGTGGAACCTGATTGCATCCGCTCGCTGGTCATCGTTGTTCCGCCGCCAAGGTCCGCTCGATACATCCCAAAAGGGCCATTCGAATTCGGTGAAGCGACTTGCGCACGCCCTGGACGCTGCGCCCCAAAAACTTGGCCGCTTTGGCCGTCGGCTGTCCCTCTTGATAGCGCAGGGTCAGTAGCCGGCGATCTTCGTCACGCAACTTCTCCATGCACCTTTGCAGCGCGGCTCGTCGCACATCGGCCATGTCGGCCTGCCGGTGCGATTCGGCGGCCAGGCGATCGACCGCCTCTTCCGTCAACACGATTTCGTTCGAACGGCGCCGCTCTCGGAACTTCAACACTTCAAAATACGCGACTTGCCGCGCCCATTTGACGAAATCTGTGCCCGGCTTGTACTGATCGAACTTTCGCCAAAGCACCAAATTGGTCTCTTGCAACACCTCTTCCGCAT
>Ga0101944_10005474_pt1 | contig 14403 bp, 16 predicted proteins | sample DewCreD2012metaG_FD_75245 | JGI IMG/M metagenome (GOLD analysis project Ga0101944, IMG submission 75245) | Hot spring sediment bacterial and archeal communities from British Columbia, Canada, to study Microbial Dark Matter (Phase II) - Dewar... ... | reverse complement strand
CTATTGAGACGAGATTATCGGGTAGCGGGTCAGCTTGTAGGTCTATACCTGATGGATTTGTAGTTTGGCATAGAGGACGGTTGAGTGATGGCAGCGATTCGTATGCAGAGTCTGTTGCTGAGCCTATACATTGGGATTTAGTTGATCTTATTTGTGTAGTTGATGTTGGGAAAAAGAAGATAAGCTCAAGAGAAGGACATGCTAGGTCGCACAATCCATATATGGAGGCAAGACAAGTAGGGATTGAAGAGAGAGTGTGTAGAGTAATAGAAGCTATTAAGAGTAGGGATATGAAAAGTTTTGGTGAAGTAATTGAGTATGATGCAGTTAGTTTTCAGACTGTCGCTATGATGAGTGAGCCGCCTATATTTTATTGGAATCAGTGGACGATTGTTGTTATGGAAAAGGTAAGAGAGATGCGTGAGGCTGGAGTGTTGGTTTACTACACAATGGATGCCGGAGCTAATGTGCATGTGATGTGTGAGGAGCGAGATAGAGAAATTGTGATGACTGAGCTACAGAAAATCTCTGGCGTAATCAAGATTATTGAAGCGCGAGCCTGTGTGGGTGCGAGAGTTGTTGAGGCGATATGAACAAGTTATTATTATTGAAAATTGGGGGTGGGGTTATCACCGACAAAACTAAGAGATATGGACTTCTGGAAGACGTGTTGGTACATTTGGCAAGAGAGATTGCGGATGGGTATGAAAAACTAGTTGATACTGACTTGATTATTGGGAATGGGGCGGGATCTTTTGCTCATTATTCGGCACACGAATATCGAACGGCGGAAGGATTTGTGGATGAGCGATCAAGAATTGGGGCTGGGTGGGTGAGGCATGATGCGATTAAACTAAACCAACTTGTATTTGAAGAGTTGTTGCGTGTGGGAGTGCCTGTTTTTTCTTTTGCGCCGTCATCTTTGATAACTGTGAATGAAGGAAGAGCTGAGCATATTTGCATGGAAGTGATTGGGGCTGCGCTTGAGAAAGGGATTGTGCCTTTGGTTTATGGAGACGTGATGATAGATAAAGCAAGAGGATGTGGGATTTATTCGACTGAAGTGGTTTTTGATCAGTTGGCGAGAAGACTTGTTAGCAAATACCAAGAAGTGAGAGTGATTCATATTAGCAGTGAGGATGGGGTTTATAAAAACGGAAAATGTAGAAAGCTAGGAGCGAGAACTCATAAAGATGAAGTGGTTGAGCTTATTACAAATGATAACTTTGAGAAAGTTGCACACTTGGTTAATGGATCGCATGGAATTGATGTGACGGGAGGGATGCTACATAAGGTGCAGGAGTGTTTGGAGATCGCCAAGATTGGAGTGAAGAGCCAGATCGTATCGGGAGTGGTGGAGGGGAGAGTAAAGGCGGCTATGAGTGGAGATAAAGTCCTTGGGACTAGGATAGAATAATGGTATGAGACTTGATCCTAACAATATACCTAAACATATTGCCATTATCATGGACGGGAATAGACGCTGGGCTGTGAGACGAGGACTACCCACAATTGCCGGGCATGCCTATGTGGTTGAGAAGTTAGTTGAGGAGCTAGTTGAGAAGTGTGGAGAGCTGGGGGTAGAGTACCTTACTCTTTGGGCGTTTTCAACAGAGAATTGGAAGCGAGATCAAGAGGAAGTAAACGGGATAATGAACCTTTTTCGTCAGGCTATAGAGAAGAAGGCGGACAAGTTTATTGAAAAGGGAGCGAAACTAAAGATAATTGGAGATTTGTCGAGATTTCCGACAGATATTCAAGAAGGAATGAAGAGAGTTGTAGAAAGATCAGAGAAAAAAGAAAAGTTGCAAGTTAACCTAGCGATTAATTATGGGGGAAGAGATGAGATAGTGAGGGGGGTGAATAGATTTTTATCCGTTGAGGATCGTCCTCGTATAACAGAAGAGATGTTAGAGAAGTATCTCGATACGGCGGGAATACCTGATCCTGAGCTTATTATTAGAGCGGGAGGAGAGATGAGACTTTCGGGGTTTATGCTCTGGCAGGCGCAGTATAGCGAGCTTTACTTTACAAAAGTTTTGATGCCTGACTTTACTCCAAGCGAGTTGGTTAAGGCGATTGAAGAGTATCAAAGAAGACAGAGAAGATTCGGGAAGTAAGTTAGTTGACTATAGATACGTTGAAGATTATCTGGAGGATTTGGGCTATCCAGTAAGTAAAGAAAACAAGAACAAAACCAAGAAGCGCATTGGTGATCATTGCCTTTCCTTTTTCCTGAGCTTCTTTGTCGGCAGCGCCGACGAGCATTGAGAAGCCGCCAGCAACAAGCATGCCAAAAAGGATTAAGCCGGCGAGAGTGAGAATGTAGGGTAGGAAGAACGAGATGATACTACCTAGACTACCACCAGCTAAATTGGTTTTTAGACCAATTGCGGTGTTGTAGCTGTCGTAGTTGATGGCGCCGTCTATGTTTTGTTGGGCAAGAAGTTTCATGACTTAAAATCCTGGTATTTTTAATATATCACCAGCAGTGATTCTTAGTAGAACTACCGAAAAGATGATGAAAAGAAGACCAGTTATTGCGGCAGTAAAAAGCTCTTTGGCTTTTTTGAGCTTTTCGTGATCTCCACCAGAAGTAATATATAATCCAGCGGCAAACAACATAAGTAGAAGCGCAATCATTCCGGCAAAGCCGACAAGGAGTCTGAATAGGGCGGGACCGAGTGAGTTGGTGGTGTATGGAATGCAACCAAGGGCACTGTTTATTCCTTGATTGCAACCTTGGTCGGGAAAGTACTTTTGGCGGGGTTTGCCCGTGACAAAATCTAGTATTTGATTCCAGTAATTGTCTTGTTGGGTGTAGGTTGAGCTACTTGGGTTGTTTTGCGCTTTGTAGGCTAAGCAGTCGGCGTTGTCGAGACAGTAGACAACAGTACCGTTACTGAGACTACACTCAAATGAGCCGTTAGTATCAACGCCGCTACAGGCCGCTGAGACTGGGTGAGGAGACGAAAAAAGAAGAAAAGAAAAGCTAAAAAGAAAGCTCAAACATGATAGGATTAACGTATGCGGTTTGGAGGCTTTTTTTGGTTTCATAGGGTGCGGTTTTGGTTTTTTTTGATACTAGGATGTATTGTATCATGTCCTGGCTTGGTGATGGCGCGGGAGTGTGGAGATGATATTGGTTGTTTGCAGATTCAAGTTGAGCAGCTTCAGAAAGACTTGGAGATGTCGAAGTCGGCGACGATACCACTGGAGTCGGAGGTGGCTAAGCTTGCTAAAAAAGTGGTGTTTATTCAGGCTCAGATAAAGGCGAGTGAAAAAAAACAGCAAGAGCTGGTGAAGAGTATATTGGAGCGAGAAGGTAAAGTTGCAAAAAGTTACCAGATTTTGTCGGCGAAGGTGAGAGATTATTATAAAAAGTCTAGACTTAATTCTCCTTTAATGATTCTTTTTGCAGCACAGTCTTTGGGGGATTTTACACGGGGGATGGTGTATCGGGAGACAGCGACAGATGAAGATAAGAACTTGATTGTAAATATAACTCGCGAGATACTTGAGTTAGAAAAAGATAAAAGACAAGTTGAGTCTGATAAAGTAAAGTTGGCGGCTGTTCAAAAAAAACTAGATAGCCAGAAAGCTTTTTTTGAGAAAGAGATTGCGGGGGCGAAGAGATACCAAGCAGAGTTGTCGGGCAAAATTGCTACTTTAACTGCTAGACAACAAGCGATACTCTCGGCGAGATCGGGGTCTTTTGTTACTGGGGTTGGGTCTGTGCCGATTGGTTCTGATTATGATGCTTCGATTGCAGGTTTTAATGAGAATGCTCCTGGTGGCAGTTTTGCGGTTTTTGCTTTTGGGGCTTACACTCACCGCAAGGGAATGAGTCAGTATGGGGCAAAAGCAAGAGCGGAGTCTCAGAACTATGAAGAGATTCTTGATGCTTATTATGGGAAGAGGCCAGTCAGTAAAGATACGGGAGGGAGTATAAGAGTGAGCGGACAAGGGGAGTTGAGTTTTGAGGATTTTTATCTTATGGGGATAGCCGAGATGCCACATGATTGGCCGATGGAGGCTTTGAAGGCACAGGCGATCGCAGCAAGAACTTATGCGTTTCGCTACAAACAAGAGGGAAAAGAGATTTGTACAACCGAGGCATGTCAAGTATTTTCGCGAAGTAAAGCTGAGAACCCACCTGAGGCATGGAGGAGAGCGGTTAATGAGACAAGGGGTAAAGTAATTGAGGGTGTGGTGACTTTTTATTCTTCGACAACTGGGGGATATTTAACTACATTGGGGTGGGACACAACCGATAAGAGTGGAGGAGGGGATTGGACAAGTCGAGCTTGGGAGAGTAAGGCGGGGAGTCCATGGTTTTATAAAGCTTGGTATCGGAATGGATATAAAAATAGCGATAACTCTTGTGGACGCAAGCCATGGCTTACTGAAGAAGAGATGGCAGATATTGTGAACTCTTGGCTTATTTTGAAGAGGGGTGAGGGGAATAACATAGAGACCGGGAGAGTGTTGCCGACGACGATTGGAACGTGTCCGATTGGCGGGCAAGGGGGAAGTCCATATAGTATGAGCGAGCTGAGAAGTAAATTATCGGATCCAGTAACAAGTATCTTGGGGAAACCGATTGTGAGTCATGATGGATCTGGCAATACGATAAGCGTGAGATTTGTAACAAATAGAGGGGAAGTTAATATTCCTGGTGGCGAGTTTAAGGAAGTATTTAATACAAGAGCTCCGGGATATATCTCGATTCCACAGAAGGGGTTTGCGTTTTTTAATATTGAGCGAAAATAATATGTGATAACATATAAGGTAAGATGACAGAGATATATAAAGCAGGGATTAGGAAGTCGGTTGCGAAGATAAAAGAGGTGGTTGCGAAGATGGGAAGCGAGTCTTTGTTTACAGCTTTTGTGACTTTTCCCAAACAGATTCATTTTGAACAACAAGAACATGGCGAAGAAGTGGTTTTGTTTCTGCGCCAACACTTCATTGTTAATGTTCCATGGATTGTGATGGCTTTGGTTGCGCTGTTTATTCAAGCTCTATTCCCCCTTTTCCCTCCTTATGCTGATTTGCCAGCAAGTTATCAGTTAGTCGTAACTTTGTTGTGGTATTTGTTGGTTTTTGGTTTTGTGCTTGGCAACTTGATGGGATGGTTTTTTAACATTTTCATTTTGACCGATGAAAGAGTGGTGGATGTTGATTTTATTAATTTGTTTATGAGAAGAGTGTCGGTTGCGAAGATTGAGCAGATACAAGATGTTAGCGCCTCAACAGCAGGGGCTTTGGGAACGCTATTGCATTTTGGAAAGGTGACGATTCAAACAGCGGCAAATATACCAGAGTTTGAGTTTAATAATGTGCCAAATCCTGATAAAGTGGCGGCGATTTTACACCAACTAATTGATCAGGAAGAGCAGGAGAAGCTGGAAGGGAGAGTAAAGTGATGTTAGGCTCTACTTTTGAGTATTTGATTTTGTTGGTTAGGATTTTGATAACACTGACTGTTGGAGTGTATTTTGTGTTTGCGGTGTTGATGAATAGGCAGATTGGACTAATGACGAAAGCTGTTTCGATGAAGGATTCGGGTATTATCACGTTTCTTGGTTATGTGCACTTGATTGTGGCGGGGATTGTTTTGGCGCTAGCTTTGTTCTTGTTGTAGACTGGAGTTATATGACAAAGTGGAGTTGTGACGCGAGGGCTCGTTTGCCGAAAAAAGATTTGTGGGAACAAGTAAATGTTGAGGAGTTTGGTTGGGGGATTTGTGCGGTTGTGGTTAGCTTGTCGTGTGAGAAAGATAGAGAGCTTGTTAACTTGGCAGAGATAGGACTTAGTCTTTTTGAGGAGATGTTGATAGTACAAAAGGCTGATGAGCGAAGATCGCTTTTGGAGTGGAAAGAAATAGTTAAATTGTGGCAAAAGGGGATAGGAGAAGGGATAGAAATCTCGATTGGGGTGGTTGTGGTTGATTCTGGCATTATCAAGATAATAGGGTGTGGAAAGATAGATTTTATCCTTGAGCGTGAAAGTAAGAAGCACTTGTTAATGCGGGGGAAAGGAGAGATTAGAGCTCTTGTGGGGAAGGTAAGAGAAGGAGATAAAATGAGTGTTGTAGTTAGAGAAAGTGATAGTGAGGTTGTGCCGGCAATTTCTGTTTATGAAAGAGAAGAGTTTAAGGTGAGTAAGTATCAACCGATATTTGTTAAACTGAAGCAAAATAAGATTCCGTGGCAGAGGGTGGGGGTTGTTGCGCTTGTTTTGTTTGTTATTATGCTTGGATTCGGGATGTGGAGGAGAAGTGTAGTTGAGAGAGAGTTGGTTTGGGAGAGGCTTCGGCAAAATACAGAAACTATTCTTGAAAGAGTGGGGACGATTAGCCAATCTGACCCAGAGGAAGCGCGTGAGAGTTTGGATGCAGCTTTGAGAAAACTTGAAGAATATAGAGAGAGGGAGAAAGGTAAGTATGAAGCGATGGCTAGATCATTGGAAGAAGAGGTGAGTTTGAAGCAGAAAGAGATATTTAGAGAAAAAGAAGTTGCGGTTTCGACTTTTATCGAACTTGGGTTAATTGAGAAGCTAGTTCCTAGCGAGCAGATGGTGATATTTTCTGATAAATGGATGGTGTTTGAAACTGAAGAAGGGATTGTGCAGCTTAACCTTTTAGATAGATCTCAAAAGAAAGTAAAAATGGAAACAGGGGAAAAAGGAAGAGATTTTGTAATAGGATTAGATCAGAGGTATAAACTTGGAACTCAAGGAGTTTTTAGATCTGAGATGAAGACTGGCGCTAACTTTACTCAAGTGGTGGTAGCTGATGAGGCGTGGCAAACTCCGGCAAGAATTGCGTATTTTGGAGGTAATTTGTATGTGATGGATAAGGGGTCTGGTGAGATTTCAAAATATGTGATTACGGAAAATGGAGTTGGGTCGCGAAGTCGATGGTTTGGGAAAGGAGTGGTTTTGGATTTGTCGAAGATTGTGGATATAGTAGTTGATGGAGATGTGTGGCTTCTGTCTAGCTCGGGCAAGCTTGAGAGGTATACACGAGGAGTGCCGGCTCGATTTGCAGCTAATCGATTTGATGCCCCAACAGCTGTTTTTACAAGTGGCGATTTGGTGTATGTGCTTGAAAAGACTAAAAGTAGAGTTTTGGTTTATGAGCGAGAGGGGAAGTATGTGAAACAATATCTTAATACCAAGATGAGTGAAGGAAAAGATTTGGTTGTAGTTGGGGGAAAGGCTTATATTTTAACCCAAGATGAAGTCTTGGTGTTTGAACTTTAGTCTCCCCTGGTACAATAGAGAAATGATTGTAAATAAAGAAGCAAGACGAGACTATGATATTTTGGATACGCTTGTGGCGGGGATTATGCTCTCGGGAGCAGAGGTGAAAAGTCTGCGCGAAGGAAGAGGTAATATGAAGGGAGCACATGCCAAGATTTTGGGTAAGGAAGTTTTTTTGTTGGGGCTTGATCTACCCAAGTACACACATTATGCAGGGATTGAGTATGATAGCAAAAGAACGAGAAAGCTACTTTTGAAGAGGGCACAGATTGACAAACTGATTCAGAAAATGGAAGGAAAAGCGTTAACGCTTGTGCCTTTGCGATTATTTTTTGGTGGGCGATGGGCTAAGATTGAGATTGGGATTGGGAGAGGGAAGAAAGAGTATGAGAAAAGAGAGATGATTAAGAAGCGAGATATAGAGCGGGAGATATCAGCTGCGATGAAAAAAAGTCTGCGTTAGATAAGTGGGTGTGGAGACGGAGGGCAATGAACCCTCGTCCGTATACGGCTTTTAACATCATCTACATACTTAGCTTATTTTGGATTTAACCTCTACTTAAGTCTAGGAAATAAGCTAACCTATAGACTAGCGGAGGGTTGTCTTTTTGGATTTGATCTAGACCGGACAAGGGTCAGGACTACGGCTTATGTGTTTTTCCACCCATCAACTACCCACAAGCAAGTGAGTTGATGAATGTCTTTAGGCAACTGGGTTGAAAGCCAATTGCGCAAAAGATGGAGCAGTGAGTCTGTCGACAAAAGCGACGACTTTGTTCCAGGCTGTCTTGATGTTGTTGACAGTTATTGTTTGACTCTTTTTAACGACTTGCTTAGTCAAAGTCGGTATGCAGATGTTAAAGAGCTGTCGTACACGTCTAATCATGACGTCCCCAACAACTGATATTATAGCAGATATGGGAATGTTTGACTGGATATACCCGAAGAGATGTGTGGGATGTGGAGTTGTGGGGAGGTATGTTTGTAGAAAATGTGAAGAGACAGTAGAGGTGTGTGGAGAGAGTTTGCGATATAAAGGTGTGGTGCGTAAACTGATTAAAGAGATTAAGTATAGAGGAAGTTTTGATATGGTTGATGAGCTTGTTTTTTTGTGGGAGAGGAGAGTTGGTGATAGGAAGCTTATTAAGGGGGAATGGGTGGTTGTGGCAGTACCGATGTGGAAGGAAAAGAGGCGGGAAAGAGGATTTAATCAAGCAGAACTTATCGCTCGAGAGTTGGCTAAGAAGTGGAGTTTTGAGTACCGAGAATTGCTGGTGAGAAAGCGAGAAACTTTGCCAATGTATAGTCTTAAGTATGCAGAAAGAGCTAAAAACGTGCAAGGAGGGTTCGGGGTTGTTGATTTGCAGTTTTTAACCGATTATAAGAGAGTGATACTAGTAGATGATGTGTGGACAAGTGGGGCAACTATGCGAGAGTGCTCGCGCGTTCTTTTGCAAAACGGAGTAAAAAGCGTCAGGATGGTGGTTATTGCCAGATAAAATATACACGAATTGTGTACAATGAAGGGTATGAAGATTTTGTATTTGGCGGCAGAGGTTGGGCCTTTTGTCTCGGTTGGCGGGTTGTCGCAGGTTTTATATTTCTTGCCAAGAGCCGTTGCTTTGCAGGGTAATGAGGTTGTGGTTTTTACTCCTAAGTTTGGGGCGATGCAAGAGACTGCAGTCTCGAAAAAAGGGTGGGTTTTGCATGATGAGGTGATGAAAATGAGAGTGCCAATTAATGATAATTATGGTGACGGGGATATCTACTGTAATGTTAAGTCTTATATTGATCGCAAAACAAGAGTTGTGACATATTTTTTGGAAAATCAAGAATATTATGAGTTGAGAGCTAATGTATTTGGATATAAAGATGATCATGTGCGGTTTTTGCTCATGTGTAAGGGTTGTCTTGAATGGTTGATAGAGCGAAAAAGAAGAGGTGAGTGGATGCCAGAGGTTATTCATTGTAATGATTGGCATGCGGCGTACTTTGTTGAACTTGCTCGCAACAACCCGCGGTATAGTCAATTACTAAGAAAGATTCCGATAGGTCTAACAATACACAACTTTACCTTTCAAGGAAACTATGAGTATCGGTATTGTGCTCCGATTGATCGAGATAATGGTAAAAAACCGTTGTTACCTTTATTGGACAAGAATTTGATCAAACAAAATCCACTTATGAGAGGAATAATGTATGCTGACGCAATAACAACGGTTTCTCCGACTCATGCTAGAGAAGTATTGACACCGGAATATGGAGAAGGGCTTGATCAGTTGTTGAAAAGAGAGCGAGAAAAATTGAGTGGAATATTGAATGGGCTGGATATTAAAGAGTTTGATCCGATGCGTGACCCTTTAGTGAGTCATCATTTTAACAAAAAGAACTATTGGGAGGCAAGGAGGAATAATAAACGCGTATTACAAGAAGAGTTTGGGTTGCCCAAGAATGATAAAGCTTTTCTTATGGCATATAGCGGGAGATTGTCTAGCCAGAAAGGAATTACAGTTTTGATAGAGGCGATGAAATGCACACTTCCAGAACATTCGGAGTTTCAGTTGATTGTACTGGGTGGAGGAGACGATAGTTACCGCAGAGAATTAACTGAGTTGGCGGAAAAGTATCCCAATCAAGTGGGACTACATCTTTTGCCAAACTTTAAACTACCTCGCAAGATATTTGCCGGAGTTGATGTTTTACTGATACCTAGTATGTTTGAACCAGGGGGGATTGTGGCTCTGGAAGCTTTGAGGTATGGGGCGGTACCTCTAGTGAGGAGAACGGGCGGGCTTAATGATATTGTTGTCGATTTTGATCCAGAAACAAGAGTTGGGAATGGATTTTCTTTTGTTGGACGTGATTCCTGGTCACTATTTGGGGCAATCATGACAGCTGCGACGACTTTTAAGAATAAAAAATTATGGAGGAAGTTGGTTGCTAATTGTATGAGTCAAGACTTTTCGTGGGAGGATGCGGCGAGGAAATATAAGAAATGGTATTTGAGAATGATTGCTACCAGGAAAAGAATGATTGACCTAAAACCAAGTACGGCATATAAATCAAAGTTGCAACTAACGGGTGATGTATAGACGTGTTACTATGAAGTGGTATGTTATTGGAAGATAAACAATGGTTTGAAGAACTTGGTCAATCTCCTGCTGGTGAGATATTACGTAAGAGACCGATTGCGTACTTTTGCGCAGAATATGCGCTTTTGGATAAACTACCGATTTTTGCGGGAGGGCTTGGAGTTTTGGCTGGTGATTATGTAAGAGAGGCGGTGAGCTGTAAAGTTCCTTTGGTTGCTGTTGGAATGTACTATACACAAGGGTTTGAGCGCAAAGAGCTTTCGGTTGAGGGAAAAGTAGTTGAGATGCATGCAGATATTGTGCCAGAAGAAGTAGGTCTTGTTCCGGTGATGGATGTAGCGGGTAGGCGAGTGATGGTGGCGGTACCAATACAAGATAAAAAAGTATGGATACAGGCGTGGCAGATTGAAGTTGGGGGAGTGAGGGTGATACTGCTTGATACTAGGGTAGAAGAGAATGATGAGGATGATCGTCATATTTCTGACAAGCTTTATGATACCAACAAAGAGATACGACTAAAACAAGAGATTGTGCTGGGGATTGGTGGATTTAGGATGCTTATGGCACTAGGGTATCATCCGAGTAAATATCATCTGAATGAGGGGCATTCAGCATTCTTAATGTACGAGTTGATTCGTCATGAAATGGTGGAGCATAGTATAGGTTTTGAGGAGGCAAAGAAGTTGGCAGGCGAGCATGTGCTTTTTACTAACCATACTTTGGTTCCTGCAGGAAATGATATTTTTAGCGATGACTTGGTTTCTTTAGCGCTTAGTAAATATGCAAGAGAGATAGAGGTGCCGTTAAGGAGTTTGATCGAGCTTGGTTTGGTACAACAGTCGAGCAGCTTCTCGATGACAATGCTCGCTTTAAGAACTGCGGGCAAAATAAATGCAGTGTCAAAACTTCATGCCACTAAAGCTGCTGAAATCTGGAAACATCACAAGATGTTTGCAATTACTAATGGGATTCATCTTTCAAGCTGGGACAAGATTGGCGAGGATGAGAGTGTGGTGGAAGGGCATCAAAAACAAAAAAGACTACTTCTTGAGAGAATTAGGAGTGTGACGGGTGAGCAATGGGATGAGAAGACTATTTTGTTGGGTTGGGCAAGGCGAATGGTACATTATAAAAGACCACTAACTTTGGTTGAGCGACTTAAACGATTTGGAGAGTTGGCAAGGAATAAAGAAAAACCGATTAAGTTGGTTTATGCGGGGTTATCACATCCAGCTGATGAGGATGGGATTGAGCTTTTGTCGGAGCTTCAGTATAGGTTGGAATCTGATTTGAAGGGGGTGGCGGTTTATTTGCCTAATTATAATCGAGAGCTGGCTGAGCTTTTGGTTGCTGGGTGTGATTTATGGATTAATACTCCGGTTGTTGGGTTTGAGGCGTGTGGAACATCTGGAATGAAGGCAGCGTTAAATGGCGGGTTGCCACTGACTACAAAAGATGGATGGGTGGATGAGGTGAATATGTATAAAATTGGATGGCTTTTGTCTGACGATGATGTTGCTAACGAGATTTTGGATAAGTTAGAAAAAGAGATTTTACCACTATATTATCAACCGAAAACTGATGGAGTTGTGAGGGAGTGGGAGGTGATGATGAAAAATGCGCGAAAACTTATTCAAAATGAGTTTTGTATGACAAGGGTGATGCGTCAGTATTTTGAAGAAGGTTATGGAATAACTTGTTGATATTGTTTGGTTAGATCTTGGAGTTTTCCGAGATCTAACTCGCCATTTTTTCCTTGAACTGCATTTATCATTTCTAAGGGGTCGATAAACTTGATGTTGGCGGGAGGAGTGAATTCTTCATCTGAGAGAGATGTTTCCTTGCAGTTGATAGTATAACCCTCATTTTTGAGAGTTTGATAACCTGACTCGTTAATAAATTGTGGAGCTAAGTCTTCATACTCTTTAAATTCTTCGGTCTTTTCTTTAATTTCTTGTTCGGTTGGGATTTTTATTTTGTATCCTTGTTTGCTCTGATCGTTCCAGCTATAAATGTAGTTTTGATCACTGATGGCTTGTGAGTTAATGATTGTGGTTTTATCTGTTTCCTCATCTTTTATGGGTGTGGTCTTTTTCATTTTAAAGAGCTTGCCTTTTATCCAATATTCCATTTTTTCTGCACCCTTATCAAGAACACAGTATATGGGTTCGCCATTTTGAATGGCGCTTTCTAGTTTTTGGGCTTCGGTTACTTGTTCGTTGATAGTTTGTGGGGTGAGGGGAGTTTTTTTGATGTAACTACCAATGATGAAAATGAAGATGACTATGAAAATAAGAGCAATGTGTTTTGTTTGCATATTTTTTTATATTAAATGTTTAAGCGATAGATAACAAGAGCGGTAAGCATTGTAAGGATGCCTCCCCAGATCATGTCAGCTACCGCCATCGATAAAGGAAAACCTTTCATAACTGCGAGATTGGTGAGATCGTAGGTGGCGTAGGCGACGAAACCAAAGATAAAACTATGGAGAGCGAGAGTTGGGTAGCCTAGCTTGCTACTAAGAGCGGGCATAATAATAAGGTAGAGAAGCCCGGAGAGGTAGATGAGATAGAAGGCTAGAGCGGCAATGAGATTGGGAGTTTCAGCCATGAGGTGAGGAGTGGTCTTTTTCATCCAAGGTGAGGCGACCTGAGTTATCCAGAGAGCGTCTATGGCAAGAAAGGTGATTAGTGACTCGATGAGTAGTTTGGTAAAGTACATATACCTAGTTATGATAGCAGAAGTTAGAAGTAGGGGGTGATGTGTGGTTAAAAACGCTGAAATTGTAGATTTGCGGAGGCGGTGAGAGTCGAACTCACGCGTGTCTTGCGACACAAGGGATTAGCAATCCCTCGCAATGGGCCACTATGCGACGCCTCCTTTTTTGCGGAGAGTACAGGGGTCGAACCTGTTAGGGATTACTCCCACTAGTTTTCAAGACTAGCGCATTACCGTCCTGCCCACTCTCCAAGCAAGGTGTATTATACCTGAGATATAATCAAACCATGAAACAAGAAATATCAGCAGGAGCTGTTGTGTATAAGAGAGTTAAGAGTGGATACAAGTTTTTAATAGGTAAACATTCTGGATACCATAAGTGGGTCCTCCCGAAAGGGTTGATAGAGAAGGGAGAAGATTCCAGAGAGGCGGCAGAGAGAGAAGTTGAGGAGGAGGTAGGGGTGAAGGCAAGTATTATCGATCTTCGACCACTGAAGACGATCGAGTATTTTTATGTGGCGGATTTACAAAATGAAAAGGGAGTTGGAGCAAATGGAGAAGAGAGTGTTAGAAGAGTTATTAGATATCAAGAAAATGGCGGAGGCAAAGAAAGGGTTCATAAACAAGTTGTTTTTTATTTAATGGAAATGAAGCAAGATTTGGGGCGAGCGGGGTGGGAGATGGAGGAGAGAAAGTGGGTGAGTTATCAGCAAGGTTTATTGATGTTGGCGTTTGAGAGCGAGAGAGAAGTGTGGAGAGAAATGGGAAAGGCTTTGGCGATTGGTGCTTCTGATCAGAATTGAACTGATATTGCCGGTTCCGGAAACCGGTGTCCTATCCGTTGAACGACAGAAGCTGTCTCAACATAAGAAGGAAAGTGCGCCCAGGAAGAATCGAACTTCCATCAAAGGCTCCGCAAGCCCTTATTCTGATCCATTAAACTATGGGCGCAGTTGACAAGCTGAGCTTGTACTGTAGATGAATTATATATCTGGAGAGATGATTCTTCAAATTAGCTTTGAGTTTCGAGAGGAATCTTACTACTAAGCCAACGACTGGCTTTGTCAACAAAGCTGTCGTTTGGTTTTATTAGCTCTATGTGTTTGCCGACTTCTTCTAGAATGCTTTGTTTTTTGTGAGGGTCAAGAACAAGGATAATGAGGCCAGGAAAGCGTGATCTTGTACGACAGACAAGAAGCTCCTGATCCCATTCTTTTTTAAGCCAAAAACTCAGGATTTGATTCCACTCATAAAGCTTGCCATCAGTGCGGATTCCGGCGGTAGTGAGTTGATGGGTTACCTCTTCTGGTTGCTGTGAAGCTAG
>Ga0101944_10005472_pt1 | contig 14408 bp, 10 predicted proteins | sample DewCreD2012metaG_FD_75245 | JGI IMG/M metagenome (GOLD analysis project Ga0101944, IMG submission 75245) | Hot spring sediment bacterial and archeal communities from British Columbia, Canada, to study Microbial Dark Matter (Phase II) - Dewar... ... | reverse complement strand
GTTGCGCGCGTGACGGGTCGGCATCACGCAGTCGAACATGTCGACACCACGCAACACGGCGGCGACGATGTCCTCGGGCCGACCCACTCCCATCAGATAGCGTGGCCGATCCACCGGCATGCGGGGCACGAGATGATCGAGCACCCGCAGGCGCTCGGCCTCGGGCTCGCCGACGGCGAGTCCGCCGATGGCGAGGCCCGGCAGGTCGAGCGCCTCGAGCCGCTGCAGCGACTCGTCGCGCAGGATATATTGGTATTGCTCCGCTATGCCGACCATTTTGTTGCGCCGGCCGAGTGACAAAATCTGCGCAAATCCGGTGTAAAACCACATTCCTTCGAATACGACATAAAAGGCGACAAGATCGCGCAAAAATGCCTGGTCAGCTTGCGGTGTGCCCGTGCAAAATGCAGGGTCGCCGAGATGCCGGGTGTACTGCAAGGCCCAGGCAGCCTTGTCGGTAATGGACGGCACCTCCCGATACATGTTGAACAACTCACCTTCGTCGAGAGCGAGACTTTCGACGATATATTGAAATGTGTGCGTATGAACCGCTTCCTCGAAAGCTTGCCGCAGCAGATATTGCCGGCATTCGGGATTGGTAAGATGGCGGTAAATTGCCAGAACGATGTTGTTGGCGACCAGACTTTCAGATGCGGCAAAAAAACCGAGATTCCGCTTTACCATTCGCCGCTCGTCGTCGGTCAAAGCTTGTTTAGATTTCCACTGCGCAATATCGGACTGCATGGAAACTTCGGTGGGCATCCAATGATTGTTGCATGCGGCCAGATATTTTTCCCACGCCCATACGTATTTCATCGGCAGAAGTTGGTTTACGTCGGCGCGCGCATTGATCATCCGCTTCTCGTCAACCCGAATGCGGGCAGCGCCGCGCGCAATAGCGCCAAGGCCGCTGGAGTCGCCGGGCGCGACTGTGGACGACGGCGCCAGAGGCGCCGTAGACGGATTGTGAGACGGATTGTGATTGTCCTCAGCCTGCGTCAATGCAGTGTCGGTCCAGTCAAGCATTGTGGATATCCATGTTCTTCACTGGCAAGCTTCGCATGCGCTTTGGTCGATCGAGCAAGCGCCTGCCGTTATCCGGCTGGTCGTAGACGCATTGCCCTCGTTGTGGGGATTGACCGCAATGGTCGAAAGCAAAGCGGGGACGGCGTTAAATTTTTTATCAGCTCCCTTAAGTGTCGATTTTTCTACATGGGTTGCCGCGCGCGCGCGCAGGTAATAGGTGGTTTTGAGACCGCGTTCCCACGCGCGACGATATAGCGCGTCAAGCATTTTTCCGCTCGGATTGGCAATATAGAGATTGAGCGACTGTGACTGATCGATCCATTTTTGACGTCGCGCCGCGGCATCAATCAACCAAGACGGATCGATCTCGAATGCAGTCGCATAGAGAGTTTTCAAGTCGTCAGGCACACGGTCGATTGGACCAAGACTGCCGTCAAAGTATTTCAGGTCGGCAACCATCACCTCATCCCACAAACCGCGCGCCTTCAAATCCCGCACAAGATGCGCATTCACGATCGTGAAATCACCCGACATATTGGATTTCACATACAGATTCTGATAGGCGGGTTCGATCGACTGCGATACGCCGCAGATGTTGGAGATCGTCGCGGTCGGCGCAATGGCCATGCAGTTGGAATTGCGCATGCCATAGGTGATGACGCGCCGGCGCAGGCTGTCCCAATCGAGTCTTGAGAGGCGGTCGACCTTGACCGGCGCGTTGCGGGCTTCCTCAAGCAACCTGATCGAGTCGATCGGTAAGATACCTTTCGACCACAACGATCCCTCGAATGAAGAATAACGTCCGCGTTCGATTGCCAGATCGATCGAAGCGGAGATTGCCCAATAAGAGACAACCTCCATGCTTTCATCGGCGAAAACCATAGCGGCTTCGGATGCGTAAGGGATGCGCAGGATGTATAAGGCGTCCTGAAAGCCCATGAGGCCGAGTCCGACGGGCCGGTGCCGCAAATTTGAGGTCCGCGCCTCAGGTATTGTGTAAAAGTTTATGTCGATCACATTGTCCAGCATCCGCATGGCGGTCCGCACCGTGCGGGCAATGTGTTCATGATCGAGGGTCCCGTTCTTGATATGGTTGACAAGATTGACCGAGCCGAGATTGCATACCGCCACCTCCGTATCCGATGTATTCAGCGTGATCTCCGTGCAAAGGTTTGACGAGTGAACAACGCCGCAATGCTGTTGGGGCGAACGCAAGTTGCAGGCATCCTTGAAAGTGATCCAGGGATGACCGGTCTCGTACAACATGGTCAGCATGCGACGCCAAAGATCAACCGCGCGGACCTGTTTGGTCACTCGCATTTCGCCGCGCGCGGCCTTGGCCTCGTAGAAGGCATAGCGTTCGGCGAAAGCCTTGCCGGTCAAATCGTGAAGATCGGGGGTTTCATCCGGTGAAAACAACGTCCAGATGCCGTCCTGCTCGACCCGCTGCATGAAGAGGTCGGGAATCCAGTTTGCCGTATTCATATCGTGGGTGCGGCGGCGGTCATCGCCGGTGTTCTTGCGTAGATCAAGGAATTCCTCGATGTCGATGTGCCAAGTCTCCAGATAGGCGCAGACCGCGCCCTTGCGCTTGCCGCCTTGATTTACGGCGATCGCCGTGTCGTTGGCGACTTTCAGGAACGGCACCACGCCCTGACTCTGACCGTTTGTTCCCTTGATATGCGCACCGAGCCCGCGCACGCGCGACCAGTCGTTGCCAAGCCCGCCGGCATATTTCGACAGCAGGGCGTTGTCCTTTATGGCCTTGAAGATTCCTTCAAGATTGTCGGGAACGGTGGTCAGGAAACAGGAGGAAAGCTGCGGTCGCCTGGTGCCGGAATTGAACAGCGTCGGGGTCGAGACCATGAAATCGAAAGACGACAGCAAATTATAGAATTCAATGGCCTTCTCCTCGCGGTCAATTTCGCGCAGGGCAAGTCCGCAGGCCACGCGCATGAACAACGCCTGCGGCAGCTCAAAACGCACCCCTTGCACCTGTAAGAGGTAGCGATCATAGAGTGTCTGAAGTCCCAAATAATCAAATTGCAGGTCGCGCTCGGGTTTCAGCGCGGCGGCTAGCCGCTCGAGATCAAAACGGCCGATTTCCGGATCGAGCAACTCGTTCTTGATGCCGGTCTGCACATAGGCGCGGAAATATTCGGCATATCGTGCGGTCATTTCGGTCTGGGTGGCCTGCTGCCGTGTCCCCGCGACAAAGCTCAAGGCCTCCCGCCGCAGCTTATCGAGAAGAAGGCGCGCGCAAGCCTTGGCGTAATCCGGATCGGTTTCAACGAGCGTTCGTGCGGCGAGGATGGAAGCCAGCGCCAGTTCGTCCTCGCCGATGCCGTCATAAAGGTTTCGTTGAGTTTCGGCGAGGATGGCCGCGGCGGATACGCCGTCAAGTCCCGCGCAGGCTTCCTCCACAACGGCTGTAAGGCGCGTAAGGTCGAGCGGCAAAAGCGATCCATCCGCCGTCTTCATCCGCAGCGGGGAAGCCGCGACGGCGGCGCTCCCTTTTGCTACGGTTGCGGCGCGCGCACGTGCGCGCTCCTCGCGATAAAGCACATAGGCGCGCGCAACCTTATGGTGCCCGCCGCGCATCAAAGCGAGTTCGGCCTGATCTTGGATGTCCTCGATATGAAAGGTGCGGCCGGCGTTGGCGCGACGCCTCAGGCTGGCGACGATCTGGGCAGTCAATTCGGCGACGATGCCATGGATACGGCGCGAGGCCGCAGCGCTTTGGCCTTCGACCGCGAGAAAGGCCTTGGTCAGGGCGACGGAAATTTTGGAAGCATCGAACGGCGAAACCGACCCGTCGCGGCGAATGATTTGAAAGCCCGGCTCGATCGAGGGTGAAGCCGGAACGGCGGAGTTAGACAAAGGCACGATAGGCGCGGCAGCGGAATTTTCCGTTCCGAGAGACATAGGCTCAAGACCCCGTGGTTGTTCCGGGCCGGGGTCTCTGCGGATGCGCATGCAGGGATGAGCGGCCAGTGCCGCGTTCCTGCCAAGCGATCTCCCGGGACACCCCGCCCAGGGACGTTTTGGTTGTCGCGGCAGGTCTCCTGGCTCGCGGGTCTTCGCCACAGTCCGGTCTTCCCAAGGCCATTTGGCCCCAGTGACTCAACAATGGACCTGGCTCGCCGCCTACAGTTGCGGGGGCAGCGCCGGCTTTGCCCTTGTCTCTGTCGTCACGGGCGCACCGGCTTCCCTCTTAGCCCTCGATCTTGCGATTCGAGGGAACCACGACCACTACATTTAGTATCGAGTGGCGTTGATCTGTCAACGTGCTTTCCAGGGTTGAGGAAAGACTTCCAGGCGGAGCACATCTTGTGTGTATGCGCAGGATGTTTCGCGTCAGCCAAAGCGGACCTGCCAGGCCCGTAATTTCATTCTCATCTTGAAGCTGCTGCCGGCTGCGGCGACGGGCTTATGTTCTCGGCGCAATGCGGATCGCGTGAAGGGCATTCACCTTTATCCGGGGTCAACCGTATAACAATCTGATGAGAGACTGTTCCATTCCGCAGCACATTGCCGCCGCAAATTGCCACTCCGCGCCAGCACTGCGCGCTTCAAGCCTTTTCTCTCCTTGACCGCCGGAGGAAGGCTTCAACACAATCCCGCAGTTTCGGCTCGCCCACTTCCGCGAACTCGTAACGCGCGCGAACGAGGGGCTTGCGGATCCTCAGCATGCGGCCGAGGTCAACCGGGGTGCCGGAGACGACCACATCGCAATCCGCCCGGTTGATCGTCTGTTCAAGAGCGCGCAACTGCGCCGGCGTATAGCCGATCGCGGGGAGAACCCGACCGATGTGGGGATGGGCGTCGAAGATGCGGCGAATGTCCGGGACGGCGGCGGGACGCGGATCGACAATCTCGACCGCGCCCGCGGCGGCGGCGGCGACATAACCGGCACCGTGCGGCATGCCGCCATGGGTGATGGTCGGCCCATCCTCAACGACGAGGACACGGCGCCCCTTCACCAGACTCTCGTTGTCGAGCTGGACCGGCAGGCTGCCGCGCACGATCGGCGCCGTTCCATTGACGGCGCGCAACGCCTCCTCCGTCGTGCGCACATCGTCGGCCGTAGCCGAATCCACCTTGTTGATCACCAATACGTCGGCCATGCGCGCGACCGTCTCGCCCGGATGGTGGGTGGCGATTTGTCCCGGCCGCAGCGCGTCGGCAACGGCGATGTGCAAATTGGGGCGTACGAAGGGAAAATCATTGTTGCCGCCGTCCCAGACGATGACGTCGGCTTCGCGCTCAGCCGCTTTCAGGATCGCCGCATAGTCGACGCCGGCAAAGACGAGATTGCCCATGGCGATGTGCGGCTCGTACTCTTCGCGCTCTTCCGCGGAGCACGACGCCGCGTCGAGATCGGCGAGCTTGGAGAAACGCTGGACCCGTTCCAGGGCGAGATCACCGTACGGCATCGGGTGCCGCAGCACCGCCACCCGCAGCCCCTGTTGGCGCAAAACCCGTGCAAGCCAACGGGCGATGGGTGATTTGCCGCAACCCGTGCGCACCGCCGTGACCGCGATTACCGGCAGCGAAGAGATCAGCATCGTCTGCTTGGGTCCGAGGAGAATGAAGTCGGCACCGGCGGCAAGCGCGCGCGAAGCCAAATGCATCACGTGCGCGTGCGATACGTCGCTGTAGGCAAAAACCACGAGATCGACGGCTGTATCGCGGCAGATGCGGTCGAACTCCGCCTCCGCGACGATGGGTATGCCGTCCGGGTAGCGCGCACCGGCGAGGCTGCGCGGGTAGCGGCGACCGGCGATACCTTCGATCTGGGCAGCCGTGAACGCTACCACCTCGATCGTCGGGTCGTCCCGATACACCACGTTGAAATTGTGAAAGTCCCGGCCGGCCGCACCGAGAATGATGACCCGCTTTCGCTTGAGGCGTTTTGCCGTCATTCAGTTGAGCCGCAATGCGACGGGAGCATGTTCGAGGTTTTTCAGCCAGAATGCCTTGGCGCGCCCGAAATCGTCCCGCAGCGCATCAACGGGGACGGTGATGAACTGGGGCTCTCCCCCTTGGACCGTAAATCCGCGCGCGGCCGCGATGAGATGTCCCGCAACCGACGTCAGGAAGAACACCGCGACGCCCGGCTGCGAACGATGGCCGAGCACCAAGAGGACCGCGCCGGGCTCCGAGCGCCGCAAATTGTGGCAGTTCCGTCCCGACATCGCCAGCAACTCCGCGCCGCTGGACATGAACAGAAAAGGGCCTCTCAACTTGAATAGCGCAAAGATTTCCGAATCCTCCGCTCGTTCGCCCTGCTTGCAAAGCGTTTCGGCGAGCATCAGCAAAGGACGCTGCTCATCGCCCCGTACCGGAACCGGAAGGCAGAGCAGAAGCGCGGCGACGAGAGCCGCATATCGTCCGCTCCGACTCATCGCACGTTTCCCATGGGTTGATGACAGCCAAAAGCTCTCTGTTTTTATTGATAACAAAAGCGACCGCCGTCGGCGGACGCATTGATATGGCGCAAAACTCCGGAATTTTGGCGTAAGACCTGCGGCCGTGCGCTACGTCGGACACGCCGATCCTGTTTGATGCAGCTCAAAATCCTATTTTCTGAATTGTCTAGTTTTTATCAAAGAAGCTCGCGGGGGGATGCCCCGCGGCAGCTGCTATGCATCCGCTTGTTCGCCGGGAGGCCGCAAGATGAAAGCCCGCGACGTCATGGTTGCACCGGTGATCACCCTGAAGCCGTCCGCAACCGTGCAGGAAGCCGCAAAATTGTTTATGGAGCGTCACATCAGCGCTGCGCCGGTCGTCGATGAGCAAGGCAAGGTAGTTGGCATCGTTAGCGAAGGCGATCTGTTGCACCGCGTCGAAGCGGGCACCGAAACGCGCCGCCCCTGGTGGTTGCGCCTCTTGGCGAGCGAAGAAACCGTAGCGCGAGATTATATCAAGGCGCACAGCCGACGTGTCGAAGACGTGATGACACGCAATGTGATCAGCATAACTCCCGAAACGCCACTGCAGGAGGTCGCCGATTTGCTGGAGAGCAAACGGATCAAGCGTGTTCCGGTCTTAAGCAACGGGCAGCTCGTTGGGATCGTCAGCCGTGCCAATATCGTTCAGGCGGTCGCCAGCGTGCGCAAGGGCCTGGAGATTCCGATGTCCGACAGTGCGATCCGCGAGCGGTTACTCGCGCATCTCAACGCTCAGCCATGGGCGCATACTTTCCTGCTCAACGTCACCGTCAATGACGGCGTCGTGGATCTTTGGGGAACCGCCTGCTCCGAGGTCGAAAAGAACGCGATTCGCGTTGCCGCAGAATCGATACCGGGCGTACGCGCGGTCAATGACCATTTGCGCATCGAGCGAATGCTGATTCGAACCTGAGGTTCCGCGCGCCCGGCATGCGGCCAAAAGCCGCCGCAAAGTATTTTACGATTTTGATGCGACGGGGTCGAAGCGCGCTGGCAATCCATCGCAGTATCAAATATGTTCAAACAAACGCCGGCGGTTTGACGCCGATCAATGCAGGTCGGATGCAACGGCGGATTTTCTTGGCATGTCGGAGATCGGGCAGCGCACATGTGCCGCGGAGTTTACACAGGATTCCCGCGAACGCGATGTTATCGCGGTTGTGAGCGAACTTGTGCGCGAACTGCACCCGCAGCATTATCGCCATATTGATATTCAGCCCAAAAGCCGCATCGAACGCGACCTCGGCATCGATAGTCTCAGCCGGATCGAACTGGTGTTGCGGTTGGAGCGGGCATTTCGCAGGCGCGTGCCGACGCACTTGGTGAGCGAGGCGGAAACCGTCCGCGATCTCATGAGCGTCCTGGATCAACTCGGGCCTGTGCCGTCAAGATTGGCGCAGATCACGGCCGCCACTCCGGTGTTACCGGCGGTGCCCGCCGCCTCCGCAGCGGAGACACTTGTCGCTGTGCTCGAATGGCATGCGGCGCGGGATCCGTCGCGGCCGCATCTCTCGGTATTAGAGGACGAGACGACGGTGATCGGCGCGCTCACATACGGCGAGCTTTCACGGCGATCGCAAAATATTGCGCGCGGCCTGATCGCCAAAGACGTTACAGCGGGAGATCGCGTGGCGTTAATGCTGCCGACAGGCATCGAGTTCTTCATTGCGTTTTTCGGCATCCTCTATGCCGGCGCGATTCCAGTGCCGATTTATCCGCCGATGCGGATGTCGCAGCTTGAGGATCATTTGCGTCGCCAAGCCGGCATTCTGCGCAATGCCGGCGCTTGTCTGCTGATTGCCACGCCGGAAAGCCGCCAACTTGCAAGCTTGCTGAGTGCCCATGTCGATAGCTTGCGTGCGATTGTGAGCGCGGCAGATCTCGAAGCCGCACCGGCGGAATTGCCACTGCCGCAGATCGCCGATCCGGCCGCCGTTGCGCTCATTCAATATACCTCCGGCAGCACGGGCGATCCGAAGGGGGTCGTGCTTACGCACGCCAATCTGCTCGCCAACATCCGCGCCATGGGTGCTGTCATGGAAGCGAATTCGTCGGATGTGTTCGTCAGTTGGCTGCCGCTCTATCACGACATGGGTCTGATCGGCGCCTGGCTCGGATGTCTTTACTTTGCCGCACCGCTTTATGTGATGTCGCCGCTGACATTTCTGATGCGGCCGGAGGCCTGGCTTTGGGCATTACATCGCTGGCGCGCGACCCTTTCCGCTTCACCGAACTTCGGTTTCGAGCTTTGTCTCAACAAGATCCAGGATGCTGACCTCGAAGGGTTGGATCTCGGTTCGGTACGCATGATCGCCAACGGGGCGGAACCGGTCAGCGCGCAGACACTGCGGCGTTTCATCGAGCGCTACCGTCGCTATGGCTTCGCGGCCCAGGCCATGGCGCCGGTTTACGGCCTTGCAGAATGCTCCGTGGGGCTTGCGTTTCCGCCGTTGAACCGCGCGCCGGTGATCGACCGCATCGACCGCGAACGGCTCGCCACCCAAGGGATTGCCACGCCGGCAAGGCCTGACGATCCGCGCCCGCTGGAGGTGGTGGCTTGCGGGCAGCCGCTGCCCGGCCATGACATCCGCATCGTTGACGAACTCGGTCGCGAACTTGGGGAGCGCCGCGAAGGCCGACTCGAATTCCGCGGTCCTTCCGCCACCAGCGGCTATTTCCGCAATGACAAAAAGACCACCGAGCTGATCCGCGACGGCTGGCTCGACAGCGGGGATCGCGCCTATATGGCCGGCGGCGATGTCTATATCACCGGCCGCATCAAGGACATCATCATTCGCGCCGGGAGGCACCTGTATCCGCAGGAGATCGAAGCGGCGGTTGCGTCCATCCCCGGTATCCGCAAGGGCGGGGTGGCCGTCTTCGGAGTTGCCGATCAGGCATCCGGGACCGAGCGGGTGATCGTCATTGCGGAGACGCAGGAGACGGACCCCGCAGCGCGCGCGGCGCTGCAAGCGCAAGTCCTGGACGTTGCGACCGCCTATGCGGGCACACCGCCGGACGAGGTCGTGCTCGTGCCGCCGCGCACTGTACCGAAGACCTCGAGCGGGAAAATCCGCCGCAGTGCGGCGCGTGAGCTTTACGAAAACAACCGGATCGGGGTGTCCCCGCGCAGCGTGCGGTGGCAGATCGTGCGCCTGGCTTTCTCCGCCGTCAGGCAAAAACTTCGTCATGCGCGTCGTTACCTGCTCGAATGGAGCTATGCAGTCTGGTGGTGGATCGTCATCGCCCTTGCCGTTGCAGCGGGATCATTGGGGGTACTCCTGCTTCCGCGGCTGAGGTGGCGTTGGGCCGCGCTGCGTGGGCTCGCGCGCGCAACAGTTGCCGCCATGGGTATACGGTGTTCGGCCGATGGCCTCGACCGCATCCCGCCGGGCAACGCCATACTGACATTCAATCATGCGAGCTATCTTGATGTGCTCGTTCTGACCGCGGTGCTGCCCGGACAGCCGGTTTTCGTCGCCAAACGAGAGCTGTTGCGGAACTTGCTTGCGGGTCCGCTGCTGCGGCGGCTCGGAATCGCTTTTGTCGAGCGTTACGATGTCTCCGCCAGCCTGGCCGACGCCGACAGCCTCATTGCACTCGCCCGTCAGGGACGCATGCTGGTTTTCTTTCCCGAAGGAACGTTCACCCGACGCGCCGGCCTCTCCGAGTTCTATCTTGGCGCCTTCAAAGTGGCGGCGGAAGCCGGGTGTCCGATCGTGCCGGGAGTTCTCCGCGGCACGCGATCGATCCTGCGCGCCAATCAGTGGGTTCCCCGCCGTGGCAAGGTTGAGGTCGAGATCGGGGAACCGATTTGGCCGGCCGGGAAAGATTTCCAGGCTGTGCTCCAGCTGCGGGATGCGGCGCGGCAGGCGATGCTGCTGCGTTGCGGAGAGCCTGATCTTGGGGGGCTCATGAAACCGGCCGCATGAATGGCCGTACGACGGTAGATGGGGACCGCGATGACGGAGATTTTGCACATCGAGCACAAATATAACGGCTGGGCCAAGGTCTTTGTTGCCGAGGTGAGGCTCTCCGACGGCACGCGGTTGATGCGGGAAATCGAGGATCACGGGCACGCGGCCGCCGTGCTGCCCTATGACGCCGCGCGCAAAACGGCGATTCTCGTGCGGCAGTTCAGAGCGCCGGTGTTCTATGCCGGCGGGAAGGAGGCGACGCTGGAGGCCATCGCCGGCATCCAGAGCGAAGCCGACACCGACGCCGCCAACACTGCGCGCCGCGAGGCGATGGAAGAAGCGGGCCTCAGATTGCAGGAACTCGAGCATGTCGCCACCGCCTGGACCATGCCGGGAATTTCAACCGAGCGAATGTCGCTGTTTCTTGCGCCATACACGCGCCCGGACCGCCTGCAGTCGGGCGGCGGCAATCCCGGCGAACACGAACAGATTACCGTGATGGAAATCGCGCTTCCCGAACTCGATGCCATGATGCAGGCTGGCCGCCTTGACGATATGAAGACGATCGTCCTATTGCAGGCGCTCAAGTTGCGGCGTCCCGACCTGTTCCGATGATAATCCGGTTGTTCTCCGCCGCCGTATTGGCTGCAGCGGAGCCCGTTTCGGTTCTCCTTGCGCATTCATTTCCGTGAAAGCGCAAGCCATAGCCCATCAAATCTTGGCTTTCATTTCGCGCTTTTCAATCTTCGCGCAACCTGTTCCAGAGAGCGGAACGAATGCGGAAAGCGATTCAATTCAATGCTCCGCAGCGCTAAAACGGAACGGCGAAGCCAAATTGGAGAATTGATGGATGAAAGACAGGAAATATCTCGCATTTTTGGTGTTGCCGATGCTGCTTTTCGGCGGGATCGCGCGGGCTGAAACCGCCGAGGAATGGGTGAAATTGCTCAGCCGCGTCCATGGCGGATTTGGCGCGTTCTTGCCCGTCGGGATTCGTATCGGCGAAGATGCAATGCGGCGGCTGGGGGCCAAACCGCGGGAGCTGACCGTCGTGTTTTATCAAGGCGAAGGAACGCCTTGCCCCTGTTCGGCCGACGGCGTGATGCTTGCGGTCCATGCCAGCCCGGGACAGGGAACGCTGCAGATCGCGCCGGAAAAAGCTCCGCCCGGAATGTTTGCCGTGGTTGTGATCCGGCCGCGAAAGGGTGGGGACGGATTAAGGTACACCGTGCCGATGTCGCTGATGCCAAAACTTGTCGAAATCAATCGCACCATTCAGGATCCGCTTGGCCGCTACAATGCGGTGATGGCGCTGCCGGATCTGTTTACGGTGGAGCCGGTCAAGTAAAACTACTGTCGTTTAAGGCGGAGCAAGCGGATATCCAAGCCGTATCAAGCGGCTCCCGCCGCCGATTCCTGTTCGGCACAAATCAACCGGCTGTCGGCTTCGGACAGCGGCTCGTCGAGCAGGGCACAGTGATGTTGTGTGCGTGACGCCGGGCGTACATTGGCGCGGAAATGGCGGCAAGTGTAGCAGGCGCCGAAAGCGCGTCCGCGATTGCGCGCAATGGCACGGCGCAGTGTATGCCGCAGACCTTCGAGAAACTCCGGCAGCGCGTCTCCGGCCGCCTGCTCGATATCTTTGGCGAGTGCGAGCAGGGGATCGCGCTTCAAGACCCGCTCGCCGTTCTCGCTGAGCGCGAACTCGACCGAGCGGCCGTCGCGGGCGCTCGGCGTGCGCGCCACATACCCCTTCTCCTCCAGCGAAGCGAGGGTGCGCGAGACCGTTCCGCGGGTCGATGCAAGATAGTCGGCAAGGGCCGCCGGGGTGCGGGAGAAGCGGTTGGCGCGGGCCAGATAACGCAGCGCCTCCCATTGCGCCGGGTTGAGATCGCCGACCTGCTCGCCGGATCGGGCAAGCCGCTCCAGGCGATCGATCAGATGCGCCGCCTCCAATGCCAGTGGAGAAACAGACATGATTGCTACTCGATATCAATTCTTGACAGCATAGTCTAGCCTTGCTACACTGATTGCTAGTAGCAATCATAGAGCGCGTCATGATTTCCGTTTCCATCCCCGGATATCGACTGGGTGACCCGTCCCTGCCCCCGTCGCCTCTGACGACGGCCGATCTGGCAACGCTGAAAGCAACATTGCTATTCGATGAGGCCGACGTTGCCGCGCTGCGCAAGGCGCACGACATCCTCAAGGATCAAGTCGAGGCGATCCTCGATGTCTGGTATGGCTTCGTCGCCTCGACACCGCATCTGCTCGCCTATTTCAGCGATGCAGAATCCGGACAGCCGATCGGCACTTACCTCGAGGCGGTGCGGAAGCGGTTCGGCCAATGGATTCTCGACACCTGCCGCGCAGAGTACGACGATGCCTGGCTCGCATGGGCCGACGAGATCGGCCGCCGGCACCATCGCTCGGGGAAGAATCGGACCGACAACGTAGCGGCCGCCCCCCACGTTCCAATGCGTTATCTGCTGGCGCTCATCATGCCGATTTCGCTCACCATCAAGCCGTTCCTCGCCAAGAAAGGTCACCCGCCCGCCGAGGTGGAGGAGATGCACATCGCGTGGACCAAGGCCGTTCTGCTCCAGGTCATTCTTTGGTGCCGTCCGTACGTCCGAGAAGGTGATTTCTGACGTCGAAGATTGCGCCTCCTGCGCGTCGGGTGTACGGCGCGGCGGTATCGCGCGTCGCGTAATCAAAGCAGCGATGCGGCGGTGATGGTGGGGATGCCCAGGGCCGAAAATGACCTGCGGGTCGATTCCGCCGAGCCTTCGACATCGATGGCCCGGCACGCATCCTCGATCACCGTCGGATGGAGTCCGAGCCGATGCGCGTCTTCCGCCGAATAGCGAACACAGAAGTCGAAAGCGAGGCCGGCCAGAAAAATTCGGGTAAAGCCGCGTTCGCGCAAATAACCGGCAAGGCCAGTGGGCGTCTTGTGATCATTCTCGAAAAAGGCCGAGTAGGAGTCGATGTCGCGGTGAAACCCCTTGCGCAGCACCAGCTCGGCATGAGGAATACGCAAATCCTTGTGGAAATCCGCGCCGGGCGTTCCCTGTACGCAATGGTCCGGCCAGAGGATTTGCGCACCATAGGACACTTCGATGCTTTCAAACGGTTTGCGGCCCGGATGCGTGGAGGCAAACGATTGATGGCCGGACGGATGCCAATCCTGACTCAGGACGACATGCTCAAATTGCGCCGCAAGGCGATTGATCAGCGGTACCACCTCGTCGCCGCGCGGCACCGCAAGGCGGCCGCCGGGACAGAAGTCGTTTTGCACGTCGATGACCAGAAAGACGTCACGGTCGGTGATGGCAATCGGGACCGTCATGTTGAAGCCTCCTGTTTTCGTGCAAGGCGGCTGTCCACTTCCGCCGCGAGCCGCGCCAGCGCATCGGTCACCCGCACGGGATAGGTGGCGCCCGGCTCAAGGCGCCGCAACGGCTCCGGCAAGCGGGCGAGTTCCCGCGCGGCGTGGTGCCGGATTTCCTCCAGCGTGGGCGGCGTCGCGACGCAGCGGCCGGCTTGCATCACCAATTTGAGGAGCGGATCGCCGTGCTGCCTGTCGGTCTCCAGCGACAGGATGTCGCCGGCCATGGCGCCGTCCGCCGCGTATTGCCGCCACACCTGCTTGCGCCCCGGCCAGGTGGCCTTGCCCGTCGATCGCTTGCGGCGCGCGGCACCGGCATATTCCTGCAGCTTGTAGGCGCAGTCGAGCGCCGGAACGTCGGAGGAGGTGGTCAGGCTGGTGCCGACCCCGAACCCGTCGATCGGCGCACCGGCACGCAACATCTCTGCAATGTAGTCCTCATCAAGCCCGCCGCTCACAAAAATTCTCACATCGGTGAGACCTCCGGCGTCAAGTATGCGGCGTACGTTCTTGGACAGCGTCACGAGATCGCCGCTGTCGAGCCGCACGCTGCGGATCGTGATCCCGCGCGCGGAGAGGCGCGGCGCCAGCGCCACGACTTTGTGCGCGGCGGCTTCGGTG
>Ga0101944_10005471_pt1 | contig 14416 bp, 11 predicted proteins | sample DewCreD2012metaG_FD_75245 | JGI IMG/M metagenome (GOLD analysis project Ga0101944, IMG submission 75245) | Hot spring sediment bacterial and archeal communities from British Columbia, Canada, to study Microbial Dark Matter (Phase II) - Dewar... ... | reverse complement strand
TTCAAGGTCCGCAAAGGCGATCCGGATCTCGGCGGACCAACCGTCCTTGGCCTGGGATACGGCGGCCTTGAGGCCCGGCGGGTTCCAGGACTTGTCCTGCGCGAAGGCGTCGTGGACGGAGCCGTGCGGGTTCACTGTGACCTGGTAGTACTGCGAGGTGGCTTGCGGGCCCGGCTTTACGAAGACCTCGACGGAATCGTCCAGCCAGACGTCGCCATCGTGCTCGCGGGGCCGGCTGACGAGTGTAGCCATCCGCGGCTCGTCGCAGCGGATCGCCACGAAAAGGGCGTCCGCGGTGGCGACCAGCCAGGCCTGCGTGCGGTAGAGGGGATCCTTCGGGTCGCCGTCCAGCAGCCGGAATGCCAGCGGTCCGGCAGCCTGCCAGCAGGCGTCGTCGAGCCGGCCGTCGATCACCGGTGGCGCCGTCGGGCGGCGGACGAAAACAGCCGGCCGTTCCTGCCAGGTCGGGCCGGTCCATGTCTTCTCCACTGCGGTCGTGCGGGCCGACGAAACGTGGGAGAGGACCTTCTGCTGGACCTCGTAGAGTTTCATCAGGGTTAGGTAGGTCCGCAGGCCGTAGCCGTGGTTCTTCAGGGCCTGCTCGCTGAAATCGCCGGCGTACTTCTGGGGGGCCGAGGGGTGGAGTTCGTCGCCCATCAGCGTGCTGGCGAAGTCTTTCGGCTGGCGCTTCATGATTTCGGCGTAAAAATCGATCAGGGGCACCTTCTTTTCGGCGGCGACGAGCCGGGCGGCTTCGACGAAGGACTCCACGTGTTTCGTCTTGTTCTCATTGCCTGCCTGGCTGGCGACCGGCGGGATCGTGTAGAGGATCGGGATGGTGCCGTTGTCCAGGCACTTCTGGATGATTTGGCGGAGGTTGTCGGTGTACTGCGGCGGGTTGGGGCCCTGGTAGGTGTCGTTGGTGCCCCACATGACCAGCGCGATCTCCGGGTTGAGCTTCTTCAGCCAGCCGTCCATGTTCTTCAGGCCCCAGGCGCTGGTGGTACCGCCGTCGTTGCCGTAGGCGCCGCCTTCCCAGCCCCAGCAGCGCGGCTGGACGTAGCTTCGCAGCCAGGCCAGGGCCGCCTTTGCCTCGGGCGAGGCGTTGCGGATTTCCCACTGCAGGCCGTAGAAGAACGCCCGGCTGACGGTGATGCTGTCACCGAAACGGGCCACCACGCCGGTCTGGCCAGTGAACTTGGCATGCACCTTGCGCATCGGCTCGACCCAATTGTCCACCGATTGATCGGCCGCGGGGCGGGACTGCGCAAGGGCGAGGCCACCCATTGCCAGACAAGCCACAATCCATGCCCCCAACTGGTAGAGATTGATTCCGCCACGTTTGGACACACTCCACCTCCTCTGGCAGAAGATCCGGTCATGGGCGGCGCCGGGTCGGCCCAGGTCCACGTCCAGCAGGACCGTCGGCATCGACCGCTCCTTGGCAGCGCGGATAGTTAGCGCCAGGTCCAGGAGGCCGACCTGCCGGAAGCCGAGCTGCCCGGTTCGGCTGGGGCCGGGCCGGCTTTGCAGGCGAGCTCCTCGGCTCAGCAGCCCCATGATATAGACAGAAGACTTCCCGAACAACAAAGAGGCTGGCGCCCGTTTGCCGGCAACCCCAGCCGCAGCGGTCCGCAGATCCCGCCGCACGGTCGAGCAGACGGGCAACTTCCTGGCCGCCTGGGGTCGGTCCCGCGGGGTTGCTCCGTGGACCGGCTGGCGTACCATGTACCTGGCATCCTGGTGCGGAAACACAGGGTTCGACTGTTCGGGAGAATGACGATGGTTACTCGGTTGACAATTCTTCTGTCGGCAGGGGTGCTGGGGTCGTTCGCAAGTGCGATCGCCGTGGGCCAGGACATGTTCCGGCGCGAGGCGCCGGACGTGGCCGGCTGGGTGATATCACTCAACGGCACGTGGGAGTTCGCCGGGCCCGACAGCGAGGCATTCGAGCCGGCGCCGGTGCCGGGCTTCTGGGGGGCAACCGAACAGGTCAAGAAGATCGGCCGGCAGGAGGCGCTGAAATGGAAGGGCGCGACCTACCGGCGCCAGATCGATGTGCCGGCCGACAAGCCGGGCGCGGCGGTCGAGTTCGACCAGATCCGCTGGGGCGGCGAGGTGCGGGTGGGCGGCCAGCCGGCCGGGACGTACGAGCCCGGCGGCCACTCCCTGGCGGTCTTCGACGTCAGTCGGCTGGCCAGGCCGGGGGCGAACCGGCTGGAGGTCCGGCTGCGGGGTTGGGGGGCTCTGCCCCGGCACGAGGGCAAGATCATCACGGTGCCGATCGGGGCGGGCAATTGGTTCGGCATCAAGGACAGCGGTATTCCCGACGACGTGCGACTGGTGCTCTACAAGGGGGCACGGATCGACACGCTGTGGATTACCCCGCGGGCTGATGGGCCGGCGTGCGAACTGCGCACGCGCGTGATCGCCGGGCCGGACGGGTGGAAAGGCCGGCTGGCGGTCCAGGTAGTGACGGACGACGGCCGCCGCGCGGTCTCGCCCGCGAAGCGCACCGATGTATCCGCAAAGGCGTGGCAGGCGGTCGATGTGACAATCCGTGACATCGCCGCACCGGGGGCGGATCTGTGGTGGCCCGAAAAGCCCGTACTGCACCGCCTGGTGGCATGGCTGGAAGGGCCGGACGGAACGGTGGCGGCGGCGAGGGAGGACGTGTTCGGCTTCCGCGAGATCGCGACCAAGGGCGGGGATTTCCACCTGAACGGCCGGCGGATGCGACTGCACGGCGCGACCGAACTGGTCATGTACAGCCTGATGGAACTGGAGAAGGATCCGAATCGGCTCGAGCGAGTGCAGGTGGACCTGTTCAAGAAGATGAATGCGGTGGCCTTTCGCAGCCACCAGAACCCGCTGTCGCGCAAGTGGCTGGACCTGTGCGACCGGCACGGCATTCTGGTCTTGAGCGAGTTCGCCAACTTCCCCGACGTGCAGGCCGGCGGGCAGGACCCGTACCGGGTCCCGGGTTTCTGGGAGAACCTGCAGCAGGACATCCGTGGGATCATCGCGGCGCGGTACAACCACCCGTGCATCGTGGGCTGGGTGCCGAGCAACGAGGGCACGACCTATGGCGACTGGGAGCGGGCCAACCTCGAACCGTTCGTCAAGTCGCTGGACCCGACGCGGCTGGTGATGTTCAGCGGCGACGTCACGCCGGACGTGGCCGACCAGCACAACTTCGCGGGCATGTGGTGGGGCACCCAGGCCGAAAGCGTGCGAGCGGTGCAGGACCTGGCGCGGTTCTACCCGGACCGGCTGCTTGGCTGCACCGAGTACGGCCAGTACGGTGCCGGCCGGCGGTGGTACGGGCGCAACGACCGGCCGGACGATCCTGCACAGCTCGAGCAGGACCGCGCGCGGATCCTGATGGAGCAGACCGAGTCGATGCGGCGGGCCCGGTTCGACCTGATCATGTACTATTCATACGGCGGGGCGGGTCGGACGGCGAACGAGACCGGACGCCTGGAGGATGCGACGCCGTCGTACCACGCGCTGCGCCATGCGCTCTCGCCACTGGGGGTGAGTGTGGACTTCCGACGACACGCGGTGGCCGGCCAGAGGGTGCAGGTGCCCGTCTGGGTCATGAGCGACGCCGAGGATGTGAAGGGGCCGGTGGAGGTGAAGCTACAGCTGCTCGGGCGGAACCCCGGCTACGGCTGGGACGGCGGGACCGATGGTGCTGAGATGCTGGTGGGCTCCTACGAGACGGATCTGGCGCCGTGGCAGGCGTATCACAGGAACCTGGAAGTTCCGATGCCGAAGCACGAGGGGACATATTGGCTGGCGGCGAAAGTGAAGGCGAAAGGCGCGGACCGGTACGCGGCGATCAGTCTGCGGGAGGTGCGGGTCTACGAGCCGTTGCCGCCCGCCCGGCAGAAGCTGACGGTCGGGGTGATCGATCGCGATGCCCGGCTGGAGAAGTGGCTCAAGGCCCGCGGCCATCGGCCGGTGCTGGCCTATGGCGATGAGAAACCGGATGTCATCCTCATCGGCGAGGGAATGGTCTACGACGAGCGGTTGCGGACGCACGGCGCGCCCACCACCACGCGGACGCGCCACGGCACGCGGCTGGTTGTGCTCGAGCAGCGAGACTGGGATGCGAGCGTAATGCAAGAGGACATCAAGGAGCCGCTGGCCGGCGTGGCGACCTGGCCGGCCCAGACCGCACTGGAGAACCTGTTCCCGGACGGCGAGCTGGCGAAGACCGTTGCCGCAGCCGACCTGCAGCGGCTCAACGGCATCGATAATATCGCCCTGCGGGTGTCGCTGGTGCCGGCGGGCGAGGCGGCGTCGGCGGGTTCGACCCAGCCGGCGAGGCTGACGCCGGAGGCCGGCGTAGCTGTGACACAGCCATCGTCGACACAGCCGAGTCCTTGGGCGGGAGTGCTGTTGGCCTATGGCCTGAAGGGCGAAACGCCGGTCTGGGCGATCGCCCGCCGGCCGTTCGAGCGGGGGGAAGTATTCGCCTGCCAAGTGCCCCTGGTCGATCGCGTTTGCACCGAGGACCCCGAGAGTTTCGACCCGGTCGCGGAACGCCTGCTGGCCTGGCTGGTGGAACCGCAGAGATGATGGTTGGGCTCAGGCAGGCGCGCGATAGCTCGCTGGCGCAGACTGGTTGGGACCTCCGGTGACCGCGCCGGCTGGAGCAGGCGATCGCTTCGCAGGGATCCGATGCCTGCCGCGTCAAGCCGGCGTGGGTCGCTTCGCCACAAGGCGTAGGGTCATCGATTGTCCGGCGCCGTCTGGCTCCGCCGGCCGGAGGGATGCAGCCTGACGACCTCGCCAGTGCCATGCCCGCCCGTCCGGGGCGTGCTCAGGCCAGGAGGCGGCTTGCGCGGGCCAGGAGGCCGGGGTAGTCCACTGCGAACAGGCATGCGTCTCGGGCCGCCACCAGGTCCTCGCCGTCCATGTTGCGAGCCTCGGCCGGCAGTGCGCGGTACTTCCGGCGGGCCAAGGACCGCTTGCCGTCCTGCTCGTAGTAGCTCAGGTAACGAAGGATGTCTTGCGAGCGGGGGTTGCGACCCAGGATCCCTTGGCGACAGGCCGGACAGCCCGGGCAGAAGGTCAGTCCAGCGGCCAGCAGCACATCGCGCAGCCGGTCGATCTGCGCTTGTTCCAGCGGCTGGCGGAACCGGCGGACGGCCTGCGTGTTCTGCTCGACGTGCGTGAAGTTCGACATCTCCGAGCAGACGGTGGCGATCCGATCGTCCGAGAGGACCGCCTGGATGGCAGCCTGGTGCACATTCAGGCCGGAGGCGGCCTGGGTGTCGACGGCCCTGGCCATGCCGCGCATGGTCTTCATCGCGATCAACCCGACGCCGGCCTTGTGGCAGGCATCCAGGGCCCGGTCCAGCTTCTCGTCGCGGCCTTTGCCGGTCACCGGGCTGTACGCCAGCATGATCGCATCGACGAAGCCACCCTCGGCCGCAGCCAGCAGACAGTCGGGGGCGTTGGCGCTGTGGCAGGAAAAACCGAAGAAGCGGATCTTGCCGCTTTTCTTGAGTTGCTCGGCGACCTGGCGGGTCTCGGGGCTCTTGGCCTGCTGCACGCCCGCGGTCCCGCCGAGACCGTGCAGGAAATACATGTCGATGGTGTCGGTACGCAGGTTCTTCAGCCGGCTGTCAACGGCTGTCAGCAGTTCCTTGGGCTGCTTGACGCCGTTCTTGGTGATCAGGAAGACCTCCTTACGCCGGCTGGTCTGCGCGAGCCATTCGCCGATGGCCTGCTCGCTCCGGCCGTTTGCGTAGCTGGCGGCCGTGTCGAAGCAGCGGACGCCCTGGGAGTAGGCGTAGTCGAGCAGCCGGGGCGTGAGCTCGGTCGAGCCGCCCATGGTCAGCGCGGTCACTGCGGCGCCGGTCTTTCCCAGCGGACGGGTCGGCAGAGGCTCAGCCGGCCGGGAGGTAGGCCCGGCGGCCGCCTGCTCGGCCGCCGCCACGAGGGCGGGGGTCACGGCCATGGCAGCCGTGAGGGTGAGGGTCTCGACGAATTGACGGCGGGAAACGGTATTGACTTGGCGCTCGGTGCTCATGGCTGACTCCTGGCCCGGTGGCGCGGGCACGCGAATTGGGGACGGATTGTAGCGGCTGGGAATCGCGAAGCAAAGAGGGGTGGATCGGCGGCTGCGGTTGCAGCGTATGCGCAGGCGTCCTCCCGCGCGGCTGGAACCGTTTTGTCAGACGGAGGCCGATGGGCTCCAAGCTGTTGTCGCCGGAGAGGCAGCTGCATTATGCCAGGAGTGTAATGGGCCCCTGAACAGTCAGCCGATACCTATCTCATGTCGGGCAGCTACAGAAGGCGATCTGATTTGCGGTGTTCGCAAAAGGGGTTCAAGGAGGGTGGCAATCATGTGCAGGTGGTTTCGCGAGGGCGAGGATGCTGGTGCTGACTCTCCGGATCCCGGTTTTCACGAGTATCGGAGGTTCTGCATACCATCCGGCCAGGTATACGACGGGCTGGCTAAAGGGGGCGACACGCTGGTTCTGGAGATCGTCCGCGACCTTCGCAATCCGAACGCCGGCATGGAAGGCGGATACATTGGATCCTGGCTCGTACTGTTACGCTGGTCGCCGGCACGGCTGGAGTATATTCGCATGCAGCATGGGTATCACCCGGACTGGGTCACGAGGCGGCTGCGCGAACCGCCGTGGTGGCTGGTCAAGCTGGAGCGGCCGGGAAGGAAGTACCTGCATGGCAGCGTGTACGACAGCAAAGGAGAACTGCGGGGTCGCCTGATCCGGATCGACCCGTACGACGTGTACCGGGTCATGGAAGTCCAGCCAGGGGCAGACAGGGAATGGCGTGACGATCCGGAGTTTCTGGCGGCGGTGCGGATGTTGAAGGCGTAGATTGAAGGTCGACATGGTTCCGGCGGAGGGACGTGGGCTCTCGGCGTCCGGCACCAGCGCCTTGGCGGGCCTGGAGGGTGATTCTCCAAGGCATCATGCCGGCTCGCCGCAGCCCGGCGGTAGTGATTTTCGGCAACATGGCACACCTACCTAGGACGCTGCTTGACCCGTTTTTTGTGGTCCTAAGCGGTACTCAAGCCGTTGTCACCAAGTTTGTTACGTTCCAAGTATTCGACATATATCCGAATTCGATACTGTTTGGCGTAATGGCATGCAACATGCTTGTCAGACGAGTAAGTGGCTACGCACTTTTCGCGGTGAATCTTGCGGTTCGGGTGGAGCCAGGGGGCTTTGGGGGTGCCGAAGCTGTTCGTCGGCACAAGGTCCGGGCGGCGGGGCCGCACTGTGGGAACCATTCTGACGCGACGGCAACACAAGCGAGGTGTGGCGGCGCCGTTGTGCGCGGCCATAAACCTATCGCCGGGTCATTGCGGTGCATCTTGGGCCGGCAAGCCCCGGCATGGGGTACCGGGTAGTCCGGCTGCGTCGCAGCAAGTTTCCAGAAGTGGGAGCAGGAGACTCAGAACATGATGAGACATCGGATAAACGGCGTTCTGTGTTGTGCGCTGGTTGCACTGGCGGTCGGCGCTTCAGCGGCCTGGGCTGTTCCCCTCCTGCCGGGCGCGGCGATTCTGGCCTTGCCGGAAGCGGACCCGACCGGCGGGGTGGTTGTGGCTGGCGGCGTGCCCGTGCCCTTTGCGTCGGCCAGCTGTGCCGGCACGCTGACCTCAACGGTCATCGCCGGCGATCCGTCCAATCCCTGGGGAGGGTTGACCTTCACTTACCAGCTTGCCAACTCGCCGGCCAGCGGGCACGCGATCAACCGGATCACGATCCTGGACTTCGCCGGCTCGCTGACCGACGCCAGCTACCAGGCGCCGGCGCTGGGCCTGGCCCCGACCTCTGTGGACCGTTCTCTTCCGGGTGATGTCATCGGCTTTACGTTTGCAAGCGTTCCGCTGGGGTTGGGCATGCTGTTGCCAGGCGCGACCAGCGCCGTACTGGTCGTGCAGACCAATGCAACGGCGTTCCGTCAAGGCTCCGCCAACGTGATCAACGGCGGCGTGGTCGGCAACATCGCGACATACGTTCCGGTGCCCGAGCCGTTGACCTTTTCGTTGCTGGCCATAAGCGGCCTGCTGGCCTGGCGTGGTCGCCGGGCATAGCAGCCAGGTCGTCTTGCTTTGTGCATGCCGGGGCGGCGCGATTGTCGGGATCGCGCCGCCCTGCCTCCTTGTCTGGCCTGCCGGCATACCTGCCGAAGGTCGCTCACATCAACTTCAGCCAGAGCTTAATGCCGTCAGCCACGGTCCCGGCTGAGTTATCCCCATCTTTGTGCTGACGTTGTTGCTGCCGCTGGTCCGGGTGATTGTGACTGCCGCCCGGCTGGCGCACGCTGCCAGAGCCCCTTCCCAGGCCGGTGGGACCATCTGGCGTGGAGATGAGAAGACTTTGCCGAATAGAAGGGCCCGCCGGACCTGGGCTGAGCAGGCACGGTGGGCGCCGGGGCTGCGCCCTGCGGCAGCGACGAGCCGTACTGCCAAAAAAATGTTGTGCCTCGGTATCCGCTCGTGCTATACTGGAGCGAGCGAAGGTGTGACGAGGGACACGCCTCTGCCCAGCCTTTGGATTAGGGAGAACCCGTGATGCATCGCGCCTTGTCTTGTCTGCCCGTATTGCTTGTACTGGGGATCTGTGTGCCGACCGTCCCGGCGGCCATGATTGTGCCGGGGCAGGTTCTGTATGCCGCGCCGGCCGAGCCTGATCCGCTGGGCGGGACGGTCTTGGCCACCACCGGACCGCTACCGTTCGTGGCGGCCACGTTCAGCGGTACGCTGACGACTACGGTACTGGCCGGGGACGCCAGCAACCCGTTTGGCGGCCTGACCTTCACGTACCTGCTCCAGAACAGCGCGGCAAGCGCCCACGCGATCGGCCGGCTGACGGTCACGAGCTACGCGGGCTTTCTCACCGATGCGAGTTTCCAGGCGGGCCCGGGGGTGTCACCGGCGCTGGTCGAGCGGTCGTTGAGCAGCGACGTCATGGCCTTCGCGTTCCTGCCGGCGCCGCTGGGTCCGTCGGCCCTGTTGCCGGGGTCGAGCAGCGCGCTGCTGGTCGTGCAGACCAGCGCCTCGGCTTATGCCCCGGGCATCGCATCGGTGATCGACGGCTCGGTTGTTCAGGTCGCCTCTATGCAGCCCGTGCCGGAGCCGGCGACCCTGTCGTTGATCGCACTGAGCCTACTGGGCGTTCTCTCACGGACTCGCCGCACATAAGCCGCCGGCGCAGCGCCAGGTTTGGGGCGGTGTAAGAATAAGTTCGCAGCTGCACGGTCAGCCGGCGGACTACGAGCCGATCTGGGCCATTGCCCGGCGGTACAATCTGAAGGTCATCGAGGACGGCTCCCAGGTCCAGGGCGCCACGTACGAAAGTGTCCGCATGGGCAGACCTCGGCGACATGGCCGGGGTGAGCCTCGATGGCGGCAAGAACCTTTCCGGGGGCGAGGGCGGGCTGTCTACCACCAACGACGACGAGGCCTTCCAAGATCTGCTTCGGGCACGAGCGCGGCGGTATCGCTCTGCCCAACGGGCTGGGGCTGATGGAGCACTACGTCCACGCCATCCGCAAGGTGCTGGTCGACAATCTCGAGGCGGTGGCGGACCTGGCTGGCGAGCGGCCCGACTGACCCGGGGCGGCTGCGGCCATCGATACGGACATAAACCGTTATGCTGAAAAGCCTTCGGATCGTACGCCCCCGACAGGATAAGGAGAGACACGAGGCCCCGAAAGTGCTAAAATGGCGGCATGAGAATTGACCATGGCCATGCCATCGGGTCGCCGGTCCGGGTCCGGTATTCTTTCCTGAAGTTGCTCACGGGGTCCGACTTGGCATGGCGACGACTGCCATTCATGAGTGCGCAAAGCCTCCAGCCGGGCCCGGCCGTCTGGCTGACGGCCTGTTCGCACGGCGACGAGGTGGGCGGGGTCATCGTCATCCAGGAGATCTTCAAGCGGATCCGGCGGCAGCTGCTGAAAGGAGCCGTCTTCGCATTCCCGATGATGAACCCGATCGGCTTCGAGATCGCCTCGCGAGAACTGCCGCTGAGTCGGGAAGACCTGAACCGCGCGTTTCCCGGCAACCCCAAGGGTTCGTTGGCTGACCGGATCGCCGACAAGATCTTTTCGAACATCATGCAGACGCAGCCGACGCTGGTGCTGGACCTGCACAACGACTGGCGGCGGTCCATTCCTTACTGCGTGATCGACCCGTGCGCCCCATCCGAGGCGGAGTGCCTGCACGAGCAGGTGGAGCAATTCGGCCGGCTGACGGGTCTGCTTCTGATCCAGGAGACCGAGGTTCTGCGCCACACGCTCTCATGGAGTCTTCGGCAGCGGGGTGTGCCGGCCCTGACGCTGGAGCTCGGGGAGTCGAACGTGGTCAACGAAGGCAACATCGAGTGCGGCACCCGGAGCATCTGGAACCTGCTGGCGCAGTTGGGCATGGTGCCGCCGGTGGCCGAGCCCTACCGCTACGTGGTGCCCGAGCCGTTCCAGGGCCGGATCCTGCGGTACACCGACCGGCCGCTGAGTTCCAGCAGCGGGATCATCCGGTTTGCCGCCCGACCCGGCCAGGTGGTGCGCAAGGGGCAGGTGGTGGCGCGGATATACAACACGTTCGGGAAGTTGCAGGAGACGGTGACGGCCCCGCAGCCGGCGATCGTGCTCGGTCAGGCCGACGCCTCCATCGCCTTTCCGGGCGTGCCGCTGGTCGCCTTCGGTGTGCAGGAGCCGTAGCGGCCTGGGCGCCGCTGCCGCAGGTGCCCGGCATGGCACCACATCCCGCTCACAACGGAGCGCATCTTTCATCACAGCACCCGGATGAACGGTGTGGGCCGGGTCAGCCCTTGCCGTCTTCCCGGGCTATTTCGCCGCCTGTCGGGAGGGCTCGTTCGTACTTGCACGGGCCGCTCACGGCACGTCCACGTACAGGATCTGCTGCGATTCGTCGCGCGTCTGGACAATCACTTCGCCCCGCGGGTCGGAGGCGAATGAGGGTCCGACAATCCGCAGTTGCGATAGGCGCCAACAAGGGCGCCGTCCGGGGAGGCCACGGCATAGGTGTTGTATGGCAGGCGCTTGGCGCGTTCGGTGAAGCCGAAGCCGATGTGAAGTCCGTGCCGGCGCGCCATCTGCCGTACAGCGCCGGCGGACGGGCCGTCGAGCGGTTCGGCCAGCGAGACCCGACACGGGGGTGCTTGTACATTCCGCAAACGGACAGTTCGGGCGTCAGAAGCATCCCGGCGCCCTGTCGTGCAGCCCGCTGACACAAGGCATCGATCGATGCCAGGTTGGCCGGAACGTCTCCCCACGCGCAGAACATCTGCGCCAGAGCGATGCGCATTGAACGACTCCACAAACCGGGATCGTGCCTGTCACTGCCACTCCAGGCCCGCGGCGCCGAGCACATCGCCCGCGTCGTCGGGCCGCAGCGCCGCAAGACCCCCACCCGCAAGGACGTCGCACCGGACGGCTTTGAGCAGGCCGGGTGTTACTTCTGGTTCTGCGTTCCTACCCGCAACAACTACTTTTCGCAGCCGGCCGGGCAGGGCAAGGGCCGCATGGTGCTTTGCGTCGACGACCTGAATCGCAACAAGACGTGGTAGCAGAACCAGTATGGCGAGGGGGCAAGTTCCTAGGGTCCCGCCTGCACACGGGCTATCGGACGAACAAGTTCGTCAAGACCGAACACCTGGCGGATGTCTATCCCCCCTTGGGCCGTACGCACATCGACTTCGACTTGTTACTGTCCCGCGGCGGGCGCTCCGCCGTCCTGCCCGTGCTCCTGTATACGATCAATCCATACTGGCGAGGCTTCGAGGTGCGCTTCGACGAATAAGGCCTCTGGGTCGCCATCGGCCGGCGCGTCGACTGGCGGCTCCACGCCGGGCGCAATGTCATCGAGGCCCGCCTGGTCACTCTATCAGGCCAACGCGGCAAGCCGGCCCGCATGGAGCTGACGCTCGAGCGGCCGGATGTGACGGATCGCGAGTAACGGCCTCTTCCGGCAGGGGGCGATCCAGGCGAACCAATGCTGGCCGGTTCCCCGCCTGGCCAAGTGACCGGCTTGCACCGTGGCGGGTCCCGGCACTCTCGCCACCTGAGCCGGCAAGGACCGGACATGGAATGCAAAAAGGTAACATCCTCGACCTGCAGCTGATGAGCCAGCACTGGGGCCGGACCTACGGCAGCACGACGCTGTAAACGGGCTGATGCACGCCGCTACGAATGCCATGTGTTGCGACCGGGTCTGAGGCAGAGAGTTGCCTTGTCTTTCAGTCCCGCCCGCGCATTTCGATATCGTCGACCACGAGGTTCAGTTCGTCCGCACCCGCCTTGCCGGCGAAGAAGAAGATGTCGTCGATCGCGTCGCCCGCCTGGAGCCTGGCATTGCTGCCGTCGTTCCGGCGGAACTGCGTGCTGACGTTCAGCGTCACCTCCGTCCACCGGCCCACCACCGGCTGCTGGATGTCGTAGCGGAGGTTGTCCTTCTGGGTCAGGTCGAATACGAAGATCGTCAGCGGGGTGTCCTTGCTGATTCGGTAGCGGAACTTCAGTTGCGTGGTGGTGGCGGCGCGGACGTGGTCCCAGTATGCGCCGATGCGGGCGCGGCGGGCATAAGCGGTCTCGTTGGCGGTAGCCGCCAGGGCTGACGTCTCGCCGGCCGGGCCAATCGCCCTGACGATCTGGCCATCCCAGTCCCGCTTCGGCCCGTCGAAGTCTTCTTTCCACAGGATCCGCTCTGGCCACAGGTTGTCCCACTCTTCTTGGGAGAGGGCGGCGACGCCCAGCCTGTGCGAGGCCTTGAGGTGGCGCTCGCGCAGCATCCGGCGGCGGGCCGCCGCCTCACGGGCCCGGCGGACCTCCACCGCCTTGGGGTACGTGTAGGCGCCCGCATCCCACTTGGCGGTTTTCGGCACGACGATCATGAACTCGGCGATCAAATCACCCAGGGTCCTACGCTCTGCCAGCAGCCGGTGCGGGTCGCGGGTGAAGCGGTCGAAGCCCGCCACGACCTCGTCGCGAACCGCCAGCATCTCCTCGGCCCGACGGATCAAATCCCTGAACCGGCCGGGGCCCTGGCGGTTGCGGACCGCCTCGACGCAGTCGCGCAGCACCTGGAGGCTCTCGTAGTCCTCGATGCCGTCGCGGATCGACTCGAAGCGCAGCGAGGAGATCGGCCCGGGGTAGAAGAGCATGCCGTCGCCGTTGCTGGGCCAGCCCTTGTCCCAGCCGTCGGCGTGCCAGCGGCTATTGGGGTAGCGTTTGGCCGGGTCCTTCGCGTAGTTGCGATTCCAGATATTATAACAGTAGTACTCGAACCCGGTCACGTTGTACTTCCAGGTCATCCAGAACAAACTGCGGCAATCGACCAGGGGGTACTCCACCTGCACGTTCGGGTAGGGGTAGCTCGGCCCGGCCGCGACGTACCAGTAGAACTGCTCTGCCTTGTCCTGCGCGGTCCGGATGAGCCCGACGTCGCTCTCGTGCAAGCTGAAGACCTTGCTGTCGCCGCCGATCTGGGGGTCGTAGATGTCGATGTAGTCCTGCAGCTCCGGGCGCGGGAAGCTTCCGCCGACCATCACCTGCACGCCGGGCAGGTGCGCGTGGACGAGGTCGGCGCGGCGGTGCATCTCGGCCCAGCGGTCGGTCTCGTCACCGACGTAGACGAGCGCGTGGTCGAGCGCATGCAGAGCCTTGACCGCCTGGTAGTCCTTCTTCAGCTGGGCCATCTCGGTCTCAGTGCCGGTGAAGTTGCCGGACAAGTAGATCGTGTTCATTCCGCGTGACAGGCAGTGTTCCAGGTCCTGCCGAGGCGATAGGATCTGGCCGTACTGCTCGGTCGGCGCGAAGCGATGGTCCAGCAGGAAGTCGTAGTACTTGCGGGCCAGGGTTGGCGTCCACTCGCTTCCATGGAAGCGCTGCGCGTTGCCCCAGATGAACTGGCCCATCGTGTGGAAGTTCCACCGCGCCGGGATGGCGTAGGGCCAGACCTTCACCCGCAGCGCCATCTCGACCGGTTGGGCGTTGTCGGCTTGGAGCGTGATCGAGCCTGTATAGGTGCCGGCGGGTGTATCGGGCCGCGTGCGGACGCGGACGTAGAAGGGCGTGTGGACATGCCGCTGGAGATCCACCGGCCGGGCCGGCAGCAGCGGATCTACCGTCTCGTAGAGCTTGCCGCCGAAGAAGACGCCGCTGGTCATCCAGTTGCGGAGCAGCGGGTAGGAATCCTCGCGAAAATACTCAATGTCGGACGCGGGAATCGCTCCTTTTTCGCCCTGCAAGTCCGTCCAGGTGAATCGCACATTTTTTAGATTCTGGCGCATTGGGTAGCACTACAACGCCACCTGGTACATGATGCAACAACGTAACTCTGACAACTTGATGCCCTCCTTACGCAGCCATCGCTTGCGGGCTTTGACGTGGCTGCGCT
>Ga0101944_10005470_pt1 | contig 14418 bp, 11 predicted proteins | sample DewCreD2012metaG_FD_75245 | JGI IMG/M metagenome (GOLD analysis project Ga0101944, IMG submission 75245) | Hot spring sediment bacterial and archeal communities from British Columbia, Canada, to study Microbial Dark Matter (Phase II) - Dewar... ... | reverse complement strand
CATGCATGTCGTTGTCTCACCATGCATATCAAGCCCTGCATACAATGGTATATCTCCCATGCCAACCACCTCACGCTTATTACACCATGCTGGGTATTAAAGAATTCTCATCACTTCACTTAACAGTGAATAAGAACTTTTTTATATCGTCTCAGCACGAAGGAGTTTTATGGAAGAATCTGTATGGCTTTATTTCTCAGTTATAGCTGTTCTCTTGGCATTCGGGATAATCGGCGGGCTTCTTGCCAAGCAGAAGGACCACACGAAAATCGAGAGTTTCAGAAGCGCTTTGGACAGCCTTGCCACGCAGTGCAATTATGTATGCTCTCTTGGCAAAGGGACAAGCCTTCCTGTTGAAGTGCTCATTCCCTCAGGTGTTTATTTATACACAAACGGGCCGAAAATCTGCGGCACTCTTGGGGATTATAACAGATGCACCATCTGCGACTGCATGCTTGAGCCGTATGAGCTGGCCCTGAACACGACCTTCGCAGAGAAAGTGCTCAAAGACCAGACTTACAGCTGCCTGGTGACAAGGACTTATGAGGGTGCGACACTTGAATGCCAGGGGTGATGCAGGAAGTAACATGATTGTGTGGTTCGCAGCCATAGCCGCTGCCTTGATAATAGCAGTCTGGTTCATAAGGAACAACCCATACACTATGATAAAGTCTGTAAATGACATGGATGAGGACCTATTGCAGATATCAAAAAGTATAGGCAATGCCTGCAATGCAGACGAGTATCTATCTGGATACAACCCATTGACAGAGCATGGACAGGTGATATTCCAGGACAGGCAGATATGCATCAACCAGACAGACGGAAAGAGGACAGTCACAAGATGCATAGACGCGCCCTGCAGCGCTGCCACCCGCAGCTCGTTTGACTTGCAAGGGATAACACTCATCATGATTGGCAAGAAGAGCATTCAGAAGACAGAATCATATGTAAATGAAGTCGGAGCAATAGATATAGTAAGGACAAATGAGATATGGAACATATCTGTCAAATAAGGGGTTTTACTCCATATTCACCACTTGGATAATGATAGTTGTGCTTCTTGCAAGCATCGGCACCTTGTATTATGTTAACAAGCTCATACTCAAGGCCAATGAGGATAAGAACCAGGACAGGGCTGTTATCGGCCAGTTCAGGTATATCCGTGACAGGTTCATGTACTGCTACGGCAATGTCGCTAGTGAAGACATCATCCTGTCTGATATTGATTGCCTCGGCCTGAAAGACGAGATGGGAATATCTATAGAGAAGCTAGCCTATGCTGGTTGCAGCAAGGGGCATGTGAAAGAGCTGAATTACAGAGGATATGGTAAAGTTTCAAAATTTGACACCGCCATATACAGCCAAGATCTTGCCTGCCCTGCCCGCGTGACTGTCTATGAGCATGCTGTTGTTGTGCCTCTTATAACTAATATATCAGTTAGCCCGCTTTTTGTGATAAGGCCTGGCCAGGTCAGCACCAGGGTGGATTTCTACCATACTGTCTTCCCTTCATTCATAAGCCAGAAAATAATCTCCGGTTCTGTTGTGGCAGAGCAGGAGAGCGGGCCTCTCTTTGGGAATGCTAGTTCGTATGAGTTCAGGGTGAACAGCACTGGCTTGGAGCCGGGTATCCATTATGTAGGGATAGGTGTGACCCACGACAGGAAATACTGGGATGAGAACAGGAAAGCTGGCAGGTTTAGGGTTGTGCCCGAGAATGACACCCCTGTTTATGTCTGGCATAACCTTATGCCTGAAAAAGGCACGGTGCATGACACTTTCAGGGTAGAGGTCAATATCTCTGATTACATCAATCTCTCTTGGGTGGCAGTTGCAGTCGAGAACGGAAGCGACGCCCTTATCTATTTAAATATTACAAGGCGCGTCGATACGATTGACATGGAAGAGCTTGTCTGGCACTTCAAATATATAGGGGGCATTCCTGGTTCGCTTCTTCCTAATTCCAATGCGACTTACAATGTAACGATAGTTGCAGTAAACGACCTTGGCAATGCCATGGTTAAGCAGATTGGACAGATAAGGATGGAGGAGACTTCCGGACTTGGTGTGGCAATTGTGGGTATACGCGGATACATCACTAACAAGTATAATTCTGATGAGGTATCCCAGCTTGATGCAATCCTGCAGGAATACAAGCGGGCAATCACTGCTACAGGCCTTAATGCTTATTTAATTTATCTTGATTCCGATGAACTGCAGAGCCTGATAGGCACAAGGCTTTCTGGCGGGCCTCCCTACAATTACACAGATATTGACGGCGTAATATCCCAGCTATATCAAAGCCAAAACATGAGTTATATGATACTAATCGGCGGGCAGGGTATCTTCCCGATGGGGCGGATTTATCTCAGACATTATGAAGGCCGGATGTCATCTGAATTCAGCGATGATCTCTACGCTGACATGACAGGCGATTATGTCCCGGATATAGCCGTAGGCAGGCTTCTTGACCCTATAAACGGGGACATGCAGCTTCTTCTTACTCTTATAAGTAATACAATAAGGTACCACGGGCTTGGAGGCGTTGATTTTAGCAATTACCATACAGATGGCATGCGAGGCCTGGATTCCAACACTGTGTGGTCGAGTATGACCTGCTTCAACCAGCAGAACTGGGGAAGCCAGAACCCGCCAAACACCCATAACAGGGACTTTCCTTGCAACGGCCTAAGTCATGCTAATGGTGTGGGTTTCTATGCCCTGCTTCTTCACGGAAGTGAGGGAAAACCCCCAAGTTCATATACTCAGGAATTCGCCTGCAACACGGCCTATGAATGCTCATGCCATTTTTACGGCGGCGGCACTGTCCCGAATGAGGTCGCTGCCCTGAACCTGGATGGGGCTACATGGATGCTCATGCCCTGCCACGGCGGTCATGTGCAGGATAAACTGATAACTTCAGAGAGCATGCCAATGAGTTTCCACAGGGCTGGAGGCCTTGTGTATATAGGCAGCACGAATAATAATCTGGGTGCAGCTGCAAACTGCAGGACTGTCGCAGGAGTCACAGTCGGAGATAATCATGTGGGTGCCCTTTACTCTTTCATGTCCAGCCATTTTGATATTGGGACAAGGCTTGGCGATGCATATTTGAAAGGAAAGAAGGATTATAAACAATATATTCCAAATACAGGTGGCAAGGAATACCAGCTGAATATAAACTGCTATTTCGGAGACCCGACATTGAAGATAAGGAATATGTGGTGAATGCATGGTGAAAAAAATGAAGAAAGCACAACTTGAGAAGTATTTCCTGCTAGGGGTTGTGATCGTGCTTATGGTCTTCGCAGGTTACATTGTGTTCAAGAACATATCCAGACCTGCCTGTGGTGATGGAAGATGTCAGGGATTAGAGAACTGCAATAGCTGTACCGCCGACTGTCCGTGTAAGGGTGTGTGCAAGGAAGAAAAATGCATTGCAGAAACATCTTCATGCGGGAATGCAGTCTGCGATAAAGGAGAGGATTGCAGGACTTGCGAAATTGACTGCCCTTGCACCGGAACATACGGAAATGAAAGTAAATTAGAAATCTCCGTAAAATGCGGTAACGGGATATGTGAGGGTCTTGAGAATTGTGCAAACTGCTTATCCGACTGCCCTTGCTCTGAGGGCAGAATGTGCGACAGCACACTTGGCAAATGTGTCAGATCAAGCTCATGCGGGGATGGTGTCTGCAGTCAGGATGACAACTGCGCTGACTGCCCTTCTGACTGTCCATGTGATATGGGTGCTTATTGCGACAAGAACCTGAAAACATGCGTAAAGCCGAACTGCGGAAACAACAGATGTGAGTTTTTCGAGAACCAGGATAACTGCTGTATAGACTGCCCGTGCAGCGCCAAATTCATGGTCTGCCGGGATATGCGCTGTATTTATCCTTCAATCGCTTTGACCAACCGCGAGGCAGAGCAGATAGCGATTGCCTACCTTAGGGATCAGGGATTGACAGTGCAGAGAACCATTGATATCGCGGATTTCGCGTGGGATGATGTCCTTGTGAAAAAAATCTCATTTGAGACAGTGGAACAGCGTGCTCCGTGTGTTGTAGTAGTAAAAGAGAACAGGGAGGTTGAAGTGCTGGTCACTTACTAAAAGATGGCTGTAGTTGATGATATAATAGGGGCAGTTATCCTTGTGGTGGTTTTTCTTGCCGGAGCCCTCATACTTGTCCGGAGCTATGCCATGTCAGTTATTGACAAGGACATGCTGCTCCAACAGGATGACATAGAACAGGAACTCTCCTCAAGCCTTGATGCTATGCTGCATGTCGTTGAACCGGGCACCAGAAGGAGTTATGGTGATCTGCTTGCTAGCGCGGCATACTACAGGAATGAGATAATCTATTCAGTTCAAGGTCCTGTTAATATTACACGAAGCTTCCAGGAGCTGATATCTTCAGTTATGCCGAATGATGTTTACTATTTTGAGGCATATCCTCCCTACAAAGGCATCGAGCTGATATTCATTGTTGACGGATCAGACACAATGCTGGATGAGATGGATTATCTCAAGGAGAATATGGGAGATATGCTCCGAGAAATCGAAAAAAACTCTAAGATAAACGCAACTGTCAGTGTTTATGTGCTTAATCATATTAACAGCTCATGGTGTAAGAATGCTTCTTTTCCCTGCCGTTACCTTACCCCGGATGATATCTACTTCAACGGCAGCTACACTGCATTCGACCTGTTGAAGCACAAGTACGGGCTTCTTCCTCCGACTCATGTGCTTGACGAGCAGGAAGTATGGAAATCTGATTGGCAGACTGCCATGGCTATGGTAATGCTTACAACAGATAACAGCGACCTTTCAATTATGAAGATATTGATGCCTTTCACAGATGGTCTGCCTGGAAGCACGAGATATCTGTACCCATGCCCGCTTTTCTACAGCACGGCTATATACGAAAGGGATTTCAGGTTGCTCCGTAGGTTTAACTTCGTGTTTGATCCGATACTTTCCGCAAACAGGGATCCTGTGATGTACTGTGATGCGGATAATGTAAGGCAGATGCAGGGCTTGATAGAAGCAAGCAACGGCCAAGTCATAATACACAGGGACAATCTCAAAGCTAAGATTTCTGATGCCATATCCGCTAATCTGAATGAATCAAGGATAGCTATAGGAACTCCGATGAAAGGAAAGACATATGCCATGACAAGGCATCTGCCGATGCCAAACGGCGGTCTTGCTGTAGCCACATTGCAGGTGTATTCAAGATGAACAGGAAAGGAAATGTTGTGGTAGTTATCCTGATGGTCATTCTTGTCATGGGTCTTTCTGTCCTCCTTATCACATATTCGCCTGCAAAGCAGGTCTTCCGCGACCAGACCAGGCAGGCGGCTCTTGAATCCTCCCTTGCCTTAAGGAAATCAGTTTTTGTAGGTGTCGGAAAATCAATGGAATCTGGACTCTCAGCAGCAGACAAGACATGGTTCTGCAACAGGCCCATCCCGCCCAGCTATAGCGAAGCAAACATCAGCCTCATGAACAGCACCTCATTTCTGCTTGACAGCTATTTTGGAGGATACAGGAAGCTTGGGTACCAGGCATCCTTCTCTGATATCAGGTACAATATTGCCTTTCCGCTAAACGCCACAGCAACGGTTCGCATACCGGGATATAGCGTGCTAATAACCGATTTATCAGGAAGCATGAGTTTCCTTATGAACGGAAGGAGAAGAGATGCTGTTGTAAGAGATATGAACAAGCTGCTTGTGGACACTACCTTTAATCTAACACCGGGAGCGAAGATAGGCCTTGTTACATATGAATTCGGAGGCAACAAGCTGCACCCAATAACGGACGATAAAAATTCGCTATATGCGGCGATTGACACAATGATTGCTCCGGAGGTTGGGGGAACTTGTATCGCCTGCGGGATATACAGGGCTGTGGAGATGCTTGTTCCGCCTCCTGTCCCTGGACAGTATGTGCAGGAAAGGCCGATCTCCATTGTGCTCATGAGCGATGGCGGCGCCAACTACTGTTTTGACCAGAGCAGCATAAAGAGAGATTGTCTTGTCCTTGACTATCAGGTGGGCTCTTCAGCCTGCACAAGAGAACAGGCAAAGCAACAGGCAATAGAATACGCGAGGCAGGCTAATGCGCTATATGGGATAAATGTATATACTCTTATTTTCGGAGGCACTACTGAAGAATGCACAAGCAGGGGTATTCCTGAATCAGACTGCTACGATCCTGTTACTATGCGGCGGATTGCAGAGGCAGCTGGCAATGCTTCCAATTACGCAGAAGGATGGGACCAGGATGCGCTTGCGCAAATATACCAAAGATATGGTAATGCTGTCGCAAGGTACCTCATCAGGAACATGACTTACCTGAAGCTCGAGAATGACAGGGTTGACGCATCCATCGAGAATGCAAGTTCAGGATTGAACCACACCAATCTCAAAACCAGATGGAATATCTCCGACAACATAGTATGGGATTTCAGGACGTGGTGGATGTATAAGAATCTTGTCACCTGGAACCTGCGCTTCGGTCAGGAGCTACTTGAGCTTCCTGAGATCAAAGATGCACTTACATCATACAAGCCATGCAAGGCAGTATTCTATAGCGAAAATGGCTGCCCGCCTAGGGGAGAGGTCTACGGCGCATACAATACGACATTTGACAGGATGCTTCTAAAAAACAGCGACATGAGGCCATTGAACCTCATCCGCTCTATTGAGAACAGCCTTATTCAGCAGCTTAATGAGACTAACATAAGCTGTGAAGTTGAATTTATTTATCTTAATGTCACAAACCATCCTGTATTCGACTTCAGGCCTTCCCCTCCGGCCAACTTTCGCCTTAATATGCCTTTTGGGAATGGCAGCTACAGGCAATCCAGTTACGACTCTGTCAATCTGAGGCAGGAATGCCCGGCAACAGGTCCTGGAGAGCGGGAGGACTTCCTGATTTCTCCAAACAGGTACAGACTTGGAATAATTGGTCCAAACAAACCAGTTAATGAGGTATGCAGTCCGGCAACGCCTTACCAGTACACAGGGATTGACCATGCATATAAAATAGAGTTCCTTGTACGCTGCGAAGATCCGACAATAGGCGCAATAACTGACGGAAAAACCAATTTCGCCCCCCTCACGCTTGAGTTCATCATGAAAATAGATATGATGTCAGATTGCGATCCGCCTGATGATATGGTAGAAGATACGCTTATGTGCTGAATGCTTAGCTGGAGAGAAAAATGGAGACCATTGAACTTGTAATATATATCACTGCGGCAATTGCTGTGGCAGGACTTGCAGTTTACCTAATCGCTGATACGCCAATTCAAGAATATGCTGTGTATGTGCAGAAAACTCTGCTTGGAAAGAACGAGCAGGAGTTCAAGCATGTAGATGATATTGGATTCATAGAAGAGCTTGTTGCCTTTTGGAAAGAGAAACAATGGAGTGATAAAGAGGATACGCTTGTTCTTTTCTACAAGACAGAGGGGAGCATAAGCAAGCAGGAGCTTTTCAGAAAACTGAAAGCCAACAATCTCTGCAGAACCATTCAGTCAAGAAGCTTCGGCTGCGGAGAGAGAGAGGACGTAGTCATGGATAGGATTGAGCTTCCGAGTGTTGTCCGGATCACTTATACTAAAGGCATTTTGGTCATAACTCCCGCTAAGCAGGTGACAATGCCAAACACCACTTATGGCCTGCAATTTACTGAGTTCGACGGGTTTGTCGGAAACGGTGTCGTGAGTTTCTTCCTAGGGACACTTCCATCCGATGCTGAAATAACCCATATGATGCTTGAAGGGATTTTCGGTTCGGATTTCGATCTGAGCATAGACGGAAATCACTGCAACATGACATTCTATCCCGATATTGATGTGAGCAGCTGGGACATCACCCGTTGCGCCCCGCAGCCCGGTATTGAGAATATAATCACTTTCAATTTCCATAGCCCGGACATATACAGGAACTATATCGCCGGAGCATATATCTCTATAGTGTACAGGAGTTTGGATGAAATAACTGCCGAGTCAAGAAGAAAACTGCCAGATATAGATGGCTCTGTGAATTTCTACGGCAGTGTTGATTTCGCAGGTCCTCCGGAACACATGGCAATATTCCTTAACTATACAGTAGGAGAACTAAACGGCACGGATTTCTATGTTAAGGTCCAAAATAACACAGTATACAAGGATAATATTTCAGGCAGGACTTTACAGAAAAAAATAGATATTCCACTTCAATTTATTTCGCAAGGAACCAATCTTCTGCGCATTGGCATAGGCTCCAATATCTCCAGCATAACAGAGATATCGCTGCCTCAGCCTGTTGATGTTGTCCTAATAACAGATACCTCAGGCAGCATGAAATGGCAGATTGGCGCTGACTACAATCAGATGATAAACGGTATCTTAAGGTCATGTCTCGACCCAAGACTTATGGAACAAGATACCCAGAAGATAAGTCTAGCCAAATGTTTCGGCAAGGAATTTGTAGGAATTGTACTAGAGAAGTTCAGGCAGAACAGGATAGGTCTTGTAGAATTCGGTTCATCAGTGAAGTCCTTTACCAACCTAACATCAGACAAGTCTTTCCTGGAAGTGACCATAGATGGCTACGATGCAGACGGAGGAACATGCCTCTCATGCAGCATACAGAGGGCATCTTTGCTTCTTGAGGAGTCTGACAGACCAAAAGCCATGGTCATAATGACGGACGGATGCGCAAACCATATCATTCCTGGAGTGAATGTGCAGACCGACAATACTCAGTGCTATTCAGCTCGTGCTTTTAACGAAGCATTGGAACAGGCCCGTCTGGCAAGAGAGATGAATATCTCGCTTTACACTATTGGTTTTGGAAAAATGGACCCGGCAGGATTGCAGCTTCTGCAGGATATCGCATGCTTGGACAATTGCTCTAATTATGGACATGGCGAAGATGCTGGAGAGATCCAGAGGATATATCAGAATTTCGCAGAGAGGATAGCGAAAAAGCAGGCAATCCAGACCAAGCATGTCCAGGGCTCTGGAGAATCAGCCCTTCCTCAATCCAGCCTGCATGGCTCATACATTGAGCATTCACCGGTTCCGGCACCAAGGGATGGGCTTAAGGTGGGGATAATGCAAAGCATCGGCTGTATCGCCAAACCCAGCCTGCCTGAAGATATCGTTTCTGCCAGGATCATCTCATGGGCAGGCACGCTTTGGACTTTGTCAGTCAAGGTTGATTCTAATGTCTTGCTTGACAGCAGCCCCTACCAAGAGCTGATAAGTATAGGTGACCCTTTCTCTATTACAATTCCGGAAGGCATCCTTTCAGACGGAAGCACGATTGCCTGCGAATCTGCTGACGTTAAATTACAGAAAAGATGCGCAAACAATGACCTTCTTTATTTCGCAAGGCCTGCGGTGCAGAACTATACTTTCGCAGACGGATGCCACTGGCAGATCGAAATGCGTCGCGGAATTATGGATTTCGATATACCATCAGGCTATATCGGAGACAGGTACTGCGCTTACACACACAAGAGAATCAGCTATAATGAAAGCGATAAGTATCAGGGAAGCGTTGCATCCATACTTGGCCAAATTGACAAGGATGGAGACGGAAAGATAGAAGAGGACATAAAAAGGATATTTATCGTAGGCTAAGAGACCTTAGGGCCGCATCCATTTTGCTTCCCAGTAGCTGACATCTGCCTCGTCATCGACCACGGCAAGGAGCAGTCTCTTCTTTGTGGAATGTGCAACCCTGTTCTTTGCAGCGAAATCGTGCCATGTAAGGACACTGGACTCATGGACAGGGAAGACCACCCATTTGGCATGGTCTTCTCCGGGCTTTATGCCTCTGTCATATACCCTGAAATCAGCGCCAAACTTAAGCGCTGTCTTGATTATGTAACCCCTGTTCCTCATGTCCCTGAATACAGAATATCTTACCCAGAAGTTGGGCTCCAATCTCTTCGCTCTCTTAAGGAATGCATAGGCATCCATAGCCCTGTTCCTCATGTCAAGCACAGTTATCTTGCCTTTCTCAAGCAAGTAACAAGCCTCATGCAAAGATAGCTGCAGACGCCCATCTTCTAGAAGCGAACCGTATCTGGACTGGTTATAGAGCTCGCGCGCAGCATCGCTGTTCTCGGTGATCACTCTTGCTTTCAGGAAGTGCGCTTTCACCTTCTCCTTGTGTTCTTTTGGAACATCATCAACCATGAAAGCAATGTTTTCAGGGACGCTTAATAAGGTTTGTGTTTTCCACAGGATAAAAAAAACCTTAAATAATCCTTAAGCCAAAAAGAATATATTATGTATCGCAGAATAGCGGCTGATGTCTAGTTATTGAAGCGCTTGTGCTTTACAACGAAAAGAAGATAGAAAGTAATGATCTGCCTTAATGTCTCTATCATCCTGGTGCATGCATCTATGCGTATAGGCTTTGCGGCACGTGCATCTACGACAACTGATTTAGTCGTATGCTGGAAACGCCCGTCAGATTGAAATAATCAAAGATTCCGCAAGACCCTGTGTGCTTGATTGTCCAATCACCTGACGGGCCGCAAGCTGATGTCTTCAATACACCTCGCACCTGCAGGTGATTGCCAAGCTCCCTGTAGCAGGCATTGAAAATGAGTGTGTCATCCATTCTCTGGCACGCACACGCCCTTACAAGATGCGTTCCATGCGCATTTTCCATGAAGTAGTCAGGTCTGAGTATCCTTCTCCCTGGCGCAATGCTTGCATTTCCAAAAAAATATGCTTTTTCCGTAATCACCATTATTTGCCATGTCCTGATAAATATCATGCCAGAGTTTACGCCCTCGCCGAAAGAATTATATAACACGCAGAATCCCATTTAACCATGCAGCTCACATTCCTTGGCACATCAGCTATGGTGCCGACAAAGGACAGGAACCACAGTGCCATCTTCCTGAAGCATGAAGGACATGGTTTCCTGTTCGATTGCGGCGAAGGAACGCAAAGGCAGCTCCGTCAGGAAGAGATAAAACCATCGCAGATAACAAAGATTTTCATTACTCATTGGCACGGCGATCATTCTCTTGGCCTTCCCGGGCTTTTGCAGACGCTTAGCATGTCAGACTATTCTGATGAGCTTGAGATATATGGGCCAAAAGGCACCCGCGAGATGGTAAGAGCCTTAATAGACCTGTTCCCGCTCAGCAACAAATATGCCCTTTCAGTCCATGACATATCAAAGACCAAGTTCATTGATACTGCTGGCTTCTATATTGAAGCATATCAGATGGAGCATAAGGTACCATGCCTTGGCTACAGGTTTGTTGAGAAAGACAGGCTTAGGATAAATGTTCACAAGGCAAAAGAGCTTGGCATCCCAGAAGGCCCTCTCATGGGAAAGCTGCAGAGAGGCGAGACCATCACGCACAAGGGAAATAGGATCGAAGCAGACAAAGTCACCTACAAGGTGCACGGCCGGATAATAGGCTACATACCGGACACCGGCATGTGCGACAGCTGCCTGAAGATTGCAGAGAATGCTGATGTCCTTGTCTGCGAATCGACTTATGCCGCAAGAGAGGAGGACAAAGCTCAGGAGTACATGCACCTTACGACAACGCAGGCGGCATTCATCGCCAGCCAGGCGAATGCCAAGAAGCTCATCCTGACGCACTTCTCCCAGCGCTACAAGGACCTATCAGACGTGGAACAGGAAGCAAAGGATATATTCCCTAACACCATAACAGCGCACGATTTCATGAAAGTGAAGCTTTAGGTATATTAGAACCATCAATATGTTTTAAAAAAATGCATAAACTCAAATTGGTTGTTATGTTATTTATCTCACTTATTATTACCGATCTTGCGCTTGCCTATTGCGGGGACGGTAAGATTTCAGCTGATGAAGACTGTGATGACGCTAATCCTTGGATTGGAGACGGCTGCGCTGGTTGCATATATGAACCTGAATATGTATGCTCAGGAGAGCCAAGCAGATGCTACAATCTTGGTCAGGTCTACGGATGGTACAATGCTTTCGCTCTTCAGCATTTTGGCGCTGAATCTGAACGATTGATATACGATAAGAATGGCGATGCTCTCACATTTGTAGTCAGCAGCGACTGGGTTTATCCATCAGAAAACAGTGCATCCATCGCATTCGAGACGAACTTGCCCTCCAAGGCATATATCGAATGGGGCAAAGACAGCAGTTACGGCAGCAGAACCTATGTTGAAGAGAGATTTTTCTACTTGCATCTGCATCATCTGACCGGCCTTGAACCGAATGCAACATATCATTACCGAATTGTAGCCAGGGATGAAAGGGGAAATGTCATTACTTCTGAAGACAGGAAACTCAAGACAATTATATATTCCAACAAAGTCGAGATAAGAGGTAAAGGTCCCCATATCCTGAACCAGCCGAACATGGTATATCTGCTGAAAGAAGACATTGTATCCGACACCAGGGCATTCACTATCGATAAACCCGGCATTATTCTTGACCTCAATGGCCATACAGTGGTATATGACAATGGTAAGCCGCTACTGCCGGAAGGTAAGGCATGGAATGAATACTATTACAGCAGCTATGATGCGACTTTCGGTGTGTTTGTCCAGCAATATGTGGGAGCGAAGAATTACAGTATATTGAACGGCAGGATTATGCAAGGCAAAAACTCCGCATCAGGTACTGATTTAGGTATAGGCTTCAATCCTTTGGTTCTAAGGGAATCTGGTTTTGAGATTGCCGGTCTTGTCATAGAGCATTGGGGAAATGACTCCAGCAGCATCATCGCTAACTATGCAGGCACAGGCAGGATACACCATAACATAATTCTTGACAAGGGCACAAAAGTGACCAACAGGCATCAGGGCATCAAAAGCATATCGGGTTCATGTCAGCAGGAAGTATACAATAACCTAGTCAAGCGCGCTCACCATCAGTCCATTGTCAGGACCGGAACAGAAGTGCGCAGCAACGAGATCCATCTGGACAGTTATGATACTAATTCATTCGCTATCGCACCGTGCGAGGACAGCGTACTTGTGAGGGACAATAAGATATTCGGGACAGGATCCATGCCCATGGGTCTCTCATGGAGCAAGGGCAACCAGACAAAAAGATTCCTTGATAACATTATCTATTTCTATGGCATCGAACCTAACCAACCTGTTAAGCGTTCAAATGAGTATGGTACAGGCTACTCAATATGGGGGATAAGGATTACTCAATATGACGGCTCCAGCAACCCTTACGAGAATTATCTGTACAGGGGTAATTATGTTATACTAAAGGGAGAAGCAGGAGCAAGGAACCTGATGGGAACTGCCATTGCAAGTTGCCTCTACGTAAAAAATGTCACTGTTGAAGATAATACCTTCAAAGTGGTTTCGCTAAGCGACGATTTAAGGGAATCAGGCGGGTATGGGTGTTTCGTTGTTCATGGTGGTAGGCCCGGTGCATCCCCTGTGATATATAAGGACAATCGCTGTATATCAAACATACGTTTCATCCAGTTCGCATCAGACTATTCATCTGGCAGCAATACCCTTTTCCTGAACAACACATTTCAGAGGATTACGCCTCTGAGCGCTCGTTATGCTCCTATACAGATTGGTTACTGGATATGGGATTCGGAAAACCATAAGGTGATAGATACTCATCTTGTTGGAGACATAGACCTGAAGGGATACAGGTTCTATACCACCTCGACTGAGGCAAACCTAAGCTTCTCAGTTGGTGAATCAATAATGGTGAGAGCCATGGACGGAAGCAGACCCCTGTCTAGAATGGAATTGACAGTTTTTGACAGCCAGGGAGAGATACATAAAGCAACAACTGACATTGACGGTTATGCCAGAATATTCCTTTTAAAATTCACAGCCATTAAGCCTGAGGGAACCTCATCTGTCCAAGAGCTGCCCCGAGGCCCGTTCACTGTCAAGGCAAATGGCTATAGTGGTGTCTCTCTGCCATCATCTATAAGAGGTGTCACTGTGATAGATTTCGCAGCAGCTCATATAGTGCCCCATATAGCAGACATTGATGGAGACGGCAAGGTAAGCACCGAGGAGCTGCTCGCTTGCATCAAACTATGGAAAGCAGGTGGTGTCGACCTAAAGAGCCTTATCGGCGGCATCAATGCATGGAAATCCCTGTTCTGAGATGAATTACGCTATCAGAAGTCTTGACCCAATAAGACTAGTAAAATAAATTTAGCTGATTGCCTATCCACCGGTCGATAGACCGGATGGCATTACGGCAATCAGAACCTAATATGATGCAAGCATCGTCTGGCCTGTTGCAGAGTACTTCTGTCTGTCAAGATACCTTCGATAGAATTCGATGTCATTCGCATTCCTGATGTCATATGCTGGGTTCCAGAGGCCACTAGACCAGAAGTAGCCACCATCCCATTTATCATTCTTCAGCCAAGGCATT
>Ga0101944_10005469_pt1 | contig 14418 bp, 8 predicted proteins | sample DewCreD2012metaG_FD_75245 | JGI IMG/M metagenome (GOLD analysis project Ga0101944, IMG submission 75245) | Hot spring sediment bacterial and archeal communities from British Columbia, Canada, to study Microbial Dark Matter (Phase II) - Dewar... ... | reverse complement strand
CCCTCTACACCGACTTCTTGTTCTACCCCATCGGCATCAACCTGGCGTTCTACACTCTCACGACGCTGAATAGCCTGACCGCGCTGCCCCTGACGCTGACGCTGGGTGTGGTCACGGCCAGCAACTTGCATATGTGGCTCACCATGGTCATTGGCGGCTACGGCGTCTTTCTGTTAGCGCGCGAGCTGGGCAATCGCGCAGGTGCGGCGGCCTTCGCCGGCGTCACCTACGCCTTCGCCAGCAGCCAGCTGTTCTACCTCTCACTGGGCCAGTTCAACATCGCCAGCAGCCACTGGCTGCCGTTTGTCGTGCTGTTCGTCGTGCGCACGCGCCGCCACCTGCAGTCGCCGCGCCCGCCGTTGCTGGCGGCATGGTTCCTCGTGCTGCAGGCATGGGCGGAGATGACATACGCCTCGTTCGGCTTGATCTTCGTGGCGCTCTACGCGGCCTATGAGATAGTAGCTGCAGCAGTCAGCAGATTCTGCCCCCGACGGGTGACGGACAAGCGCGGTGTAGGATTACCCCCCGTGGCGTGGGCCTGGTGGGGACTGGCACTGCTCGTCTTTCTGATCGGCATCGCGCCGCTGTTGGCAGCGATGGTGCCCGATATGCGCACCGAGGGCGACTTCTGGGTGGAGGGCAGCGGGTTCGCCGAGTGGTTCTCGGCCGACCTGCTGGGGTTTGTGGTGCCGACGATGCACCATCCACTGCTGGGAGGCCTGATTGCCGACACCGGCATCCGGGCGTTTGAGAAGGGACAACACATCTACCTGGGCGTGACCCTGCTGGCACTGTCTATCGTCGGCCTTGTCCGGGGGCGGCCGGGGTGGAAGGTGCGACTGTGGTGGTTTGGTGCGGCGATGGTGTTTGCCTGGCTGACGTTGGGTCCAACGGTGCACGTAAACGGCGCCGACACGGGCACACCTGGCCCGTTCGCTGTGCTGCAATCGCTGCCCTTCTTCAAAGGCAATCGCTATCCCAGCCGCTACAGTGTGTTGCTGATCCTGTCGCTGGCGATGCTGGCGTCCCTCGGGGCAGCTGAGGTAGTGCGCCAGGCAACCCGCCGCCGCGGCCGATGGGCCACGCGGTGGCTGCCGCTGGCGTTCACCGCCCTGTACCTGTTTGAACACCTGTCCCTGCCGTTGCCCCAGTCAGATATGCGCCCCCCGGCCGCGTACCGGGCGCTGGGAACCGAACCAACCGGGACGCTGCTCGATATTCCCTTCGCGTGGCGCAACGGTTTTCGCATCACCGGTCCGGTTGACCCCGGTTTCATGTTCGGCCAGTTCTATCAGACCGTGCACGGCCGACGGCTTCTGCAGGGCAATACCAGCCGCAACCCGGCGTTCAAGTTCCAGTACTTCACCGAGGCGCCTGTGATCAACTCCTTGCTGGCGCTGGAGACCGGCCATGCGCTGCCGCCGGAGCGCCTGGAGGCCGACCGGACAGTAGCGGCCGATGTGCTGCGTTTCTTCGACATTGGCCACATCATCGTGCGGCGTTCGCCCGCCCCAGCGGAAAACCCGGCCGTCACACCCGGCGCCACGCTGCCCTACATCGAGACGGTGTTGCCGGTGGAGCGCCTCAGCGACGACGGTGCACTGGCATTCTATCGCGTCGCTTTGCCGCCGCTGCCGAAGAGGGTGGACGTGGAGGCACAGTCACCGCTGGTGCGCCTCTATCTGGGGGAGGGATGGGGCCCCCTGCCTGACCGGCCGGCCGCCACCGTCGAGACGCTGCTCTGGGCGCAGCGAACCGGTGTCCGGCTGCTGGTACCCCTCGCCGGTTCGGCGACGCGCCTGACGATGCGCCTGTTCGTGCCGCACGGTGTCCAGCGTGTGGCGGTGCGTCTGAATGGCTGGCAGTCGGCGCCGATAGCACTTGACGAAGGGTGGGCTGAGATTGAGATGGACCTGCCCTCTGAAGTCGTGCAGTCGGGGCTCAACGACGTGTGGCTGGATTTTGACAGGCTCTTCCCACTGGAGGAGATGTCGCTGGTCGGAGTCGATTCCGCGGCGGCGTTGCGGCCGGCCAGTCTGCCGCACGATCCGGTGGTGGTGCAGAGCGCCGGGCAGGAGGTGGGCGATTTCGCCCACATCTATGTCGCCGGTCATGAGATCGGGCTGAACGAACGTGGCTACAACCTGGTCGCGTTCCCGCCCGATCACGCGCCGGTGGCAGTGGCGTTCGACACGCACCTTGATCCCTCGGCGTCGCCGCGGATGGCCGAGTTCGTTGCCAACCTCCCGGACGGGACGCTGGTCGCGGCGGCGGTGGCCGACGAAGCCTCTATGAACCTGAGCGCGGAGGCCGTCGCCGCCCTGCAAACGCTGGGTGCCACCGGTGACTTGCGCGGCAAGTTCCGCTGGAGTCACGCGGTGATCGGGGTGAAAGGCGATCCGCCCGGCACAGCGCTGGAGGCGCTCGATGGCCTGCGTCCGGTCACGCTCTCGCTCGGTCCAGCGATAACGGCTCCGTCGGTCGCTGGCGGTGTGGCCTGGCTGCGCTTTGAGTCACGGTGACCTGGGAACCGTATATGGGATGAGTGCCCGAGCGGTGGCAGCAACCCCGTGCCGCGACCGTCAGGGAGCGGTCAGCCAGCGATGCCGCTTGCTCACGCGTGTGGCACGGGTGCGTCGCGACGTAACGAACGGCTGAGAGTCAACGGCTATATTCTGAGGAATCCGATACGGGGAGTAACTGATACCCTATGGAAGACAACAGACCCCTGAAACGGCTGGCCAGCATGCATCTGGGACTCGGCGTGTTGATCTTCGTGTCCTTTCCGTTGCTTTTCATTCTGTCACTTGCAGTGGTGCCATCCGGTGAGGGGTGGGCACCCGTGTGGCTGGCGGGGCTTCTCGTCCTGGTCGTGCTGGCGGCCGTGTTTATGGCCTCCAGCCGCGCGTTGGACGTGCGCAGCCACCGCCGTTTCTCGTTGGCGTGCGGCCTGGTGGCATTGCTTCTGGTGCCGGTTGGTACGGCAATCGGGGTCTACACGCTGGTCGTGCTTACACGGCCCGATATTGTGGCCGGCTATGCCCGGGGCCGGTTGCACTGGCATGGTTGAGCCCCATCTGCCGGAGCAGGGAGTGTCACGATGACAGAACATACCACGCGGCGCTACGTGCACCGCGGCAGTGATCTCAGCCGCATCATCTCGATCAGCGATGGCCTGTTCGCCACGGTGCTCACTCTGTTGGTGCTGGAGGTCAGGCTGCCCGAGACGGCGATGAACGCCGACGCGGTCGAGGCGATGCTGTTGCTCTGGCCCAAGCTGTTCAGCTACCTCCTGACCTTTATGGTGGCCGGAACGTACTGGGTGGCGCATCATTATGACTTCCAGCACATCCGTCGTTACGACGGCCGTCTCCAGTGGATGAATCTGATGTTCTTGATGTGCATCGGTCTGTTGCCAGCCAGCACGGCCTGGATCGGCCGTGCTGAAGGGACACGCGTGTTGGCGTGGACGGTGTACGCGCTGAACATGGCGCTCGCGGGTGTGATGCTCGCGGCGGTGTGGGGCTACGCCGTGGCACGTCGGGCAGTTGACCCTCAACTCCACCCGCGACTGGTGCGCTATGTGGGGCTGCGACATGTTGTCGCCCCGGCCGTCTTCCTGGTCTCGATCGGCGTGGCAATTGTGGCTCCTTCCCCCGCCGCCTTTGTGACCCCTCTTCTTATCTCGCCGCTTCAGCGACTGCTCAGCCGGCTCCATATGGATCAGGTTACACCGTCTGACGCGGACGAGGAGGATACCGCATCGGCGGCAGGGTTCCACGACCTCCTCTGGCGTCTGGTCAGTCTCTTGCCGGTGATCGGGTTCGTCGGCTGGTCGCTGTGGTTGTGGCTGGTGGCTGCAGCGGATTAGTGGTTTGTCAGGGTAAGTACGACAAGTGGTTGCGCGCCGTGGGCACACTGTCAACCGATTCTGGGAACGGATCCCGCGTACCGCATTCGGGACACGTTCAGCGGACTGACCGGCGGCACGGGGGAGCGCGCGGGCGTTGGCCGTATGGCCGGGTGACAGGGCCGGTCGCTGGAGTCGCACGCACGATTCTCTCCGGCTCTGTCCCACAATCCTGGCGAGGCCCTATCCCCTGACCTGTCATTCTGAACGAAGCGGTGCTCTGTCACCAACGAGCTGAGACCCTTCACTTCGCTTCAATAACGAGCAGCGCCATGCCGTCAGACGAGCGCAGTGAAGAATCTCAATCCTTTCGTCATTGCGAAGCGCTCCGTTCAGGGTGACAGGGGGTAGTTGCTGAGTAGCGAGTCGGACAGATACCGTTTTCGACGATGGGCGACCGCCGAAGAATCTCAGCGAGATCGGTGTCTGACTGCTGAGATTCTTCGATATGCGTTGACAGCTAGCATAATAATACCCCTCCGCAAGGCCCCGCGTGTCTCAATTTGCCGGTAGGATGTATGAGTGGTATACTCGCCCGCCACATCGCCCCGCGTGCCGCGCCCCGGACCTGTGAGCGAGTGCGTGGCGGCGTTCGTGAGCCTGATCATCGCCAACCGTTGTCTGCCGACAGCAATAGCCACCGAAGGAGCTAGCCGCCAATGGATCATGGTCCGTCAACCAGCTGGGGCAAGGACCGCGCGTCGGGCTATAAGACGCGCCTGGGTCTGCGCATGTTTGCCATATATGCCGTCGTATATGCTGCTTTCGTGATTGTCAACGCGGTGCGACCGGAGTGGATGGCCACACGTGTCGGACAGCTCAATCTGGCAACGGCCTACGGCTTCGGTTTGATCATCTTTGCCCTCATCCTCGCGCTGATCTACAACGGCCTGTCCGGCCGCGCCGAGGCGCAATACGCCGCTATGTTCGAGGATGAGATCACCAGCGCCGAGGATGAAGAATGAACTACCAGACGTCTACCTGGGCTATTGCCATCTTCCTGTTCTTCATCGGCTTGGTGCTGTGGATCGCCTTCTACTTTGCGCGACGCACCCGGACGGCGCAGGGCTACTTCGCCGCCGGGGGCCGCATTCACTGGTCGGTGAATGGAATCGCCTTCGCCGGCGATTATCTATCGGCAGCGTCCTTCCTGGGGATTTGCGGTCTGATCGCCACCGCCGGCTATGACGGCTTCCTCTACTCGATTGGCTACCTGGCCGGCTGGATCGTGGCACTGTTCGTCGTGGCCGAACCGATGAAGCGACTCGGGCGGTACACCTTCACCGACGCCCTGGATGCGCGCTTCAATTCAAGGGCCATTCAGTTGACAGCCGCCATCAGCACGCTGGTCGTTTCGCTCTTCTACCTCATCCCGCAGATGGTAGGTGCCGGCGTCCTGATCACGCCGCTGTTTGGACTGCCTCACTACGTGGGCGTGATTCTGGTCGGAACCACAGTGATCATCATCGTGGCCACCGCCGGAATGACCTCCACCACCTACGTCCAGTTTCTCAAGGGAGGACTGCTGATCGTCTTCTCGTTGATCCTGACGGTCAGCGTTCTGACGCGGGGTCTGAGCACCTCACCGGACCACGGCGGCGAAGTGCCCTATCACCAGTTCGTGACGATACCGTACCAGGAGCGGGATGACGGCACGCTTGTGCTGGAGAACTCCGATTACAGTGTGCCGGCGGACTGGAAGACGTCGCCCTACTATGGTCGTGCCGATGGCACGCTGCACTTCGTGAAGCTCACACGCGGCGACGAGACATCCGTCTGGCGCATCAACCCCGAGCGGGGGGTGCTCGAGGAGACCCAGACGGTGATGACCCTGCCTGACGGGACCAAACTGTACAACGGCGCGCCGGCAAGTCAAGGCAAGTTCTACGCCGTCGGCCACATGAGCGAGATCATCATGGATGGCAAGTCGGTCGAGCGCACCGGCGACCTCGATCCGACCGCCTTCCTGGGCGTGATCCTGGACAGCACGGTGGTGACATGGGGCTCCGAGAAGATCACCGACGGAGACGCCAAAGTCACCATCTACTATCAGAAGCCGGTGGCCGGATCTGACCTGCTGCGTCCTGGCCTCAAGTTCAAGGTCGGCAAGTCCGGCTGGGACAACCTGAACTTCATTTCGCTGATGCTCGCGCTGTTCCTGGGCACTGCCGCATTGCCGCATATCCTGATTCGCTATTACACCGTGCCCAGCCCGGCTGCAGCGCGCAAGTCAACCATTGTGGCCATTGCCGCCATCGGCTTCTTCTATGTGTTGACGCTGTTTATGGGGCTTGGAGCGATGACCGGCGGTGTGCTGGACCTGACCGACTCAAACATGGCCGCACCGTTGCTCGCCAAGTCGTTCGGGGTATTTCTCTTCGCGTGCATCTCCGCCATCGCCTTCGCCACAGTCCTGGGTACAGTCAGTGGTCTGATCGTGGCGGCCTCCGGCGCCGTGGCGCATGACCTGGCCGACCGCTTCCTGGGATTGAAGTTGACGGATTGGCGCAAAGTGCTGGCCGGCAAGCTCGCTGCTGTTGTGGTGGGGGTCATCGCAATGGTGCTGGGAATCATCTACCAGGGAATGAACGTCTCCTACCTGGTGGGCTGGGCGTTTGCGGTGGCTGCTTCGGCCAACTTGCCCGCCATTGTGATGCTTCTCTTCTGGCGGCGCACGACGGCCCAGGGTGTCGCTGCGGCCATCGTGATGGGCATCATCTCATCGGTGGGGTTGATCCTGCTCTCACCGGAGATGTATCGCGAGCTGTACGGCCTCGATCCCCACCTGGCGATCGTACCCATTGACAGTCCGGCCGTCTTCTCGGTGCCGCTGGGCTTCCTCACACTGATTGTGGTATCGCTGCTCACTCAGCGCAAGCAGACAGCGGGCTGATCCGGGGCAGGCGAGGCGACGCACACAGAGCCTTGCGGCAGGCAAGGGATCACATTGCGTCGCCTCGCCTTGCGTCACCTAACCCCTGTGCCACCTCTGGCAACGGCAGGTGGTTCACGGCGGTAACAATGATCTGTGCCGCCATCTCGGTGGTCACACGGTCGGTGTTGAGGACCATGTGATAGAGCGCCGGATCGGCCCAGTCCACATGGTAGAAACGCTTCAGATAGCCAGCGCTGCCCTCATCGCGCTGGAAGATCATCTGCCACGCCCCTTCACGATCGGTGTGCATACGTTCCTGCACCCGCTCAATCCGCCGCTCCAGGGAGGCCACCACGCGCACATGCAGGACATCGGAATTATCCTTGAGCAACACCTGCCCACCCCGGCCCAGAATCACCAGGTTGCCCTGTCGGTAGGCGGCGCGGATCGTGTTCTGGAGCACCGTGATCTGACGATCTTCGAGGACGTTGACGAACCTGTCATCGGTCAGGCCGGTCTCGGCGGCGAACTGCGCCATAAGCTGGCTGTCGAAGTAGCGGTAGCCGAGCAGCTCGCACACGCGCATCGCGATTTCCTCGCCGCCGCTGCCGAACAAACGGGAAACGGTAATCGTCGCCATTGTCGCTTCCTTTCCGCTGTGTTTGGGGATAATCAGCCGCCGGGCATCACGATCACCCGAACTCAACCCGATTGTAGCATCGCGGGTGGCGTCCGGCAAGCGATCATCTGCCCGTCGAGTGTGGGGCGCGTGGGTTCGTCTGACGAGGGGCAGACACGGTGACCTGCCCCTCCGACCCAACGTGGCATCAGGCGTTGAGATGCGTCAGTAGTTCGTGGAACGCTGGCTTGGGTTGGTAGGCGGAGTCGAAGACCAGCGCGTCTCCCCAGCCGGGGAAGAATTGAGGGATCCACGAGTGATTGTCGGCAAAGCCCCACAGGCTGAAGGCAGTGCAGTTCTCGGCTGCCAGACACACCTGTAACATCTGGCCATACACTTCCGCCTGGCGCGTCAGCGCATCGGGCGACGGCGACTGCGGCACACGCACGTCCATCTCGGTGATGTGCGCCTGCAGCCCCAGATCAGCCAGCCGCTGCATGTTGGCCGCCACGTCCTCAGTTGCCGGCCACCAGTCAATGGCGACGTGCATCTGGAGACCAACGCCATCAATCGGCACACCACGTTGTTTCAGGTCGGCCACGAGCGCGTAAATGGCATCCGCCTTGACACCCGCTCCCTCGCCGTTGTAGTCGTTGTAGAACAACAAGACATCCGGATCGGCCTCGCGCGCCCAGCGGAACGCCAGCTCGATGTACTCCGGGCCGATGCCGCGCAGCCAGATGCTGTCTCGCAGCGTTCCGTCGTCGTTGACCGCTTCGTTGACCACATCCCAGGCGTACAACCGGCCGCGGTAGTGTCCCACCACTGTGCTGATGTGCTCGTGCAGAATCTGGATCAGCTCATCGCGCGACCATTGGCCGTTGGTCAGCCAGTCAGGCAGCTGGTTGTGCCACACGAGCGTATGGCCACGCACGCGCATCCCATGTGCCTCCGCGAAGGCGACGATGGCATCGGCATCGGCGAAGTCGTAATGGCCGCGCGCCGGGCTGAGTGGGCCGAACTTCATCGCGTTCTCGGGCGTAACGAGGCTGAACTGGCTTACCAGGGTGTCGCGATAAGCGCCGTCGCTCAACATCGCGGCCGATTTGACCGCTGTGCCAATCATTCGGCCCTGTGACTGAGCCAGCGTCCGCAGCGAGTGCTCGCCGGCCGCGCGTGATGTCGGCACGACAATCACTGACAGTAAGATCGTGACAATCGTAACAACCAGCCGTCCTATCCAGCACAATCCCGGTGTCCGCATAAACAATCCGCAGCTCTCCCCTGGCGTGTTGATCTGTTTAGGTTATCGTCGCTTCGAATGTCGGCTTGAGATGTAATGCGTCAATTTTGCGTGAATGCCGCAGGACTTCGGCAGGCCCTGACGGACGGCCTTATCATAGCGTGGAATGGAGATTTTTGAGGGTTGGAAAGCCAACGAGGGAATGCTGAGAGGACAACGTTTGGGCTACGATTTTCCTACGCTCTGTATTGGGGGCGCTCCGGCTGTCCCGGCGCTCGGTCCACCGAGACGGCGAGATTCTTCGCTTCGCTCAGAATGACAGACTGTTCGCCACGCTCAGAGTAGCCACATCTGATGGATGGTGCTGTCAAAGAGGGCGGAATTCGCGATTCCTCTGACGGTCGTATGGCGCATTCCCCGGAATGTCACCCGGCCAGTTCGAGCAACCGCTCGACCTGATAGCCCGACTCGTGGGCAGCACAGCGCAGTTGCTCGAGCGACGCCACGCACTGACCGAACGCCGCGACGGCCTGCGATGGCGTCAGGTCGGCGTCGGCGCCCAATCCGACGCGCGCGGCAACTGCCAGCCAGCGCAGCAGTTGCTCGAATGACTCCCGGTTAAACCACAGCACACCGGCATAGCGGTTCACATGTAGGAATTGCTGCACATCCGTGTCAGCGAACAGGCTGGCGAGCAGTTGGGGCACCGCCACCCCGGCTCTCTCGACCTCAACCCCCGGCTCGCTCACCACACGATCCGCAGGGAGCGATTCTCCGCCTCCGCCGTGCGGCGAGGCGGTTACGGGCTGATCCGCCACGTACCATCTCTGATACGTCGTCAGGATCTTCACCGCCTGCACAGCCCGCCACGCCGTGCCCTCGTCGGCTCCCAACCCCGTCTGCAGTGCCACGGCAATATGGCGTCCCAATCCCCATTCGTCCAGCCAGCTGCGACTCAATGCCGGGTAGCGGTCGGCATCCACAACCTGTCCCAGCCGATGCACCAACCACCAGGCGTACGCTGTGGCACAGTCAACGCCGGTCCACCGCTCGGTCAGGATGGACACCACATCTTCCGGCGCTCTGTCGCTCGACACCTCACCCCCCAACCCCCTCTCGCCCGATACCTCACCCCCCAGCCCCCTCTCCACTCCGTGGAGAGGGGGTAAATCCCCCCTCTCCGCTTGCGGAGAGGGGGAGAGGGGGTGAGGTATTTGCGACGCCAGGGGGTGAGGTACTTCCGACGCCAGTGGGCGAGGGGCGCAGAAGGACCGCATCACCATCAGCTCCTGCCGCATTCGAGCCGCAATGGCACTCACGTCGCCGTGGCCGCGAGTATGCGCCGCCACCGCAGCCAACAGCCCCACGACGTCCGATTCCGGCTCGGTCCACAAGGCGCCGGCGTCGGGCACAGGTGCCACATCACCTCCCGCGGCATCCGCTGAGCCGTGCGTCGCACACAGCCGCCGGAGCAGTGCCGGTGATAGCAACACACTGAAGCGTTCCAGAACCGGCTGGAGCAGAAGTTCGGTGAGTGCCTCCTCAATGGACGGAACGCCGCGCCCGTTCAGCATTGCTGCCAGACGCGCGTAACGCTGCGTCTCATCGTCCTGCACCTCGCGCCAATCGAGGAAGACGTGTCGCTTGTAGGCTTCCAACTCGACATACAAACCGTTATGACACAGCTCCCGACTGTTGCGAATGAACTCCAGCCCCATCACATGGTCACGGAAGAGCGTATATCTGTCGGGATGAGCCTCCACGCCGAGGGCAGCACCCAGACTGTCCTGCCTGAGGCTGCCGGTCGGCTTGTCAATGAAAGCCGCCGACGTGCGCAGCCAGCCACGGGCGGTGGCGAACCGATTGTGATAGATCACCAGCCCACGTTCATCACCGTGCCGGTTGGAGAAGGCGATCACGTCCTCGTTGACCGTGCCGTCGGCGTTGAAGAAGTCGTACAACCGGAAATTGGTCACCTCGGCAAACAGATAGCGCCGTCGCAGCAACGGGAAGATCTCGCGCCGATGCCGTTCCACCAGCCACTCATCCGCTTGTTCCTGACGATAGGCACGCCGGTACTCCATACCGTACTTCTCCGTGAAGCCTTCCACCTGGCCGTGGCCGAACATGGGCAAACCCGGCATCGTCGCCAACAGGGTGCACACGCCAAAATACTTGTCATCCTTGCCAAACTGGTCAACCGCCGTGCGTTCATCGGGGTTGTTCATGAAGTTGACAAAGCGCTTGAGGATCTCAGGATCGAATTCAAGCGTCTTCTTGATGGCGTCACGGTACTTGGCGTTGTCCTCATCGCGCAGCATGTGCATGAAGGCGCTGTTGTAGACGCGGTGCATGCCCAGCGTGCGCACGAAGTAGCCCTCCATCAGCCAGAACGCTTCCGCCAGCAGCAGCGTGTCGGGCACCTCCTGAGCCACACGATCCACCACATCGCGCCAGAATTCGGTCGGCATTGCAGCGGCGAATTGCTCGCGCGTCAGAGCGTGGTCGGCCCGCGACGGGATATCCCCCCCGCTGCCCGGCTCGGGGAACCACAGCCGTTGATAGTGACGGCGGGTGAGTGTCATCGCGGCATCGAAACGAATGATCGGGAAGCGACGAGCGACATCCAGGATGAGCTGGATGACCGCCTCGCGCACCTCGGGATTCAGATAGTTGAGCTGCGCCGTGTCATTCCATGGCATGCTGGTGCCATCGTTGCCGTGGTAGATGTAGCGCACGCTGCCTGTCCAGCGGTCCAGGCGCTTGAAGACGACGGCGGCATCACTGCGATCGTAGTAATGGTCTTCGATGAAGATGCCCACCCGCTCGTCTGAGGACAGATCGGGCCCGTTGAACGTGTAGGCAGCGAAGGGGCAATAATCCTGGCCGATGAAGTAGTCGGGGTGCTCGATCACCCAGCGCGAATCAATAGCCATATGGTTGGGCACCATATCGCTGGCCAGACGGATGCCCCGCTGCCAGGCGCGGTGGCGCAGGTCGAGGAACGCCGGTTCACCGCCCAGATCGTCGGCGATGCGATAATCATACAGAGAGTAGGCCGAAGCCGCTGCCTCCGGATTGCCGCACAATTGCTTGATGCGTTGCGAAGCGCGGCTGCGCTCCCACAGGCCGATCAGCCACAGGCCGGTGAAGCCCCACTCGGCCAGCGTATCCAACTCGGAGTCGGGCACCTGGTCGAGACGTGTGATGGGATACCCGTAGCGCTGGGACAGCTGGTACAGCCACACGTAGGTGTTCTTGGCCATCAGCACGAGGCGCGGCATCCAATCGCGGTCAGGGCTGTAGCGCTCCCACTCCGCGTCGAGGCCACGATAGTCGAACACGCGCGACGGCCCCGGCCCGGCGAATACGGGCCGCTCCTCCTCGCGGATCAGGTCAAGGCTGCCCAACAGCCGGTACAGGAAGCTCCCTAACAGGATGCCCCAGCGGGTCCGAATGTATTCCAGCTGACCGGGCAACGAATGCGGCACCGCGATTGCCGGACTGCGCAGCATCTCAACCAGAGGCTGGTTGTCCGGGCCGAAGCGCGGCTGATCGGCGAAGAAGGCGCTCAGGCCGGCGATGATCTCAGGATAGGCGGTGGCGCCGGCCAGTGTCGCGTCGTCGAAGAGCTCACGAAACGGAGCGGTGGCCGGGTTTGCATTGGCCAGCCACAGCATCAGCATCTCCTCGAGCACAATCTCCCGATTCGGAATGCCCTCCGTCGCACCGGACAGGTAGTCGTCGAGAGTCTGCTCGCGTCGGTAGACCCTGAGAGGAGGGAACTCATCACAGAAACGGCGCAAAGCCGCATCCACTACGGGTCGCCCCAGGCGCAGATCCAGAAAGTCAAGCGCCTGGGTCATCACCTGGGGGTTGCGTTGCTGGCGGTAGAGGGCGACCACGTAGTGGAGGATCTCATCCACCAGGCCGAGCGCGTTGATCTGTCCAGCGCGCACCGCCTGCTCGGGAAACCGCGCCAGGTCGCGTGCCTGGTTCATAGTCTGCGCAAAGGTGCGGGCGGCGTGGAAATTGGCGAAGACGACATTGCCGCTGAGCTGGAAGAGTGACTGATCGAAGCGATAGCGATCGCGCGCGGCGCGTGCGATGTGGAACTCCATCATCGGCGCTGGCTCCTGTCTGACGGGTGTCGAGGGTACTTTAGTGCAGGCAGGGCGGGTTGTCAACAGGCGTTGAAGTTGGAGGTACCTTCTCACGCGGCTGCTGCCGCTCATGGCTGAAAGTGCGAAAGTGATCGAGGACAGTGGCTGGCTGGCGGTGCGGTAACGGGTCAACGCAGCACATCCGCCAGATCATCGCCGCACCGAACGGTGTAGGTGGGAATGTGCCCTTCGAGTAGCTCGGCGGTGAGGGTTTCCACCGCCGCCGACGCTGCAACGCCGCTGCCAAAGCCGGTCGGGTCGATCACCACTGCCAGCGTCCGCACACCGCGCTGCGCCAGCCGGCGCACGGCCGCTGGCCACGACGTGCGCTCGACCGCCGGCGTCACCACAATCGCCACCGCATTGCGTGTCAGATACACCGTTTCCGCCTCCAGGACCTGTCCCAGAGGCACACCACCGAACGCGTGTACCACCGCCAGCATTGACAGCAGGCGATCGAGCTGCCGCGCACCGCGATCGGCCTGCGCGATCAGCCGTCGCTGATCAAGCGCATAAGTCACCAGCCCGACCGCCGAGCCGCGATCCAGGAAGTGGCGAGCCAGCGCCGCGGCGATAGCCACGGCATATTCGACGGTGGTCGGATCAGGCCCCGAAGGCCGAAACGGCTCGCGCAACACAGTTGGCATCGCGAACACGACCTCCGGCGCTGGCGGCGGCAGATCACCGACGTGCACCTCCCTGTCCAGATCGAGGAAGAGCCAGATGTCGGCCTGGGGGTCGAGCTCAAACTCCTTAACGATCAGCCGGCCGGTGCGAGCACTGGAGCGCCAGTGAATGCGGCCGAAGCTGTCGCCGGGCACGTAATCGCGCACGCCGGCGACGTTGGTCGTAACGTGGTGCGTGCGCCGGCTGCGCAGGCTGCCGCCGCTCAGTTCCCCCAGGCGGGGCGCGAAGGCCGGTAGCTCGGCGGTGAGGGGATACACGACGATGGAACTGCTGAGCTCGAGGTCGCGGCGCAAAACAAACAGCCCAAACGGGTCACCCGCGTACAGGGTGATCGGTCCCAGGCGGTAGCGCCCCCGCCGCGTACACGGCGTTCTGACAACCCAGCTGCGCCGGGCGCCTGGCGCCAACCAACTCAGGACGCGACTCACACGGTGTCCGGGCAGGTCTGAGAAATCGCGCACCTCCAACCACAGTTTGGGAAGGGGAGCGGTGTTCTCGACAATGAGGGTTTCCTCGGCGTACTTGCCAACCTGAGAGCGATTGGAGCGCAGCTGCCGCGTGACGCGCACGCCGAACAGGCTGAGCCGCGCCCACAGGAAGGAGAGTGCGAGGAGACCGCCGAACAGATAGCTCAGGTTCAGGAAGATGTCGCGCCCGCGCTCACCGTCACCCGGAAACAGGAACGCCAGCTGCAGGGTCACCACCCACAGCACGATGACGATCCATCTGCGCTGCAACAATTGCAGCGTGTTCATCCCACCCGGGAGGGCGAGGCGGTGCGCCGCCCGGCGCCGGTCGGGCCGCGGCCACCCGGCACCGGCGTTGAGGCCAGCAGCTCGTGGACAATCGCCTGTGCCTCGATGCTTTTGATGCGCGCCGCCGGGCTGATGATCAGGCGATGTGCGAGCGTGGCCGGCGCCA
>Ga0101944_10005467_pt1 | contig 14422 bp, 14 predicted proteins | sample DewCreD2012metaG_FD_75245 | JGI IMG/M metagenome (GOLD analysis project Ga0101944, IMG submission 75245) | Hot spring sediment bacterial and archeal communities from British Columbia, Canada, to study Microbial Dark Matter (Phase II) - Dewar... ... | reverse complement strand
ACCAAGCAAAAGAATTTTCAAGGAAATTTTAACCAACAAGAAGGTCCAAAGAAAATAAAAAACCAGGCGAGAAAACCCTTTATAATTTTCCATTAAGGGTGGCTGAAGACACAATAGAAAAAATATCTTTTTTATCCTTAAGTGCTTTTAGCACATCTTTAAACATGAATGCTCCTTCCATCCCTGTTTTTTCTTCAATGGATAATAATTCAATTACATGACCAATAAATTCAACAGAATATTGTCCATATTTATTCAATTCATCAAATCTTTTAAGGTTCTCTGGATTAGTAAATTTCAATTTGCAATTCTGCTGATCTTCTTTTGTCTTAAATGGTTCAATTTTATCATACATACTATAAAGATAATCAATAAACTCAAGAGTAAGTTTTTCATTATGCTCTTTTTTTAAAAGAAGATCTATAACCCAGTGAATATGTTTTGGTGTTCTTATTCTGTTTCCTGTTGTGAATTTATCTTGATATTTTACAACAATATCTAACTCTGGTTTGTTCCCTTTTGAACCTTGAAATACTCCAATAACTGCATCTTTAAGATGAAATTCTTTAAATGCTTGTCTTTTTTCGCTACCTTTTGGTTTCCATTCCATAACCATATAAAAAATAAAAACAAAGCTTTATAAATCACTTATGTATATTTATATTTATTAATAAAGAGAAATGATCATAGGGGGTAAAAATGTCAAAAGTTCCATTAAATATAACTGTTGATAAAGAAGTTCTTGAAAAATTTAAAGATTTGTGCGAAAATAATGACATAAAAATATCGACAAAAATAAATACTCTGATGAAAGAGTGGGTTGATAATAATAAAAATGGTAACAAATCATAAGTTAATAATTGGAGATGCATTAGAGGAATTAAAGAAAATTCCAGATGAATCAATAGATTTAGTATTTGCAGATCCACCTTATGGTTTAGCTAAAAAGAAAGGACTGGGCTGGAAATATAGTAGTCATGTAACCTTAGAGGAGCAATGGGATATTTTTACTAAAGATGAATTTTTCAAGTTCAATGTTCAATGGCTTACAGAATGTTTTAGAATTTTAAAACATGGTGGAAGTTTGTGGGTTTGTGGCTCATTCCATAATATTTACCAATTGGGTTATATTATTCAACACATGTCAGATTTGAAAATAAATAATAGCATTGTCTGGTTTAAACCAAATGCACAGCCAAATATTACTTGTAGAATGTTTACTGAAAGTACAGAGCATTTAATATGGGCATCAAAAAACGGAAATGGGCAGAAATGGACTTTCAATTATGAAGACACAAAAAATTTAATTTTTGATGATATAAATCCAAAAGGCAAACAAACGAGAAATGTTTGGAGTATTCCATTAACACCTAAAAAAGAGAAATGGGCTGGAGAACATCCAACTCAAAAGCCAGAGGAATTGTTAAGGAGAATAATTTTATCAAGCACAAAGCCCGGAGATTTGGTTCTTGATCCATTTGTTGGAAGTGGAACAACTTTAGTAGTAGCAAAAAAATTAGGAAGAAATTCTATCGGAATTGAAAAAGAAAAAAAGTATCAAAAAATAATTGAAAAACGCCTTCAGCCACCACAAAAAACATTGGAAGATTCTAAAGTTTCATTTGTGATATAGGTTTTCTCGCCATTCTTGTTGTAGTCCCTGAAAATTATTGTATTTAACATCGGGCTTAAACGAAGTAAATTTCCCTCGTGGCTCGGCATCCCTGAGACACGAGCTGAAAATTTTATTTGGACGGAGAAAAATGAGAAGGAGACCTCTAGAGTAGAGGCTCATTTTTCGGAGTCGGTTAAGCCCTGTTAAAATCGTCAACCATACGAAGTATCGGTCGACCGACGAAAGCCGAAGGCTTGAGGAGAGTTATGACGCAGGGGCACACAGTCCAATAAAGCTCGGAGAGCCCTAAGGGACAATCGTCAAGGGGCACACTCACAAAAAAGTAGCAAGAATCGAGGTGTTTATATTGAAGATAGTAGTTTCAAAGATTGATTAAAAAATTTATCAATATCTTGTTTTTTCCATTCTTCAGTTCGTTCTGATCTAGGAATGCACCATCTATTCTTCCAGTATTCACTTAGCTTATTAAAAGGTCTATTGAAGAATCGGGGCTTTTTCCCTCTACTAATAATGTCATGAATATTAGAGACATGAGGTATAAAATAAAAACCCCTCTTAATATTATGATAAGAAAATGAAGGTATGCCCAAAAGTTCAAATGCTTTACTAATCAATTTCAGTTTTCTTGATGGTCCTGTTCCATAACCTCTCTTTACATTTATTCCTTTACTTTCTACAAATTTTAATAGTTCTTGATATGTATCTTCAGAAAGGTGGAATGTGCCTGCACCAGAAGTAAAACCTATAAAAAAAGTAACATCATTCATTTTTTCTTTATCAGGATATTTTATTCTTTCATAAATTGGGCTTCTACCAAAAGCACTTGTTGTGGTGATAAATAATAATTCAGATGGAATCTTTCGATTACTAAGTAAAGTTTTTTTTTCATCATATTTTTGTTTGTATCTCGTCCTTATTTCGTTGCAAGTAAGAGCAAGAGTAACCATTTTTCCTCCAAGAAGCGAATTATATGGCGGTAATGCACCAATTCTTTGACCATATAATGATTGGTTTATCCAGAAATCAATATTTTTTTTATTAAGATTTAGATATTTATCTCTCACAGCATTTCTTAAAGGTGGACTCTGAAGACCTATTAAACCAAAAGGGGCATCGTGGTACTTATCCCATATAATAAATTTCATCTGTCTACCTATTGATTTATCATAAGGAAGACTCCACCACATTAAATTCCACCAGAAAAAAATCTTTGATTCTTCAGAATTAGGCTTAACTTCCCTAATCTCTAACTCAATCTTCTTCGGGTCAAAACTTTCCGGATCAATAGAATACTTTTTAACAAGATTTATGTCCCTTAACAATGTGTTTTTATGTTGTTTTAATTTTTCTAATCTCTTTTTTTGATGGATTTTTTTATAAGTGTCTTTAGCATTTCTTTTAGGTCTTAAATGAGGATTTACTTTAAATCCTTGTTCTTTAAGTTCTAAAAGTATTCTCTCTTTTAACCTCTTTTTTGACATTACCATTCTATTTTAATCTATTAATTTCAAGGAACTCCTTATGGAAGTTTAATGCTGTTAAAAACATAGGCGTACTTGTAAATGATAATGGAGATATAGGTCCTAGCATCATAAACGGGTATTCTTTCTTCTTAAATCCGCTTTGTGGGTCCTTAAAGGACTGGTATAAATTTATTGCTTGCCTATTCCCTCCAATAATCTGTTTTAAGGACTCGAGTTCACTTCCCCAACATAATCCAAAACCAAATGCAAAAACCCTCACTTGGTTAATAATTTCTTTGTCTAAACTAGCCAGTGTTTGTGATATAAACATCCAGCCAAGACCACATTTTCTGGTTGTTCTTACGGCATTTACAAGAGTAGATTTAATTTTGTTCAAATTTTCACTTTCTTCACTATTTTCTCTAGGTGCAAATTTATGAGCTTCATCTAATATAACCAAAGAATTTAAATATTTATCTTCCTTGTACACCTCTTCAGACTTTGATACTAAACGTTCCAGAAGTTCGTTGATTACAATATATCTTATTTCATCAGTCCACATAAGATTTTCAGGAATATTTGAATTGGATAAGTCAACTACAACTATATCTTTCTCTCCTTCTTGAAAACTCTTATCTACCAAGTCTTTGATTACAATATTGTCTTCATTAGTTCCTTTATAGGCAAAAAGATTTGATATTTTTTCCCATTTATTAAACATGATTTCATTATCTAAAGATTCTACTGCTGATTTTACTCTTGCTTGGCCATCCTTCCCAGAGTATGTTGCTTTTAAAAACTCATCTTTACATAAGAAATCCCACATCTTGTTAAAACTTTCTCTATCTTTATATTTCCAAGGAGTTATGTTTTCCTTTTTCATAAATTTGACAATGGAACTAGCTGCATTGGCTCTGTTATCAGGATGTTTGATTAATAATTCCTCAAAAAATCCAGAATCGCACAATATTTTTTGGATTACAGTCTCACCAGATAAAACTAAGTTATGTAAATTATATAGTTTGATTGTTCTACCTAGCTTCTCTACAAAAATTTTGTATAAGATAGAATCTTTTTTACAGTCTTTTGTAAATTCACCTTGGGGATCAATAATAAAAATTGACATATTTTTATGTTTTGCATAAGCTGAGGTCATCATTTTAGCTAAAAAAGACTTTCCAGAACCTGTTTTACCGAAGATTCCTATATGGTATGCTTCACCAAGACCACCGTTACCTTTATCAAAATGTTTAAACCACATTGGTAATTTAGGCTCAGATCCATAAATATTTCCCAAATAAAATAGCTCTTCTTTATAATCTTCTAACAAGCAATCTAATATCTCATCTGTAACTAATTTAATAGCAGTTCCGGTTTCAGGAACAGTTCCCAAAGCACTAGGTTCAAATGCATTATCTATCTGTTTGAAGACAGAGCTCATCAACATCTCGGCAACATGAGTATCTTGTCTCCCCGTAACTGGATTTACTTCGCCTTTTCTTCTAATCAAACCTTTCATTGTGGGATCTTCCGTCCAAATATTTCTAAGGTTTATTTCAGTAATCTGACCTAAAGCACAATTAATTTGTGAATCTTGATTAAACTTAAATATTGTGAATCCACCAACAAGACTTTTTTTACAAGCGCTTTCTAAAATGTCAACAGTAATATTAGAGTTACTAGAAGGGGATCCTACAACACCAATTCTTTCTAAATTATCTACTTTATCTAAGCATTCTTTAGCACCCATTATTCTCACCTATTCGATTTTGTTCTATAATTATGCATTGATAAAAATAAATTCGGGCCGTCTTCTTTATCTTCCAACATCATTTCTTGTAAAGCATATTTCCTAATTGCTGGAATCGCCGTAGTTAAATGTTTAACCATCCTATCTGCTAAGTAAGTTGGATAGGGTTCTAATATCCCAGGAGCTGTACATTGAAATTTTATTCCTTTCAATAATAACCCGATCCTGTTATTGTCTTCTGCGACAGATTTTGTTATTTCAAATCTGATCACTGGCATCCATGAATAAGGTCTATAATAAATAACGTGAAGTTCCTTAAGGAGGCTAATTATCTCTTCAATTAATTTTTCATTATTTTTATTTTTTAACTCTGGTGGGAGTAAGATGTGCCAATCATCACTAATAAATTTAATTGGACCAACAAACTCGCCAGGCATCAAAACAAAAGTAAGCAAAGCCTTATCATCATAATGAGATGTATATTTAATTCTATCTGAAACTTCCTTTCGTGAGGATGCCTTAGGAACTCCAACATATATTTGGTCTGTTCTTTGACATAAAAGTATTTTTTTATAATTTTTTAAAGCATCTTCTCCCCTATTCATAAAAATCTTTTGTAATTCTCCGCTAATATTTCTTACAGCTCCAAATCCTCTATTTAAGAAAATAGCAGGAGTTGCTAAAGAACCATCTAAAAATATAATATCGTGTGGTGCTCTCGCAGCTAGTTCTAATTCCATGGTCATCATTATTGCTCTAGCGACAGAAGAATTATCAGCATTATGGCTTGTTGGGATTATTTCAGGTAAATGTTTGGGGCTTGGCCAATATCTTTTTTCAGTTGGAGGTGTTAGTCCTTCTACTGCAACACCCGCGATGGCTACAAGATCACAACTTACTAAATTCTCTATAACATATGAGCCATCAGTACCACAAGAAGTAGGGTGTGAAACAATCATATAATCAGCTTCATTGTGGATTATCTTTTCTTTCTCAAGTGAAGAACGTATTTTTTCCTTTGATAAGTTAATATCATTAAATTGTTTTTTAAGAATATCCCCTACTCCCTTACTTTTATTTAGGAAGTCATCTACTAAAGCTTCAGGTAACTCCTCGAATGGATTTATAAAATTATCCCCCATATGAACTAAAAATACCTACTTATGTATAAAGTTTTCTATTTATAAAGCCTCCGATTCCATAAATTAAGCCATCAAGGGCATAGCCCGATTGTGAGTGTGCCCCCTTCCGTTTTTTATTATTTTAGTTCGTGTGTGCCCCATAGTCATAATTGAATTTAACGTATGGCATTAACCGAAGTTTGCGGAGCAAATTTGGACGGAGCGAGGTGCAACCGAGCGTAGTCGGTTAATGCCTGTTATATTCCCCGAAGGGCAAAAATTTAGTGCAACGTTCCGAAGGAAAATTTTTGAGTTGAGAAAGGCTTTTAAAATCAAAGTGGAGTTTCTTCACTTTATTTTTAACAGCTGCTTTAATTCTATCATATCGGCGTCAGTTAGCGGAGTTTTCCAAAGTTCATTAACCAACCAAAGCCCACTTTTCCTGATTTTTTCTTTTGGAGAGAAATTACCTAACCAATTTTCCGATGGTTTGCATTCATCACAAAGAGAAACAGTAGAGATAATTTTTGATTCAATCTCAAGTCTTTTATCTTTGTCATCAATCTGAAAAACGACAAAAGAAAAATTATCCTGAATATATTTTGTAACTCTTTTTTCAGTTTCTTTTAGTTTTATGAAATCAATAGAATTGGAATGCAGTTCTTTAGCATTTTTTGTAGTCAAATCTATTTCCCATTGTTTAAGAAATGGATCTTTATCTTTGTTTAACAAAGCTTTGCCGATATTTTTTCTAAAAATGCTTCTATCTTTATTCTCATTCAAAAAATGCTGAAATAAGCGAGAGCGAAGCTGATTGTTCCCAGTATGCGTTCCAATTCTTACAATTCTATTTGTAGAGTGGGCAAATTCTCTTTTTTCAAAGAGAATGTAAATTCCGTTTTTGGGTATTTCTTGCTCATTAAATGGAAAAGAGTATTTTTTCATTCCATTAAACCATTGATGGATTATTTGACAATTTTTACTCATGTTTTATCTTCTCCGTTAACCATTTAAGTTGCTTTCCAATACCTAAACCGAGCATAGGAATTTTATAATTTTTAATATGTGGTAGTAAAAATTTCCTGTAATTATTTCCCGCAAGAAATACAAACTCATCTTTGTCTAAATCAGAAACTTTTTGTAGTTGGTTTAATACGGAATTTGCCCACTCTTTGATTTCATTAGAAGACATTTTGTTTAAGGTTTTATCATATGGTTCAATTTCTCTATTCAAATCAAGCAAACCATATTCAGCAGAAAGAATGAAAATTTTATCAGGATTTAACGATTTTGCGTATCTTAGGTTTTTTTGGAAAAGTGGGCTTACATACAAATCTTGAGCTTTGGATTTATGATGAAGTTTTTTGCTGACGCATGAGATTAAAACAATCTTTGCCATATGCTACTGATAGAATTAAATAATATTATAAAGTTTGCTAATAAGAAACTCCGCTCATCAAAATAAAAAAGCCTTTCTCAATTGAATATAACAAACGCGTTAACCGAAGTTCCGAGCCTCGTGAGCGAAGCGAACAGAGGTGCAAGGAATTTGGGAGAGCGACTGCAAGAAGCGAACCGGTTAATGCGTGTTAAGCGACCCGAACGAAGTGAGAGTGCAACGTGGCAAGCGATAGCACAGAGTTTTTTTGCATTAGAAGGCAAGAAGAAAGCACGAAGTGCCTTCCTTTCTTTTTTTATTTTAAAAAATAACGCCTTTTCGATTGCAAAAAAATTTTGCTTAACAACTATTAATCCGAAATATATTCGGTTATTGATAATTATTATCCGGAAAAACGTACAAAATTTATATTAATTATCTTATGATAGTTCTTTTTATGGTTGAAGAAGCTCAAAATAATACTAACTACAGAAACAATAATGATTGGAAATTAAGAATAATTGATGAGTGTAAGCTTAGGGGTTATTCTAGAAAAACAATTAATGCTTATCTTTATCATATTAAAAGGTTTTTAGATTCTGGTAAAGACTTAAAAACTTTTTTGCTTGATATGATCAATCAGGGAAAGAGTCCTTCTTCGGTAAGAGTGGCGGGTTTTGCTGTTAAGTTTTATCTTAAAATAAATAAGGTCGATGATACGACAATAGTGCCGAATATGAAGAAACCAAAATCTATTCCGAACATACTTTCAAAACAGGAGGTATTGTCGATGATTTTTTCGACTAAAAATCTTAAACACCGCCTCGTAATAGAAATGTTATATTCTACAGGCATGAGATTATCTGAATTAATTAATGTTAAATGGGATAATATAGATTTTAAGAGGAATTTAATCTGTATAAAAAATGGCAAGGGAGGGAAAGATCGTGTTGTTATGCTTTCAAAAAAATTGAAAAAATCTTTGTTTTCTTTTACAAAAGATAGAGATGGATATGTTTTTATTTCACAAAGGGGTAGAAAGTATAATCCGGCCACTATACAAAAGATTGTGCAGGATGCAGCAAAAAAAGCAGGCATAAGAAAGAATGTTACACCGCATACTTTAAGACATTCTTTTGCAACTCATCTATTAGAAAATGGTACGGATATTAAATATATCAGGGATCTATTAGGACATTCAGATATTAGCACAACATTAATTTATACAAAAGTTTCAAACAAGAATATCCGCAACATTAAAAGTCCGTTGGATGATTAATTTATTTTTTAATAAAATAATCCTTTATTTTATTTTTAGACTATCCTTAAAAATCATATAAAACTACTTTAAAATAGTAAATTTTAAATATTTGTTAATTAAGTTTATTTTATGATTAAAATATTATCTGTCGGAATACTAACAGGATTATTAAATCTGAATATTGATTCTTTAGCACAAACAAATAAAAAGATAATAACAACAGAAACATTAACTGTAAATACATCAAATCTAGAGAGAATGATTGCTTTTTTAGATGAGAAACAAGGAATTGAACAATTACAAAAGCTTATAAAAAATACTGAATATGAAGACTCCTGGGTTTATGATAAAACAAACAATATATGGATAGAAATAGGTTATGATGAAAGCGGTTGGAGAACAGACTCGTTAGGAACATATAATAAAGTTTTATTAGATACGGCGTATATTTCTAAGAGTATTAATTCCGGCAATGAAATACATTTTTATCATATACATCCAATAAAAAATTATCCTAAACCTACAAATGATGAAAAAATTAATTCTTTAATAAAAAATTATGGAATAGAAATAATTGCATATCAAGTAAGTGCATTTCCAAGCACTAATGATATACAAACCATGATAAAAATACAAGGATTATATTATAAAAAAAATCCTGAAGGAAATATAAAACATAAAATAGTTTCATATTTAGGAGTCACTGAATATAGTATAACAAAAAAAGCAATAAAATCATTAGATAATAATAGCAACATATTTTATTATGATACAATATTTATGAATATGCTGTTATATTCAAAAATCATATCTATGATTGACATACAAAAAAATAATTTAGAAGAAAATATAGAGGAAAAAGCAATAAACAACATACTAGAGGTGTTATCCAGAAGAAATAATGATTATATAGAGATTAAGTTCACGCCAACTAGAAGCATACAAATGATAGAAAAATAAAAATGTAAAAAATTACTGAAATAAATTATTTTTTAAACAATTATTTCTTTGTTATCTTCTCTTCTTTCATTACCATTTTGGCAATCATAAACACTACAAACGCTATGACAACGAAATTTATTAAAGAACCCAAGAATGCACCCCATCCAATAACTATTGGTCCTAAAGTTAATGTTGCCTGCTGCCATGCCCCACCCGGTATAAATGGAGTAATTATTGGCATTATAACATTATTGACTAAAGACTGTACTAATGTGGTAGCAGCTACACCTATAATAAATGCGACAGCAAGCCCGAGGACTTTATACTCGTTCAAAAACTCTTTAAATTCTTTTAATAGTTTTGTCATTTTATACTCTCTTAAGATTTAATAAATCCTCTATTTTTTTAGTATTATCTTTTGATAGACTCCTAATTAACATAAGCAGTTCATTAATATCCCTAACTTCTTTACTCTTTTTCAACTCTAAAGATAAATCGTATATCTTTTTAGAATTGTCTATAACTTCCATAATATATTCATTTCTGTTATAACCCATCCATACCACCTTATTCTACCCATTTAACATTCTTGTAATTGTATTTTGTAGCTATCAGTATTATATCTACAAGCCACCAAATCCCTAATCCTCCTAAAGTGAACAATTTAAGAAGACCTGTGCCTACTTTATGCATTAAATATCTATCTACGCCGGCCCATCCAACAAATACTGACATGACTAGACATAAAACCCAATTAACTTCAACAACAGAACTAGATGTTTTCCTTTTAACCATAAGTATCGCCCCACTATATTAATAATATATCAAGGGTGTTTTTAAATGTAATGAAAATAATAAGAAATAATTATTAATAAAAAGTATTAATAAAAAAAGTATTATTGCTTATTTATTTTCCGTTATTGCTGCTTGTGCTGCTGCCAATCTTGCTATTGGTACCCTATATGGAGAACAGCTCACATAATTTAGACCTGTGCGATGACAAAATTCTATTGATGAAGGCTCTCCACCATGCTCACCGCATATTCCTAACTTAATATCTTTTCTAGTCTTTCTTCCTTTCTCTACTGCTATCTTTACAAGTTTTCCTACACCTGTTTGATCTAGAACCGCAAAAGGATCTTTTTCATATATTCCCTTCTTTAAGTATTCTGGCAAAAATTTTCCAATATCATCTCTAGAAAATCCTAAGGTCATTTGTGTTAAGTCATTAGTTCCGAATGAGAAGAATTCTGCTTCTTCTGCAATTTCATCTGCGGTTAATGCTGCTCTTGGTACTTCAATCATTGTTCCAATCATATAATCTACTTTAACATTGTATTTCTTCATTGTTTCCTCAGCAATTTTCTTTATTATTTCTTTCTGATTTTTTAATTCCTCAACTTTTCCGACTAATGGAACCATTATCTCTGGTTTGACATCTATTTTTTGTTTCTTTAACTCGCATGCTGCTTCCATGATTGCTTGGACCTGCATTTCAGTAATCTCTGGATATGTTATTCCAAGTCTGCATCCTCTATGACCAAGCATTGGATTTACTTCATGTAATCCATTAGATATATCTTCTATCCATTTAGGATTAACTTTTAATATTTTTGCTAAATCCTCTATTTCTTTTTTTTCTTTCGGCAAAAACTCGTGCAATGGCGGATCAAGCAATCTTATTGTTACAGGCAGTCCACTCATTTCTTTAAATAATCCAATAAAATCCTCTTTTTGGTATGGAAGAAGTTTTGCTAATGCTTTTCTCCTCTCAATCTCATTATTTGCAATTATCATTTGTCTCATTGCCAATATTCTGTCACCCTCGAAGAACATATGTTCTGTCCTGCATAAACCTATGCCTTCTGCACCGAATGCCCTAGCAACTTTTGCATCCCTTGGAATATCTGCATTAGTCCTTATTTTTAATTTTCTGAATTCATCAGCCCATTTCATTAATGTTGCAAAATCTCCTGATAAGTTTGGTTCGACTAATTCTAAAGAACCATTAAAAACCTCTCCTGATGAACCATCTAATGTTAAATAATCTAATTCTTTTAAAACAATATTCTTATTTTTTATCGTTAATATTTTTGCTTTTTCATCTACTATTATATCATGACATCCAGAAACACAACATTTTCCCATTCCTCTAGCAACAACTGCTGCATGACTCGTCATACCCCCTCTTGAAGTGAGTATTCCTTGTGAAACACTCATTCCAATTAAATCTTCAGGACTGGTTTCTGTTCTTACAAGTATTACTTTGTCTTTTTTAGCAACTTCTTCAGCCCTTTCAGCTGTAAAAACAATCCTGCCAACAGCTGCACCTGGAGATGCTGGCAAACCTTTAGTAAGCAGTTCTGCAGATTTTTTTGCCTTAGGATTTATCTGTTTATGTAACAATTGGTCTAATGTTTCTGGTTGAACACGCATTATTGCTGTTTTTTTATCTATTAATTTTTCATTAACCATATCAACAGCGATTTTAACTGCTGCATGTGCAGTTCTTTTTCCATTTCTTGTTTGTAAAATATATAATTTTCCTTCCTGTATTGTGAATTCCATATCCTGCATATCCCTGAAATGCTTTTCCAGCTTGTTTTTTATATCAATGAGTTGTTTGTATACTTTTGGATTTTGTTGCTCTAATTCTTCAATATGTTTTGGTGTTCTTATGCCTGCAACAACATCTTCTCCTTGTGCATTCATTAAATATTCTCCATAAAATTTATTTTCACCAGTTGAAGGATTTCTTGAAAAACATACACCTGTACCTGAATTTTCTCCCATATTACCAAAAACCATTGCCTGAACATTAACAGCGGTCCCTTTTAAACCTTTAATATCATTCAGTTTTCTATATGCTATTGCCCTAGGATTATTCCATGAACCAAAAACTGCTTCAATAGCCATGTCTAATTGTTCTCTTGGATTTTCAGGGAAAGACTTTTTTGTAACTTTTAATACTAATGCTTTATAATTTTTGACCAACTCTTTTAAATCGGAAGCATCAAGTTCAGTATCTAGATGAACATTTTTTTTATCTTTTATTTTTTGTATTTCCTTCTCAAAATCATGATGTGGCACACCCATAACTACATCTCCAAACATTTGTATAAATCTCCTATAAGTATCCCAAGCGAAACGCTCATTCTTAGTCTTGTTTATCAATGTTTGAACAACATTATCATTTATTCCTAAATTAAGTATTGTGTCCATCATCCCAGGCATGCTTGAAGCTGCACCGCTCCTTACAGAAACAAGCAAAGGATTGCTTTTATCATTAAACTTCATTCCTGTTTTCGATTCGAGCTTTTTAATATTTACATCAACCTGTTCTTTTAATCCTTTAGGAAACTTTTTATTATTCTTATAATATAATTCACATGTTTCTGTTGTTATCGTAAATCCGGGAGGAACCGGAATTCCTAAAGATGTCATTTCAGCAAGATTTGCACCTTTTCCTCCAAGCAAATCCTTCATCTCCTTTTTTCCTTCATCAAAGAAATAAACCATTTTTGTTTTTTCAGAATTTTTATTATTTTTTCTCATATATTTCACCTTAATTTAATGTTTTTATATAAATCATGGCATAAAGCCGGCAAAATCATCTCTTTATATATTTTTTTGATTACATTTAGAAAATGTTAAAACAATATGTGTGATTAAAAATCAAACATATTCTTTCAATACTTCTATCAAATCAGTCTTAGAATGTGTGTCTGCTATCTTTTGAGCTAAATCTTTTCTTTCAAATACGTCGCGTATCCAGTTTGCAAAATCATTTTTTTGCTCATTAACATATTCTTTAAAACAAGATTCATCCATCAAATACAACTCCGACAATAATTCTTTCAAATTTTTAATTATTTTATCTTTTAAAAAGAATTCTTTTCCAGGAGGAGCATCAGGAATTGTTTTATCTGAATATTTGGATGTTGTTTTTTCTTCAGATACGAAGTTTTCATTTAAATTATGAGTTTTTAAGTTAACTGAAGATTCTGTCTCTTTATTTTTTGAAGAATCTTTTCCTGATGAAAAAATTTCTTTTAATCTTTGAATAAAGTTTTTTAGATGAAATTTATTTGAGGCGTGGTAAAATATGAAAAAATATAATATGAAAAATAATAACATAGTTGAACTTGATATTAATAATATTTTACCTGAATTAAATTTCTTTTTAATAATAAAATCTTTTTGGGCGAGTGCGGGATATTCTTGATCTGGATATTCTAATATTACTTTTAAATAATATTTTCCGTTTATTATATTTATAGGTAATTGTGTTATAAATTCTTTTTGAGTATCCACTATATATTCTTTTTTTTCAAAGAATACTATGTTTTCATTTTCATCATAAATGATATACGTCAAATTTACATTTATTAATCCTGATTTACCGAAATTTATTAAAGTAATTTTTATTGGTAACTCTTGATTTTCGTATGGCTCTTCTAAAATTTCGAGTATTATATCAAATAAAGCTTTATCTTTTTTAACATACTTATTGATTATATTCTCTTCACCCACTGATAACTTTTTACTATCGCATTCTTTTTCAATTTTTGGACGACCATAGTTTGTTCCGCAATTATTTTTTTCTAAACATTTCCTGTATTGTTTCCCATTAATACATTCCCCCCATTCAGAACACTTCCAATCATAATTTTCATCATAAATACAAACTTCAGATTTTTTTTCAAGATTCTTACTATCGGTTTTATCGGATTTGGATGTACTGTACTCACAATATTGTGTTGTTCCATTATCATCTGGAAGTGTATAACTAGTATTGCAATTATTTAAATCATAATATTTCTTTATAAAAACATTATTTATACAGGCTTGATTTTCTAAAAGCCAATTTT
>Ga0101944_10005466_pt1 | contig 14422 bp, 14 predicted proteins | sample DewCreD2012metaG_FD_75245 | JGI IMG/M metagenome (GOLD analysis project Ga0101944, IMG submission 75245) | Hot spring sediment bacterial and archeal communities from British Columbia, Canada, to study Microbial Dark Matter (Phase II) - Dewar... ... | reverse complement strand
AACTCAGAACGGTCATAGGCGGTGACGACTTCAACTCCCTCCGGCAAGGACCCTTTCATGTCATTAAGTTTTGCCTTAATGCGGTTGATCACATTCAACGCATTTTCCCCATGCCGCATAACCACTATGCCGCCAACAGCTTCGCCTCTGCCGTCGAAATCCAAGACACCGCGCCGTATCTGCGGGCCAACAGCAATAGTTGACACATCGCGCAAAAGGAGCGGCGTGCCTGTTTCAGTAGCTTTGACAACAATCTTCTCCAAGTCGGCAACGGATCGCACATAACCTTTTCCCCTGACCATGTATTCAGTGCCAGTCCACTCAATGAGTCGGCCGCCCATTTCATTGTTACTTTTTTTAATTGCGTCAATGACATCCGTGAGCGATATGCTAAAGCTCTGCAGCCGGTCAGGGCGTATGGTTACCTGATACTGTTTCTGAAAACCACCGATACTTGCCACTTCAGCAACACCAGGCACGCTCTGCAGGGCATAGCGGAGATACCAGTCCTGAAAGGTGCGCAGTTGTGCCAGATCGTGGGTGCCGCTCTTATCAACCAGCACATACTGAAAAACCCACCCTACACCGGTGGCGTCTGGTCCCAGTTCTGTCTTTGATCCGGCCGGCAGGCTGCCCTGTATTTTGGAAAGATATTCAAGCACGCGGCTGCGCGCCCAGTAGATGTCTGTTCCGTCCTGAAAAATGACATAGACATATGAAAAACCAAAGTCAGAGAACCCCCGGATTGCTTTTATTTTTGGAACACCCAGCAGCGCGCTAATGATAGGATAGGTAACCTGATCTTCAATGATGTCGGGGCTGCGGTCCCATCTGGTATATACGATAACCTGCGTGTCCGATAAATCCGGAATTGCATCAAGCCGAATCTGTTGCACCGTATACACGGCTGCAATAACGGCAACGGCGGTCAGTACAATAATTAGAATTCTGTTGTGAGCGGAAAACTCAATTACTTTTTTTATCATTGCACGCCTCCGGTGACTGCCTGAAGCGCTGCCTTGAGCGAGGACTCTGAGTCAATCAAGAAGTTGGCAGAGGTTACCACGCGGTCCCCCCGGTTGAGGCCTGAGAGCACTTCAAAGTATTCATTGCTTTGGACGCCGAGGGTGACTGCGACAGGAGTAATTACATCATTGTCTCCGGCAACAAATACATAATTCTGCATTCCAGTGCGCATAACTGCCGAATCCGGCACTGCCAGCCTTTGCCCCAAATTATAGCTGAGATGAGCATCGCCATACATGTCGCCCCTTAATAACAGTTCAGGATTATTTATGACGAGCCGTGCCTTGAGGGTGCGGGTTTGGGGATCAAGGTATGGATACAAAAAGCTCACCTTTCCCTGGAATATTTTGCCGGGCCAGTAGGCAAGGGTTAACGTAATGGGCATCCCCACTTTGATATACGGCAGATCTGATTGATAGATGTCTGCTTCCCCCCAGACTACGGAGAGATCGGCAACCACCAGCAAGGGCTCTCCGGGCGTGATTTTCTGACCGGGTAGAATTTTTTTATCAATAACGTAACCGCTTCCTGGCGCATATAATGTGAGATATTTTTCAACCACGCCGGTTTTTTCGAGCCGTTTTATCTGTTGCTCGCTGATATCCCACAGCGAAAGGCGCCTGCGGGTGGATTCAATGAGCTTTTTGCCGCCTTCAGCTATTGAAGAATCAGCGCTGTGGGATAAATTTTTTGCAATGGAAATGGCGGTAAGATATTCCTGCTGAGAAGACACCAGTTCCGGGCTATAGACGGTTAGCAGAGGCTGGCCTTTTTTAACCAACTGGCCGGTTACATTCACAAATAGTTTATCAACATAACCCTCAATTTTAGTGGTCACGGTAAACAGGCGCGTTTCGTCTGGAACAATGCGTGCCGAAGTGTGCACTTCCCGGGTAATGTCGCGCATCTCTACACTGCCAAATGTAAGGCCCAGCCGTGTTCTTTGCTCTGGCGTAATAATTATGGGAGAGAGGCGGGGTGGTGTTTCCGCTGGTTTTTCTTCAACCTCAAAGGGCACCAGGTCCATGCCCATGGAGTCTTTCCCCGGCTTGTCACTTATCTCATTGGGATTCATGGTGGAGCGGTACATAGTTTTTTTGGCGGCCGGTTTATCTTTTTCTGGCGCGGTCTTTTTTTGCTCTACCAAACGCATACCGCAAATAGGGCAGTCGCCAGGCTTATCAGAGGTGATCTGCGGATGCATGGGACATAGGTAAATCTTTTTTTGTGGAGAAGCACTGGTATCACTTTCACCTTTGGTTGACGGGATTGCTTTTTGTTCAACCAAACGCATGCCGCAGATGGGGCAGTCACCGGGCTTGTCAGAGGTGACCTGTGGATGCATGGGACATAGGTAGAGTTTTTTATGCTGAGGTAGATCCTGCCCCGTGCCCGGAGCGATTCTTTTTTGTTCTTCTGTTCTCTGCGGGCATGAAGTAATAACAAAAGCGCACACGATAAAAAAACATACGCCCGACACAGCACATTTTAGATTCATAGGTGAAGCTCCTTTTCTTCTAATGACCGGCATGATCGTGGCTTACTGAATCGCCCTCAGTTTTAGCGGCAACAAATTTCTTGCCCACGATCATCTCCAGATCGGCAATTTCCTTTTCATAGTCTGCCAGTATTTCGCTGGACTGCGTCTCTAAATTACACAGCGTGATTTGACTATCAATAAGTGCAAGAAAGTCAATGTTCCCTACCTCGTATGCTGCCAGTGCAGAATTGAGCGATTGGGTTGCCTGGGGAATGAGACCAGTCTGATACAGGTCTATAAGTCGAGAAGCTCTTTGCGTTTTGGCTACCAGATCATGTATCTGATAAAAAATGGCGTTTTTAACCGCAGTGTATTGCGATTTTGCTTCTTCCAGCACATTAAATGATTCAGCAATTTTTTTATTCTGTTTATTTTTAAACCATAAGGGCACTTTGAACCCCACAATAAATGAAAAAACATTAGGACGATCCTCTGACTGCGCCGGAAGATTCACCAGTGCCGGAGATGTGCTGCCGTTATCGTTTACGACCGCTGCTGGAAGTGTGCTATTTTTTGTGCGGAAACCCTCGCGCTGTCCATACATCGCTGAAACCGTGATGCTCGGAAAAAATTGTTTTTTAGCGAGCTTATACTCCGCCTCATTTTTTTCAATGGCGTGTTTAAGACTTAAAAGAATTGGATTCTGATTGAGTGCAATCTGCTGAAGCTCCTCCTCGTTAAGAGGTACCATTCGTTTGGTTATTGTTGGGACACCCTCTATTGGGGTTGACGGGTCGCGATTGAGTAGACGGTTTAATTCTGCAAGATAAGATTTTTTCTTTTGTTCAAGTTCAACCAGCCGTTCTATAAACTTTGACTCTTCAACTTGTGCTCTTAAGATATCCTGCTGCAGCCCTTTGCCAACCTCGTATTTTGTCCGGGCAATTTCCACAAACCTGGACATCAGATTCTTATTTTTTTCTGCAGTCTGCATGTGAGCATAGTTAATATAGAGATTATAGTATGCAGTTTTTACATCTCTGATAATTCGCAATTTGCCATCTACAAGCATTTGATCGGCGCTTCGTGCGTCCTCTATCGCCGCCTTCTCTTTCAGTGACGTTATGCCCGGCATCGGTATGTTTTGCGTAATCCCAATTTGTTTCATGGTCATGTCAATGCGGTTGAAATCAAAATCATCTGTATTGAGATTTGCTATGCCTAATGATAGTTCTGGATCATCCCATGATTTTTCCTGGGGCGGGCGCTCCCACATGGCGTTGCGTTTTTTTTGTAATGCGGCTATTTCGGGATTTGCTTTAAGCGCCTCCTGGATCAGTTCCTCCAAGTTCAGGGAATTTTGCCCATGGACGCCTACGGGAATCGAGAGCAATAATAAAATGCTGCTCCAAAGCGTTACTAAAATAATATGCTTCATAAATATTCCCCCTTTTATATGTTAATCAGAAAGGTTTAAACAATACTGTCCCAAATACCATGTCCGCATATGATTTTTATTGTTATTTTAAGTTGAGATTGCCACATCGCTGCTGCTTCGCGCAATGACCTGAACTATACCGTATTTCTCTTTATTGTCATTGCAAGCATATCACCCCGGCAAATATAAATATCACATTGATGTGCTATCCATCTCTTGCATCATAAGGCCGCTGAATACATAAGGCTGTATTTGGTTGTAATCGACGAGGAAGAACCCTGCCCCAAAGATAAGAGGATTTATGATTATACCGGTCATGCCGGTAAAAACGTCCATACTCTCAAAACCCATACGCAAACCGACAATGTAGTATGTGGCAGCAAAAAAGCCCGGCAACGCAACATATAGTCCATGTCCGTCCATCTCCATGATAGCAACACCACCATCCTCTTTAAAAGTAACATCCAGGTGGGTCAATCCTGCTTCATCCAGATCAAAATTATTGGGAAATGACAAAAAATACATTGCATAGGATTTGCCAGTTATAGTGTTGTCCTGAGCGCGTGCATAGCCGGAACATGCTACAAGCAGTTCAATCCCCGCAAACGTTAGGATGATTATTTTTGGATAGTTTTTTCTCATTTTCAACCCTCCCTGATTGTTAGTTGCTTCACTCTTCTCTTGTTTGATTAATGATGTCTTCCCTTGTATTGCCCGCCGTGATTTCTCATATTATTCCAGTTGTCCTGCATTCGACTGCGCTGGTCATGCCAGCGATTATGCAGGTCATTCCAATTATCGCGCATATGTTCACGGCGGTTTTGTTGGCGCTCGCGGATATTATTCCAGCGATCCTGCCACCTGTCACGGCGTTCTTCCCATTGTTGATGCATGTTATACCTGATGCCATTCCACCGATCTTGCATATTATCAAAGCGATAATTCAAGTCGTTACGATTTCCTCTTATTTGAAATCCTTGGGCGAAATCTGTAGTTGTAAAAAAAAGACCTATTAAAAACATGACTATTAAACTTTTTGGATACTTCATTTATTTTTCTCCTATTTAAGGTTACAAATCCCCCGTAAAAAGTGGGGGGATTTGTAACCATTTGATTTGTAAGCATTTTGTTGCTAACAATGCACTTCTAAAAAACCGCTTGTTTCTCAGCGGAGGTTCAATAGGGGGAATATTGGATCTGTTTGTAGCTCTTAAGATTTCCCTGGTTGTCAAGGATCACCAGATAGGTGGCATAATATCCTCGATACTCGGTAATAATTTCTGGAACGTCATCCCCGTCAAGATCAGCCACATCAAGTCCGGATGCTCGTGGTGCAATCTGAAACCATTGCGCAGGAACTGGCGGAAGAAGTTTAGAGATCAGCACATTACCCGCATTATCCAGAATCACAAGATAGGCACTATTAGAAATGGTAACTATTTCCGGGATATTGTCGCCATTGAGATCAGCGGCTTTAAGTAGATTCATCATGCCACTGCCCCCCATCATTCCACCACCCATACCTCTGCCGTCCATCATATTTGTTCGTAAATCACTTAAATCGCTGCACCATGCGTAAGGCGCAGACACTAATAAAAAGATAGCTGTAATGCTGATTGATTTCACAAAATTCTTCATAAATTTTTTCCTCCAGCTTGAAATGGTTTTTACCACCAATCCTGCGAATTTAAAAATAAAAAGCTATTACCGCAAGATAGTGATAAAGCGGTTGAAACACAGGTATTTACAATATACGTATTGTTAAGAGATTTTTATAGGATGAAACAAGAGTTCAAAAGGTACACGGGGGGAGGTGATAAAAGATGAGTAATAAAAAAGGGCTTGCTCGTATAGGATAGGAAAAGATCAGTGGTTTTTCTTCCGTTGTCCAGGCTGACGCCAGAACCAAGTTTCTTGATTGATTCAGCATAGCTTAAATTTAGGAAGACGGGAGTTGAAGAATTGAAGGGAGTAGTGCCATTGCAGGTATTAAAATCACAGGTGGGTATATCCGTGCTGCTGTGTGTGTCAGGGTGGATTCGCTGTTGGTTACAACCACACCCGCAGCTCACGGTTTTGCAGCACGAGCAGCATGATGATTGTTTAACCGGCGCCGGGACATATTGAGCAAGCATTCCCATTGCAATGATTGAAATAAACAATGACTTGAGAACCATCATCATAATGTTAGCTTTTCTTTTGATATCCCCTGCCAACAATAAAAGCCCTTGAAACATTAAACAGAGTTTATTCAAAAATCCTGCGAGGAAAAATAAAATGTTAATTTTGTAATTAAAAAACTAATTGACACGGGTTGCGTCTGGTATTATTTTATACTATACCCATGTAGGGTATGTCAAGATAAAATACGTTAATAATAAAAAAGGAATAGCGCATGATTAACGAGGCGGTGAAGAAAGAAGCGTTAACCAGATTAAAACGGATTGAAGGGCAGGTTCGCGGAATAAGCCGTATGGTGGGTGAAGCACATTATTGTATTGATATTATAAACCAGATTACGGCCGTCCAAAAGGCACTTGATGGCGTGGCAAAAATCGTGATGAAACGACACGTGGAAAGCTGTGTAAGCGAGGCAATACGAACCAACGGCGGCCAAGAACTTATTGATGAGCTCATTCGGACCGTGTTTAAGTACGGAGGTACCGGAACCCGGTAAGGATGAACACAGCCGCAGAGAACATGGCTCACTTCCCTGTGCGCTTCAGAAAAAACCCCCTCTGAGTATGAAGATGCAAAGGGTTATGCCGTGTTCTCTGCGATTTTATGGCGTATAGAGGTAAATAAAATAAAAATGTCATTCTGAACGAAGTGAAGAATCTCAAACTCTCGTTTTTCAATAATCTGACAGGCATGTGCAGATAATTATAGCCAGCCCTATCCACCATGGCTTCATGCGCGGGAACATGGCAGTGCGGGAGCGCGATCTGAAGCCTTGCGATAACGAAAGCGCAAGCAATATCCTGTTTTGGACACTAATGTATAAGAACGTTTGTTTACAAACCAAAGGAGAAGAGCATGGAAAAGAAATTACGTATTGATGGCATGACTTGTCAGCACTGTGTCAACCGCGTGAAAAAAATTATTGAAAAATATTCTGGTGTTTCTGATGTACGGGTAAGCCTTGAAAACAAGGAGGCAACGTTTTTATGCAATCCGGACACTGATATAGCAGGGATTGTAAAAGCAATTACCGATTTTGGCTACACTGCTGCGGAAAAATAAATTGTTTCACCGCAGGGTTCGGAGAGAGCGCTGAGGAAGCTTAAAGCTGTCAGCAATAACCTTTAACGTGATTGTATATTTTTTCTCTGCGGCCTTTGGGGTAACAACTAAAACAGATATGGAACGAACAGAAACTATTCCAGTTTATGGCATGACCTGCGATCACTGTGTCAAAGCAGTTGCCATGGCTTTGCAGGATGTTGTGGGGGTTCGCGGTGCGGAAGTCTCCCTGGAGAATGCCAGCGCACGCGTCATCTTTGATGATTCATTAACCAGTGTTGATCAGCTCAAGGAGGTCATTCGTGCCGAAGGCTACCATGTTCTACCCCCTGCAGAAGAAGCGCATCCGCGTATTGATCAGCAGGATAGCACAGCAGGGGAACCGACCGTGCAATCAGTAACCGTATCGTTTTCAATTCATGGGATGTCCTGTGCAAATTGTGCACATGCGATTGAAAAAGGACTCAACGGGTTCCCGGGCATAAAAAAAGCAACCGTTAATTTCCCTCTGGAACGGTTGATCGTGGAAAAAGAAGTTACGCTTGAGGACGAGAAGATAATTGCGCAAGTTGCGGACATTGGTTATGAAGCAACGCCCTTGCCACGGCACAAACACGGCGCGATGGCATTTAGAATCGAGGGGATGAGCTGCGTTAATTGTGCGCGTTCAATAGAAAAGGCTTTTGAGAAAGCCGACGGCATTAAACAGGTGGCCATCAATTTTGCACTCGAAAAGGGGTATGTTGAATTTGATGAATCGGTCATTGACCGGCGAGGTATTTTAGCGATTGTTAAAGACGCCGGCTATCATGCGGTTGAAGAGGCAGCAGACAACGAGAAGCAGGAACAAAGCATTGCCCGCAAAGAAAAATTCCGGTTTTATTTTGCGCTGGCAATAACCGTTCCTCTGGTTGCGCTTATGTACGGCATGCATCTATTGAACCTTGATCATGCCCGAACCACATATGCGATTTTTATACTGGCAACCATGGTGCAGTTTGTTTCAGGAAGCGCTTTTTATTCCGGCGCCTACTATTCCCTTAAAAACCGTGTTGCCAACATGGATGTGCTGATTTCGCTGGGTGTGTCGGCGGCTTATTTTTACAGCGTATTTTCTTTGTTCTACTGGGGGCCGTATTACCCGACATTTTTTGACAGTTCAGCATTGCTTATTACTTTTATTCTTTTAGGAAAGATGCTTGAAGCGCGCGCCAAAGGCAAGACCAGCCAGGCGCTGCAGAAACTTCTCTCTTTGCAGGCTGATCAGGCGCGGCTCGTAGAAAATGGTGCAGAGCGTCTGGTGGCAGCATCGCTGGTGAGAATCAATGACATAGTTCTTGTCCGCCCCGGCGAGAAAATACCGGTTGATGGTGAAATAATTGAGGGCACCACGGTGGTAGATGAATCCATGATCACCGGAGAATCCATGCCGGTTGAGAAGTCGCCGGGAGCAACGGTAACCGGTGCAACCATAAACCTGTCAGGTGTTGTTAAAATCCGCACTACCCGAGTCGGACGGGAGACGCTCCTCGCCCAGATCGTGAACATGGTGGAAGAGGCGCAGGCAGATAAAGCTCCCATCCAGCGCATTGCCGATGCGGTCTCAAATTATTTTGTCCCTTTAGTGGTGGCGGCGGCGCTTGTGACATTTATTTTCTGGTATAAAATTCTCACTGTTACCCCGCCCGCAGGGATGTCCCAGTTTCTCTTTGCCTTTCAACTTATGATTTGTGTCCTGGTGATTGCCTGTCCGTGTGCGCTGGGACTTGCCACGCCCACCGCCATCATGGTCGGCAGCGGCGTTGGACTCAGCCGCGGAATTCTTTTCAAAAAGGCATCGGTATTGGAGAATATTTCTAAACTTGAGGTCATTTTGTTTGACAAAACCGGCACTATTACCATTGGCAAGCCCGCCGTGGTCGGGGTGTATCCAGCCGCAGCCCATTCCAAAGAAGAGGTGCTTGGTCTGGCTGCAAGCGCGTCGTTTAACTCAACACATCCACTTTCTCAGGCCATAGTAGAGCAGGCGAAAAAGCAGGGCATTTCTCCCCAGACTGTTTCCGACCTGCAAGAAATAAGCGGACAGGGCATTCAATGCAACCTGAATGGCGAGCGACTGAAAGTGGGCAGTGATAAATTCGTTGCAACGGAAAAAGAGTTGCCGGAAACAGTGCGGGTTCGCGGCAGGGAACTTGCTGGCGAAGGTAAAACAACCGTATATGTTTTGTATCGTGGCGAAGTCGCCGGTATTATTGCCCTGGCGGACATGGTTAAGGAAGATTCGCGCAAGGCAATTCAACGACTTCACCAGCTTGGAATAAAAACTGCCCTCATTTCCGGTGACAATAAAACAGTTGCCGAAGCAGTCGCGCAGCAGGTAGGCATTGATGAGGTTGAGGCAGAGGTGCTGCCGCAGGATAAAATTAACATTGTCAAGAAATGGCAGCAGAAAGGTTTCAGGGTGGGTATGGTAGGGGACGGCATCAATGATGCGCCGGCTCTGGCGCAGGCAGATATCGGCATCGCCATCGGCTCGGGCACAGATGTGGCAAAGGAAACCGGAGAAGTTATTCTGGTAAAAAACAGCCTGCTTGACGTGGAGCGGGCAATACGCCTCGGTAAAAAGACCCTGCAGACGATAAAGGTGAATTTTTTCTGGGCGTTTTTCTACAACATTCTGATGATTCCCGTGGCGGCAGGCATCCTTTACCCGGTTAAGGGGATAATTCTGAAGCCGGAGTGGGCGTGTATCGCAATGTGGTTTTCCTCAATAACGGTGGTAGGCAATTCGTTGTTGCTGAAGAGGTATGAGAAAAAATTGTAAATGAAAAACGCAAGATGTTGCAAACCACCGTATCAGGCCTGTTGCGCGGTGTCATTCTGAACGAAGTGAACAATCTCACCGTTAGCAACAGCGTGGGAATACAATATACAATACATTAGCACTGCATCTTTTACCACAGCCTGTATCATGTCACGTTTTTCAACACCCGGTTATTCCCGCCCCGTTCAATCCCTGAACATAGATTAATTCAAGACTTCACCCCATTATTCACAAGTTCTAAATCACCCATTAGCATCGAGGCTTGACAAAATCCCCGCGCTTGCAGTATCGTGCTTGACGAACGAGTGAACGAGCTGGGACCAGAGGTTGATGGAAACCAAATGGCTGACAGTCATTGAAACGGCCAATGCCTAAAGATGGGTAGAACGACTCTGTATAAGCTACCCTGCTATTTTATAATGATTGTTTAAAGTAAAGGGCATCAGTTGAAGCTGGCTTCAAAATATCATTGCATCCATCATAATTGCGGAATCTCACAAACCGGGTAACGGGTGTCCCCAGCTCCAGGCAAACAGTAAAAGAAAAGGCAGAGCTATGAAATTCACAGGACTAAAAATTCCGAGAAAAGTTATTAAGACTTTGGAAGAAACGGAGAGGATCTTTTTCATTCAATTTGGAGAAATTTTGAATGAAATAGATATTTTATATAGATGCTTCCTGGCAACATCAAATTTAAAATGGGAAACCGAACTGGAACAGAAAGCGAAAATCTCCCAACTTTTCTTTTTCATAAGATCATTAGCAAGTAAATTGTATGAGGGCTGGATTATCATTAACTCCGGTTATGTGGAGAGCGTCCTGTCGCTGAAATTTGATAAGTCCCTGGGGAGTGAAGCAACAGAAAGTTTATTTGAAATAAGAAAATATTTTGGCAGAAAAAATAATATCCTCATAATCCGCAATAAACTGGGATTCCATTATGAGTATAAAATGATTGGGGACGGGATTAAGAACTTAGAGGAAATAGAGGAGAATGACCTGAAGATATTTTTAACGCCATCCAAAGGAAATTGTATTTATTCACTTAGTGACGCGGTAATTTTTGCCGGCATGAAAAAAGATTTAATGCTTTCAAAAAGCAATAAGATCTTTGATCAATTGATGGATGAAATCACCGAGAATTGCCGGCATTTCCAAACGTTTGGCGATGAGTGTTTGCGTAAGATAATAGAACCCTATTTTCATTTAATCAACGGTCAAGAAGACTATGAAATAACAAGTGCCCCGCTGAGTACCGAAATCAAACTGCCGCAATTTATTGAGATTCACAAATGAAGTGACTATGCCGGAAGCATGCGGGCGGATAAAACAGTATTTCGTTAAGGGGAGGCACACATAAGCGTTTGCGTTCGTATTTGAAAAATAATATGAATTTGATAAAATAATATAATTAATACCTGATTATTAAGACAGCATAGCAGCTCTTTTTTCTTGTGATGCTTCCGCGGGCCGAGCGGGGCATCCCCGGCGGCCCGGCGGTGCTTTCTTGTTACACACTGGTAATATAAACTCGCTACATGAATCCATGGCAGACATTCTCATCATTGAAGAAAACAAAACATGTTGCGATTCTTTGTCCGGTATAGCACGAGGCATGGGACATGAGGTCATCCGCACTGGCACGCTTAAGGGCGGGCTTCAAGAATTAAGCGCGCGGAATTTTGATATTGTATTCCTGGATGTTCAGATGCCTGATGGCAATGGGCTGGATGTATTATCAGAGATTCTTGAGAACCCGTCACCCCCAGAGGTCATTATAATCACTGATTTCTGGACGCTTGAGGACGCAAAGGTCGCGATTGAAAAAGGTGCGTGGTGTTACATAAAAAGGCCATTTTCTACCAATGAGATAACGCTGCTGATACTTAATATTCTGCAATACCGGCAGAATAAGGCGGCGGGTAGTCATGATGCGCCCCTGTTAGAAGAAAGACATTTTGAAGGTATCATAGGGAGCAGTGCCCCTATTAAATTCTGCAAATACCTGGCGGCCAGCGTTGCAAAAACTGATGCCAATGTATTTATAAAAGGCGAAACCGGCACCGGTAAAGAACTATTTGCGCGTGCCATTCATTATCACAGTCAGCGCGCTGATAATAATTTTGTAATTGTTGATTGTACGGCACTTCCCGGCGAGCTGGTGGAGAGCATACTGTTTGGTTATGAAAAAGGCGCGTTTACCGGGGCGATAAAAGCGCGCGACGGTCTTATCAAACAGGCGCATGGGGGGACACTCTTTCTCGATGAGGTAGGTGAACTTCCGCTTGCTACGCAAAAATCCTTTCTGCGCGCAATTCAGGAACACCGGTTTCGACCAGTTGGATCTCTGCAGGAAACAGGAAGTGATTTTAGACTGATCGTTGCTTCCAACCGTGATCTGGAAGATATGGTGCGGCAGGGGCTGTTTCGGGATGATTTGCTTTTTCGCCTCCGCACTTTCGTCATAGAGGTTCCCCCCCTGAGAAAACGTGCGCACGATATTATAGAACTCGCACAGTATTACGCGACCAAACTGTGCAAGCAGTTTGGTATTGCAGAAAAGGTCTTTGGCCCAGGATTCTTCAATGCCCTTAATAACTATAGCTGGCCGGGAAATGTGCGAGAATTAATACATGCGTTGGAAGCCGCAATTATTGTGGCACAGAATGAGCCAGCTCTCTTTCCCAAGCACCTGCCAACTTATATACGCATATGGCTGGAGCGTTTTTTTGTTGAAATGGATATAGCGACCGATAAAAAAACGGCCGCAGACAAATCTTTCGGGGCATTTCCTAAGCTAAAAGATATGCGAGAAATTGCCCTGGAAAACGCGGAACAACAATACTTGAAGGACTTGATGATTATTGCCGCTGGTGACATCAAAAAAGCCTGCCAATTATCTGGCTTATCCAGAACCCGCCTCTATGTACTTTTGAAAAAACACAACATAGCAACCCATTTCTGATTCTTCCCGTTAGTATCGCCCCCTGTTTTACGTGTACCGCTGAACGGGACAAAATCCTGTTGTGTGGGACTTAGTCCCGTCATACGGGACAGATTCCATTCGTCCAATGTGTGTCTTGATAGTCGCTAAATTCCACTAATTAGTTGAAATAACGGTGACTATACATTTAAGCCCCATGATGGCTCACTTCGTGTAATGATTTTCAATAGAGGTGATTTATGAAATGTATATTCTACGAAAAAAAAGGCGGCATTATTGCCGGGCAGATTATCGGGCTGCTCAACGCATCAGCAATAGAAATTAAGATAGAGAAGATAGAGCTTTTTAAAACCATCAGAACCCTCTCTCAAAGACTCAAAAGACCCATTGATGGTTCGGCTATTCTGGTTCTTATAGCCGGGGACCGGGAAGATCTTTTGCGTATCGTTGCTATTCACGAACTGTTTGGCCTTATTAGAATCATCCTCATTCTGCCTGACCGAGAGGATGAAAGTGTAAAGATAGGATTTAAGTTGCAGCCCCGTTTTTTAACCTATGTCAATGGTAACTTATCCGAAGTGCAGGGGGTATTAAGAAAAATGCTTGAACTGTCAGAAGCAGATTAGCGGATGCCATGAAATCAAACATTACGGACATAAAAAAGTCAAACTTTCCTGACAGACAATACGGATATTTAAAGCTAAAATTTAAGCAATTGAACAAACCAATTTTAAAAGTTGCCTCCAGTTTTTTTGCTGACAGAGGCTCTTTACAGAGGAGGATGATATGTGCAGAGAAAGAAAAGTTTATACAACGTCCGCAGATCCGTACTGCAAATTTATAAAACAGCATTTTAATGAAAAAGGCATTGACTACCAAGAGGTGGATATCGGTAGGAATGAAGCCGGATTTTGTGAACTGATAAGTTTTTACGGTAAAGGGCCGTTACCCGTTATTGTTGAGGACGGCAGGATTGTTCCGGTACATCAGGTTATTAAGAATGTTCAAGCGATGTTCTAAGCGTATGCGGAAAATTTAAAGACAGTATCGTCAAAAGGAGAAAAAATGCTGACAGTTATGAGAAACACACTGGCGTATCGGCAAAAGCAAAGACCATCAGTGCATGTCGTAACAACACTGTATGATCTTATTGATGCGGTTTCTGAGCAGGTGCCATCGGATGAGGAGTATTTGCTCACTCCGGCAGTGCTCAAGATACTGAGAGACTGCCAGGCAGGTTTCGTATTCAACGTGGTCACCTAACTATCTAGTTATGCTTCATTTTGGGCAAACGATAGCCGGTACTGAACATTCTGGGAACTAATAGATGTCACTAAGATGTCACTAAAAAAGTATCTAATTATGCGTACTTTCAAAATAATTTGTATTTTAACTATGCTTGCGCTTGCGGCTGTTTTTATTTACCAGAACACGACGGTTATGCAGCTTAATTTTCTGTTCTGGTCT
>Ga0101944_10005465_pt1 | contig 14424 bp, 15 predicted proteins | sample DewCreD2012metaG_FD_75245 | JGI IMG/M metagenome (GOLD analysis project Ga0101944, IMG submission 75245) | Hot spring sediment bacterial and archeal communities from British Columbia, Canada, to study Microbial Dark Matter (Phase II) - Dewar... ... | reverse complement strand
TGAATATGACGGACAGGGACCTTGAAGACGTCGGCGAGGAGGTATTTTGAAGAGGGATCCATCCGTTGCCGGGCAGTTTTACTTCGGCACCGCGCCGAAGCTGACCCGTCAGGTAACTGATTTCATTGATATGTCCGGAAAGAAGGAGAAGGTCATCGGGGCGGTCTGCCCGCATGCCGGCCTGATGTATTCGGGAGTGGTTGCGGGTGCTGTCTATTCGGTCATCGATTTCCCCGAAACCTTCGTCCTCATCGGCCCGAATCATACCGGTCTGGGGGCGAGAATTTCTCTCATGGAGTCGGGCGAATGGGAAATACCCACCGGGACCTTCAGAATCGATGAGAAGATCTCACACCGCATTGCGATGCATGTGCCGATCGTCGCGAAGGATTCAAAGGCGCATATGTTCGAACACTCGCTTGAGGTGCAGCTCCCATTCATCGCTTTCTTTTCCCCGAAAGCAAAGATCGTTCCCATAGCGATTCTCTCGGCATCTGTTGAGGAATGCAGAATTCTCGGCGAGGGAATAGCGGAAGCAGTGCATGCAGCAGGGTATCCGGTGGTTCTCATCGCGAGTTCGGACATGAGCCATTACGTAAGTGACCGCGTTGCGCGCGAGAAAGATAGAAAGGCGATTGACAGGATTTTGGCGTTTGACCCTGAAGGACTGTATGAAACCGTTCTCAAGGAGCGGATTTCGATGTGCGGGTATCTGCCGGTGACGACTCTGCTCTTTGCGGTAAAGGCTCTCGGCGCTCAATCCGCCCGACTCGTGAAATATGCAACATCCGGAGAGGTCAGCGGGGATTACGATCACGTTGTCGGGTATGCGGGCATTGTCCTCAAATGAAGCATTGTGCGGATTTCGACAGTGATCGCCGGCAGCATCGGAGAGTTGCCATGGAGGGGATTCATGGGAACATCCTCAATGCAGTAGAGCTTGAGGTGCTGAATATCAGTCTCGGCGGCGCTGCGATCATGACGGCAAAACGGGTCGAATTGAACAGGGAATATACGGTGCGGCTTTACTGCACGGACTGCTCTCTTCAGGTCCGGGTTGTGGTGATATGGGCAATGCTCATATCGAAAGTCAGGCATGACAACACAATCATCCCCCTCTACAAAGCAGGGGTGAAGTTCATCAATGTGTCGGAAGAAAAAGCGGATATGCTCCGCAAGTGCCTTGTGGCGGACGAAAAGGAGATGCACCGGCAAAGCCAGGCAAGGATAACCTATTGTTTTTAATATTCCGCCTATGATATATTATGCAATTCGGAGGTGGACATGTTCGCTATTATCGAAAATGGGGGCAAACAATACCGGGTATCTCCGGGTGATCTGATAGCCGTGGAACGGCTTTCTCTCGATGCGGGATCTGATGTCACGATCGATACCGTTCTCATGGTCAATGAGAACGATCAGAGCACGTGGGGCTCTCCCTATGTGAGCGGTGCGAAAGTTCTCGCCACGATCGAGAAACATGGCAGGGAAGGGAAAGTGATCGTCCATAAACAGAGACCTCGCAAGGTCTACAGAAAGACAAACGGTCACCGGCAGTCCTACACGACTTTGAAGATTAAGGAAATAGTTCCTGGAGGATAGCTATGGCACACAAAAAAGGGGTCGGGAGTTCGAGAAACGGCAGGGACAGTGAGTCGAAACGCCTCGGGATCAAGAGGTTCGGCGGGCAGCTTGTGCGCGCGGGGAATGTCCTGGTCAGGCAGAGGGGGACAAAATTCCATCCCGGTGTCAACGTGGGCAAGGGTTCTGACGATACCCTTTACTCGCTCGTGGATGGAATGGTGAATTTCGAGAGAAAAGACAGGACCAGACTTCAGGTGAGCGTTTATCCGGTTTCGCAGTAGAACGTATCCGAATGAATTGTAATAGGCGGGCTGTCATGCCCGCCTTTTTTTATGGTGCGCCTGGCAAGGCGCCATTCCAATGCATTTTGTCGATTACGTAAAAATTTATGTGAAAGCGGGAGATGGCGGGAGGGGGTGTGTCAGCTTCCGGAGGGAGAAGTACGTTCCGCGGGGTGGCCCCGATGGAGGAGATGGCGGCCGAGGCGGCCACATCATCTTTCGGGCTACTGATGAATTAAACACCCTCATTGATTTGCGATATCACCGGGAGTACCGCGCGCAAAGGGGTCAGCACGGCATGGGGAAAAAGATGCACGGGAAGAACGGTGATGATCTCATTATCCCGGTGCCTGTGGGAACGATCATCAGAGACGCAGATTCCGGTGCAGTCATGATAGATCTTAACAGGCAAGGGATGGAGGCTGTCGTCGCGAGAGGGGGGAGGGGAGGTCTTGGCAATTCCCATTTTGCAACACCGGTTAGGCAGGCGCCGCGATATGCGCAGCCGGGCGAGGGAGGAGAAGAGAAACATCTCATTCTTGAACTCAAACTCTTCGCCGATATCGGACTCGTGGGCATGCCGAATGCCGGGAAATCGACGCTCTTATCAGTCATGTCGGCCGCGCGACCAAAGATCGCGGACTATCCGTTTACAACGCTGGCTCCTGTCCTCGGGGTGGTAAAAACGGCAGATTACCGGAGTTTTGTCGTTGCCGATATCCCCGGGCTCATTCGTGGTGCACACAGGGGTGTTGGCCTCGGTTTCCAGTTCCTCAGGCATATCGAGCGGACGGCGCTGCTGCTCCATCTCGTGGACGTATCCGATACCGCTCAGGGAGATCCGGTGGATCAGTTTGAGGCCATTCAGTCGGAGATTGAACGATACAGTCCGGATCTGTTGAAGAAGACGCAGGCTGTCGCGGGCACAAAGATCGATATTGCCGGCGAGGGGGAGAGACTGAAGAAGATGGAGCACTACTGTGCGGATCATGGAATTGATTTCTTCAGAATATCTGCCGTGACTGGCGAGGGGATCCGCCGGCTCATCTCCTACCTTGCATCGAAATTGGAGCAGGCAAGGGAAATACGGAGAGAGGCACCTTCATGAGCTTCCTGCCGGGAATGCTCGATATGTAGGTTGTTTTCTTCTCTCGTATGCTGTGGTAATTTATACCATGGCCGAGAATATCGAGAAAGTCCCTATCGATGCCCGGTTGCTCAGCGATGCGATCATCGAGCTGAATATTTCCCGCCGAAATGTGGCGATTTATCCGCAGAACCACCCGTCTGTCGATAGATCACTGAACCGTGCCTTTGAATTCATGCAGAAGCTCTTTGAGTTAAGACCGGAAATAACCCTTGCCGTCGCCAAAGACACGCTGATTATCGACGACTATTACCTCGAAAAGAAACATCCCGTCTATCGGGAGTTCGCACTCCATCTGAGCGATTTCAATATCGCCTATGTGACCTTTTTGACGGGTCTCACCAAGGAAGAATTATATGCATTTCACCACTTCATTTCGTCCAAGGTGGATGATGCCACGAAGGATTTACTGGAGGAACGCTTCAGGGATCTCGAGCTGATCCATATCAGGGCAGGCTTCGTTGATTATGGAGCTTTTATCTTTGAAGAGGGGAAAACGCATACGGGGACCCCGAGAGAAGACCTCTGGGAGCGGTATGTATATGGACTGCTCGAAGGGACATTGCAGACGGACGGTGTAGCCGGGGAGATCAGGGAAATTCCCCCGGAGGTGCTCGCCCGGCTTCTGAACAAGGTGGCCGGAGAAAATTTCAGGCAGGAGTCCTATGATCAGGTCATTACCTCGTACATACGGAGGTCCTCCGAGACCGCGTTCTCGGGCAAGGATCTCAGGAGGCTGCTCGATTTCATCAACGGGCTCAAGCCGGAGCTGAAAAAGCAGTTTCTCTCATCGACGGTCAGGACGGTCGCGAAAGACATGGATGCGGCCTATAAGGCGCTGAGCGGTGTTTCGGTCGATGAGATCATTGAACTGCTCAGTACAATTAATGAGCAGAAGATGGTCATCCCGGAAGCGCTGAAAAATCTGCTCGATAAACTCTCGCATTTGCCTCAGGGGAGTATGGATCATGTCGTATTCGGTGGCAGCATGCTGATCGATGACATCTTCCTCTCCCCGGAAATCGTCAATCTGCTCGGTGCCGGAAACTTCAAGACCTTTGTCGACGACAGCTATCAGAAGGAGATTCAGAAGCTGATGGATTACAAATCGGGGACGGGTCCGATCGGTCTCAGCGATCTGGAAAAAGAATACAGTGACGATATCGTCGAGAGGGACTTCAATCATACAATTCTTGAGATCCTTCCCCTGCCTTTCCTGAACGAGGAAGAGTACCGATTTTTTTTGAATCGGGTCAAAGAGCAGATCGATCAATTCGTCTGGACGGGACAGTACGGTCAGATACTTAACATCCTGAACGTTCTGACGTCGAACAGGGAAAGGAACATATACCCCGACGCCACCTGGGAGGTAATCGCTCTCCTGTTCTCACCGGAATTCATTGGAAATCTTATCGAATCCTTCAGGATCGTTGGAAGGCGGATGAGAGACGAGGCATGGACACTCTGTGAGCGTTATGGGGACAGCATTATCCCGCCGCTGATTGATGCGCTGGTCAATGAAGATTCGCCGGTCGTGAGAAAATTTTTCGTCGGCATCCTGCAGCGGTTCGGTGACAGGATTATCCCGGAGGCGGTGAAGCGTCTCGGCGACGGCAGGTGGTTCGTGAAGAGAAATATGCTGCATCTCCTCGGTGAGGGCAGCAGCGAAGCGGTGTTGCCCTATATCCGGCCATACTGCCGGCATGAAAAGAGCAAGGTCAGTTACGAGGCGATCAGGTGTCTCCTCAATGCGGGGGACAGCTACGGCGTCAAGGCGGTTCGGGATGGCTTGCTGTCTGAATCCAAGGAGCGCATCGACCAGGCAATAGGACTTGCAAAGGCATACAAGCTGAGGGAAGTCGTTCCGGAATTAATGCAATTAATACGGAAGCGGGCAATCGTCGGTGCAGATTTGAGCTACAAGATCTCTATCGTGCGGGCACTCGGCGAAATTGCGGATCCGCGCGCTCTGGATGTACTCAAGGAATTGGTCACGGAAAAGAGCATCCTGTTCAAGAGCATAACCGAGAAACTCAGGGAGGAGGTGTACCGGACATTGAAGCATTATCCCGCGGGCAGTATCAGGCATTTCATCGAAGTGGGCGCGAGATCCCACAATGAATATATCAGGGAGGAATCGCTCCGGCTGAGCAGGACGGTGACCGGGTAAATGGAAGCGGTTAAGGCATTCCTCTCCGCATTCATGTCGGCAGTCTCCACCTGCACGCTCTATTCCGGTGAACACGCAGCCGTCAGTGAATTGGCCCGGAGGGCCCTTTTGCACCTTGATGAAATCCTTCAGGACGCGGACAGTCTCGATCTGATGATCGTCGATGATGATCTCATCGCAAACAAGGCACCGCTTAGGGATATCGGGGTGCAGGGAGACAACTTCGTCAGGAGACTGAAGAGGAAAGGGCTGTCACGCGTCGACATTCTGAAGGGCATTTCTCATGAAGAACTGGTACTTTTTATCCGGGATATATCGGCAACTTCCCATGACCAGAAGACGTATACCCATATCAGGACTGGTGTCATCGATGTCCGCCTGCGGGGGTTCAATCTTGATCCAGGCCTTGATTTTGATGCAGACGGCCTAGCCGCCTTTACGTCGGGACAGGTCGAGAAGGTCAAGGATGTATACCATGGCCTGACTCCGTTCAAGAAATTGAATATCGCGGGCTTGGAGGAAATCGTCGTGAACTTCATCATCACTTTCCGGAGGGAGGCCAGTATCCTGAGGCTGATCAGTCCGGTAAAGTCTTTCAGTGAATACACCTATACCCACGCAACGAATGTTGCGGTGCTGTCGATGTTCCAGGCGGAGACCATGGGCGTGCGCGATGATCTCCTCCGTGATATCGGGATCTCGGCATTGCTGCACGACGTGGGGAAATTGTTCATCGACAAGGAATTGATCGAAAAGAAAGAGGCGCTCAATGAACGGGATTGGCAAGAGGTACGCATGCACCCGGTATACGGGGCAAAATACCTGGCGGAGACGGATGGGTTGCCGCGTCTGGCGGCGATTGCGACATTTGAGCATCACCGCAGATTCGATGGCACAGGATATCCGAAATTGACAGTGAATAAGAAGAAGCAGCATCTCTGCAGCCAGACTATTGCGATCGCAGATTATTTCGATGCTCTGCGAAGCCGGAGGCCGTACCGGAAGTCGCTTGATATCAAGGAAGTGCTGGTTCTCATGAAGCAGGAGGCCGGACGCGCGTTGAATCCGTTTCTGCTGGATATCTTCATCGCTTCCATACACAAAGCTCTTTCGGAGTGATTCGGTGAAAAAGAAATCAAGGGAACCTTGCGTCCCTGCTGCTCATGCGGAAACGGTACGCCAGAAGATATCCTCACTCCTTGATGGCAATACGTTTTCTGCAAAAGAATTGTCAGTGGAAATAGGTATGGCTGAGCGGGATATCTACGGACATTTGGAACATATTCGGAAGTCGATTAACACAGGTGGCCGGCGGTTCATCATCGCTCCGGCAGTATGCCGGAAGTGTGCTTTTGTATTCCGCAAGAGAGATCGCCTGAAGAAGCCCGGAAGATGTCCGGTCTGCCGGAGTGAATCGATACAAGACCCCCTTTTTTCGATCAGCTCACGAGACCATCAGACACGATGATGGTCTGACCATGCTTTGCCTTATGCCTCGGAGGTCGCGATCCCGAAAAGATTCGGGATCGCGACCTCCGAGAATGCGTGAGAAGACGATGTCCTGTCAATAAAAGAATTCAGCGCGTTGATAAATCTGTTAAAAAATTACCTGTAAGACCTCGTCTATCTCCCGCAACGTCCGGATGATCCCGCCGGCCTCAGCAGGATCGAGAGGATTCAGCAGTATAGCGTTCAAGATGCTCAATAATTGGTCCACAGCGCCACGAACGTGCAGGTCATTGTCCATCTGATCAGCGAAAGCCCTCCGCAGCATCTGACCGAATCTGCCGGCCGTCTCCGTATTCCGGGACGATTGCTGAATACGCTTCACCATCCTTCGGAGACCCATCAGTGTGCCTGCTGCCGAAGACATGCGTTCCTCCGAGTAATTCAGTTTCTCCCGGTAATGTCCGTATACGAGGAAGAACCGTATATCGGCCATACGATACCCGCGCTTGAGAAGAACATCGGTATAGACGACGTTACCTCTGCTCTTCGACATCTTCTGACCGTTCACGAGGAGATGGTCACAGTGAAGCCAGAATTTTGCCATCGGGTAGGGTCTCACCGATTCAAGAATTGCCTTTGTATAGTCATGGTGACGGAACAGATTGTCCATACCGCCGCAATACATCGAGAGGGTTTCATGGAAGTACTGGCTGATCATGCTCGGATCCTGAACATTCCAGGAGGGTCTGCCCTTCCCGATCGCGGTATCCCAGTAACAGGAATCACCTTCCCGGTAGCCGTGCCAGAGGATGAAATCCCCCCTTGTTCCACTGCACACCCGGATAGGTGTCTTTGTGAAATCGTCTCTTCTGCGAAGGCCAGCGAGACATATCGAGACCATAGAGCTGGCCGAAGCCTGGGAATTTCAAGGGGTCATAATACACATTTCCCCTGTGCCAGTAAGCGATGTCCCGTTCAAGCAGCGCACAAATGATAGAGACGGCATCATCAACGTGGTCGGATGCCCTCGGCAGATAGTCGGGGGTCTTCATCTTCAGTCTCTTCATCTCACGCATGAATTCCCGGATATTTCCCTCGGTCAGCCGCCGGACCGTCGTCTCCCTCTTTGCAGCTTCTCTGATGGCCTTGTCCTCGATATCGGTGAAGTTCATGCCACGCCTGACCGTGAATCCTGAATAGGCGAGGTAGCGAACGAGGATGTCCTCGAAGAGAAATGTCCTGAAATTGCCGATATGGGACCTCTGATAGACGGAAGGACCGCAGGTGAATACGGTCACCTCTTTCCCCCTGTGCGAGCGGAATTCTTGAATGTTCCTGCCCAGCGTATTGAATAGCCTTATCAACGTATGAACCTCCTGAAGTTTACTGCCGTGCAGACCGCACGTCGGAATTCTGATAATTGTATCATACGTGGCGCTATCGCCAGCGGGACGGGGTTGGTCTGTCCAGGCTACTGTTTCGCGCGGATTTTGGGTATTATATAGTACATTATGAGCGGAAATGTGAGAGAATCGCTCGTCAATCAGGGAAGGGAAGCGCTTATGAAGGGTGACACCCTTTCGGCTCTGGCTTTCTTTGAGAAAGCGATGGAGGGTGATGACAATCCGCCCGCCCGTTCCTACCTCGCGTACTGCATGGCAAAGGAACGGGGACTCACGAGCAGGGGGATTTCATGGTGTGAGGAGAGCATCGCCGCGGAACCCGAGAACTCCGTCCACTATCTCAATCTCGGAAGGATTTATCTCCTCATGAAAAATCGGGAGGAGGCCATCCGGAATTTCCGGGAGGGTCTTAAATATGGATCGAATGAGGAGATCGCTGATGAACTGCACAGGCTTGGGGTCAGGAAATCCCCAGCCGTGCCTTTTCTCAGGAGAGGTAACCCGATCAACAAGTACCTCGGAATTCTTTTGAAGATGCTGCGGCTTCGTTCCTGAGAGTACGATTGACCCGCGGCGGGAACTCATTTTATCATACCTGTTATGCTGAAACCCGAAAAACAGCTTGAAATCATACGGAGGGGGGCCATCGAGATTATCAGCGAAGCCGACCTCCTCAGGAAACTCGAAGTTTCTTTTCGGGAGCATAAGCCGCTTAAGATCAAGGCTGGATTCGATCCGACGGCACCCGATATTCATCTGGGGCATACGGTTCTTCTCGAGAAAATGCGGCAGTTTCAGGAGCTCGATCATGAGGCGATCTTTCTCATCGGCGATTTCACCGGCATGATAGGAGATCCCAGCGGGAAGAGTGAAATGCGGAAACCGCTCACGCGGGATGAAGTGCTCGAGAATGCAAAGACATACCAAGACCAAATAGCGAAGATTCTTGATCCGGACAAGACGAGAGTCGTTTTCAATTCATCGTGGATGTCGCAGATGTCTTCGTCGGAGATGATCCGGCTGGCCAGTATGTACACCGTTGCACGGATGATGGAGCGGGAGGATTTCAAGATGCGGTGGGTGCATCAGAATCCCATCGGCATTCATGAATTCCTCTATCCATTGATTCAGGGATATGATTCTGTCGCGCTCCATGCGGATGTGGAACTCGGAGGAACGGATCAGAAATTCAATCTGATTGTCGGGAGGGAGCTCCAGAAGGAATACGGGCAGGAGCCGCAGTGCATCCTGACGATGCCGCTGCTCGAAGGACTCGACGGCGTCGAGAAGATGTCGAAGTCGAAGAACAACTACGTCGGCATCACCGAGCCGCCGTTCGAGATGTTCGGCAAGATCATGTCGATCTCCGACGAGCAGATGTGGCGCTGGTACGACCTGCTGTCGATGCGTTCGAACGAGGAGATCGCGCAGTTGAAGCGGCAGGCGCAGGAGGGCCGCAATCCGCGCGACATCAAGGTGCTGCTCGCCAAGGAGATCGTCGCGCGGTTCCACTCGAGCCACGACGCCGACGCCGCCGAGGTCGAGTTCATGGCCCGCTTCGGGGCGGGTGCCATGCCGAACGAGATGCCCGAGTTCAGCTTCGCCGCCGGTGAAAAGGGCGGCATCGCGATCGCCGTGCTGCTCAAGCAGGCGGGGCTGGCGCCGTCGACCTCGGAGGCGATCCGCAACATCGAGCAGGGCGGCGTGAGGATCGACGGGCAGAAGGTCGCCGACCGCGCGCTGCTCGTGAAACCCGGCACCTACGTCGTGCAGGTCGGCAAGCGCAAGTGGGCGCGCGTGACCGTGCGCTGATTCAGCCCACGAATCGTCGGCCTCCGAGGCGCAGCGTCGAAGCGGCGCTACGAGCGCCGAAACTCGCGTGGAGAAAGCCCTGTCGCCTTCTTGAATCGCTTGGCGAATTGGCCCGCATCGGCGAAACCGACTGAGAACGCCACCTCCTGTATGGACAATGTGCGGTTTCTCAGGCGCTCTCGCGCTACTTCGATCCGGCGCGCCAGCACGAATCGATGCGGGGGCAAGCCCGTGGCCGCTCTGAAAGCTCGGCAGAAGTGGTACTGGCTCAATCCGGCCTGCGCCGCCATGTCGACCAACCGTATCGGCTGATCCAGATTGGCATCCACATACTCGGCTACGGCCCTCAAGCGCGCCTCCGACAGCCGCAGCCGCGTCGACGATTCTCGAGTGGACGACCGACCACGGCAGAGACGTATCAAGTGAGCTGCAAGCACCTGGGCCGCTGCGTCGGCGAGCAACAGTCCGTGAAGGTTACCTTCCTGCAGGTCCCGATCAAGCTCCAGCCCGATAGCCGTGACGAGCGGGTCGATCGAGTTCGCAAACACGGGATGGCCGTCAAAGCGGACCGGCGGATCCATCTGTTCCGCGACAGCCACGACAAGCTTCGGGTCGAGCGAAATGAAGAACAACTCGCCCATGCTCTTTGGATAGGTGACCTGGTGCGGGCAACCGTGGGGGACGTACGCCGTGGAGCCACGCTGCTGCGCCTCCTTGACGACTCGCCATCTGCGATGCGGGTGGCCTCCGATCGAGCATTCAGTTTGACCATCAGGTAGTGCTTCTGCATGACATGAGGCTCGGTCGAGAATTGGCCAGCGTGCCTGCGTTCGAAATAGATGCACCGCCAGCCCGCGGAGCGGCTCGAAAGGTCAGGTGGCATACCGAATATCCGAGCGTTCGTCTCCGCGTCGGAAAAGTCGAACTCCGGCAACCGAAGCATCCTTTACCTCCTTGTGTACGCTTGGTCGAACGGGGGCGGCGCATCGAACCGAAGTTCGCGCACACATAACCCCGGCCGCGGCTCGTCAGCTGCCATTCGTTGGGCAACGACGCGTCATGGACCGGTCCGGACGCGCTGAACGGACGCGCTGTGGCTGTCCGTCGTTCCTGGCAACACCAACACCAACTCGCATCGCTGCGACATCCGACGCCAGGTTCGTTGGGACGGAAATTGAAACCGTACGCCGCTGCATACGCCCTCGGCAATCCGATATTCGCGCGATGGAAGGCCCGAACCTCGTTGTCCCACGAATTTGGGCAAGGTTCCGAGCAAGTTCTGACCAGAACGGCAACTTTCGACTAGGTTCGGCCGCGCAAGTTGTGGTCAAGTTGCTGACATCGCTCCGCACGCTTGCTGCATGTACTCAAGTTCTCAGTCGGGCGCAACGCATAGCCTGATGGCCAAACCAGGTCTCACTGACAAGTACGCGTTCGAACTCGGCTGGAGACAGCTTGCTGGCGATGTTGCTCTGAGACGGCTCGGCGTGCTGGAAGCCCTGAGTACGAGCTTCAGCTGCGCGGTTCGACGCGAAATCATGGAGCTGTGGCGGCCCTCGACAGATGGTGCGCATTCCGGAAGAGCGGGCGGCGTTCAGCTTCCTATGCGAGCTTGAAGGGCACTTCCAGATCAAGGAGATGGTTGACAGCAGCTACACGCCGCTCAGTTCTGTTGCAGCGTCGATACTCAAGGAGGAAGCCGGACATTTCGCTCATGGGGTGGCACTCATGCGAGCTGCGGCGCAAACGGAAGCGTCGAAGAACCGCGCGCAAGCCGCGCTGGAACGCTTCTACCCGCTTGCGCTGGATGTGTTCGGCCGTTCCGATTCAAGACGCGCCGAGGCGGCAGTGCGGTGGGGCTTGCGAAAGCACACGAACGCGGAGCTGCGAAACCTGTACAAGGGCGAGATCGCCAGCCACATCAATCGTTTGGGTTACAGGGTTCCCGAAGACGACCCTTTGCGGCGAAAGTTCGTCTGAGCCGGAGGGCGTCAAGCGTTCCGGGGTGCATGTGGCGCTAATCGATCAATAATGCGCCCGATCGGCGCCGGACTGATCGCGCCATGCCTGCGTGGAGTCGCAGTACGGCTTCCACTTGGCGCGGCGCGGGCATTGGCGACCGAAGCCGAGCACGTTTGCATTCGCCATCCGGAAGCGCACCGAACGCAATGACGTCGAGATCCCCCAGCGCGCAGGAGCTCAATGCGGTACTGGAGCGGACGCCGTTCCTCGCCGCCTACGGAATGTCCGTGGTGTCGTGCAGTGAAGGCGAATGCCGGGTGCTGTTGCCTTTCCGCCGGTCCTTGGAACGGCCGGGCGGCATCGTCAGCGGTATGGCGCTGATGGGTGCCGCGGACGTCGCGATGTGGCTGGCGATCATGACGCTGCGGGGCGTCGACGAGCAGTGGGTCACGTCGGACATGAAGTCGACGTTTCTTCGGCGTGCCGCCAACGAGAACGTCGTGTGCCACGCTAGGGTGTTGAAGCTTGGCCGGCGCACCGCCTATGGAACGGTCGACAGCGCTGGCGGCGTTTCAGGGTTGGTGGCACACCATGTCGTCAGCTACGCCAAGGCGTCGCCAGCGACTACGTAGAGCCCAGCCTGTGGCGCGTATTAGGGCGCCCTCAGCGAGGAGTTCGTCCCGCTGATGCGCGGGTGAATCATGTGCTCGGCCACGCGCGGTCGATGATCTGCCCGAACGCCGTGCCGGGGGGCAGCGTGCCGAAGCAGGCGCCCCAATCGCCCCGCAGCCGCGACGCGCAGAACGCGTCGGCGACTTCCTTCGGCGCATGCCGCACGAGCAGCGCACCCTGCATCGCGAGCGCGATGCGCTCGGTGAGCCGCCGTGCGACCGGCTCGCGTTCGGCCGGATCGGCGAGATCGCGCTTGAGCGTCGTAACGAACGCGTCGAGCCGCGCATCGCCGCCGCGCGCCGCGTCCAGTTCGTCGAACAGCGCGACCAGGCTTTCGCCGTTGCGGCTCGCCGCGCGCATCACGTCCAGGCACATCACGTTGCCCGAGCCTTCCCAGATCGAGTTCACCGGCGCCTCGCGGTAGATGCGCGGCATGATCGAATCCTCGACGTAGCCGTTGCCGCCGAGCACTTCCATCGCCTCCTCGGCAAACGGCGCCAGCCGTTTGCAGATCCAGTACTTGGCCGCGGGCGTGAGCACCCGGCGCAGCGCCTGCTCGTGTACTTCCGTGCGGTCGTAAGCCGACGCAAGCCGCAGCGCCAGCGCCGTGGCCGCTTCCGACTCCAGCGCGAGATCCGCCAGCACGTTGCGCATCAGCGGCTGCTCGACGAGCCGTCTGCCGAACGCGCTGCGGTAGCGTGCATGGTGGATCGCCTGCACGAGCGCCTGCCGCATCAGCCCGCTGCTGCCGGTTGCGCAGTCGAGCCGGGTGTAGTTGACCATCTCGATGATCGTCGCCACGCCGCGGCCTTCCTCGCCCACCTGCCACGCCAGCGCCTGGTCGAACTCGACTTCGGAACTGGCGTTGGAGCGATTGCCGAGCTTGTCCTTGAGCCGCACGAGCCGCAGTGCGTTGCGCGAACCGTCGTCCAGATGCCGCGGCATGAAGAAACACGTCAGCCCGCCCGGCGCCTGTGCGAGCACGAGGAAGGCGTCGCACATCGGCGCCGAGAAGAACCACTTGTGGCCGGTGATCCGGTACGCGCCGTCGCGCCCGGCAAGCTCGGCGCGCGACGTGTTGCTGCGCACGTCGGAGCCGCCCTGCTTCTCGGTCATGCCCATGCCGATGCTCGCGCCGGTCTTGCTGCGGATCGGCGCGAAGCGCGCATCGTATTGCCGCGCGTAGAGCCGCGGCAGCCAGACGTCCTTCGCGCCCGGCACCATCGACGCGTGCTTGGCCAGCACCGCGATCGACGCATAGGTCATCGTCATCGGACACTGCGTGCCGTTTTCGACCTGGCCGTACAGGATGTAGGCCGCCGCGCGCGCCGCGTGCGCACCGGGGCGAGGCTGGGCCCACGGCGACGAGTGCAGACCTGCGCCGAAGCCGAGCGCCATCAACTCGTGATACGCGGGATGGAACTCGACTTCATCGCGCCGGTTGCCGAATCGGTCGTGCGTGTGCAGCGTCGGCGGGTTGCGGTTGGCCGCGGCGCCGAGCGCGATCGTTTCGGCCCGACCGAGCCGTTCGCCGAACTGCGCGAGCCATGCTTCGCTCCAGCCCGCGCCAGCGCGGCGGACGGCTTCCTGCAGCGCGAGGTCGGCCGTATAGAGGTTGTAACCCTCGAGTGGGGGCGACTGGTTGGGATTGTCATCGGCGCGCGCGGGCGCCGCGACGCTGCGTGGGGCGGTCTGGTCCATGCTGCTCGTTCCGCTCGGCCGAGTCGCGGCCGTTACCTACAATGCCCGCATGATTGCGCTGATCCAGCGTGTCGCGCAAGCGCGCGTTCTCGTCGACGGGCGCGTGGTCGGCGCCATCGGTCCCGGGCTGCTCGCGCTCGTCTGCGCCGAACGCGGTGACACCGAAGCGCAGGCTGAAGCGCTCGTATCGAAAGTGCTGGGCTACCGTGTGTTCGCCGACGACGCCGGCCGGATGAACCGAAG
>Ga0101944_10005464_pt1 | contig 14431 bp, 11 predicted proteins | sample DewCreD2012metaG_FD_75245 | JGI IMG/M metagenome (GOLD analysis project Ga0101944, IMG submission 75245) | Hot spring sediment bacterial and archeal communities from British Columbia, Canada, to study Microbial Dark Matter (Phase II) - Dewar... ... | reverse complement strand
CCTCTTTCACATCCATCCAAGGAGGCAATCATGAAGCGGTTCCAAAGAAATCTGCGATCCATCACCCTTTTCGTCGGCGTGGTCATGACGGTATGCCTCATGGCGTCGCCGGCATTTTCCGCCAAGGTCCGCTGGCGCATGGGCTCCACCTGGACGCCGTCCATCGTCCTCATCGAATCTGACCGCAACTTCTGCAAGATCGTCAAGGAACTCTCGGGCGGGGATTTCGACATCAAACTGTTCACGGCGGGTGAGCTGGTTCCGGCATTCGAGCTGTTCGATGCGGTGGCCAAAGGGACCCTCGAGGCCGGGGGCGAGTGGCCCAACTACTGGACAGGCAAGAACTCGGTGTTCGACCTCCTCGGCTCCTACCCCATGGGGCTCACGCCCGTGGACTACATGGTCTGGATTTACCAGGCCGGCGGTCTGGAGCTGTACCAGGAAGCTTACGGCAAGTACGGCATCTACTACCTGCCCCACTCGGTCACTCCCATGGAATCTGGAGTCCGCAGCAACAAACCCATCAAGAGCCTGGCCGATTACAACGGGCTGAAGATCCGCATGTCCGGGCAGACCCAGGGCAAGCTCCTCAAGGAGCTCGGAGCGGCCCAGACCATGCTCGCCGGCGGTGAGATCTACCAGGCCCTGGACAAGGGTGTCATCGATGCCGCCGAGTTTTCGAGTCCCGTCATCGACTGGGGAATGGGCTTCGGCGAGGTGACGAAGTTCTGGTCCACCCCCGGCTGGCATCAGCCCGCATCGCTCCTCGGGGTCATGATCAACAAGAAGGTCTGGGACGAGCTTCCGGAACAGCATAAGACCCTGCTCAAATATGCCGCCATGGCCAACATGGTCTGGTCCTTCACCCAGATGGATTACAGCTGCATCGATGCGGTGAAAAAATTCGAGGAGAAGGGCACGCAGATCACCCGCATCAGCGACGAGGAGCTGGACAAGATCCAGGACATGGTCAACAAGTACATCGTCGAGTCGGCCAAGGAAAACCCGCTTTTCGCCAAGGTGGCCTACTCCCAGCAGAAGTTCCTGCAGGACATCGCCAAGTGGCGCTCCATCGCCACCCCGTTCACTTACGGCAGAAACCCCAAGGCCATGCCGGACATGGAAGCCCTCAAGGCTGAGGCGGCCAAACCGGCTCCCTAGCGCAGCCGGATGAAAACGGCTGCTCAGACCAGCTGGTTCCCAGGCCCGAAGCTTGGGAACCAGCGAAACGGCCTTGACATCCCTTCGACTCACGGGCTCCGGGGCAGACAGAGCGCCGGGATCAGTCAGTGGATCGAGTGAATCCGCACCGGACGCGATAGCATCGCTCTGCACCCCTGACGATGGCTTCGGTGACTCAACGGACCGGCGGGCCATGCTTTTCACGCAGGGCGACGCTTAGTCCAGCGCCACTCAAGAAGGTGTCCGTTTTCGCTTCGTCATGCCCGCGGTCTCCCGGCTTAGGGCCTGCCGGGACAAGCTTCAGCCGGCATCCAGGGTTTTCGATGGGTTCCGGCTTGCAGACTGCCGGAATGACGACTCGGATGTTGGACACTCTATGGTGCCGGCCTGTACTTGGCCCACTGGGAGGTCCGCTCCCGCACGCGGCGCCCATTGGAAGAGGATCATCATGGAAGGATTCAAGAAGCTCCTGTCATCCATTGACTCCATCAGCACGGCGGTGGGGAAGACCGTGGCGTGGCTCATCGTGCTGGTCACCCTCATCGTGGTCTTCGAGGTCATCACGCGCCGATTTTTCGGCGCTCCGACCACGTGGACCTTCGAGACATCCATCCAGCTCTATGCCGCTCATTTCATGCTGTCGGCCTCCTTCGCCCTGCTTCACAAGACCCATGTATCCATAGACGTCATCTACCATTACTTCTCGGCGCGCACCAAGGCACTGCTCGACGTCGTGTGCTACCTGGTGCTCTTCTTTCCGTTCTGCTCCGTCCTGCTGTGGCAGGGAACCAAGTTCGCCGCCACCTCGTGGCAGATGAAGGAGACCAGCTGGAGCGTCTTCGCTCCGCCCCTCTACCCCATCAAGACGGTCATCCCCATCACGGCCGCTCTTCTGCTGCTCCAGGGGTTCGCCATATTCTCGAGGCGGTTCTACTTCCTGGTGAAAGGAGAAGAGCTATGAGTGATGCCGCCATCACACTCCTGATGTTCGTGGGGCTTCTGATCGGTATCTTCATGGGCCACCCGCTGGCCTTCGTCCTGGGCGGCCTGGCCATCATCTTCGGCTACATCGGCTGGGGCTCGTCGGTGTTCTACATGTTTATGAACCGGATCTACGGGGTCATGGACAACTACGAGCTCATCGCCATCCCCCTCTTCATTTTCATGGCCCAGCTGCTGGAGCGCTCGGGCGTGGCCGACGATCTCTTCGAGGCCCTGCGGTATCTCCTGGGGTCCATCCGGGGAGGCATTCTGCTGGCCGTCATCGTGGTATGCACGGTTTTCGCCGCCTGCACGGGGATCGTCGGGGCCTCGGTGGTCACCATGGGACTCGTGGGGCTGCCGATCCTGATGAAGTACAATTATAAAAAGGAAATCAGCACGGGCGCCATTGCCGCGGGCGGCACCCTGGGCATCCTGATCCCCCCCAGCATCATGCTCGTCCTCATGGGCGCCCAGGCCACCATCTCCGTCGGAAAGCTTTTTGCCGCGGCCGTCATTCCAGGGCTGATTCTTTCGACGCTCTACCTCACCTACATCCTCGTCGCCTGCTTCATCAGACCTGAGTGGGGTCCGACCCTCTCAGCCGAGGAGCGGGCGGCGGTTCCCTTCTCCAAGGTGATGCTCATGTGTTTGAAGTCCCTGGTTCCGCCCGTGCTCCTGATCCTGGGCGTGCTGGGCTCGCTTTTCGCTGGCATCGCCACCCCGACCGAGGCGTCGGGCGTGGGATGCTTCATCTCGTTCCTGATGGTGCTGGCCTACCGCAAGTACACGCACAAGGGGTTTCTTCAGGCCATCCAGAACGCGGCCCGCGTCACCTCCATGGTCATCATCATCCTGGTGGGAGCCACCTGCTTCACGGGCGTTTTTCTCGGCATCGGCGGCGGCGATGTGGTCACGGATTTCGTCATGGGCCTGGGTCTGGGCAAGTGGGGCATCTACTTTGTGATGATGCTCATCGTGTTCGTCCTCGGCATGTTCCTGGACTGGCTGGGCATCGTGCTCATCTGTTTTCCCATCTTTCTGCCCATCGCCGAGCAGCTCGGGTTCGACAAGCTGTGGTTCGTCACCATGATCGCCATCAATCTGCAAACCTCTTTTCTGAGCCCCCCTTTCGGCTATGCCCTTTTCTACCTGGCCGGCATCGCGCCAGCGGGCATCAACATCGGACATATCTACCGGGGGATTTTGCCCTTCCTCGGGCTCATGCTCATCGGGCTCGTCATCTGCACCGTGTTTCCCCAGACCATCACCTGGCTGCCTTCGGTGCTCATCAAGTAAAGGAGAGGAACGGCTCTTATGTCAGCTCAGGACTATTTCCAATGGACCGAAGAACTGTTTGAGCCCGGAAAGGCTTTCTTCAAGCCCGAGGCCCTCCAGGGTGTCCGGGTGCTCGAGCTCTGCACCCGGGTGTTCGGCCCGGTGACGGCGGACCTTCTGGCCGATTTCGGCGCCGAAGTCATCAAGATCGAGCTTCCCGGCGTGGGCGACCTCATGCGATACGTGGCCCCGCGAGGGTTCTTCTGGCAAAACATTTCTCCTGCCTTCACTCACATGAACCACAACAAGCTCCACGTCGCCATCGACATTCGCCGGCCCGAGGGCGGCGAACTGCTCAAGCGACTCGTGGCCCGCTCGGATGTGCTCATCGAGAACTTCCGGCCGGGGACCATGGATCGCTGGGGGGTCGGATACCGCCAGCTGAGCGAAGTCAATCCGCGGCTCATCTACCAGGCCAACAGCGGTTTCGGCCAGTGGAGCGCCTACAAGGACCGGCCTTCCTATGACGCGACGTCGCAGGCCATGAGCGGTTTTTCAGCCATCACGGGATTTCAGGGCCGCACGCCCCTCAAAATCGGTGTGTGGATCGGCGACTACACAGGAGCGCTCTTTGCAACCCTTGGAATCCTTGGGGCCCTGCACTTCCGCAGGCGGACGGGAAAAGGGCAGCTCATCGACGTCTCGCAGGGGGAAAGCCTGATCAGGAGCCTCGACTGGACCTGGCTCTATGTGCACCTCACCGGCCGGGAACGCAGGCGAAGCGGTAACCGGGACGTCTCCCTTTCGCCTTCGGGGATATTCCCCTGCCGAGAGGGGTTTGTCGCCGTGGCGGCTCTGGACGACCCGCAGTTCCAGGGGCTCTGCCGGGCCATGGGGCGCAGCGGGCTGACCGCGGATCCCCGCTTCGGGACCATGTCGGCAAGGCTGCAGGAGGAAAACAACGTCGCCCTCCACTCGATCCTTGCCGCCTGGACCTCCGAGCTGACGCCCGAGGAAATCGAAAGACTCGCGGACCAGCATGGCTTTGCAGCGCATCGGGTCTCGAGCGTCCGTGATCATTACGAAGACCCGCATCTGCGCCGGCGCGGAGCCGTTCAGGAATTCGAGGATCCGCTGTACGGCAGGGTCGTGGAATATGGGCCGGGGCCCAAGCTTTCGGCCAGTCCTGGACGGATGAAGGGAATCGCCAAGCCTGTGGGCTTTCACAACGATCACATCTTCAGAAATATCCTGAACCTGAGTAGCGAGGAAATCGGCGAGCTCAAGGACAAGCGCGTGATCGGAGCGTGGGACGATCGGCCCGGTGCCAAACCTCCCTCGGACTGGGACGGCTCCAAGGGCACATTTTTCTGAATCAACTGAAGCTATCAGCCATTAGCTATCAGCTATTGGCAAAAGCTTGAATGCTGACAGCCAACCGCCAGCCTCCGGCAGCTGAAAGCTGAGCGCTAAATGCTTGAAGCTTGATAATCCAGGAGTTTTGCATGACCGTTGAGAGCGAAAACATGAACTGGTTCGACTGGGCCAGGGAACAGAGCGACCCGCTCAAGGCATCGTCCAAGCCCGAGGCCCTGGACGATCTGCTGGTCCTCGATGCGAGCCATGGCAGCATGGGAGGATTGGTCTGCTCTTCCATCCTGGCCGAGATGGGCGCCCGGGTCATCCGCATCGAGCCTCCAGCGGGCGATGTCGCCCGCGGATTCAGCCCCTTCGGCATGGAGCATGCCGGAACCGGCCTCGGTTACCTGGCCGAAGGCCGGAACAAGTTCCACATCACCCTCAACCTGGAAGACCCGGAGGGGCGAAGACTTTTCACGGGCCTGGCCGGCCGTGCGGACATTCTCATTGAAACGTTCAAAGCGGGTGTCATGGACGGCTGGTCCATCGGCTACCGGCAGTTGAGCGAGCTGAATCCCCGCCTCATTTACGCAGCCCTCTATACCTACGGTCAGTTCGGTCCCCTGTCGAGATCGGGAAGGCCCGGCTCGGAGATCTCCAACCAGGCCTATTCGGGCTTGGTCCATATCAATGGTGAGCCCGCCGACGAATCGGGGGCCGAGTACGCCGTACCCACCAAGGTGGGCAGCTGGTACGGCTGGTACGCCGAGGGGCTTTTCGCCGCCTACGGGATTCTGGCGGCCCTCCATTTCAGGGAGGAGACCGGCCGGGGCCAGATGGTGGACGTCTCGGGCGCCGAATGCATCATGAAATTCATCGACTACAACCTGGGCTGGTATCACATGGGCGGCCAGGTGAAGGAGCGTCTCGGCAACTACGATCCTTCCGTATTCCCTTACACTTTCATCCAGTGCAAGGACGGTTACACGTTCATGGCGGCTTACAATGACGAGGCGTTCCGTACGCTCATGGAGATCATCGAGCAACCTGAGCTGGCCGACGATCCCAGGTTCTCGTCCTTTGCACGCCGCACGCAGCTCGAAAATGAGATAGCGCTCCAGGAAGCCCTCGAATCCTGGAGCACGAAGCATCCCGTGGATGAGGTGATCCAGCGGGTGCAGGACGCGACCTCCCGCAAGGAGGGACGCGCCGCGGCGGTGGTCACGGGCAAGGTGACCCGGCCTGCGGACACCATGCGGGAGCGGAACTGGTGGGACCGGGGATCGTTTCGCAAAGTCCAGGACCCGATCTACGGGGAGGTCGCACTGCAGGGACCCGTCTGGAAAATGACCGAGTCTCCGCCGCGCATCAAGTGGGCATGCCGGCCCGTGGGAGCCGACAACACCTTCGTCTATGCGACATACCTCGGAATCGGCCCCACCGCCCTGGAGGAGATGAAGTCCCGGGGCGTGGTGTAAGCTCGGAACAGGAGGGAGTGGAATGATGACCGGAAAAACTATCGAGGACCTGAGCGTCGGTGAATTCGCCACGGTCTCGAAGACGATCACCGAGACGGACATCTATCTTTTCGCGGGCATCACGGGGGATTTCAACCCGGCCCACGTGGATGAGGAATACGCCAAGACAACGGTGTTCAAGCGTCGCATCGCCCACGGCATGCTGACGGCGGGCCTCATTTCCCACGTTCTGGGCATGAAGCTCCCGGGCCCTGGGGCCGTCTACCTCAAACAGGAGGTCCGGTTTCTCGCGCCCGTCTTCGTCGGGGACACCATCACGGCGCGGGCGGAAATCATCGAAATCGTATCGGATAAGAAACGGGTCAGGATGCGCACCACCTGCACCAACCAGGCGGGTGAGACGGTCCTGGACGGCGAGGCCCTCATGTCCCCCTGGCGCAAGCCCAGGGAATCATGAGGGGATCGGGAAGGCCGGACGCTGCCCGGCCTCCCGCTGGACCGACTCAGATCCCGGCAAGGCCGTGCCTGCGGAGCTTCTTGTAAAGGGCTGTCCGGTCGATCCGAAGCCGGCGCGCGGCCTCGGCCTTATTGTTTCCAGTTTTCTTGAGGGTCTCGAGGATGATCTCTTTTTCGATGTCATCCATCATAGCCTGGAGTGAGCTGCGTTCATCCAGGGATTTCAGGTACTTCTTCTTCAGGACCGTGGGAGGCAGGTGATCCAGCCTGATGGTTCCCTCCTTCACCGTACAGACCACCCGCTCCACGACGTTCATGAGCTCCCGGATATTGCCCGGCCAACAGTATTGCTTCAGGGCTTCCATGGCATCGTCGGCGAGCTCGACCTCCAGAGGCGCTCCCAGCTCGGTTCGAAGCTCCTGAAGCTTCCTTTCGATGATGGCCGGAATGTCCTCCCTGCGCTCCCGCAGGGGCGGGATGGCGATGGGGATGACGTTCAGGCGGTAATAAAGGTCCTGGCGAAAATGCCCGTCGGCGACGAGGGATTCGATGGGCCGGTTCGTGGCCACGATAAGGCGGAAGTCCGTCTGGATGACCCGTGTGCCTCCGAGCCGCTCCAACTCCTTTTCCTGAAGGACGCGCAGGAGCTTGGCCTGCATGCTTTTGGGCATTTCGGAAATCTCGTCCAGAAAGATGGTCCCCCGGTGAGCCAGCTCGAACTTGCCTGGTTTGCCCGACTTCTGCGCCCCCGTGAATGCCCCGGGCTCGTAGCCAAAAAGCTCGGATTCCAGCAGACTCTCGGGAATGGCCGCGCAGTTGAGGCGAACGAAGGGGAAGCGCCTGCGGTCGCTTTCGGAGTGGATGGCGTGGGCGAAAAGCTCTTTTCCCGTGCCGCTCTCGCCGGTCAGGAGCACGGGAAAGCTCGACCGGGCGGCGTTGAGTATTTCGTCGACGGCCTTTCGGATGGCCGGGCTGTCTCCCACGATGTTCCGCAGGGAATAGCGCGCGGATCGAAGCGCCGCCAATTCCTTCTCGTAGAGCTCCACCTGGGAGGCGAGGACATCCAGCTTGTTCATTAGGCTGACCACATCCTCGACCTTTCGAAACATCACCAGGCCGACCGCTCCGATCACCTGGCCATCCTTACGGATCGGAATGCGCTGGACCACCATGTCCTGTCCCTTGATGCGGTGAGAGTGTCCAACCTCGGGAATGCCCGTTTCGGCCACAATATGCATGCGCGTGTTCTCGATGACCTTGGTGCAGGGACGACCGATCACCTCATCATGGGCGATACCGAGAAAATCCTCGTAGCTCTTGGAATAGAATATGACATTGCCCTGACGGTCGATGACGAGGGTTCCGTTGACCAGGGCATTGAGCCCCCCCTCCACCAGATCGACGTAGTCCTGGAAAACAAGGGGATAGGGCAGGCGCCTCATCAACCGATCATATGCCTCCGTGCTCGGATGCGGATTCCTTGCAGTCGGATTCATAACCTCGGCGATCTCCTTCGCATCAGGGGAGGGGCGCCGGCGGCCTCGGCGCCAACATGCATCGATCGGCCGCCGCCGGCACCCGGTGCACGACCGCGGAAGAGGGATTATTCAATGAAATCATGTTCCACTGGACGCACCAGAAGGACCGGGCATGGGGCCTGATTGGTGACGTTTCGCGCTACGCTGCCCACCAGCACCGCCTCGAGGGCCGATCGTCCGACGCTGCCCAGGATGATGAGGTCGATCTTTCCCTCCTTGGCGAAGGTGATCACTTCCTGGGCCGGCTTGCCCTTGGTGATCTCGAACACCACCTGGACCTCTTCGCGCATCGTCGAGGGAACAAAAGCCTCCAGCTCCTGGGTCCGTTCCTGGACGACCTTCTTGAGAACCTCCACGAACTCTCCCTTGTAGCCTTTGGCGCTCATGTCCCGGATGGCGTCGATGATCCGCTGATTGATGACATGAAGGACGTAAACCGTGGAACCGCGATCGCGCGCTATTTCATGGGCGTATCGCAAGGCTTTCTGGGAGCTCTCCGAAAAATCCACCGGGACCAGTATGCGCTCGATTTTGATCATGACTCGCTCTCCTCGCCTCCATGAAGTCAAAGACAGGGACCGGCGACGCAGTTATCCGGTCACCCCATGCAAAGCCAAATCCACGAAACCCTGCCTCGAGCATCGGCCCGATGCCTTTGATTCCGGCCTCGGATATGCCTCGCCGCAGTGTAATACCCATACTTGAAAACAAAATTCGATGCCAGGAGATTTCTGCCGGCGGTCGCCGGGTCGGAACCAACCGCAGGCTGGACTCCCGCATCGGCGGACTCTCCGCCAAGCTCCGCAGGCGCTGCTTATTGACGCCTTCCGCTGTTTTGTTTAAGGTGACTGACTTTGATGGATGCTGGACAGTCGAAACCCTCTGGAGAAGACCATGGCTGATGCTCGGCGCATGAAGAACTACCGGAACCTCGGAATCATCGCTCACATCGACGCCGGAAAGACCACCGTGACCGAGCGGATCCTCTATTATACCGGCCGATCCCACCGAATGGGCGAGGTGCACGACGGAACGGCGGTGATGGACTGGATGGAGCAGGAGCAGGAAAGGGGCATCACCATCACGTCGGCGGTGACGACCTGCCTCTGGCGGGACCACGAGATTCACCTCATCGACACTCCGGGGCACGTGGATTTCACCATCGAGGTCGAGCGCTCCCTTCGCGTGCTGGACGGAGCCATCGCCGTGTTCTGCGCCGTGGGCGGCGTCGAGCCCCAGTCGGAAACGGTGTGGCATCAGGCCGACAAGTACCATGTCCCCAAGATCGCCTTCGTGAACAAGATGGACCGCATTGGAGCCGACTACCGGCGGGTGATCGATCAGATCGAGGAGAAGTTCAAGGCGAATCCTATTCCACTGCAGCTTCCCGTGGGCATGGAATCCGACTTCAGGGGAGTGATCGATCTGTTGACCATGAAACAGGTGCTTTGGCACGATGAAACCCTCGGGGCCCAGTTCGACGTCGTGGATATCGATCCTGATCTCCTGCCCGCGGCCGAGGACGCCCGGGAAAACCTGGTGGCCAGCGTGGCAGAGGGTGACGACGCCCTCATGGAGCGCTACCTCGAGGGCGAAGCCATTCCGGCCGCCGATCTCATTGGGGCCATCCGGCGACTGACCCTGGATCTCAAGGTCGTTCCCGTCTTGTGTGGTAGCGCCCTCAAGAACAAAGGCATTCAGCCCCTGTTGGATGCCATCGTCGATTTCCTGCCATCGCCCCTGGACGTGCCTCCCATCGAAGGGGTCCATCCCCAGAGCGGGGAAATTGAAAAGCGGCTCAGCAGTGCAAAGGAGCCCCTGGCGGCCCTGGCCTTCAAGATCTTCATGGATCAGGGGCGCAAGCTGACCTACGTCAGGGTCTATTCGGGCCAGCTCGAGGCAGGGTCCGATGTCTTCAATGCCTCCAAGGGGACCCGGGAAAAGATATCCCGAATCTTTCAGATGCATGCGAACAAGCGCGACCGCCTCGAGAAGACCGAGGCGGGAAACCTGGTGGCCTTGATGGGGCTCAAAACCGCTCAGACGGGTGACACCCTTTGTGATCCCACCCATCCCATTCTTCTGGAGCCCATCGACATCTATGAACCGGTGATTTCCGTGGCGGTGGAGGCCAGGACCCGGGGCGACCAGGAGAAGCTCATGGATAGTCTGGCCAAGCTTTCCGAGGAGGATCCGACCTTTCGATTCCATGAGAATCCGGACACGGGCCAGATCATCATCAGCGGGATGGGTGAGCTGCACATCGAGATCGTTCTTTCACGACTGGAGCGGGACTACAACGTCGGTGTCCATGCGGGACGCCCCCAGGTCGTCTACCGGGAGACCATAGGCAGGGAAGCAACGGCCCAAGGTGTTTTCGACAGGGAGATCGCCGGTTCGCGACAATTCGCCATGGTGGAAGTGCATCTCGCGCCCCGCCCCAGGACCACCGGCAACATCATCGAAAACCGTGTGAGGGACGGTTCGATACCCGAGATGTTCTTCCCCGCGGTGGAGCAGGGAATCGCCGACGCTCTGAGCAGCGGCCCCCAGCTGGGATACCCCGTGGTGGACGTGGAGGTCGTGGTCTTCGGCGGGACATTCCAGGAAAATCTCTCGACGGAGCTTGCATTCAGGGTGGCGGCCACCATGGCCTTTCGGCAGGCCTGCGAAGCTGCCGGGCCCCAGCTCCTCGAACCCTACATGGCGGTTGAAGTCCTCGTGCCCGATGAGTTCCTGGGCGAGGTCCTGGGAGACATCAACCTGCGCAAGGGGCGCGTCGAGAGCATCACCGCCCGTAAAGCCATCCAGGTGGTGAAGGCGGTTGTACCGCTCTCCAGGATGTTCGGCTATTCCACGGACCTGAGGTCCTCGACTCAGGGACGGGCCACGTTCAGCATGCACTTTTCTCACTACGACAAGGCTTCCGACACATGAGTCCGAGCCTTTCATGATCTCGACGCAGATGTGGAAGCTATTCCCAGCTGACCACATCGGCGTTCTCGCCGTCTCCGCCGTCCTGCCCGTCGGCTCCCATGGAGTAAAGATCGTAGTCCCCGTGCTCACCGGGTGAGCGGTACACGTAGGGCCGTCCCCACGGGTCGGGCGGGACTTCCTTGGACAGGTAGGGGCCGTCCCATGGGCCCTGGCCCGGGGACTTTCGGAGCGCATCAAGCCCTTCCTCGCTGCTGGGATAGCGTCCCATGTCCAGTCGATAAGCATCCAGGGCTGTACCGATCATGGAAATCTGAGTCTTGGCGGCCTTCTGCTTGGATGAGCCCACTTTCTGAAACATCTTGGGGGCCACCAGGGCCGCCAGAAGGCCCAGGATGATCATGACGATCAAAAGCTCGATGAGGGTGAAGCCAAGCTCGGTTTTTCCCCGAGCGTTCCTGCCCCCCTGCCGCATATCACCTGAAGCTCTCATTTCTTTCTCCGCCGCTGCGTCATCGATCTCAAGGATTCAAGGAATGAATGATCATTCGCAAAGATGCTTCTCTCATTCGAGGTTTTTAACGGAGTCGCAGCCCGGTGTCAACGCAACCGCGCCCTTAAACGCCGGCACCCGCCAGTCCAGGTTTCTCACATCTCCCTGTTTTCTCCGCCTCCTCTCCTCATCAAGAGCAGGCTTTCCCCTGGTAGAGGCCGCGGGCCGCCATGAACCGGTGGATGGCCTCGATGTTCCGTCGCTTTTCCAACGCCCAGGCCGGCGCCACCAGTTCATCGGGGTGAGGATCACCCGTCAGTCGCTGCACGATCATCTCCGGCGGCAGGACGGTGAGGAACTCGGAGACGAGGCTGACATATTCGTCGCGTGTCAGGCATCGATAACGGCCGCTCCCGTGCCATGCATCGAGGACGGTCCCCCGGATGACATAAAGCAGGTGGATCTTGACGGCCTGGATGTCGGATTCAGCGAGATAGCGGGCAGTGGCGAGCATCTCCTCACGACCTTCTCCGGGAAGCCCCAGGATGACGTGGGCGCAGATCGAAAGCCCCCTCCTTCTGGTTCTGCGGACGGCATCGGCGAACTGTGCCACCGAGTGCCCGCGTCCTATTCCAATCAGGGTCTCGTCGTGGGCTGACTGGAGACCGTATTCCAGCCAGATCCAATGGCTCCCGCAATACCCCGCGAGCATATCCAGCACCGCGTCTTCCACGCAGTCCGGCCGGGTTCCGATGCTCAGGCCCACAATGTCCGGATCGGCCAGGGCCTCCTCGTAAAGGGAGCGAAGGACTTGCAGTGGTGCGTAGGTGTTGGAGAAGGACTGAAAATAAGCGATGAAGGCCCTGGCCTTGTAACGCCTGGCAAGATATTGCTTGGCGTCCCGAATCTGATCCGATATGGATAAACGCGATGCGGCACCCGTGCCCGATCCCCTTTCGTTGCAGTAGATGCAGCCGCCTGTTCCGAGGGTCCCATCCCGATTGGGGCACGTGAGACCGGCGTCCAGGGTGATCTTCTGGACGCGGCACCCGAAGCGCTCCCGGAGAGCGCCGTTGAAATCACGGTAAGGCAGGGTGGACATGTCGGCCGCTGCGACTCCTGATGGGGTTGATCGGTCGGGCCATATCCGACCTGTTCATTCATAACCGGAGATGCCATGAATTCCAAAGCTATCCATACCATTGGCCGCGGACCTTCAGCAAGGGACCGGCGATGGCCTCCGCGGGCCTGAAATGATGTCGAAAGCCTACGATGTGATCGTTGTCGGCGCCGGGCACGCCGGCTGCGAGGCGGCCCTCGCGGCGGCCCGCATGGGATGCCGGACCCTTCTGTTGTCCATCACCCTCGACACGGTGGCGCACATGCCCTGCTCCCCGTCCATCGGGGGGATCGGCAAGGGACACCTGGTCAAGGAAATCGATGCGCTGGGCGGAGAAATGGCCCGGATCACGGACCGGACCGCCATCCAGTATCGCTGGCTCAACACCAAAAAAGGGCCGGCGGTTCGCGGCACCCGCTCTCAAAACGACAAGGGGCGTTATCGCACCCTCATGAAACAGGCCGTCGAGCTCCAGCCGGGGCTGCACTTGAAACAGGCCCTGGTGGAGCGCCTGGTGGTGGAAGGCGGGAGGGTGGTCGGTCTTGTGGACCAGCTCGAAGTGTTCCACGAAGCGACTGCGGTGATCCTGGCCACGGGCACCTTCCTGCACGGCCTCGTCCACATCGGATCGACCCGGGTGCCGGCGGGAAGAGCCGGCGAATTTCCGTCCAACACGCTTGCCGATCAGCTCCAGTCGCTGGGGTTCACCCTGGGGCGCATGAAGACGGGAACGCCGGCGCGCCTGGCGCGACGCAGCATCGACTTCAGCCGCTTCAAGATTCAGGAAGGAGATCCCGACCCAAGGCCGTTTTCGCTCTTCAGCGAAGGCATCCCGTTCACCTCGGTGCCCTGTCACATTGGAAAAACGCATCCGAGAACGCACGAGCTTGTTCAACGCAACATTCATCTCTCTCCCCTCTACAACGGGACCATCACGGGAGTCTCGGCCCGTTACTGCCCCTCCCTTGAGGACAAGGTGATGAAATTCCCCCAGAAGGAATTCCACCAGATCATCCTGGAGCCCGAAGGGCTGGAGACCGAGGAAATCTATGCGAGCGGCACCGGGAACTCGCTGCCCTATGAAGTTCAGCTTCAGTTGATCCATTCCGTGCCGGGTCTAGAGGAGGCCGAAATCATGCGCCCGGCGTATGCCATCGAATATGATTTTCTCCAACCCACTCAGCTGTTCCTGACCCTCGAGACCAAGCCAGTCCGAGGCCTGTTCCTGGCTGGGCAGATCAACGGGACGTCGGGCTACGAAGAGGCGGCGGCCCAGGGTATCTGGGCCGGGATCAACGCGGCCTGCAAGGTACAGGGGAGACCCCCTTTCATCCTCGACCGCTCCGAAGCCTACATGGCGGTCATGGTCGATGACCTGGTAACCCGGGGCACCAACGAGCCCTACCGGATATTTACATCGCGCGCCGAATACCGGCTCTTGCTCCGAGAAGACAATGCCGACCTGCGCCTCCTGGAGAAAGGCTTTCAACTGGGGCTCCATGATCGATCCACATACCTCGAGCTTCAGGAGCGGCGGCACGCCGTGGAGGCCGAAATGGGGCGGCTCCGGAGCACCTTCGTGAAGCCGTCCCCCGACATCAACGCCTACCTC
>Ga0101944_10005463_pt1 | contig 14432 bp, 10 predicted proteins | sample DewCreD2012metaG_FD_75245 | JGI IMG/M metagenome (GOLD analysis project Ga0101944, IMG submission 75245) | Hot spring sediment bacterial and archeal communities from British Columbia, Canada, to study Microbial Dark Matter (Phase II) - Dewar... ... | reverse complement strand
GCTTTGAGCCGTCGCTTTTCCAGTTCCGCAAAATCGCGCTCGACGCCTTTTGGATTACCCATGCCCGAAGACTACCAGAAGGAATTGGCTGTGTCACTATATTATGCGAAAGTCAGTAGGCATCCTGCTCTGCGGATACACTGGCATGGCTGTCCCAATGCCCGCCGACCATCCCGGCGAGGAACCAAGATTTTTTGTAGCCACCAGTTCAGGATCACGCGTTGCATTTTCGCGAGTTCATTATTTCACCACTGACGCGGGCACAAGCCAACGGAGTATTGCTGTCCGCACCGTGTATGAACCCTTGTCTGGCCTTGGCTGGGTGGGGCCACAGGCCGTTACCAACTTGGCATTGCTTGATCAGGCGACGCTTGCCTGCCGGTTTACTGCCATTCCCGGTGGAGAGGTGCTCCTATTTTCCATCGCAACAAACCGGTATGCCGGGCAAGGCAGAACGCCGCCGCCGCCGTTTGATGCTGTGGATGCTGAATTGGTCAATCTTCGCAAAACTTTGGGACAGGCGGTTTCAGATATGCCATACACGCTCCGGCCAAGACAGCTTCTAGGATTCGAGCAAGTGCTGGAGCAAAGCGGGCCATTCCGGGCGGTGTTCTCCCTTGATGCCCGCCCGCTTCGCTTTGTGAGTTTGACCGTGGAGGAAACGCACGCCGTGATAACATTGGAAGTCGGCACGAACACCCTGGCGCGCATCGCCTTCAACAAGCACCTGATTCCAATCTGGGCCACCACCAACGGCGTTTCGATTGGCCCGATTCCCACCAACTGCGTGTTTTATTCAGAGATCGTCAGCAACCGGGTCGTGACCGCAGTGGTTTACTGAATCAACCCGAAGCTCGCCCATGTCATGGCACCGGAACCGCGCACGCACGGCAACGAGCAAGGCAGCCTGACCCAGATCACGGCGACTGCGTTTCCAAAGGACGGTGACAGGTGGCTTCAGCAGCCGGATGAACTGACCACCGTGACGTTGCGCGCCGCCGTGGATGACGCGACCGCGCGGGTGAGCGCCACGGTGGCCAACGCGGCGGGGACGAACGAATACTGGCCGGTGGTGACGCGGGCGGGCGCGGTGCGGGTGGCGGACGTGGCGTTGGCGGCGGGGACGAACTGGGTTACGCTGCGGGCGACCGACGCGGCGGCGAACGTGGGCGAGACCAGCTTCCCCATCGTGCGCGGCGCGGTGAGTGTGAGGATGAATCCGCTGACCTCCGCTGAGTTGACGTGGCCGGTCGTGACCGTGAGCGGCACAGTTACCAGCGAGCCGGGCCTTGCGGGGCAAAACAGTCCGACTCCGGCTGAGAAGATTTTTGGCAATCACCAGGTTATTCAATACGAGACCTCTGCAAAAGGTAGTGGGACAGGCGTCTCGCCTGTCCGGTGGGGATCACATTCTTCGGAAACCCTCGAAAAACAGCACGCTTTTCTGGACAGGCGGGACGCCTGTCCCACTACAGCGAGGCTATTGCAGAGGTCTCAATACATCAACTCCCAAGGCCAACTCAGATACTACGACCCTTCGTATGGCCGGGCTTATACCAATGTTCCGAACTTTCATGGAATCTGTTTGGATGCCATTGCGAAACCTGTAGGAACAAATCCACCTTCGCTGGCGCTCCGTGTTCAACGATACCAGTAAAACCGGAGCCTGGAAGGCAAGCATTGTCATGAAACAATATTCGATCCTCGGGAACATTTTCTCCACCACTCTGGCTTACACGACCGCAAGCTGCATCGCGGCGACAGACTTGACAGACTTCGATCCTGCAATGATTTCTGTCCCCAGCGAGAAGGGGGCGGTGTCAGCATTCCTTCAAGTGACCGCGCTCGCCGGTCATGTGGGCAATCCAATTCGGTGGATTACGAATGTCCACACAGCCTACATTCCAACCACTGGAAATGGCTGGGCCGGGGTGGGATTCGGGTGGAACATAGACCCTCAGCAAGCCCATCTGGCGCTCGTTGATGGCTGGGTTTTGGGGATAACTACCGTTCAACCTGAGAGAGAAATCCTGTTCATCACCATTTCGACCAACCTGTATCCAGCGGGGCAAACTAATGTCTCGTCCGTGATGCAGGCGCTATTCATGAAGGTGACCAACAATTCTAAATGCCTCACGGATCCGCCATATGCCATCGCGTTAAGGCGACTGCTGGGATTGGACTTGTTCGGAGAGCATGCGGTGCGGTTCAAGTCTCTGACGGTCGAGGGAACTAATGCCGTAGTGACGTTGGAAGTTGGCACCAACACGGTGGCACGCGTCGCATTCACCAAAGAGATCATACCCGTCTGGGCCACCACCAACGGCGTCTCGATTGGCCAGATCCCCACCAACTGCGTGATTTATTCCAACATGGCCAGCAATAAGATGGTGACCAAGGTCGTTTACTGAACCCAGCCGAAACGCGACTCATGTAATGGCACCGGAACTGCGCCCACACGGCTACGAGCTAAGCAGCCTGCTCCGGATCACAGCGACAGCGTTTCCGTGGGACCCGGACGGATGGATTCAGCCGCCGAATGAACAAACCACCAGAACCCCTGCCGGACGGCTGCGGGCCGACGGCACGCAAGACCGGGCCTTGCCCACGCAGGCGACGCTGAACGCGGACATCGTCACGCCTGCGCCGCTGTTCGCCCGCGGATCGCACGCCGCCGATTTTGGTTTGCACCTGACGGGGCTGACCTTCACCGGCCCGGGGTATTACGACATTCTGATGGACACCAACGGGCAGCCCTATCCCATGCCCCACTGGACGCCGACCTGGAGTCATCCGCCGCTTTATGTCTCGGGCAGCCACCTCCGCGCCACGCTGCAACTCGGGGCGGCCGCCGGGCTGATCGGGCAGGTGGTTCACCTCCGGGGTGAAGGCGGCGGCTACACGTTGTGGTGCTCCAACTACACGGTGTCCGCCAGCCTATGCCGGCTGGCCATGGCAAAAACACCACCAACCATGTCGAGCGGCTGTCCACCCTGCTGCACAATCCCAAGGTGTGGCCTGTGGGGCCGCAATTGCAGCGCAAGCTGACTGTTGAACTGTCGGGCCAATACGATCTTTCGGAGCCGGGCACGCGCTGGGTTCAGGTGCGGCAAATTGTCTATACGGCCACGGGCGAAACCACCAGCGTTGTGGAATCCGGGCGGGCGCGTTTTGACGTGCTGCTTCCTTCGAAAAGCACGCAAAGTGACGAGCGGTTTCCGTTAACCCCAAGTCGGCAGCTCCGTTGTTGTCCCGGCCAGCGGCAAAAATCACAGATGCTTCGCCAGTTCCGCCTGGCTGGCGGCGAACACTTCCTTGTGCAGCGAGCCGCCATGCGCGTCAATCGTCACGACGGCGGGAAAGTTCTTCACCTCGAATTCCCAGATGGCCTCGGGCGCGCCGAATTCCTCCATCATATACACGCCTTTCACGCGGGTGACACATTCCGCCAGCACCTGCGCCGCGCCGCCGATGGCGTGGAGATAAACGCACCCGTGTTCCTGGCAGGCCTGGGCCGTCTTGTCGCCCATGCCGCCCTTGCCAATCACGCCGCGCAGTTTGAAGTCACGGATGACCTGCCATTGATACGGCTCTTCGCGAATGCTGGTGGTGGGGCCGGCGGCGACGCATTTCCAGTCGCCGCGCTCGTCCTTGGTGACGACCGGGCCGCAATGATAAAGCACGCCATCCTGCAATTTCACGCCGGGTGGAAGCCGGCCGCCCTCGTGAAGGTATTTGTGGACCGCGTCGCGGCCGGTGAACAGGGTGCCGGTAATCTGGACCTCGTCACCCACTTTGAGGGAGCGGATGGTGGCCTCGGCAATGGGGGTGGTGAGCGGAATCATATGCGCAACGGCGGCTCGAAAACCGCCCGGCCAGAAACTGCCAGAGCAAAACCGGCGAAGCAAACCCGGCCTGCTACGGCGCGAAACAACTTCACGGTCGCAGGTCGGCGGCACTTTGCACCTGGGCCTGGAGCATTTTCACGATGGGGGTGGCGCGGGCCAGGACGTTCTGCTCGGTCTGGCCGGGGAAAGTGGAGAGATGCAGCCGGACGGCGGCGGCGACGTCGCCGTTGCGGTCGCGCAGGGGCATGACGACGGCGGCGTGTTCCTTGTTGCGGGCGGCGAAAATCTTGCCGGTGGCAAGGGTTTCCTGCTCGTATTTGCCGCCGGGCTGGCCGAGGTCCTGTTCATTGCTGCTGCCCGTCACCTGCGGTTCGCCGTCGTCCCCGGCGGCGTAAATCCGCAGCAGCAGGATGCGGGGCTGCCGGGCCATGACGCTGGCCACCATCTTCTGCGCCAGCGGCACGCGCGGGGTGTAGGTGATGCGGGTGTCGGCAAACCGCACCTGCGAATCGGACTTGGTCCAGAAGGCGATACGCCCGGCGCTGAACGAGGAATCATTCAGCTCAGGCAGTATGGATCGGCCATTCAACGCGGCGCGGATGACGGTGCCCTTGCAATCAATGGTGAGTTCATGCCAGACGTTCGTGGGAATGTCCACCGTCGGGCCGATGGCCGGACCGCGCTGGCCATTGACCACCTTGTAGAAGCGCAGGTTGCGGCCCAGCGCGCTGGCGCGGATAACGTAGAAATTCGTCTCGTTCGCCAGCCGGAACGCGATGCCGGCCATCTGCTCCTTCTCGCCGCCCGTGATTTTGAACCGCGTGGTCAGCCGGAAGTCGCCAAACGTCTCGCCCTGATACGCCAGCATGGGAAACCGCTCATCCGTCGGGTCGGGCGCGACCTGCGCGAGCACGGGACGGCGGGTGACCGTGGGGGCCTGCTCGGTGAACGGAGCCAGCACGGGCGGGACGTCGTCGAGCACGATGCGCCACTCGCCGGGCGCGCCGACGCCGTAAAGCAGGTTGGTGAACCCGGCGGGGGGCTGGCCGGGCGTTTGGTCAGCGAAGGAAAACGTCAACTCGGCCGCGCGGACGAGCGGCGCGGCGAGCAACAGGGGCAGCAACCAACGAATCATGGCGGGACACTCGCAGAATCGTTTGCGAGCGGCAAGCGCGCCGCCACCGGGACCGGAGCAACAAAAAACCCGGAACCATTGCCGGTTCCGGGGGATCGGGAAAACGCGAGTTACGGGGTCTGGTAGTCGCGGCCGCCGGGCGGCACTTCGCCGGAGTTGGTCACGGAGCCGGTGCCGATGGGGCCACCGGGCAGCGGATTGTAAGGCAGGCCGACGGACGGAGGCCGGATGGGCGCGGTTTCGGTGGCCGCCGCCGTGGTGGTGCTCGCGGACGAAATCTGCTGGGCCTGCGCTGTGAGTTGCTTGGCGGAATCGGGAGCCACCCGGGCCACCGCAAGGAGAATGTCCTGCGCCTGGGCCGGCAACGCTTTGGCCACCGCCTCGGCAATCGCAACGGCTTGCGCCGGGGCCGCCGTGGCGGCGGCTGTGGAAATGGTCTTGGCCAGTTTGGGCTGGGCCGCGGCCGCGACCGCAGCCGCCGTCGGGGCGGCCTCGGGCGTGGTCTTGGCAATTTCGGACACGACCGCAGGAAGCGCGGTGGGCCGGAGGCTGGCCGCCGTGTTGACAACGGCAGAAGTGACGATTTCGCGCTCTTGGGCACTGACGGCGGCGACGAGCGAGGCCGCCTTGACGGGCATCTCCAAGGCCGGAACGGCGGAGAGCACCTGCTTGTAGTTCACCGCGTCCGCAGCCGAGACCGAGAGGGTCAGACCGAGCGCGACAGTGAGGAGGATGGCGATTTTTTTCATGGCGATGACAGCCTTTGGCTTTGCCGACGGGCAATTAAGGTTTACCCCCGGGCCGCCACCCCGTCAACCCGCGTTTTGTGACGGTTTTGAGCCGGGCGGACGGCTCCCGGAGGACCCACGGGCCGACGGCGGCCAGATCAGGGCGTCATGGTGCGGTAGAAACGCATGGGATGGTTGGTGGTGCCGTCCTGGAGCAGCGCCGCCCCGTTGGTGTCAGCGTTGTTGGTCTGGACGGGCACCCACGTCACCGGCGGGACCAGATTGGTGGCAGCTTCGAGCACCATGAGCTGTCCGGGGGCGCCGGTCACACTGAGACTCAGCAAACCGTTGGCGGCGCTGACGGTGGTGAAGACCGGTGGCACATTGGGCGGCGGCACGTAGGCATCAAAACGCAGCACCAGGTTGTTGCCCTGCGGTTGCACCCAGAAAGTGCCGCCTGCCGGATCCACCCCCAACCCGGTGGGGTCCACGGTGAACTTGTCCGCCGCGTAACCACCAACTCCGGCGGTGGTGGTGGCAATGATCCAGGCGTAATTGCTGGCGCTGTTAAAGCCCGGCAATGGACCGGCCTCCGAAATCAGCCGGAGCAGGAACCGGTTCCCACTGGTGGCGGTAATGTTCAAAACGCCGTTGACCGCCAGTTGATCCCAACTGCCGGGACCGGTGACGTGCGTGATTTCCCACTCATAACTGCCGCCGCCCGCCCAGGTCTGCGTGCCGGTGGCCAGTGTGCCGACGCTTTCCCCGGGGGCGACGGCGGCGCCGTTGTTGACGATGACCGCGCCGTTGACCGTGCCGTTGCCGCGGAGGGTCTGGCCATTGGCCAGGGGCAGGTTCGCGCCGGTGCGGGCCGTGACGTCCAGCACGGCCCCCGCGTTGATCACGAGATTGGAGCTGCCCCCGCAAATGCCGCTGCCGCTCAACGCCAGCGTGCCGGCGTTGATGAGCGTGTCGCCGGTGTAACTGTGAACGCCGGTGAACACCAGGCGGCCGGTGCCGGCCTTGGTGAAGCCGCCGGGATTCGGCGCCTCCTCGGTGTTCCCGGAGGGCGGCGGCGCGCCGTTGGGCGAACCGCTGATGACGCCGCCGAACGTCTGGGTGTTTTGGAGGCTCAAGGTCAGCACCCCGTAGCCCAACTGCACGCTGCCGTTGCCGGTCAGGCCGGCGAGCGTCTGGTCGTTGTTGTTCAACGCCAGCACCGCACCGGCGTTGTTCGAGACGGTCATGGTGGTGGGCAGGGTGTCCTTGCCGGCCAGTAGCGAAAGCGTGCCCGCGCTGATGATCGTCGCGCCGCTGTAGCCGGGCGATTCGGTGAGGGCGAGCGTGCCCGCACCGGACTTGGTCAGCGAACGAGTTCCCGATTCCACGATGGGCACGCGGATGGTCAGGTCGTTAACCGGCGCGCCGTTGGCGACGTTGAAGGTCGCGTCGCCATGCAGCGTGATGAATCCGGCACCGGTAATGTTGGCGGGCAGTGGCGAGGCGTTCACCGTCACGGTGCCGCCCTGCAGGCGGAGGTCGTTGGCGCGGAGGTCAATGGTGCCGCCCTTGAGGATGAGGTTGCCCCCGGCGAGATACTGCTCGGCGTTCAACTGCCAGGTGGCACCCTCGTTGATGGTCACCGTGGGCTGGTTGAACGCGCCGCCCAGGCCGCCCAACGAGTGCGTGGTGGTTTCCAGCACCGCGTTCGAGTGCAGCGTGATGGTGCGCGGGCTGACATTGGCGAAGAAGCTGGTGGCCCAGTCGCCCCCCAGCGCCCGGAACACGCCGTTGCTCACGGTGATGCCGCCGGTGAGGGACTGTCCGCCGCGGGTCAGGGTGAGCGTGCCCACGCCGCTTTTGAGCAGCGGGCCGGTGCCGCTGACCACGCCGCCGAGGGTGACCGGCCCCGCTGCGTCGAGGCGCAGGGAGCGGCCGCCGTTGACGAGGTTGCTGCGGGCGTTGAGCGAGGCGAATTCGTCCACCCGCCAGACCTGGTTGGACGCCAGCGTGACCGGCGCATCGAGGGTCAGGGCGGTGAAACTGTTGCTGAGCGAGATGCCGGCGGCGCCGAGCGTCAGGGTCTGGCCGGGCGCGCCGGCGATGCCCACCGCCCGCAGCGAACCGGTGAGGAACAGGCCGGCGACCGACTGGTTGGCACCCAGTTGGGTGTTCAGGTTGTTGGCGGAAGACTCGTCGAAGATGGCGATGTTCGACGCGCCGGGGGTGGCGTTGGTGGCCCAGTTGCCCGCGTCGGTCCAGGCCGGGCTGTTGCTGCCCGTCCAGGTGAACGTGCCCGGTTGCGGAAACGCCGGCGGGCCGGTGATGCCGCCGCCGGTGATGCCGTTGGTGAGAATCTGGCCAATCTCGGCCTGGCTCAGGGCGCGGTTCCAGATGCCCACCTCGTCCAACGCGCCCTTGAAGTAGCGTCCGCTGGTGCCGTTATCGGTGCCGATGCGGAAGACATCGCCGAAGCCCGTCAGGCCGTGCGTGACGTTGTTGGTGGTCCGAACGAGGACGCCGTTGGTGGTGCCGAGGTAGAACAGGGCGCGGTTGGTTTCGACCACCAGCGCCACCAGCGCCCACTGGGCGTCCGGAATAACCGGACCGCCGGTGTAATTGTAAGTGTTGGCCGCGTCGTTCCAATGGTAGCCGAGCCGGTTGCCGGTGCTGATGTTCATGCCGGAGGTGCCGCCGTTGCCGCGGTGGAAGATGATGCCGGCATAATTGTTCTGCGCGCCGTTGCGCCGCACCCAGGCAAGCAGCGTCGCCGTGTCGGTGGGCATGTTCAACGTGGGCACGCGAATGTCCTGGTTGGTGCCATTGAACTCGAACGCCTGCGCCACCTGGCCGGTGACGGGCGTGGGCAAATTGGTCAGCGTGCCGTCCTGGAACGGCGGTCCGGCACGGTCGTAGGTGAGGTTGCCGAGCGTGTCGCGGGCATCGAGCGTCAGTTGCAGCCGCAAGCCGCCACGCAGTGCGTCCGGCGCGGTGACAAACGTCCACACCTCGCCCGGGGCGACATTCGTGCCGCCGAGGATTTCGTCCACGCGCCAGTAGTAACGGGTGCCGGGCAGCAGGGTGCCGGGCGGGTAATTGGCCACGGCACGACGGGCGGCGTATTCCGGGGAGTTCGTGGTGGCGGCGGCCACCGCGGCAGGATTGGTCCCGAAGAACACGTCATGCTGGTAGGTCGGGCGGCCGACCACCCAAGTCAACACGGGCGTCAGGGTGACGTCGCGTTCGCCGTCGGCCGGGTTTGGCCCGCTGGCGGCGATGTGCCCGATGGCGTAAAGCGTCTGGATTTCCGCCAGGCTGAGCGCGCGGGTGTGCAGTTGGAATTCATCCACCACCACCTGCCCGCCCGCGTCCTGGCCGAGCACGAGCGGCTGGCGGCCCTGGAAGATGAACCGCCCCGCGTCGAGCGCGGCGCTGGCCCGTTGCACGCCGTCCACATACAGCCGCGCCTGGTTGGCCGTGCGGTCGAATTGCAGGGCCACGTGATACCAGCGCCCGGCGGCGGGCACGGTAGCCCAGGTGAGCGTCTTCACGTTGCTCAGCCCGTTGAACTCGCGCACCGTCGCCGTGATGGCCGTTGGCCCAAGGGTCAAATTGAAGCCCACCTTCTGCTCATCATGCCACTGCTTGCGCAGGAGGCTCCGGGTCTGGGTGTTGTCGTAGGTCTTGAACCAGAAGGCCACGGTGTAACTTTCGTCCATCGGGTCGAAGAAATTCCCGCGCGACATCTTGCTCGTGTCGAACGGCCAATAATCCTCGTTGTTGACCCAGGTGAGGTCCGGCGGCGTGAGCTGGGTGTTGTTCACGATCAGGCCGCCGCTGTCGAGCCGGATGGCCTGACCGCTCACGCCCGGCTCGCTGTGCGACGAAAAATCCGCCGCGCCCTGCAGCCGTCCCGTGTGGGCGAACCCGCTGCTGTCAGCGGCATTCTTGCCCGTCGCCTCCTCGAAGTTGTAACTGACCGTGAGGTTGCGGTTCACGACCTCGACGTGAACCAGGTCGCGCGTCCGCAGCCCGGTGGTGTCCTGCACGGTGTAGGTGAACAAATCCTTGCCCACATAATTCGTCGGCGGCGTGTAGCGCAGCACGCCCGCGCCGAGCGATACCACCGTGCCGCCCTTTGCGGTGTTGGTGCTCCAGCCCACGACCGTGAGCGCGTCGCCGTTGCCGTCCCAGTCGTTGGTCAGGACATTGATGTTGATGGCGGTGTTGGTGAGCGTGCTGGCGGCGTCCACATGCGTGTAAGGCGGCAGCGGATCGGGATACGTCCCGGGGAACGCCGAGAGTGAGCCGTTGCCCATTGCCTCGTTCCGCTTGCGCAGCAGCCGGTCAATGCTGAACGGCCCGTGATTGGGCCGGTTGCCGCCCATGGTGTCCGCCCCATAGACGATATGCACCACGTCCCAGTTGTGCCCCGCCTCGTGATACAGCGCCTCGACGGCCGCCGGCGACTGGCTCTTGCCAATCTGGTTGCCCCAAGCATAGCCGCCCGCGCCAAACAAACCCTGCTCGGTGGCGAAGGAATACACCTGGGCCCACGGCAGCGACCACAGCGGCGCGCTGGGGTTTTTCCACTCGGCCAGGATCAGATTCAGATGGCCGCCCATGCTGGTGGGCACGTAGAAGATGCTCTGCCGCACGACGAATACGCTGTGCCGGATGCTGACCCTGGCATCCCGCGCCATCAGCAGGTCGTAGATGTTGATCTCGCGCTCCACGTTGCACAACGCCAGGTCCGCGTTCCGGCCATAGGTGTTGTTGAACCGGTAATGCGTCAGGTCCACGCCCAGGTCCATCACCTGCATCCCCCCGGCGGGCGGCATGTGGGTCGAAGTCGGCAGCGCGCCAAAGGCAATCATTCCCCCGCCCGACGGCGTGGGCGGTGGCGGCAGCTCCCCGCCACATTCCGGACAACCACAGGGCGCGTCCAACGCCGGGTCGGGCAGCGGCTCGAAAATTTCCGTCTCGCCCGTGCCGGAATCCGCAGCGGGCCGGAACGAGCCGGGCGGCAACTGGGCCGACACGTTCACGTTGTTGATCTGCCAGGTGTAGCTCTTGCCCCGCTCATAATCGAAACCATCCGCCTGGAGGATTCCGCCCGGCTTGATGATGGCGCAGACGATCGTATTGGTCGCCCCCACCACCGTGCCGCGATAGGTGCGGACGGGCGGCGCGGTGTTGGTCAGGTAGCCGACGCCGTTGGTCCACGTCAGGTAAAAGAAATTCGTGGCCCGGACGGAGCGCTTGTAAAGCTGCAGCGTGCGCGGCTGGCCCTCGATGGTGATATTGGTCAGCGTGACGTTGGCGGGCAGCACCTGGCCGCGGGACTCAAGCCGGCCCGCGAGGGCCGCGAGACCAAGAAGCAGCGCCAGCGAGAAGAAACGGTGGGGAACAGGACGATGAAACATGGTCATGGATGGGGGTTGGGGGAAGGTCTGGCGAGGCAACGAACATGGCGGGTTTCCAGACCGACGCTGAAACGGCGGCGGTGGAAGAAAAAACCCCCAAGTCGCGCATCGTCGGCAGTATGCCTCTGAACTCCGCGCCTGCCATCCCATGTTCGGGGGAGGCCGATCCCAGTGGAAAACGCACCGAAGCGCCCGCGATCCCGGCCCGTTTCGAGGGGTTCACCAATCAACCCGGCGTGCCTGCCCCGGGAGAGGAAACACCGAGTCCGAATCGCCCCGCCGCTGCTTCCTTTCCATCAACCCGAACTCCGAACCCGCGTGGCGTCAGGCAGCCCTGCCTGACGTGGAGGGCGGCATCCTTGCCGCCCGGAAACACACGCCCAAACGGCTGCCCCCCACGCGAAGTCTTTGACCGCAGGAATTCGGAAGTTTTTCCGCCGGGGACAACCAAGACGAGCCTCGAGGGCAGGCCCGAGGCGGCGTGAGCGGAGTTGCAGGCCGAAATCAAGCCAGACAGGGCGCCGCGATGTCCGTCATGACGCGCAGTCCGGGTCTGGCGGCCAGCACGCGGGGGACGGCGTTGACGACCGCCGCCACGGTGGCGTGATCGCCGGCCACACCACCTTCGATGCGGACGCGCAACGGCGGCTCGCCCTCGATCTGAATGGCGTCATGCGGATCGGGCGCATCGAGATACATCTTGAGGTCGAGTTCGATGACGGACCGGCCATTCATCGTCGCCACGCCCACCTGATGCAGGCCGCAGCACTGCCCCTTTTTCACCTGAACGTGCGGGGTGGTGATGTCGTGGTCCGCCACCATCGCCCGGCCCGTTTCCGTGATGTTGTCCAGTTTCCAGCCGAGGCAATGGGCGATGAGCGCCACGGAATCCTTGAGGCCCGCGTGGCCGGCGGAGCCTTCGGCGAAGCGGCGTTCGAATTCCGCCGGCGTCCACCCGCTGCCAATCTTGCGTTGCAACGGCCCGCGCCGGGTGGTGGCATTCACGACGCGCTGCGCGGAGACGCGGCTCACGCTGCGGCTGACCCCCGTCATCACAACGGGAAGCACGTCCATGACAAAGCCGGGATTGACGCCCGTGCCGAGCACGCGGGCGTTGTGCCGCTGGCAGAGCGAATCGAGCCGGGCGGCGAGGTGCGCGTCGCGGAACGCGGGGCAGAGCAGTTCCTCGCTGGAGGAAACCACGCTGATGCCGTGCTGGACGATGGGTTCAATCTGCGCCGCCGCCGCCGCAAACTTTGAAACGCTGGTGTGCAACACCACGTCGGGGCGCGCCGCCGCGAGCAGGGCTTCGATGTCGGGATACACCTTGCGCCCGGCCAGGGCGGGCAGGCCGGTGAGTTCGGCGAGGTCCCTGCCGATTTTCTCGGGCGCGATGTCCACGCCGCCCACGATGTCCGCCCAGGGTTTGCTGGCCGCCAGTTTGAGGGCTTCGAGGCCGATGGGGCCGAGACCGAACTGCGCCACCTTGATTTTGTTCTGTGTTGTCATGTTTTGGGAGTCCCCCCGCGCCGGGCCTGCCGGGAGCAGGCAACCGCCGGCCTACTCCGCCTTGCCCGCGCGGCCCGGAGTATGGTGGTCGGCAACGGGCAACGAAAACGGATTTTTCAACTCCGCCAGCAGCAGGCGCATCATTTCCTCCGCCGCAATCCGCGCGGAACGGTGGATGGCCGGGCGTTCCGCGCCGTAGCCGTATTCGTAAGTGATGGTGGGAATGCCAAAAGTTTCGTGCGCCCACGCCTTGGCGGTGGCCTGGCCGCTGTTGTGGTCGTTGTCGCGCTCGAACCACAGCCCGGGCTGCCGCGCGTGGATGGCGTCCCGCCACCGGCCCGGAAACGCGGCGGGCCGCATCGGCACGTCATCGGCCTGGGTGTAGAAGATGTTCGTGCGCGTGGAGTGGAAATCGAGGAACAGGAACACCCGCGCGCCGGGCGCCTGGCCGATTTGCCGCAGATAGTCCGACACCTGCCGGGTTTCGGGCTGGCCGAACTCCCGCCAGTCGCGGTTCAAATCCTTCGCGCCCAGATTGCTGCGCCACTGGCCGTGCTCGACCCCATCGGGATTGACCAGCGGCACCACGACGGTCTGGAACTGCCGACGAAACTCACGCGCGAGGCGGGAGGAGCCGGTCACCGTGTCCACGAACGTCAACATGCCCAGCGTGCCGGTGACTTCGGGCGGATGCTGGCGCGCGATGATGAAGACGTAGTTGGCGTTGGTGGTCTCGCTGAACGTCACCTGCCGGATGGGCCGCCCTTCGATGGACCGGGCGATGACACCTTCCCGCGCGAACCGCAACCGCGCCTTCGCGTCCGTCCACGCCTCCAGTTCGCGCACGCCGATCATTTCCTGCGCCGCCACCCAAAGCGGTTTCGGGCCGATTTGGAGTTCCATCGTTGCGACGCGGGTGACGGCGTCGTTGGTGTAGAACTTCCGATCCAGTGGCCGCCAGTTCTTCCCGTCGTCACTAAGATAACCGCAGCGGATGCGGCCCTCGCAGGTCGGCGTGACCTGCACCCGGATGGTCCGGGCGCGGCTGGACCAGACCTGGAAGGCATACCACGGGCTTGGGTTGATGGGGCGGTTCTCCGGCGCGATGAGCAGGGAGAAATCATCCGGCCCGAGCGGCACACATTCGTTGAGCCGCGCGCCGGAGAACTCGTTGCTGAACCACACCTCGCCCTCGGCGAAGTGCCAGGTGCGCCGGACCTGGAGTTCCGCAGTGACGGGCGTGGCGACCGCGAGCCCCAGGGTGAGGCTCCCCCCCAACACGAGGGCGAGACCCGTTTGCCGGAGTCGCTTGAGGATCACGTTTGATTTCATCAGGGGGGAATTATTGGTCCGTTTCCGACGTCAGCTTTGCGCCCCGGAACCAAGGCACGGGCCAAGTTTTCCACCTGGTTTCTCATTTTGAGGACCTCATCACGGCACATGTTGCGTGCGGAAAAAGCCCAGCGGCGGCAGGGGCGAGCCGTGGGTGTAATCGAAGCTCATCGCGCCGTTGGCGGCCGCCGTCTGCTCGCTGCCCATCAACGGCGTCCAGGTGACCGGCGGCGTCAGGTCCTCGGTGAACTCCAGCCGGTAGGTCACGCCGGGAATCCCGAAGGCGTCCAGCTTCACGTTGTTCCCCACCACCGCCAGTGAGCCGGGCATGATGTTCGCGCCGCTGCTGACCGGGGCGACGAGGACCGTGACGGTCTGGGTGTCCGTGCCGCCAAAGCCGTCGCTGACGGTGTAGGTGAAGGTGTTGGTGCCCGCGCTGCCGGTGGCGTGGTAG
>Ga0101944_10005462_pt1 | contig 14442 bp, 11 predicted proteins | sample DewCreD2012metaG_FD_75245 | JGI IMG/M metagenome (GOLD analysis project Ga0101944, IMG submission 75245) | Hot spring sediment bacterial and archeal communities from British Columbia, Canada, to study Microbial Dark Matter (Phase II) - Dewar... ... | reverse complement strand
CTTTTCCGTCCCGCGTCATACCAGGTGAAATTGAGACAACCGATCCGGGTGTGTCTGGCTCCCGGGCCGGAGGAGATCACGGAAATATTCCTGGGTTTCCCCTGTCCGAAGTGATCCGTGAGAACCCTGGAAGTCTCGTAAGCGTCTTCCGGCAAGCCCGCACACTCGAGAACCTGAATCGTCTCTTCGATCCCGTCAATCCATACGACGGTCTCCCGCTCGGCTTCCCCCTGAATCTCGATCGCGTCAAACCCGGCGAACTTCAGATAGGGCCCGAAGTAGCCGCCCACGTTGGAGTCGATCACCGATCCCGTGGTCGGCGAAAGGGTGGTCACGATGCTCTTCCCGGAACCGGGATAGATCGGCGTTCCTCCAAGGGGTCCGCAGGAAATGCACAGGGCGTTCTCAGGATCATCCCATCGGGTCGTGCCTTTCACCGCATTCCACAGAAGCCAGAGGTCAAAGCCTTTGCCGCCTATGAAAACCTCCTTCATCTTCTCGCTGACCGGTTTTATGGAGATCTCCGGCTTGGAAAGATTCACATAAAGAGTCTGATTGGCATAACCCTTCTCCACCGTCGGCCGCCGATACTTGAGCGTCTTGATCTCTTGAACTCTTAATTCAGTCATGGCTCACTCCTTAAAAAGCACGGAACAATGGAATAGTGGAATGATGGAATAATGGATCATGGGACAACAACGCCTGGCCTTCTGAAAAAACCATCATTCCATTCTTCAATCATTGCAGGCTAACTTTTTGTGGGTTTGAATTTTAGGCGATTAAGGCACTGTAGCGCACTTTGGGCGCTTGCCGTTCACTTCAGCGCCTCCTGTCCCCCGAACTTCCGGTAGGGATCAAATCCTTGCAGAATGATCCGATCCTCCTCCGTGGTCTTGCCCATGATCATCCTCGCTACCACCTGCCCCACACCCGGCCCCAGCATAAATCCCTGGCCGCACATGCCTGTGGCGTGGAGCAGCCCTTGAACCTGGGTGTTCCAGCCCACCAGGGGCGAGCCGTCCGGGGTCATGGGATAGAGGCCTCTCCACGTCCGCCGCACTCGCAGGTTCTTGAGTCTCGGAAGAAGCCTCACCATCCTGGCACCCACCTGAGGCAGAAAAACCGAGGTTTCTCTCTTGTCGCTTCCCACGATGAGCGGTTCCGGCGTGATGCAGAAAACAACCTGGCCCAGGCTGTTCTGGTAGAAATAGTAGTTCTTTGAATCAGGGCCGGGTCTCAAGTCCACCACCATGGTGGTGAAAAAGGGCTTCACCGGCTCGGTGATCGCGGCCTCGTGGGAATCGGGGGTCACGGGAATCTGGACGCCCGCCGTCTCGCACAGGGCTCTTGAAAAAGGACCCGCGGCATCCACAACCACCGGAGCGCTGTAAGTCCCGCTCCCGGCCTTGACCCCTTGCACCTTGCCCTCGCGGACCAAGATTTGCTCCACCTCTTCTTTGAACAAAAAAACAGCGCCCAGTTTCTTGGCTCTTCGGTAGAAAGCGTTGACTGCGCGAAGCGGCGAGGCCGAACCGTCCTCAGGGGAAAAGGTGCCGCCCCGGAGTCCTTGCATGTTGATCCCGGGGACCACCTCCCGGATCTTCTCAGGGGTTACAAAGTCGATCTTGAGCCCGTATTTTTTCTGTATGGGAAGAATGCTCTTGAGAGCCTTTTCCTCGCTTTCTCTGTAAACCGGAAAGGTGTACCCCCCTTTCAACCATTCGATATTGTCCCCATGCTTGGTCTGCCAGCTGGAGAAAACATCGAGAGAGATAAGGCAGGTGAGGATTTTCCCAGGATCGGAATGGGTGGCCCGGATGCCGCCGATGGCCTTCTTGTTCTCCCCCTGGCCCGGAGAAGGATTCTTGTCAAGAACAAGGGTGTTCACGCCCATCTCCGCCAGAGACATCGCCACAGGAACTCCAATCGATCCGGCACCAACAACAATCACATCAAATGACCTTTCCACTGAAACAAAAACCTCCATGAATTCAAGCCGGCACAGGGTATAAGGGGCAAGGTGCAAGAAAAGAATTAAACCCTTCCCCGTGAACCTTACACCTTATCCCATGCACCTCTCTCACTTTTCTCTTCTCATCCCAGCCAAAATCCCCAGCGGCACCTCCACGAACAGGGGCCGATCGGTTCTGTCCGTCACGTCTCCCAGGTCAATCCCCTCTTCCTGGAAGATCCGCCAAATCATGGGCCTGCAGGTTTTCGAGCCGCAGGCGCCCATCCCGGCCCTGTTCAATGCCTTGAGCTGGTTCATGTCCCGGACCCCCTCCCGGATCGCAGCCCTGATTTCGCCCGCCGTGACCCTCTCGCATCGGCAGATGACCGCTTCATCAGGAGGAAGCTCTCGCTCGTAGATCAAAGAAGGGTCCACCTGTTTCTCCTGCACCCAAATGCCCACCGCCTTCTTGGCCACCTGCCTTTCCACCTTGACCTGCACCAGGAGAGTGCCTGGGTACTTCTTCGGGTTGGCAACGATTCTTTCCACTTCATAGCTGCCCAGGATCGCCCCGTCCGCGTCCGTGACCGGAACCTTTTGCCCCTTCTCCACCTTGTCGCGCCACACCTCATAAGGAAGAGAAACGGTGGGGTGCTCCGCATCCTTGCGATAATCGACAATCGTCGCCGCGAGCCCGGGACACACAAAGGCGCAGTTCATGCAGCCCTTGCAGAGGGAAACGTCCACGATGTAGGGAAGGCCCGTGATTTCGTCCCTTTCCGTCCGGATCGCATTTTCAGGGCAGACCGAGGTGCAAGGGTTGCAGGGCACTTCCTGAAGGCAGTGAAAAATGGGCATCACCCCTGTTTCCTCTTTGGGTTTTTCTCTTTGGAGAATCGGACCCGGCTTGGATTTGAGGATCTTTTCTTTCTCTTCCCACTCTTTCGGGATCTCCCCGTCATAGAGCCCAAGGGATTTGGCGATCTTGAGTCCCTGGATCTTCCCGGTAAACATGGCGGCGGAGGCTTCCGCGATTTCGCCGGCATCCCCGGCACGGAACACCTCCATGCCCCACTCCCTGGCCTTGAAATAGAATTCGTTGACTTCAGCAAGACCGACGGCGATCAGCACGGTATCCACCTCAAAGGTCCTGTGGGTCCCGGGGACAACTTTCCATTGTTTGTCCAGGGCTGCAATGGTGACCTTCTCAACCCCGTCTGTGCCCGTCGCAGAGACCACGGTGTGGCCCGTGTAAATGGGCACGCCCAGCCTCTTGAGCTTGTCGGCGTGAACTTTGTAGCCTCCCACCTGGGGCAGGGCTTCCACCAGCGCCGCCACCTCCATGCCGGCCTGGATCGCATGATAGCCTGCAATGAGACCGACGTTTCCGCCGCCCACGATCAGGATTCTGTTCGACGATTGGATGAGGTCGCGGTTCACGAGCGTCTGGAACGCACCGGCTCCGTACACCCCGGGCAGGGTATTCCCGGGAAAGGAAAGCATCTTCTCCCTGGCGCCCGTGGCCACCAGAAGCCGCTGGGGCTTGATCTTGCGGTACAGGGTCCCCTTCACCACCCCGACGATGCGATCCGAGAAAACACCCACGGCGGTCGTGTTCAGCCACACCTCCACGGAATGGAGCTTTCGGACCTCCTCTTCGAGCATCCGGGCGATCTCAAATCCTCGTGTCCCCGCATGGGAATCCTCCACGGAGCCGAAGAACTTGTGGGTCTGAAGCAGGAGCTTCCCGCCCAGTTTGCTCTTGTCATCCACGAGCAGCGTGTCCACCCCGAGCTTGCCGAGTTCAATGGCCGCCGAGAGCCCTGCCGGCCCTCCCCCCAGGATGAGCACCTCCACATCCCTTCGCGGGGGCTCCTTCAGGGCCGGCACCTTGTCGTCCTCAGGAAGTTGCGGGAGTCCTTCCAGGCTTTGCACGACCATTCCGGCCCGAAGGGGGGTCATGCAGGATTTCACCAGAAGACCATCGGCAATCACCATGCACTGGGAGCACTGGCCGTTGGCGCAGAACATGCCCTGCGGGCTGTGATCCTTGGGATGGTGCCCGAAGACGTGGATGTCGTTGGCCATCAGGGCCGAAGCGATCATCTCGCCCTCGTAGCCCTGGAGTGTTTGTCCGTTCCACGTGAAGTCCAATCCCTTCTTCTTGGGGATGTCCAGGATGGGGTGTTTCTCCAGCCGTCTCTTCTTCATAGCCTCATTTGCTCTCCATACAGATTCGAGGGTCTCGTAAGCGCCGCAGAAAAGGGCACCTTGTCGGCGGGGTCACGAGGACTTGAATATATCCTTCATCCTGCTGTCTGTGCAAAGGAAAAACTTCTCTGTCAGGGGGTTGAACTCCGGGCGAATTCGCTGACGGCATCCAGGTATGGTTTTCCTCCTGCGATGAACGTGTCGTTGTGACCCGCCTCCTTGACCGGGTAGAAAAACTTGGGAGCTGCAGCAGCTCTGAAAAGCTTTTCCCCCATGGAAAAAGGCACGATCTCATCCCTCTCCCCGTGCACAAAGAGTTTGGGGATGCGGAGGCGAGCCACTTTTTCGAGGTTGTTGTAGTTGGCGGGGAGAAAGGGCGACAGTAGAAAAAACAGCGGCATGGTTCTTGCCATGTCCCTGGTAGACGTAAACGCGCTTTCCAGGATCACGGCCCTCGCGCTTTTATTGAGAGCGACTTCTACGGCCACGGCGGCACCGATGGAATGGCCGTGAAGCACCACGTTGCCCGGCAGAATACCCTCCTTCTGCACCAGGTGGTCATAGGCGGCCAAGCCGTCCTGATAGAGCCCCTTTTCCGAGGGCCGGCCTTCGCTCTTTCCAAATCCCCTGTAGTCGAAGAGGAACACAGAAAGCCCCCGGCGTACAAACCTCTGCGCCAAGTCCAGACGATGGGAGATGTTCCCTGCATTTCCATGGAAGTGGAGAAGCACCGGTTGAGCCTTTTCTCCTGGAAAGAACCACCCGTGGAGCCTCTTTCCATCTCCTGTGGTGAAATCGGCCTCCCGGTAAGTCAACCCGTAGGACCGAGGCTCAACATCAAAGGACTTCTGGGGAAAGAAGACGAAAAAACTCTCGATTCTCGGATAGAAAAAGTAGAACGCAGCCACCAGGATGGGAATCAGGAAAAGCCAATGCGGCCACTTCAGGGGCATGGTCAATATCCTTCCCCGCACTCTCTGGAGAGGCATTCAAAAACGCCTGTCCGGCAGGGTCACGGCTTTCACTTCTTCCTCAACCCCTTGGTTAACGTTCCAAGAAGCGAGCGCTTCTTGTTGTTGTTTTCACTCTCCTTCTTGGCCGCTTCGAGTTTTTCAATCAGCTCGTCGATATCGCATGGCTTTGTCAGGTAATCATAGGCGCCCAATTTCTGGGCCTCCAAGGCCGTGCTGATGGCTCCATGCCCGGTCAGAACCAATGTCTGGGTCTGCAACTGAAGCTTGTTGATTTCCTTCAAAGTGGCGATCCCGTCCATCCCGGGCATTTTCAGGTCCAGAACCATGACATCATACTTGCTCTCTCCAATGGCCTTGATCGCGTTGGGGCCGCTGTCCACAGCGGTCACCTCGTAGCCCCTGTGCTCCAGCAGCCTTTTCATGGTTTCGGTGAACTCCACTTCATCATCGACCAAAAGAATTCTTGCCCTCTGCATTCCCACACTCCTTTCCCTTTACTCCCGACAAAACCCTTTCCCCTGACCTGGACCCGGCGCATGAGAAACTAGAAAGACTTTCCCTCGACGATTCCGTCTATTTTTTTCAGAATTTCCTCTTTTTCCGTGGTGTCTTTCTTGATCCTCGCGCCCTGAATCTTTGCAACCAGATCATCGATTTCACACGGTTTGGTCAGATAGTCGTAGGCTCCGAGTTTCATGGCCTCCTTCGCGGTATCAATGGTTCCGTGCCCGGTCAGGATCAGGGTTTCGGTGAAGATGTCCAGTTCCTTGGCTTCTCTCAGCACAGTCATGCCGTCCTTGCCGGGCATCTTCAGATCCAGGACCATGACGTCGTATTTGCCCTCTTTCAAGGCCTTGAGGGCGTCGGAGCCGCTGTTGACGGCGGTCACTTGGTACCCTCTGGCGCCGAGCAAATAGGACATACTGTCCGTAAACTCTGTCTCATCGTCGACCAGCAAAATCTTCGTTCTCAGCATTGGGATTTCCTCCATTCCCCTGAATCGTTTATTTCACTTCTTCCCTGTCTTTTGCTCCCAGCGGCGGTTCGTAGGGCAGAAAAACGGTGAACACCGATCCCTTGCCGACTTCGCTCTCAACCGACAGCTGTCCGCCCAGCTTGCGGACAATGCCGTAACAGATGGAAAGCCCGAGGCCGGTCCCCTTTCCCACCGGTTTGGTCGTGAAAAAAGGATCGAAAATCTTGTCGATGATTTCAGGGGGTATACCCGAGCCGGTGTCGGAAACGACCACCTCCACGCCCCGGTTGTCTTTGCTGGTTTTGGTTTTGATTCGAACACTGCCATAACCCGTTTGATGGTGGGCGTCAATAGCATTTGTGAGGAGGTTCAGAAAAACCTGTTGGAGCTGGGATCCATCGGCCCGGATGGCCGGCAGACCGGATTCCGGTTCCAGGATCAGCCGGACACCGCTGCTGCCGGCTTCTCTTTCAACAAGCGTGACGACCTCTTCAATCAGGGCGTTCAGGTTGACGTCGCTGATCACCGCTTCGGTTTGACGCGAAAACTTGAGCAAGCTGTGTGTCAGACGCTTGCACCGCTTGACCTGACTGCTGATGCGGGCCAGGGACTTGAGAAGCTGCTCTCGAAAGGCCGGGGCCATGTCCGCGGTCTTTTCCATGTCGGAAAGAATCTGGCCCTCAAAATTGATGATGGCCAGGGGGTTGTTGATCTCATGGGCGACACCGGCCGAGAGTTCTCCCACCGAGGCCAGTTTGCTCGCCTGGAAAAAGCACTCGTTCGCTTGATCCACTTCCGCATCCCGCTTGCGCATGGCACGAATCATATGCCGCGTGATCAGGATGGTCACCACAAGAATAATCAGGGCGCTGGCGTGGAGAATGATGAGCATCACATAATTCACATGGTTGACGTCATAGAGCGCCTCCGAGTAATTCTGTCTCATCACCAGCATCCATCGCGGGTTGTTCAGCCACACATAGGACGCAATCTGCTCGGGCGGTTGATCCGGGTTTTCAGCGGTTCCAAAACGGCCCACCACGACTCTCACCGTTTCCGTGAAGGGCATGACCGGGAAAGAAGATTTTTCGAGCATTTTCCCCCCCCGGCTGGGGTTGCTCTGGTAAATCCCCTGGGGGTTCAAAAGAAACACCTCGCCCGTGCTTCCGATTCGCACATCCTCCACGATGCGCCGAAAGACCTCTGTTTCGATGGTGGCCCTCAGAATCCACCTCTCGCTCCCGTCGGTCCCCAGAACGGCGATGATGAAGTGGGGGACCTCACGAAATCCGAGGAACATGTCGCTGATATACACCTGCTTGGTGGGACCGGTCATGATCTCCTGGAACCAGAAGGTGTTTGAATAATTCTTATCCATCAAATCGTAAGGGCCGACATAGGCGAGATGACGCCCCTCCCCGTCAATCAGGCCCAGATCTGTAAACGCTCCTTTTTTCTCGTTGATATTCTCAAAAACTGAAGACAGATTTGCCTTGTCGGACAAGAACTTTTTGGTGTGGGTCCGCGCCGCCAGGTCCAGCTTGGAAACCTGCTCCTCCAAGAAAAGCTCCACCAGCTTGCAGTGCTGCTCGAGCTGAGTGACGAAAGAACTCTCTGTGCGGGCCCGGACAAAATCCGTGTAGAAATAATTGAAAATCCACCCCAGGATCAGCAAGGGAATGATGGAGCTCACCGTCGTAAAAAAAACGAACCTCCGGAACTGCCTTTTGTAATAGGCCTCCCGTTCTGAAACCGCAGGGCCTGCGGGATCCTTTCGTGTGAATGCCATGGGTTTCTCTTGCTCGCAACCCCCGTTGCCGGGCAATATTTTATTCATTTGAAGCGCCTTCTCACTTGAACGGCCAAATCATGGGGATCAGGGTGCTCGCCACGAGCCACATGATGATGTTCATGGGAATACCGATTCTGAGAAAGTCGCTGAACCGGTATCCTCCCGGGCCATAGACCATCATGTTGCATTGATACCCGATGGGTGTCGCAAAACTGGCCGAAGCGCCCATCATGATCGCAAAAACAAAGGGCACGAAGCTCACGCCCATCTGTTGCGCCATGGAATAGGCGATCGGCCAAAGGATCAGGGCCGCTGCATTGTTGGTCACCATTTCGGTGAGGATGGAACAGGTCAGGTAAAGCATGGACAGGACGAACCACGGATTGCCCCCGGCCAGTCCCACCATCTGCTTTGCGACCAGGGCCGCCGCGCCGGTCTTCTCCATCGCCCGACCCACTCCAAAGGCCGCGATGATGACCAGCAACACCTGCAAATCGAGGCTCCGATAGGCCTGAGAAGGCGTGATACACCGTGTGATCATCAGCACCGCTGCCGCCACCGCCGCCGCTTTGAACATACCGATCTGCTCTATGGTGGCGCATACCACCATCCCCAACAGCACCACGATGGCGAAAATCGCCTTGTTGTATCGCGGAGCAGCCGATTCTTCAAGCTGGCTGATCAGGTGGAATTCGTTGGAATCCTTGTGCCGCAAATAGAAGTGAGGATGCGTTTCCAGGAGCAGCGTGTCGCCTTCCTGAAGCACCACGCTTCCCAGGCTGTCCTTGATCTGCTTCCCCCCTCGGGACAGCGCCACCAGCACGGCGTCGTAAATCTGCCGGAAATGCCCTCCCACGATGCTCCGTCCGATGAGGCGGTTGGACTTCGAAACCACCGCCTCCACAAAACAACGGTCCGGCCGGGGGGTTTCGATTTCAAACAATCTGTCCAAAACGGGCGTCAGGCCTTTCATCCTGTGCAGGTCCGCCACCATGCCCTTTTCCCCCCCGAACACGAGGCGGTCGTCCTCCTTGAGGACAATGGAGTAATCGATGACCGGGATGATTTCCCCCTCGCGGATGATCTGGATGAGGTTGATGCCGTTCTCTTCCGTCAGTCCCGCCTGCTGAATGGTTTTGCCCACAAGAACCCCCTTGGGATCCACGATCATCTCGGTCGTGTATTCCTTGGGGTGCCCCATTTGCGCAATGGCCGACGAACGGTCGGGCAGCAGCCAGCGGCTCAACAGGAGAACCACCGCGAACATCACGATCGCGGAGGGCAGCCCTATCTTGGTGATTTCAAAAAAGGCGATCTTCATTCCGGTTTGTTTCTCGACGATCCCGCTCACCACGAGGTTGGTGCTGGTGCCGATGAGGGTGCAGGTCCCCCCTAAGACCGCGGCATAGCTCAGAGGAATCATGAGCTTGGACACAGGAACCTTGATCTTCCTTGCCCATGCGGTCACTGCGGGGATGAAAATAGCCACCACCGGCGTGTTGTTCAAAAAAGAGCTCAGCAGGGTAACCGGCAGCATCATGCGAAGTTGAGCCTTGGCGGTCGTCCTGATCTTGGTGGAGAGCAGGGGCGTGAGCATGGTAATGGCGCCGGTCTCCTGGATCGCCCCTGCCACAATGAAGAGGATGGCCACCGTAAGCATGCCCTGATTGGATGCTCCGGCTGCCGCCTCCGCGGGAGTGATGATGCCCATGGTCATCAAGGTCACCAGCGTGCCCAGGCATATCCATTCAGGCCCGATACTCGTCTTGGCCAGCAACACGAACATGAGCACCACACAGCCCATGGTGAACCACATTTGCCATTCCATTTCTTTCTCCTCAGTGGTCTGCGTTCATTCGAGAAATCCGCAAGAATTGCAACAGATCTTTGCTTCGACGCACGTTCCCAACCCATTTATTTTGGTTTTTGCCGCTCGCCCTTTTTCTCCCAGGACTTTTCGATTTTGGCCACTAGCTCTCCGATTTCGCAGGGTTTGGGCAGATAGTCATAAGCGCCCAGTTTGGTCGCCTCCATGGCCGAGTCGATGGATCCATGCCCGGTCAATATCAGGGTTTGGGTGTCCAAACCCAATTTTTTGATATTCCTCAAGGTGGTCAGACCGTCCATTCCCGGCATCTTGAGGTCCAGGACGACCACGTCGAAGTTTTCCTGCTGGAGGGCATGGATGGCCGCATCTCCATCGTTCACCGCTTTGACTTGATACCCCCGACTCTGCAAGAGCTTGGTCATGTTGTTGGTGAACACCACCTCATCGTCCACCAGCAGTATTTTGGCGACGCTCATGATAGGTTCTCCTTTCATTCTGTTGACGGTTGTACGTCTATGGAAAAGGGGCCGCGACGCTCCCCTCGCAGGAGTATGGCGCATCCCGGCATTGGCGAATGAGCCCACGGCTCTATTCTCGGACTTTCAAGGATTGTGCCATCTCTGCCTCATTTCCTGAGCTATGGCAAGACTAAAATAACAGCCTGTATTTATTGTACTTTTACCAAATGGACCGATCGGCAGGAAAAAGCTGGGTGAATACCCGCAGTTTACAATGAGTGAATATCAGGAATTTCATTTCAAGTAACAGGTTGACTCTTTGAACTGGATGGCTCGGGCCATGGGGGTCTCTCTAAAAACAGAACAACGAAGAGGCCACACCCCAGTGGCCTGCTTTGGGCCATGGGTGAGGCGGGCGGAGGGCCACCGGGCAACTCGCCATCGAATTCCCAGCGGACAGGTACCGAGGGGACCGCGCCGCCCGCCTTTGCTACCCCTTGTCTGCGGAGTCTTGCCCGCACGCTCTTCGTTTTCTGTTTTTAGAGAGACCCCCATGGCCCTTTTCTGTGAGTATTTCAAAGAGCTAACCTTTCACCATTTCAAGAAAATGCCTTCTCTCATACGTGAAATTCGGCCACGTCCCCTTCCTGAAGAACGTAATCCCGCTGCACCATCTGGCCGTCATACACGGCTTTGCCCCACACCCGGGCGTACTTCATTTTTTCTTTGAAGTCTTTGTGGACCTTTTCCGCCAGATCCTCGAGTTTGCTGTTTCTCGGCAGGACGAACGGCGCAGAAGGATCATGAGCCCTTCCCGGTGCTCGTGTATAAACCCGAATGATATCAAAGAGGCTATAGATCTTTTCCACAAGGGCCGAAAGGTTTCTCCCCTTATGCACGGATATGCCCATGCAGGGCAGTTTCATCTCAGACAATTCCAGGAAAACCTGGTAGTCTTCATCATCCCTCGCTTCGTCCATCTTGTTGACGGCGACGAGCATTCTCTTGATGAAAGGCGGTTTTTTCAGGTCCGCGGGCAGCTCCGTCCCCACAGGGAAAATCCTCCAACTCCTGAGCATGGAGAGCGCATCCTGAAGCTGCTGGAGAGGATCCGCACGGAGATCCATGACGATCATCATCATGTCCACCCTTCGCAGCAGATCGGCAAAATATGGATCCATATACTCCTTGCTCAACGGCGGGGTGTCGATGAGTTGAAACTGGATGTTCTCGTAAGGAACCATTCCCGGAGTGGGTTTCCACGTCGTGTAAGGGAAATCACCCACCTCAGGCTCGGCATTCGTCAGCGCCTTGACGAGAGATGACTTCCCCGTGTTCGGTGGACCGACCACGGCGATTTGCCCGGCTCCTTCCCGCTCAATCGAATAAGCCGTCTGGCTCCTTGCGCCTCCCTTTTTCTGCTGGCCTTCCAGCTTGAGCTTGGCGATCTTGCGGCGGAGATCGGCCTTGAGCTTGTCCGTGCCCTTGTGCTTGGGCATGACGGCAAGCATTTCTTCGAGGGCTTCTATCTTCTCTTCCGGGGTTTTGCCGTCCCTGAAGCGCTTTTCAGCCTCGAAATACATGGGGGGCAAATTGGCCGGCATGAACCTGCACTCCACGATTGATTCTTTGTTCTATTTATCAAAAAACTCTGCTACCCTCAACACGCATGAAAGCCATGATCTTAGCAGCAGGGTTCGGTACAAGGCTTCGTCCTTTGACGGACATGAAGCCGAAGGCCCTCATGCCGGTAGCCAACAAACCCATCCTCGCCAGGACCATAGAATACCTCGGGCGTCACGGGATAAAGGAAATCATCGTCAATGCCCACCACCACTCCCAGCAGGTCGTGGATTACCTGGAAGACAACGCTGCATGCGGCTACCACATCGAAGTGCGCGTAGAGCCTGAGATCCTCGGGACAGGAGGGGGCATCAAGAACGTTGAAGATTTTTGGGGCCAAGAGCCTTTCTTCGTCGTCAACAGCGACATTCTTACGGACATCGATCTTGCCGCGGTCTACCAGGTTCACCGGACCTCGGGATCTCTCGTGACCCTGGTGCTTCATGACTGTGAGCCTTACAACCAGATCGCGATCGATGAGCGATTGAATGTCACGGATATTGCCAAGACCAACTCCCCGGGGCGGCTTGCCTTTACCGGAATCCATGTGATCGAGCCGAAGGTGCTTTCCCACATTCCCGGAGGGGTGTTTTCAGACATGATCGATTGCTACCGCGACTTGATTCGCCGAAAAGAGCCTGTCCGCGCCTGCCTGGTGCAAGGACATTACTGGCGGGACATTGGCCATATGAAGAGTTACCTCGACGCTAACCGAGAGCTTGCAGGCAACAGTTTTGTCATCGGCCCTGGTTGCTCTTTGGACTCTTCAGTCAAGCTCATGGATTGGGGGGTGATCGGAGAAAACAGCCGTCTTGGTAAAAACGTCGAGTTGCAGAGATCGGTTCTCTGGGAAGGCGTTACGGTCAAAGAAGGCGTGAAGATCGTGGGTTCCGTTGTGACCTCCTGCCGTGTCGTGGACCGAGACCTTCACGGTGAGGTTTTCTAGAATCGCAAACACCCTCAAAATCTCCCCCACCCCTCTTTGCCAAAGAGGCGTAATTCCTCCCTTTGCTGAAGACCCTCTGCCGGCCTGTCCAACAGCTACTGTCCCTTCCCCTGGTGGCTTGTCCGCCTATGGAGGAGAGGGGATAAAGGGGAGGGGGAGGGATTTATGGAGCCCACCACAAAGAAGGCCGGCCCTCGCATAGAGAGCCGGCCCTTCTTTAATTACCTTACTCGCTTAACCCCAGATTTTGATCAAAAGCGGGGCAATAACCAGAGAAATAACGGACATCAACTTCATAACGATATTCATCGTGGGTCCTGAAGTGTCCTTGAACGGGTCCCCGACGGTGTCCCCGATGACGGCGGCTTTGTGATTGTTCGAACCTTTGCCGCCCAGATTGCCCAGCTCAATGTACTTCTTCGCATTGTCCCAGGCGCCTCCTGCATTGGCCATGAAGAGGGCCAGGAGCACGCCCGACAGGGTCGCTCCCACCAGGAAACCGCCCAAGGCCTCCTTGCCGATGATACAGCCCACAGCCACCGGGGCCAACACCCCAACCAGCCCAGGAGCAATCATGTATCTGAGAGCCGCCCGGGTGGCAATATCCACGCACTTCGCCGGTTCAGGATCTGCGGTCCCTTCCATCAGCCCCTTGATTTCACGGAACTGCCTGCGAATCTCTTCTACAATGGAGAAGGCCGCCTTGCCCACTGCGGTCATGGTCATCGCGGCAATCAGGAACGGAACAATCCCGCCCAGGAAAATACCGATGACCGTGTAGGCGTCCGTGATATCAATCCGGTCCACCTTGGCAGCCTGGGAATAGGCGACGAACAGGGCGAGGGCCGTGAGCGCCGCCGACCCAATGGCGAAACCTTTCCCGATAGCCGCTGTGGTGTTGCCGAGGGCATCGAGGGAGTCCGTTATTTTTCTCGTCTCAGGTCCGAGATGGGACATCTCCGAGATGCCGCCTGCATTGTCCGCCGTGGGTCCGTAAGCATCCACGGTCATGGTCACGCCGACTGTGGCCAGCATGCCCACTGCCGCGATTCCAATGCCGTACATCCCCGCGGACATATAGGCCACCCACATGGCCGCACAAATCCCGATCACAGGAAACGCCGTGCTTTTCATGCCCACGGCAAGGCCGGAGATGAGGACAGTGGCGGGGCCGGTCTTGGAGGACTCGGCGATCTCGACCACCGGTTTGGATGACGTGTAGTACTCGGCGAGAAGCCCGATGATCATGCCGACGATCAGACCGCTGACCACAGCCCAGAACACTCCCATGGGCAGGCCCAGAGAGGTGTTGACGATATAGGTGACAACGATCAGAATCGCGCCCCCGATGAAGGTGGAATATCTCAGGGCGCTTTGAGGACCTAAGCCCTGCAAAATCTTAATCGAAAAGACTCCGATCAGGGAGGCGACGAGGGCCGCCAGGACCGTGAGAACAAGGCGCATGATACCCTCCTGTCGCCTACGCTCTTTTTTATAAGTCTGTCCGCCCAAGAATGGCACTCAGGACGACGCTATGCAAGCGTTGTCCTTGGTTCCCGCGCGGTCGCACGCCCTGACCCACGCCCGTACACGGGCCCTTTGCTCCGGTCCCGGCTGACAGGCGCTCGGATACAATCAAGGCATGGCGACCGACGCCGCGCTCGAAGGCCAGGTGCGGGAGGT
>Ga0101944_10005461_pt1 | contig 14443 bp, 8 predicted proteins | sample DewCreD2012metaG_FD_75245 | JGI IMG/M metagenome (GOLD analysis project Ga0101944, IMG submission 75245) | Hot spring sediment bacterial and archeal communities from British Columbia, Canada, to study Microbial Dark Matter (Phase II) - Dewar... ... | reverse complement strand
GGTTGGATGTTTATTAACCATATTACTTTACAATGGTATCAGCATTTATATATTGAGCTGAAAAATAGAGACTTACTTAAAAAATATTCTGTGAATGACCTTATACAGATGCTTTCGGATCTTAAAATGATTAAAATCAATGATAGCTGGCATTTAAATGAAATAACCAATTATGCTAAACGTCTTTTTGAAAAATTTGAGATTCCCATCGAAACATAATACGTATCTCCTTTCAGAGTTAGAGTTTAATTAATTGCAAAAAATATTTATAAAATTAAAAGATCTTTTTAATCAATGGATTTGGAAATAGTTAAGATATTTTTCTGAAATGGTTAATTTTTTTTTTGCAAAAAAAAAGATTTAATAAACATATAAATAGTATTTAATTTTTATTGAAATGATTTTTTTGGGTTTGGATCGCCTGATAATTCAATCATAAATTGTTTTTTAAATTAAACCCGGCAAAGGGGTACAACACTTAATATTTTCGTAAACAATGGATAACTCCATCATCAAATTTGGAAAATACTTTTACTCATCCATTAATAACTTTTAAAAGTAAAAGTATGAAAAAAGGAATTTTTACAATGATTGCCTTTGCGCTCTTTACCGCCAATGTGTGCGCACAGAGTGGAATTCTGTTTGACCCAACTTTCCCGGTCAAATGGACACCGGCAAGTGAATGGGAAAAGGTCCAGCTTCCTAAATTGCTGAAAAGTCAGATAATTTTTGTAGGAGGCGAAGATAGTGTTTTATATTTAAAACGAAATCTTACTCCGGGAGGTAAGGCCTTGTCAAAAGCAAGCAATGATTTTATTGGGTTAACCCCCGGTGCCAATTCCGGTGAATTCTATCTTTCTGTTAATCATGAAACCTCATCAAAAAACGACATTGTAGGCGATGGAGGAGGAATGACTGTCTTTAAGGTTACACGCATGGCTAATGGTGGTTTTACTATCGACAACCAGAATTTCTCAGACGGCCGTTCAGGCAAGCTTTTCAATGTCGAATTTGAAGCAACTGTTGGTGAAACATGGAATAACTGCGGTGGAGCAGTTTCTCCCGATGGAAGAATATGGACTGCCGAGGAATATCCTCCCTCAACTTTGCCAAGCATAATTCCGGCATTTGGCGATGCTTATAAAGTGAAAATCGGAACGGGAATTATTCAAAAACAGTCGTTTTTACCAAACGGTACAGGTTTTGACGGTTCTGCCATAAAACGTTTCCAGAACATTGGCTGGATGGTGGAAGTGGATCCTAAAACAGCAAAGCCTATCCGTAAACAATACAACTGGGGGCGCATGTCATTTGAAGGAGGAGCCATATTGCCCGATAACAAAACCATATTTTTTGGAGAAGATGGAACACCTGGCTTGCTCACCAAATTTGTTGCTGATGTTGCCGGTGATTTCACAAAAGGTTCCTTATATGTTTATAAGCACGATAAGGTTGGTTCTGATGGCCGCTGGATAAAGATGAATAATTCCAACCTGAATGAAATGATTTATCTGTCCGACAGTGCCTATAAACGCGGTGCAACCATGTTTGTTCGTTTGGAATGGGTGGTGGAAATCGGAGGCAAAATATACATTGCCGAAACAGGAAAGGATGATGCCGGAAAAGATTTAGCCAAGGGCGCTCTCCGGGGTGGAATCGTTGCTCCGCATCATAATGTCAGGGCAAATGCGCAGTCACCTGGCCGTACGGCAACCGATCCAGCTTACACTGATTATTATGGTCGTATTCTTAAATATGATCCTGCTACCGATGAGGTTACGGTTTTCCTTGAAGGAGGGTATTCTTCCATGCCTATGGGAATTACAGAAACAACCAAAGATGTTCCGTTAGTAAAATACCCTTATGTGCATCTTTCAAATCCCGACGGATTAGGGAAAACCAGAATTAAGGGTAAAGATTATATGATCATTCAGGAAGACCTTAATGGACAAACATATGGCCGTCTTCCTATGGAATTGTATGGAATTAATGCCTGTGAAATGTATTTGCTCGACATGAGCATTCCCAATCCTACACTTAATGATCTGATAAGAGTGGTTATCGGACCTAAAGGAGCTGAACTTACTGGTGGCATTGGAATAAAGAGCAATACAATTCTGCTGGATGTACAACATCCGTCTTCAACTGTCGCACCTTATCTTTCAGGACAAGCAGTTACTATTGCCATTAATGGATTTGATTCTATTGCTGATCTGAAAAAACTGGACCTTTATCTCAGTGGTGATGTAACAAAATATAACGTTCCCCAGGTGGCTGCCCCGTTAAAATATCAGATTCTGTTTGTTGGTGGAAAAGATGAAGTGCAGATTACCGGCAGGGATGGGAAACCCCTTGGGAAGGCAAAGTCGAAAGATGGCAATGATTTTATCGGTTTTACCAAAGACAATACTGCTGGTACCACTGATCTTGGTTGGGTAACGGTTAACCTCGAAAAACAGACCAAAGATTATCTGATTGGCGATGGAGGCGGCATGGTTGTGTTCAAGGTAAAAGAATCGGGCGATAGTCTGAAGATTGTTGACCAAACATTGCCCGACGGAAGAACCGGAAAATTCTTTAATATCAATTTTGCCGCCCATGTTGGCGAAAGCTGGAACAACTGCGGAGGACTTATAACCGCCGACGGCCGGATATGGACAGCTGAAGAATATCCTGTCAGCAGCAACAGTGCTTTAAAAGCAGCCTTTAGCGATACTTCTGATATTGTTATTGGAGTGGGCATTCCTGAAACTGTGCTTCAACCCTTTACACCGGCAGTACCCCCGATATTCAAAGACAGTATCATCGATCGTCATCACAATATTGGATGGATGGTCGAAATTGATCCCAAAACCGGAAAAGCATTACGCAAACAATACAACTGGGGCAGAATGTCGTTTGAAGGTGCTGTCATCATGCCTGATAACAGAACTGTTTACTGTTTTGAAGATGGAACTCCCGGCTTGCTAACCAAATTTGTTGCAACCACACCCGGTAATTTTACCCAGGGTTCATTGTACGTATATAAGGAAAATGCAGGTGGCAGTTATGGAAACTGGATCAAGATGAATAACAACAGTCTCACCGAGATGATCAATCTTGCCGACAGTGCCCTTAAACGGGGAGCCTCCATGTTTGTTCGCCTCGAATGGGGTGTTGAAGTGGGAGGTAAGGTTTATATTTGCGAAACAGGAAAAGACAATGCTGGTGTAGACCTGGCAAAAGGCGCATTGCGTGGCGGAATAGCAGCATCCCATCACAATGTAAGAGCTGAAGCTCAGGCTCCCGGCAGAAAAGCAACGGATGATACGTATTACGACTATTATGGCCGTATATTGGTATACGATCCTGCTACCGATAAAGTTACTCCTTACCTGGAAGGGGGGCCCGATTTTGCAACAACCAAAGATGTTCCTCTTAGCAGTTATCCTGATGCTCATCTGTCAAATCCTGATGGCTTAAGCAAAATAAAGATTTACGGAAAAGATTACTTAATCATTCAGGAAGACTTGAATGGAATGACCTACGGCCGCTTACCCCAGGAAGCTTATGGTGCCAATCTTTGCGAAATGTACCTGCTGGATGCTTTCATTACCAATCCGCGCATTTCCGACCTGAAGAGAATACTTGTTGCTCCGAAGGGTTCGGAAATTACCGGAGCTGTTGGAACACCCGATGGCAAAAACATTTTTGTCAACATACAGCACCCGAGTGCCGCAACGGAACCTTATGTGTCAGGAAAAGGTGTAACACTTGCCCTGAGCGGATTTGATTACCAGGCTTCTTCTGCAAACAGCATTATTTCCTTTAAGTTTAACGACTTTACTGAACCGGTTGTAGGTAAAATAGAAGGAGATCAAATTATTCTCAAGGTTCCTGCTACTACAGTGGTTAAATACCTTAAGCCCACCATTGAAATCTCGCCCAAAGCGGAAATTTCCCCTGCATCAGGCGAGCTTCAGGATTTCACCAACCCTGTAAAATACACTGTAACCGCTGAAAACGGAAGAAAAAAAGAATATACTGTTACCGTTATATTCGAAGATACAAAACCTTCCGCTGTGGAAGACGCCAACGTAATGAAATTCAAAGTTTATCCTAATCCGGCCAATGAAATGATATCCTTTGGTGGAGGTGTTTACAACATCACTATCTATAACACCAGTGGTGTGGTAGTTGGTCAGGCCAGCAAAGTGAGCCAGTACAATGTTTCCCATCTTGCCAGTGGCCTCTATTTTGTGAAAAACAATAATGGCGAAGTGGTTAAGCTTATGATAGAGTAATTTAGAAACCTGCCAATTAAAGTAAACCAGAAATAATTGCTTGTTTCTGGTTTACTTTTTTAAAAAAAATAATGAGAAAATCATCAATTATAATTGAATTATTACAATACTTAGTATCTAATTTCATATTTTATCGAAAGAACGCTTATTTCAACTTTTCTATTCTTCACTCAGAATAGACAGGATAAACCAGTAAACAATTAAATGACACAAAATTGTGTTTTTAAAATATGCCTTAAAAAATCAGAAAATAATGCAGAAAAAAATAAAACGTTCGTTCGCTCTACTAACTCTTTCAATAACTCCTTTATTGCTGGGTAAAGTCTTTACCCAGCAACCCGATAAGGTTATACCCGATAAGTATACCAACCTTAAAAATCCTCTGAGTACGGATGCAAAAAACTTAGCTGCTGGAGCAAAAATATATAAGAAAGTATGCTGGACCTGCCATGGTGATAATGGTAAAGGCAACGGTCCAGGTGCCAGAGAAATAAAAACCCCTGTTGCCGATTTTAATAATCCTGTCGTGGCTGGCCGAACAGATGGCGCATTGTTCTGGTGGATTTCCTATGGGGGAAACGATATGCAACCCTATAAGGATGTGCTTTCGAAAGATGAAATATGGCAGATTATAATTTACATACGGAAAATTCAAAACAAATAAAGAATGAATGCATCGGGAAGGTTTCTGAAACTTATACTTCTGCTTTTCATTATTATCTCTTTTAATAAACTGAGCGCACAAGAGGAAATAAGCGAAAAGGTGAAGAATGAATTCAGGGCGATATCATTGATAAATATTAAAACCACTCGAACAGTTCCTCAACATAGTTTTGAATTAAACATTCAGCATCGTTTTGGCAAAGCGGATATTCATAAAGACTTTCTTAAAAACTTTTTCGGAATGGATTTGTCTTCCGATATACGCTTTGGTTTTTCATTTCCGCTTAAAAGCAATCTTTATGTAGGAATCGGCAGAACAAAATACACCCGGCTGTTAGACCTGGATACAAAATTTACTCTTCTGCAACAAACAGAGGACAATAGGATGCCTGTTTTTGTTGCTTGCTATCTCAATGTATCAGCGCGGACCTTTGATGCACCAAATATTACTCTCAATATGTATATCAATGATACCCTTACCCCATTTGTTTATAAAAATTCATATCGGTTTTGCTATTTTTATCAGATTATCCTCAGCAGAAAATTTAATAATACATTTTCTGCACTTAGCGCTCCGGCGATACTTCACCGGAACCTGGTCTACAACAATCAACCTAATGATATTTATATTCTTCCTTTTGGCGGCAGGATAAAAATCGGATTTCAATCGTCTCTGCTTTTTGAATATACAATAGTATTTAATAAACCTGCCAAAGTCACCAATCCCTATGCATTGGGGTTTGAAATTGGCAGTGCCGGCCATGCTTTTCAGATTACCCTGAGCAGTATCAACCGTATTTCGGAGCCTTACCTTTTTGTATCAACGGGAGTAAATCCGTTAAAAGGCCAGTTTTTCATAGGTTTCAACATTCATAGGACTTTTTTTCTTAAGAAACAATGAAAAGAACACTTTTTTATACAGCCGTTTTTGCACTTTTTTTGACCTTCTCGTGCGAATACGATAAGGTATTGCTGGTGTCAAAACCAGTTACAGACCCCAATAATAATTTTAGATGTCCTTGCGACACAACCGGTTATCGCGACTGCGACTGCGATACGCTTGACCCGGATCGGTGCTTATGTGATACCACCCGATACCACGACTGCGATTGCGACACACTGGATCCGGAGCGATGTTTATGTGATATTTCCGGATACCGCGACTGCGATTGCGACCGCGAAGACCCGTATCCTTTCCTTTGTCCTTGCGACACCTCAGTATGGCGTGATTGCGAATGCGATTACATTGATCCTTACAAAAATCCGTGTCCGTGTGATACAACAGAGTACAGAGATTGTGACTGCGATATATATGACCCCAAAAAATGCCCCTGCGATTCAACTCCCTACAGAGATTGCGACTGCGATATTCTCGATCCTGAATATTGTCCTTGCGATGTAACCCCCTATCACGATTGCGATTGCGATTTTTTACAACCCGAACTTTGTTTGTGCGACACATCAAAATACAAAGACCCCGGATGTTATTGCGACGAAGATACTGCGCAGAGACCCAAGCCTCCAACCAGCACGGTAAAATATTCTCAGCGCATTCAACCTATATGGAACAAATACTGTACCGTCTGCCACGATGAAACCAGCACGACCAATGTGAATTTATTGCCTGGTTATTCCTGGAATTCATTACAAAACTATATCATACCCGGAAATCCCGATGTAAGCCGTCTGATCGAATTCATATCCGGTCCGGCCCCTTTTATGCCTCAAAACCCTCCTTTCCTGACCGAAGAGGAAGTAAACCTCGTTAGACAATGGATTAAAGAAGGAGCAAAAAATGATTAGGGTACCTCAGATTTTTGTGCAGTTTTTCTGTTGCTGGATCGCCGCCACCAATCTCTATGCTTTGGACGGAAAATCCCTGTTCTTCAGTCAAAAAGCAAAACCCGGAGGAGCAGCATGCGTCGGATGCCATCCCGTTTCGTACGTCGATACGTTTACTTTTACTCCATCAGCATACGACCTTGCCGCCAGCATCAAAGATTCAGTTTTGTTGCAGGATGATTTTATCAGCAAGATCAACGAATCGTTCCTTTATTCGTCCAGAATGTCAGAATGCCATGAGGGATATAACCTATCGGCCGATACCTTGGCAGCCATCATGCAATACCTTGCAGGCCTCGAAGAATCCAGATATAAAATCCCATTATACCCTGCTTATTCGACCATTTTTATGGTGGGCGGTCCGCTGGTAATCATTCTGTTGCTTATAATCCGGTTTAAATACCGTGTTATGAAAATCCTACTGGTAGTCATCTCAGGTATTATCACTCTGGTAGGATTTACCGGAGGAATGAATAAACTGAATTACAGAAAGGGATATTCTCCTGATCAACCTATTAAGTTTTCACATAAAACCCATGCCGGAGATAATAAAATCAACTGCCTTTTTTGCCATTATTCGGCCCGGCATTCAAAAACTGCAGGAATCCCATCTACTGCCCTGTGTATGAACTGTCATCTGGTCATCAGGGAAGGGGAAAATAGCGGTGCATATGAACTAAACAAACTCTTCAGAGCATGGGACTCCTCCCAGCCACTCGAATGGATCAGGGTGAATGAATTGCCGGTTTTTGCAAAATTCAGTCATGCCAGGCATTTGCGTAATAATAAAACCAATTGTGCGGATTGTCATGGCAAGGTAGAAGATATGCATCGAATTGTGCAAACAGAAATCCTTTCCATGCAATGGTGCATTACCTGCCATTCCCGGACAGATCAAGGATACGTTAAAACGCTGGCCGAAATACGCTATCGCCATAAAGGGAAGGAATTTACCGCAACCAATTATAAAAAAAATTGTATGACCTGCCATCATTGACAGATTGAATTGAAATGGTGAGGTAAAATGAGTTAGTAATGAAAAAAGAGCGTTGTTCACGGAGAATATTTATTAAAACAGGTGCAGCAGCCGTCGGAATGTCGGTCCTTTCCCAATCGTGTGAAAGGCCTGTCCATAAAATCATTCCCGCCCTCATTCAGCCGGAAGAGCTGGTTCCCGGCGAAAGCATGTATTATGCTTCAATGTATGCGCAGGGAAGTGACTGTGCTCCCGTGATGGTCAAAATCGTTGAAGGGAAACCCATAAAAATTAATGGAAACCGATTATGCCCTATTACCCGGGGAAGTATTTCAGTGGGACCGCAAGCTTCGCTGGGCGAATTATATCATCCCGAAAGAATTTTGTTCCCCGCTATCAATAACCAGCCAAAAACAAAAGATGAATTTAATGCTTGCATACGGGAAAAATTAGATAAAATAAATGCCCAACAGCAATTCATTTATCTGATTACTCCGTCTGTTATCAGTCCTTCGGAAAAAGAAATCATAGAGCGCTTGAAAGTAGTGTATCCGCACATCCGGCATTTCATGCTCGACCAGTATTCAGTATCCTCTTTGCCTGACAGCTACCTTCTTGCCACCGGTAAGCGATTTGTCCCCTATTTCAGAATAGATCAAGCGGAAGTCCTTGTGTCTTTCAATTGCGATTTTCTTGGAGGGTGGCTTTCTCCTTCAGTTTTTACCGCCCAGTATAATAAAGCATGTCATTCACAGCATTTTAAACATATTCAATTTGAATCGAACGTATCACTTTCAGGAGTGAGAGCACAGGAACGCTATCCGATTAAACCTTCTGAAGAAACATCCTTTTTATGTTCTCTTTACAATACTATCGCTCGGTTAAAAGGACAAACACTGCTAAACGTTCCTGCTGAATTACCTGACTGTTCCAGTCTGGCAATGCAGCTTATCACTGCAAAAGCCCTTGTTTTGTCAGGAAGCAATGTGCTGGTAAATCAATTATTGGTGACTGCCATCAACAACCTGATTGGCGGGTACGACAATTGCATTGACTTATCCACTGAAATTACCACCTGTCAGGGAGATGATCACAGTTTTTTTGATCTGGTCAGCAGAAAACCCGATAAAACAGGTGGAATAATTGTTGCTGGTATTGACCTGCTTTCCGTATTTGGACATTACGAAGGTGTCAGAAAATGGTTCGAAGCGATTGATTTCCGCCTGGTGTGTTCTATGCTTCCGAACTATACAACAGCTGCAGGCACGCATATTTGTCCTGTCACGCATTTTCTCGAATCGTGGAATGATGGCATAGCCATTGACGGCAGGGTATGGCTTGCGCAACCATTATCAAAAGCACCTGAATCCGTTCAGTCATTCTCGGAGTGGATGCTGAACTGGATAAACGACAAACAGGATCTGCAAACTATAATAAAAATGAGGTGCATTGCGAACGCTCAGCACCTTCATGCGAAAGACCAGGAACAAATTTGGGAAAAAAGTCTTCAGCAGGGCTTTTACACCTATGAAACAGCCCTGAAGAAACCCCGCATCGACCTGAAAAAAATGATGGATTATCTCGAAAGTCAACCACTAGTTCCCATCCATCAAACAACCGAATTGTTTTTGGTGCCGCCACTGCATACCACACACGATAATCCCTGGACCAAAGAATTACCCCATTTTGTTACGTCTCAAAGCTGGGGCATATCGGCCATGGCGTCGCCTGAATGGATGACGAAAAACCATCTTTCTGATGGAGATAGCATACTTATTAACGATCTGATAACCCTTCCGGTAGTTGGTATTCCCGGACACAGCGATCATTGCATTACGGTGGAATTACAGGATGCGCATGGAACAAACACCTGTATCCTTTCCGGTATTCATCAGATGATTCGTTCTTATTCCTTCTCCCAGTCTGTTATCCGGAAAACAAAATCTAATGGACAGGTCATTTTTACGCAAAAGAAAATTATAACTACCCGGCAGTTTTTGTTCTCCCATATTCTCAGGCCTTACAAACCAGGCAAACAAGGATTATACCCCGAATACAAAATTGAATCAGAACGTCCGGGTATGGTAATTGACATTGATAAATGCACCGGATGTGGTTCATGCATAATATCCTGTCAGATCGAAAACAACATTCCGCTAACCGGTAAAGATCAGGTAAGGAAGGGACGGCTGATGCACTGGCTGCGTATCGATAGGTATTTTATACAGGAAGGAAATAAAACCAGCATGGTCAATATTCCGGTAATGTGCCAGCATTGTTTTCATGCGCCCTGTGAAAGTGTGTGTCCGGTATCAGCCACCACGCATTCTACCGATGGGGTAAACCAGATGGTATACAATCGTTGCATCGGAACTCGGTTTTGTGCCAATGCCTGTCCATACAAGGCAAGGGTGTATAACTGGTACGACTATACCGGGACCGACCCTATCCCTCGCAATAACAAATACGCTGATGAGCGCTGGGTGAAAGCTTTTAAAAACATTATAAATCCTGATGTTACTGTTCGAAGCAGGGGAGTAATGGAAAAATGCACCCTGTGCTATCAACGTTTGGTTGAGAAAAAGGAGGATGGTGTAACAGAGACAGCATGCCAGGAAGCTTGTCCGCACCGTGCCATCGAATTTGGTAATCTGACGACGCTGATTTCAAACCATAACGATCTCTATGAGTTGCTTGGCGAAGCCGGGACACGACCCGCAATACTTTATAAAACAAAGCAATTTGAAAAGTACGTATGATATCATAGAAAATGACCTGATCAGGGTAGTTCTGACCAAGCTGGGAAGTAAGTGGTGGATTTCTCTGGCATTGTCGGTTGCTGGCATCCTGATTGGATTATGGGGTTTCTACAAGACGCTTTATGATGGGATTGGCACATGGGGTTTGACAAACTATGTTGCATGGGGGGTTGCTATAACCAATTTTGTATGGTGGATTGGCATAGCCCATGCCGGAACGTTTATTTCATCCATTCTGCTGCTTTTCCGTCAGCGCTGGAGAATGTCGGTGAACCGATCGGCTGAAACCATGACCATTCTTGCCATAATGATAGCCGGCATATTTCCCCTCATTCACCTCGGAAGAATTTTCTACGTTCATTATCTGCTTCCCATACCAACTCAAAGCGATCTTTGGGTAAATTTTAATTCACCCCTGGTGTGGGATGTGGTTGCCATCAGCACCTACTTGCTGGTTTCCTTGTTGTTCTGGTACACCGGATTGATTCCCGATCTTGCATTGCTGGCAGAAAAAACCAACAACCGCCGTAAAAAGAAAGTATATAAGTGGCTTAGTATGGGCTGGTGGAACACCGGTAAGATGTGGAGACTGCATCATAATATGCTGTACTATATGGCAACCCTTGCAGCACCGCTGGTTATTTCGGTACATTCGGTTGTCAGCACCGATTTTGCAGTAACCCCCATTCCCGGTTGGCATTCAACCATTTTCCCTCCCTTTTTTGTTGTTGGCGCAGTTTATTCAGGGTTTGCCATGACACAGATACTTGTTATTATTCTCCGAAACGTATTCCGGCTCGATGCCTATATCGATAACCATATAATAGAAAACATCAATAAAATCATCATGCTTACCGGAATGCTGCTGTTGTTTGCTTATGCCAATGAATTTTTTTCCGTTTCGCTTTCATCGAACCATTTTGAAATACAACTTAATAACGAGAAATTATCCGGATCATTTTCCCTTTATTTCTATCTGATGATATTCTGCAATTGTATAATTCCCCAGTTGCTCTGGTGGAAGGGTGTTCGCACGAAAGCAAGCTGGAGCGTTATCATTGCAATAGCCATCTGTGCAGGAATGTGGCTGGAAAGATACGTCATCGTTATAAACACCCTGGAAAACGGCCTGCTTCCGGTAAGACAAAGCACATATTATCCCAGTTGGGTTGAAGTATGCCTTTTCATTGGCAGTTTTTCATTTTTCATTTTCATGTTTTTACTGATGATCAAATTCATCCCGATGATAGCCATCAATGAAATGAAGTCGTACAAGAAACATGAACTTTATGATAAAATTGTAAGAACCGATTCAGGTGCCACGTATGAAAATGCTAACTTGATTGCAGCATTTGCAAGTGAAAAAGATTTGGTGGAAGCCTACGAACCCATCAAAACCATGTTTGGAATAAACGAAATTATAGCCCCTTATCATTTAGAGGCAGAGGAATCGTTGAAAACCAGGATTCCCAGAAATGGTTTGATAGGGGGAATTGCAGGTGCCATTCTGGCTTTTGGCTTTCAATACTGGGTAATGGTAATAAAAAACCCACTGGTGTACGGAGGTAAACCGCTTCTTTCATTCCCTTCTTTCATTCCTGTAATTTTTGAATCTACGGTATTATTTGCTGTGCTGGCCATGTTTGTAACGTTTATTATTGAATTAAAGAAAATCAGACCAGAATTTCATCATGTCAAAAACATTGACTATACATTTATGATTATTACAAAAGCAGAAAACAAAACCGAAAACAAAGAAAAGCTGAAACAGCTGGGAGCTGTTGATGTGCTGTGAAACCCACATGTTTTATAAACACAAACACAGCGGTAATTAAATGACGAACATGTGGGTTCCATCATACCAGTGAAAATTAATTTTATTAAGATGAAAAAACCTGTAAAAATTGGTCTAAAGATGACGCGGACGGAATGTAACACGTTAGAGTCAATCTTCTAGGCGACTTCAGGATGATAACAGACATTTTATAGACTGATAATAACTCCAGGATAATACAAGAGAGTCTGATGGGTGTTTTCAAACAACAAGGTATTAAGGTGCGAAAGAATATCGTTAACCTGAGGATAGCAAAGAAAAAAGAAATATTGATCATTCTGCTTTGTATTGCGGGAATCATCATTTCGGTATGGAAGGGTTATTATTCAGGCCATGCAGAACGGCTCGACAAACTTCTGAAAATAAACATCTGGTATTTATTACAGCCAGCTTTGTTTGGTATCCTGTTTGCCCATATTCATATTCTTATCAGTCGGGAAGTGAACAATATAGCCGGCTTGCAGATAGCCATGGGAAGCTGGCTCGTTCCTCTGTCATGTTGCATACTATTGTATGCTGTATTTACCGGCATTGATTTGTTACCTTCTGCAGAGCAGAACAATGATTCAGAAGTTTCGGTTCGCTGGTTTGATAAAACATTCTATCTTGCACGCCTTATCCTGTATCCTGTAATATGGCTTTTTTTGCTGGCAAAATTGTTTTTCAAAAACAAAATCCGTCAACCTTTGCAAAGATATTCTGCTGTTTCTCTGATAATCGTTGTTGTCAGCTTTCACCTGTTTTGCCACGACTGGTTTTCCGGAGCTGAACCCGGATGGCACAGCACCTTGTTTGAGTGGTACATGCTTTCTGCCATGCTGGCTGTTGGATCCGCAATGTTTATCCTCCTCGGGCTTTTTAAAGAAAAAAGTGACGGTCCCTTCTTTAATGAATTGCAATTAACCGACTGGGCAAAATACCTTTTTGCTTTTTCCCTCCTGTGGGGATATATGTGGTACTTTCAATATATGATTATCTGGCAAACAGCATATCAAAACGAAACCATATTCTATACCAAACGATTGGTCAGCATGCCATATATGCAGTATGTGGTATTTATACTTTGCTTTTTTATCCCGTTACTATTCCTCTTATCGAGGAAAATGAAAACAAACCTGGCTATCCTTAAATTCACTTCATTCAGCGTTCTTATAGGACATTGGCTTGAATTATACTATATTTTCAATATCCGCTTAATTCCAGCAGATTGGTACAATTTGCTGTTTGATGTGCTACTGCCTGTATGCATTTTGGTTTTAAGCATCAGCATAATGAAAAAACATTTCAACCGGATCCTGATGAAGAAGTCCGTAATACTGGTCACCCTTGGGCTGTTCATGGTAATCGCGTCATGCACTAATCGCGAAAAAACGGGAAAAATCTATTATCCCGATATGTTTTATTCCAGCTATCAACCAGTGATGGCAATCGAAAAATACATAATTGACAGTATGAAGACAGATTTTCCCTTACCTGGCAGTATTGCTGCTCATTACATTCTACACCGCTATCCCAAGGACAATGAAGGCCGGACAGCTGCCGGATTGTATTATACCTATTCGGGTTCTGTCAGCCAGGATGACATGAAAACAGGAAAAGAACTCTACGAAATCTATTGTTCTATGTGCCACGGAAGCAAGGGAGATGGAAAAGGATATCTTTATGTAACGGGCAAATACGCAACCCCTCCAAGAAGCCTGCTAACTGAAAGAGTTCAGGATGTTCCCGCCGGTGAAATATATCATGTTATTGTAAGGGGCTTCAATCTTATGCAGGCTCTGGGCGGTGAAATTCCTGTTGACGACCGGTGGAAAATTGTACTGTATATTAAAAGTTTGCCTGATAGCCTTCGATGAGCATTAAATCCATGAAGGAATTGCCACCACAAAAATAGCCGACCTTTTACAAAGAGAAGCCTAAAGATTCAAGTTTAAGCAGTTCTCTTTGGTGGTAAATTATCTTATATTTAATTTTCTCTGGATTGTATGTCGGAAGGATGTTTTTATTATACCCTTTTTTCTCTGACAATACATGCCAGGTTACTGTTAATAATTTCCGTGCAATAGCAATTAACGCCTTTTTCCTG
>Ga0101944_10005460_pt1 | contig 14443 bp, 13 predicted proteins | sample DewCreD2012metaG_FD_75245 | JGI IMG/M metagenome (GOLD analysis project Ga0101944, IMG submission 75245) | Hot spring sediment bacterial and archeal communities from British Columbia, Canada, to study Microbial Dark Matter (Phase II) - Dewar... ... | reverse complement strand
CGATCCCCATGCCGAACGCGTTGGTGGCCACCACCGCGTCGAGCGCGCCCTCCTGGAAGAGCCGCTGCGCCAGGTCGCGCGCGGTGCCGTCGAGGCCGGCGTGGTAGGCGGCGGCGCGCCAGCCGGCGGCCTGCAGGCGCGCCGTCTCCTCGTCGGTCTGGCGGCGGGTGGGGGCGTACACGATGGCGGTGCCGCGGCCCGAGCGCGGGGCGCCGAGCGCCTCGCGGAGCGCGTCGTCCACGGTGCGGTGCAGGTCGGCCTCGCCGCGCACCTCGTGCACGCGGAGGGCGAGGTTGGGCCGGGCGAAGCCGTGCACGAGCTGCGGCGTGTCGGCCGGGAGCCCCAGGCGCACCAGGATCTCGTCGCGCACCACCGGCGTCGCCGTCGCCGTGCAGGCGAGCACGCGCGCCGACGGCAGTTCGGCGACGAGGTCGCCGAGGGCCAGGTAGTCGGGCCGGAAGTCGTGGCCCCACTCGCTGATGCAGTGCGCCTCGTCGATGGCGAGGAGCGGGATGGCGAGGTCGTGCACCAGCGACCGGAAGCCGGGATAGGCGAGCCGCTCGGGCGCCACGTAGGCGAGGACGAACTCGCCGCGCGCGATCCCCTGCATGCGCCGCCGCGCCTCGTCGCCGTCGAGCGTGGCGGCGAGGAAGGTGGCGGCGACCCCGCGCGCGGCGAGCGCCGCCACCTGGTCGTGCATGAGCGACACGAGCGGCGACACGACGAGCGTGGTGCCGCCGAGGAGCGTGGCGGGGAGCTGGTAGGTGAGCGACTTCCCGCCGCCCGTGGGCGCCACGAGCAGCAGCCGGCGCCGCGCCAGCAGCGTCTCGATCGCCTCGCGCTGGCCGGGGCGGAAGCGGTCGTAGCCGAGCCGCATGAGCGCGGCGTCGAGGTCGAGCGTGGCGGCGGGGGAGGCGGCGGGGATGGTCACGGCGGCAAGATCAGGCGGGCGGGGCGGAGGAGCAACCCGAAGCGACGCGCGACGAGCCATACGGCGGCCGCCGGCGCGTCGCGCGAACCGTCGGCGCGACAGTCGAGGTTACCGGGGGTTATAGTTCGGGAACCATCATTCGTAGCTCGTCGCGACCGGTCGTCATCACCGGGAACTCCTTGCCGAGAACGGACCCCATGCACCTTCGCCATGCCGTGGCGGCAGCCCTGCTCGCCTCGACGCCCGCCGTCGCCGGGGCCCAGCAAGCGCCGGCTCGCCCCCGGTCGGTCCCGCCCGAGCAGAACGTCGTGCTGCCGCGCCCCGACTTCCACTTCAAGGGGGCGGTGGGCCGGACGATCGGCGAGAGCGATCCGCCGCAGTTCCCCGGCCCGGTGCGCCCGCCTGCCGGTGCCCCCAACGTCGTCCTGATCCTCATCGACGACGCCGGGTACGGCCAGTTCGGCACCTTCGGCGGCCAGACGCCCACGCCGGGCCTCGACCGGCTCGCCGCGGAGGGGCTCCGGTTCACCCGGTTCCACACCACGGCGCTCTGCTCGCCCACGCGCGCGGCGCTGCTCACGGGGCGCAACCATCACTCCGCCAGCACCGGCGTCATCACCGAGGCGGCCACGGGGTACGACGGCTACACGGGGCTCATTCCCCGGAGCGCGGGGACGGTGGCGGAAGTGCTGCGGCAGCACGGCTACGCCACCTCGTGGTTCGGCAAGAACCACAACACCCCCGACTGGGAGACGAGCCAGGCCGGGCCCTTCGACCGTTGGCCGAGCGGGCTGGGCTTCGACTACTTCTACGGGTTCATGGGCGGCGACGCGGACCAGTGGCAGCCGACGCTCTACGAGAACCACAACCTGGTCCCGCGCTCGGCCGACCCGAACTACATCCTGACCACCGACCTGACCGACCGCGCCATCGCCTGGCTGCGGCGCACCCGGTCCATCGATCCCGCCAAGCCGTACTTCCTCTACATGGCGCCCGGCGCGACCCACGCGCCGCACCACGTGCCGGCCGAGTGGATCGCCCGGTTCAAGGGGCAGTTCGACCAGGGGTGGGATGTCTACCGCCAGCAGACGCTGGAGCGGCAGAAGCGGCTGGGCGTGGTGCCCGCGAACACGGTGCTCACGCCGCGGCCGGCGTCGCTGCCCGCGTGGGAGACGCTCTCGGCCGACCAGCGGCGGCTCTTCGCGCGGATGATGGAGGTCTTCGCGGCCTTCACGGCGCACACGGACCACGAGATGGCCCGGCTGCTGGACGTCGTGCGGGCGCAGCCCGACGCGGACAACACCCTCGTGATCTACGTCGTGGGCGACAACGGCGCCTCGGCGGAGGGCGGCCTCGTGGGCCTGCTCAACGAGAGCTCGTTCTTCAACAACATCCCGGAGAGCCTGGCGGACAACCTCGCGCGCATGGACGAGCTGGGCGGCCCGAAGCACTTCAACCATTTCCCGGCCGGCTGGGCGTGGGCGATGAACGCGCCGTTCCAGTGGACCAAGCAGATCGCCTCGCACCTCGGCGGGGTCCGGAACCCGATGGTGGTGTCGTGGCCGAAGCGCGTGCGCGACCGGGGCGGCGTGCGGTCGCAGTTCGGGCACGTGATCGACATCGTGCCCACGATCTACGAGGCGGTCGGCATCGAGCCGCCGACGGTGCTGAACGGGACGCCGCAGCGCCCCATCGAGGGGGTCTCGCTGCTCGCCACGCTCGACTCGGCGCGGGCGGCGGAGCGCCACCGCACCCAGTACTTCGAGATGTTCATCAACCGCGGCATCTACCACGACGGCTGGTGGGCGGCCTCCCGCTCCAACACGCCCTGGGACGCCGAGCCGGCGCCGTACGATCCCGATACCCTGCGCTGGGAGCTCTACCATCTCGACGAGGACTTCAGCCAGGCGAACGACCTCGCCGCGCGCGAGCCGGCGCGGCTGCGCCAGCTCCAGGAGCTGTGGTGGGCCGAGGCCGCGCGGTACGGCGTGCTGCCGCTCGACCCGCGCAAGGTGGAACGCCTGAGCGCCGAGCTGCAGGGCCGGCCCTCGCCCACGGCCGGGCGGACCTCCTTCACGTACTATCCCGGCGTCGCCGCCCTGCCGTCCGGGAGCGCGCCGAACCTGCTGAACAAGTCGTGGGCGGTGACCGCCGACCTCGAGGTGCCGCAGGGCACCGCCAACGGCGTCGTCTGGGCGATGGGGGCTCTCGACGGCGGCTTCGCGCTCTACGTCCGCAACGGGAGGCCGGTCTTCACCGGCAACTTCCTCGGCCGCACCTACGCGCGTGCGACGTCCACCCGCGCGCTGCCGCGGGGGCGCGTGACGCTGCGGGGCGAGTTCGCGTACGACGGTGGCGGCATGGGCAAGGGGGCGACCCTCTCGCTCTTCGTCAACGACCAGAAGGTGGCCGAGGCCCGCATGGAGCGCACGCACCCGCTCACCCTGGGCCTCGGAGGGGCTCTCGACATCGGCCTGGACACGGGGGCGCCGGCGGACGAGGCGTACCAGGCGCCGTTCGCGTTCAACGCGACGATCCACCGCGTGACGATCGAGCTGCGCCCGCCGGCGAACTGACCCCGCGCTGGAGCGGCACGCGCGGCAGGAGTACCTTTCGCGCCGCCGGGGCAGGGCGCCCGGCGCGCGCGAGCGCATGTTGTCGGGGCCGTAGCTCAGCTGGGAGAGCACCTGCTTTGCAAGCAGGGGGTCACCGGTTCGATCCCGGTCGGCTCCATGAGAGGTCGAGGGCCACGCTGCGGCGGTGCCGCCACGTGGCCCTCGACGCGTTCAGCGGTCGCGCCACCTCAGCTCCACGGCCGCCGCGTCCCCCACCACCCCGGCTTGCGCGCCGCGAGCCAGCCGTCCATCCCCCACGTCTTCCCGGCGCGACCGATGAAGACGCCGAGGAGCGTCCACACCAGCGTCCAGTGGAATCCCTCCGACGCCGGCGACAGGTGCCAGGTCGCCAGCCCGTAATTGATCGAGAGCCAGATCCCCACCCCTGCGCCCACCCCGTTGAAGAGGCCGAGCACCAGCAGCACGCCGGCCACCGTCTCGCCCCACGCCGTGAGGTGCGCGAACAGCTCGGGGTTGGCGAGGACGGTCCCCTCCACGAACGCCTTGTACCAGAGCCGCGGGTTCTCGGCCATCTGGCGCGCGATGATCTTCGGCATCGTCCCGATCCAGCGCTCGCTCGCGCCGGGAAGGAAGCCGAGGATCGTGAAGCCCATCTTCGTGACGAGCGCCTTCGCGAACCAGAGCCCGACCATGATCCGCACCACCGCGAGGCCCCGCGCGGCCGTCGCCTGCCAGGCGCGGCGTTCGTCCACGTGCATCGTCGTTCCTCCGGGACGGGATGTGTGCCTCAAGATACCGGATCCGGCCGGGTCGCCGGCTACATTCCCGCCGACGCCGTCACCGGCGGCAGCCCCTGCCGCCCCCGAGGACCCTCAGCCCCGGCCGACCCCATGACCCTCCCGCCCGTGGCGCGCACCATGGTGCTGCTCACCTGCTCGAACGTGTTCATGACCTTCGCCTGGTACGCGCACCTGAAGAACCTCGCCGACCGCCCGTGGTACACCGCGGCCGTCGTGAGCTGGGGGATCGCGCTCTTCGAGTACCTGCTGCAGGTCCCCGCGAACCGGATCGGCTTCGGGACGATGTCGCTCGCGCAGCTCAAGATCCTGCAGGAGGTGATCGCGCTCGCCGTCTTCGCGCCGTTCGCGATCTGGTACATGCGGCAGCCGCTGAAGCTCGACTACCTCTGGGCGGCGCTCTGCCTCGTGGGGGCGGCGTACTTCATCTTCCGCTCGCCGGCGCCCTGATTCCCCGGGGGCGCCTTCATGGCGCCTTCACGCAAGCGGTCGTACCATGAAGCAGCGCGGCCGCGCCGGTCGCGTCCACCCCTCCGGAGGCGTGACGATGTTCCGCCGCATTCTCGTGCCCCTCGATGGCTCCGACTTCGCCGAGCGCATCCTCCCCCTCGCCGCCGACCTGGCGCGGCGGATGGGCTCCACGCTCGCGCTCGTGCTGGTGCACCGCCGGCTCCCCGCGCTCGTCGCCGCCGACGAGGCGGCGCAGGTCGAGCCGCTCTTCGACAAGCAGCTGCGCGAGGAGGAGGAGGAATACCTCGACGGGCTGCACACCCGCGTCCCCGCGCTGCACGGGCTCGCCATCGAGCACGCCGTGCTCGAGGGCACGGTGGCCAGCGCGATCGCGGAGTACGTGCAGCGGCACGACGTGGACCTGGTGGCGATGACCACGCACGGTCGCGGCCCGATCAGCCGCTTCTGGCTCGGCAGCGTCGCCGACCGGCTCGTGCGCAAGGTGCACGTGCCGATCCTCCTCGTGCGCCCCGACAACCTCCCGCAGTTCCCGCTCGGCGCCGACCGCCCGGTGCTCGTTCCCCTCGACGGCTCGCCCCTCGCCGAGGTGGCGCTCGCCCCGGCGCTCAGCCTCGCGGCGCTCGGCGGATCCCCGGTGGCGCTGCTGTCGGTGGTGGAGCCGGGGTTCGTGCCGTGGACGCCGCTCCCCGCCGCCGAGCCGGTGCCGATGGAGGCCGAGTCGCTCGAACGCCGCCGCCTGCGCGCCACGAAGTACCTGCACGAACTCGCCGAGAAGCTGCGGGCGCAGGGGCGCCAGGTGACCGCCGAGGTCCAGCTCGGCGCCGATCCAGCGAAGGTGATCCTGCACGAGGTGGACGAGCGGAAGGCCGGCCTCGTGGCCCTGGCGACGCGCGGGCTCGGCGGCGCCGAGCGCTTCCTGCTCGGCAGCGTGGCCGACAAGCTGATCCGGTCGGCGCACTGCGCGGTGCTGGTGGTGCATCCGGAAGACGAGCGGTAGGTCGGCGGGCGTCGTGCGGGAAACGTCGTGCGTCGTGCGCTGAGCGCCATGAGAATCGGGGAGGCCGGGCCGGAGTGAACGCCCGCCTCCCCGATTCTCATGGCGCACGACGCTCGACGCTCGACGCCCCGCTAGTCGTCCTCCAGCATCCGCACCGGCGGGTCATCGAGATCATCGAACTGCCCCGACTTGACCGCCCGCAGGAAGAGCCAGGCGAAGATCCCGCCGAGCAGCAGGGCGACCGGGAGCAGGAAGAGGATCGCCCTCACGCGGCCGCCTCGTCGCGCCGCACCGCCCGCTCCACGCCCAGGGCCCCCCAGATCACGATCCCGCTGCTCAGCGGCATGAGGCAGACGGCCACGAGCGGGTTGATGAGCCCTGCGAAGGCGGCGGTCACGGCGACGCCGTTGTAGAGGAGCGAGCGGCGCTGGTTGGCGAGGATCGCGCGCTCGCAGGCGCGCGCGGCGCGCACGGCGCCGACCAGGGGCATGATCCCGTCGCCCGCGATGACGCCGTCGGCCACCAGCACGCTCGAGGCGGCGCCGGTGCCCATGGCGACGCCGACGTCCGCGGCGGCGAGCGCGGGGCCGTCGTTGAGGCCGTCGCCGGCCACGAGCACCCGCGCCCCCGCCCGCTGGCGCGCGCGCACCCACGCCGCCTTCGCGTCGGGCGTCATGCCGGCGTGCAGCGACCGCACCCCGACCTCGCGCCCGATCCGCTCGGCGACTTCCGCGCGGTCGCCGGTGAGGAGGGTCACGCGGAGCCCGAGCCGCTCGAGCGCGGCCACGGCGTGCCGCGCGTCGGCGCGCACCTGGTCGGCCAGCTCGATGCGGCCGACGACCCCGGCGGGCCCCGTCAGCTCCACCACGCCGGGGCCGCCCGAGCGCAGCGCGTGGCGTCCCCCGTCGAGGATCCCCTCCACGCCGCGGCCCGGCGTCTCGCGCACGTCGGTGGCGCGGGGCAGGGGGATCGAGCGCCGCCGCGCCTCGGCGAGGATTGCGCGGGCGATCGGGTGGCTGCTGTGCCGCTCGAGGCCGGCGGCGAGGCGCAGCGTCGCGTCGTCGGCGCGGACGACGGCGAGCTCGCCCTCGGTGACGGTGCCCGTCTTGTCGAGCGCGACCTCGGTGACGTCGTTCAGCGTGAGCAGCGCGTCGGTGGAGCGGAAGAGGAGCCCCCGGCGCGCCGCGGCGCCGAGGCCGGCGGCGGAGGCGAGCGGCTGCGAGAGCGCGATCGCGCAGGGGCAGGCGACGACGAGCACGGCGACGGTGGTCATGATCGCCGTGTCGAGCCCCGCCGCGAGGTACCACCCGCCGAAGGCGAGCGCCGCGAGCGCGAGCGTCGCCGCCGTGAACCACGGCGCCAGCCGGTCGGCGGCGGTGGGGCGGAGCGAACGGTCGGCGGCGCGCTCGAGCTCGCGCGCCATCCGCTGGAGCATCGTGTCCTGGCCCGTCGCCTCGACGCGCACCGTGAGCGCGCCGTCGGCGAGGAGGGCGCCGGCCACCACCCGCCGTCCGGGCTCCACCGCGACCGGCTCCGACTCGCCGGTGAGGAGCGCCAGCCGCACCTGTCCGGCGCCCTGCGTCACCACGCCGTCGGCGGCGAGCTCCTCGCCGGGGCCCACGTCGATCAGGTCGCCCGGGGCGAGCGCGGCCACCGGGACCGTCTCGACCGTGTCGCCCGCCACGCGGCGCGCGGTGCGCGGGGCGCTGCCCGCGAGCGCCGTCGCCGCCTCGAGCGCCCGCCGCCGCCCGCGCGACTCGAGGACGCGGCCGGCGAGCATGAGCGTCACCAGCATCACCATCGAGTCGAGGTAGCCGTCGTGCCCGCGCAGCGTGGCGGCGAGCCCGTGGCCGTAGAGGAGCACGAGCCCGAGGCTCACCGGGAGGTCCATGTGCAGCCGCCGGTGCCGCAGCCCCGCCAGCGCACCCTGGTAGAACGGCGCCGCGCACCAGAGCGCCACGGGCGTGGCGAGCGCGAGCGTCGTCCAGCGGAACAGCGCCGCGAACGCCGGGTCCATCCCGCCCCACCACCCCGCGTAGACCGAGGCGGCGAGGAGCATCACGTTCATCGCGACGAAGGCGGCGACGCCCAGGCGCAGCAGCAGCCCGCGGTCGGGGCTCGCCGCCTCGGTCAGCGGGCGCGGGCGGTAGCCGAGCGCCGCGATGCGCCGCGCGAGGGCGGGGAGGTCGGTCGCGGCCGGGTCCCAGCGCAGCGTGGCGCGGCCGGTGGCGTAGCTCACGTGCGCGTCGCGCACCCCGGGCGTCGCCTGCAGCACGTGCTCGGCGAGCCAGACGCACGACGCGCAGCGCAGCCCGTCCACGGCGAGGTGCACGGTGCAGGCGCCGTCGGCGCCCGTCTCCACCGGCACCGCGTCCCACCAGCCGGCGAGCGGCTCCGGCCGCGGGGCGTACGCCGTGCGCTCCGCGTACCAGCGGTCGAGGCCGGCGCCGTGGATGATCGCGTGCGCCGCCTCGCAGCCGCCGCAGCAGAACGCGTCGGCCGCCCCCTCCACGGCGGTGCCGCAGTGGGGGCAGTGCGCGACCGCCGGCGCGTCAGCGGGCTTCGGTCTGGTAGGAGCCGACAAGGGGGTCCGGGTTCCGGATCGCGACCCAGGCGAAGGCGACGTTCACGGCCACGACGATGGCGAGCCCGATCGCGATCGCCCAGGGCCAGCGCCGGTCGTCAGTCGGTCTCGCGTTCGGGCTGGCGCTCATCGTGGAGCTCGCCCCCGCTCTTGAAGGTGGTGCCGAGCACGAGCGAGTCGGTCGGCGAGGTGACGTGCACCTGGATCGGGATCGTGCGGTCGGTCGCGAGCGCCCGCGGCACCCGCACCACGAGCGGGACGATGCGGTCCTCGGTCGAGGCGAGCCGGATGTCGTCGCAGATCACCTGCGCCCCCGGGAGCCCGGTAACGTGCACGTGGAAGGGGACCTGCCCGTCGCCGGCGCTCTTGTTCTCGATGCGGAGCAGGAAGGTGTTCCGCACGGCGCCGTCGGTGTCGATCGTGAAGAGCGAGCCGGGCATCCGGTTCACGGTGGCCTCGAAGGGCACGTGGCCGGCGACGAGCGCGATCCAGGTCGCGGCGATCCCGCCCAGGAGCCCGCCGTACACCACGGTGCGCGGCCGCAGGCGGCGGACCTTCCGGCCCTCGTCGGCGGCGATCGTGCTGTAGCGCACGAGCGTCGGGTGGCCCAGCTTGCCCATCACGTCTGTGCAGGCGTCGATGCAGTGCCCGCAGGCGATGCACTCGAGCTGGAAGCCGTTCCGGATGTCGATCCCCTGCGGGCAGACGGCGACGCACTTGTTGCACTCCACGCAGCGGCCGTCGGTCTTCGCCAGGGGGCCGCCGCGCGGCTCGCCGCGCGCGCGGTCGTACGCGATGAGGAGCGACTCCTCGTCGGTGAGCGCCCCCTGGAAGCGGGCGTAGGGGCAGAGGTAGTTGCAGAACTGCTCCCGGAACCACGCGAAGTCCCAGAAGAGCGCGACCGTGATGATCCCCACCAGCGTGTAGCTGGCGACGCCCGCCCGGCCGGTCCAGAGCTCCCGCGCCCCGGCGAAGAAGGCGATGAACGCCATCGCGATCACGAACGCGGCGAGCGCGAAGAGCGACCACTTCGCCGCCTTGCGCCAGGCGTAGTCGAGCGAGATACCGCCCTTGTCGCGCCGCATGCGGGCGCCGCGGTCGCCCTCGATCCACTTCTCGATCGGCCGGATCCAGCTCTCGAGGAAGACCGTCTGCGGGCAGGCGTAGCCGCACCAGATCCGGCCCCAGAGCGAGGTGAAGAAGAAGAGCGCGAACGCGAGGAAGAGGAGGATGAGCAGCAGCAGGATCGAGTCGCGCGCCGTGTAGATGCCGCCCAGCACGAAGACCCGCCGGCCGGGGAGGTCGATCCGGAGCGCCGGGTTGCCGGCCACCGTGATCCACGGCGTCACGAACAGGATCAGGTGGAGCGCCACCGAGCTGATCGTGTGCCACCGCTGGAAGCGCCCCGGCTGGGCCATCGGGTAGACCCACTGCCGCGCGCCGCTGAAGCCGAACATCGGTCCCTCCTCCTCCCCGCCCCGTCAGCTGCCGGCGGGCTTCGCCGTGTCGGCCGCCGCCGGCGCGGCGGGGGCCTCCGCCTTCGAGATCACGTACGCCGCGACCTGGGCGATCTTCTGCGGCCCGAGGATCGGGCCCCAGGCGAGCATCCCCTTCTCGACGACGCCGTTGGTGATGGTGTGCACGATCTGCTCGGGCGCGCCGCCGTGGATCCAGGTCGCGTCCACGAGGTTCGGGCCGATCCCGCCGTGCAGGTCGGCGCCGTGGCAGCCGGTGCAGTTGGTCTGGTAGAGCGCGGCCCCGGCCGCGATCGCCTCCGGCGTCAGCTCGACCGTCGCGACCGCGGCCGCCTGCGGCCACCGCCGCTCCGCCTCCGCCATCTCGGCCGCCAGCCGCTCCGCCTGCGACTTCCCCTTCGTGAAGTGGTACCACGGGGTGTAGAGCGCCGCGAAGACGATCGTGAGCCAGAAGAGCCCGACCCACCAGTCCGGCAGCGGGTTGTCGTACTCCTCGATCCCGTCGGACTCGTCGGCGTGGCCGAGGACCTGGTTCATGGGCTTCTTGGCCATCGTTACCGCTCTCCTCCGTCGTTGAGCGGCAGCCGGGCATCCTCGTCGAGCCGCTGCCGGTTGGCGCCCCGCCAGGCCCACCACGCGAACCCGGCGAAGGCGAGCAGGAAGACCACCGTCATGACCCCCATGAGCCAGCCCATCCCCGCGCCCTGCGCGGCCTGGCGCACCACCGTGTTCTGGATCACCGGGCCGCCCGCGGCGCCGCCGCCGCCTCGCGCGCCGCGATCGCCGCGCGCCCGTCGCGGCCGAGCCGCTGCAGGTACGCGATCAGCGCGATGATCTCGTGGTCGGGGTCGGTCGTGATCCCGGCCGACTTGAGCCGCGCCACGATCTCGGTCCCCTGCTGCCGCAGCTGCGCCGGCACCCCCTCCACGTCGGCGTCGGTGTAGGGGACGCCGAGCCGCTTCATCGCCACCACCGAGGCGCGCACGTCGGCCGGGTCGAGCCGGTCCTCGTGCAGCCACGGGTAGGGCGGCATCACGCTCCCCGGCGACGTGCTGCGGGGGTTGCGCATGTGCTCGTAGTGCCACGCGTCGGGATACTTGCCGCCGACCCGGTGCACGTCGGGGCCCAGCCGGCGCGAGCCGAGCTGGAAGGGCCGGTCGTACGCGTACTCGCCCGCGCGCGACCACTCGCCGTAGCGCAGGAACTCGGCGCGCGTCGGCCGCACCATCTGCGAGTGGCAGGTGTAGCACCCCTCGCGGATGTAGATGTCGCGCCCGGCGAGCTCGAGCGGCGTGTACGGCGTCACCCCCTCGAGGTGCTCGGGGCCGGTGGCCGCCGAGAACATCGGGATGATCTCCACGAGCCCGCCGATCGAGATCGCCACCGTGCAGAGGATGGCGAAGAGGGCGCCCTTCCCCTCGAGCCGGCGATGGAACCCCTCGGGCTGCCCGTCGGTCTGTGCCATGGTCCGTGTGCCTCCGCGCGGTCAGCGCGCCGCGAGCGCGGGTTCCGCCACCGGGACCCCCCGGGCGCCCGCCGAGCGGATGAAGTTGATCGCCATCATGATGGCCCCCACCAGGTACATCGTGCCGCCGAGGAGGCGCAGCCAGTAGAACGGCTGGAGCTGCGCCACGATGTCGAGGAAGCTCGGGTACTTGAGCTGCCCGTCGGCGCCGATCGCGCGCCACTCGAGCCCCTCGGTGAGCCCCGCCGCCCACATCGAGACGGTGTAGAGCACGATGCCGATCGTCGCGAGCCAGAAGTGCGTGGTCACCCAGCCCGGCAGGGCGAGCCCGCGCCGGTAGAGCCGCGGGTAGAGCCAGTAGAGGATGCCGAACGAGATCATCCCCACCCAGCCCAGCGCGCCGCTGTGCACGTGGCCGATGGTCCAGTTGGTGTAGTGCGAGAGCGCGTTCACCGAGCGGATCGACATCATCGGCCCCTCGAACGTGCTCATGCCGTAGAAGCTGACCGCGACCACCATGAACTTGATGACCGGGTCCTTCTGCAGCCGCCCCCAGGCGCCCTTGAGCGTGAGGAGGCCGTTCAGCATCCCGCCCCACGAGGGCGCCAGCAGCATCAGCGAGAACACCATCCCGAGCGTCTGCGCCCACTCCGGCAGCGCGGAGTAGAGCAGGTGGTGCGGCCCCGCCCAGATGTAGAGGAAGACGAGCGCCCAGAAGTGGATGATCGAGAGCCGGTAGCTGTACACCGGCCGCTCGGCGGCGCGCGGCAGGAAGTAGTACATCAGCCCGAGGAACGGCGTCGTCAGGAAGAAGCCGACCGCGTTGTGGCCGTACCACCACTGCACGAGCGCGTCGGTCAGGCCGGCGTAGACGGGGTAGGAGCGGGTGAGCGTCGCCGGGAGCGCGAGCGAGTTGACGATGTGCAGGACGGCGATCGTCAGCACGAACGACATGTAGAACCAGATCGCCACGTAGAGGTGCCCGACCTTCCGCACGGCGATCGTCCCGAAGAAATTCACGGCGAAGACCACCCAGACGAGCGTGATCGCCACGTCGATCGGCCAGATCAGCTCGGCGTACTCCTTGGCCTGGGTCATCCCGAGCGGCAGCGTGACCGCGGCCGCGACGATGATGAGCTGCCAGCCCCAGAAGTGGATGCGCGACAGGGTGTCGTTCCACATCCGCGTCTTCAGGAGCCGCTGCATCGAGTAGTAGATGCCGGTGAAGCAGATGTTGCCGCCGAACGCGAAGATCACCGCGTTCGTGTGCAGCGGGCGGAGCCGGCCGAACGTGGTCCAGGGGAGGCCCAGGTTGGCGGGCCACCAGGCGATCTGCAGGGCGATGATCGCCCCGACCAGCATGCCCACCACGGCCCACGTCACCGTGGCCGTGAAGAACAGCTTGACGATGTCGTCGTCGTAGGCGGGGGACGCCGCCGTGGCCGCGGACACGGATGTCACCGGGCAACCTCGCTGGAGCGTGAACGTGACGGGGAAGGGGACCTGATGGTGAACGCCGGACTGACCCGGCCATGACGGCCGTCCTGCTCTCGGCCCTGCTCGCGGGGCTCGCGGGGAGCCCGCACTGCGTCGCCATGTGCGGCGGCTTCGCGGCCGGCTGCGGCGGCCCGCGCGAGGGGCTCCTCGCGTGGCACGCCGGCCGGCTCGTCACCTACGCGGCGCTCGGGGCGCTCGCGGGCGCCGTCGGGCAGGCACTCCCCGGCCCGCGCTGGCTCGCCGCCGCCGTGGCGGCGGCGCTGCTCGCCTGGTTCGCGCTCGCGCTCGCCGGCCTCGTGCCCGAGCCGCGCCCGCGCGTCCCGGCGCTGGTGCGCGCCGGCCAGCGCCTCGCCGGCGCCCCCGGCCAGGGGAGCCGCTTCCTCTTCGGCATGGCGACCGGCCTGCTGCCCTGCGGCCTCGTGTACTCGGCCCTGAGCGTGCCGGTCGCGCTCGCGGCGCCGCTCCCCGGCGCCGCCGCGATGCTCGCCTTCGGCCTCGGCACCGTGCCCGCCCTCACCCTGCTCGCCGGCACCCTGCGACGCCTCCTCGCGCGCGACCTGCGCGCGCGGCGCGTCGTGGCGCTGCTGGTGCTCCTCGCGGGGCTCGCCGCGATCGGCGCGCGCGTCCGCGCCCCCGACACGCCCGCCACCGGGGCGCACCACGGGCACTGAGCTGCTCACCACCGGGGAGAGGAGGGGCAATCGCGGGCTCCAGTATCGGCCTGCTCGGCGCTCGACTTCGACGCCAGAAAGATGAAGACGGGGCATGAAGCCGTTCTGCCGTTTCCGTGAAGAGGCCTTCAGGAAGCGGTCCCCGGGACGCCGTTCCGCGCCGCCCGGAGCGCATTGAGGATCGCGGCCGCGTCGATGAGCTCCTGGATGAGGGCGCCGAGCGTCGGCGGGATGTGGCCAGCGGCGGCGAACAGCATCGCCAGCGAGCTCGCGCCCACGCCGATCCAGATGCTCTGCCGCGCGATGCGCATGGTGCGGCGCCCGATCGCCACCGCGACCGGCACGCGGCGGAGGTCGTCGGTCAGGATCACCACGTCGGCCGCCTCGGCGGTGATCCCGCCGCCGTGCTCCGCGAGCGCCACCCCCACGGTCGCCGCGCTCAGGGCCGGGGCGTCGTTGGTGCCGTCGCCCACCATGAGCGTCCGCAGCCCCGCGGCCTCGAGGTCCTTCACCCACGCGACCTTCTGCGCGGGCAGCAGGTCGCCGTGCGCGTCGGCGATCCCCAGTTCCGCGGCGATGCGGCGCACGTTGGCGTCGGCGTCGCCCGACAGGAGGAGGGTGCGGCGGAACCCGAGGTCGCCGAGGGCGGCCATCGCCTCGCGCGCCTCGGCGCGGAGCTGGTCGGCGTAGCGGATCAGGCCGGCCGCGCGGCCATCCACCACGACGCCGGCCACCATCTGCCCGGGGCCGTCGCCGGGCCCCTCGAGCGCGGCCGCGGCGGCGGGGAACTGCGCCCGCAGGAAGGCGAGCGAGCCGACCCGCACCTCGCGCGCCGCGACGCGGCCGCCGATCCCCTGGCCGGCCCACTCCACCACGTCCTCCGCCCGCGGCAGCGCGCCGACCCGTGCGCGCGCGGCGTGCACCACCGGCCGCGCGAGCTGGTGGCTCGACCCCTCCTCCACGGCGCCGGCGAGCGCGA
>Ga0101944_10005459_pt1 | contig 14444 bp, 14 predicted proteins | sample DewCreD2012metaG_FD_75245 | JGI IMG/M metagenome (GOLD analysis project Ga0101944, IMG submission 75245) | Hot spring sediment bacterial and archeal communities from British Columbia, Canada, to study Microbial Dark Matter (Phase II) - Dewar... ... | reverse complement strand
AGGAATACCAGGTGACGGCGGGCGGCAGAACCTACCCGCTGGAACTGCCCTTCTTCGTGCTGGCCACTCAGAACCCGGTGGAGCAGGAGGGGACCTATCCGCTTCCCGAAGCGCAGCTCGACCGGTTCATGTTCATGGTCAGCATCGGCTACCCCAGCCGCAAGGAGGAAAGGGCGATCGTGCGGCGGACGACCATGGAACTGGACGCGGAGCCGGAAGCGGTGCTCTCGGCGGGGGATATCCTGTACGTTCAGCGGATCCTGCGGATGCTGCCGGTGAGCGACCACGTGGTGGACTACGCGGTGAACCTGGCGCGGGCCACCCGGCCCAGGGAGCAGGGCACGCCGCAGTTCATCAACGACTGGCTGACCTGGGGAGCGGGTCCGCGGGCGGCGCAGTACCTGGTGCTGGGGGCCAAGGCCCACGCGCTGCTGCACGGGCGATTAAACGTGAGCTGCGACGACGTTCGGGCGGTGGTCAAGCCGGTGCTGCGGCATCGCATCTTCACGAACTTCAACGCCGACGCGGAGGGCGTGGGCCCCGACCAGGTCGTGGACAAGCTGGTGCAGGCCGTGCCGGAAAGTTCGGCCGCCGAGTACCAGGCGGCCCAATAGCGGACCGGCCGCGGTAGAATCTAAGACGGTCCCTGTCCCGCCGGAGGCCCGCCATGTCCGCCGATTACAGACCCACGCCGCTGGACTACATGATCCGCGAGCAGATCATGGGCCGCGGCGTGAGCGACCCGCGGGTGCTGGCGGCGATGCGCGGGGTGCCGAGGGACCGGTTCGTCCCCCCCGACCACCGCGATCTGGCCTTCGCAGACCGCGCCCTGCTGATCGGCCATGAGCAGACGATCTCCCAGCCTTACATCGTGGCGCTGATGACCGAGCGGCTGAGGGTCGAGCCGACCCACCGGGTGTTGGAGGTGGGCTGCGGGAGCGGCTACCAGACCGCCATCCTGGCGCGGCTGGCGGCGGAGGTGTACGCCATCGAGCGGATCAAGCCGCTTCTGGACCGGGCCTGGGAAGTCCTGAGCGAACTGGGGGTGCGGAACGTGCACTTTCGGCTGGGCGACGGGACGGCGGGCTGGCCGGAGCACGCGCCGTTCGACCGGGTGCTGATCGCGGCGGCCGCGCCGAGGGTTCCGCGGCGGCTGCTGCTGGGGCAACTGGCCGACGGCGGCCTGGCGGTGCTGCCGGTGGGCGAGGACGACCAGCAGGAGCTGGTCGTGGTCGAGCGGGAGGGCGCGGAGCTGCGCACGACGCCGGTGTGCGGATGCCGGTTCGTGCGGCTCGTGGGCGAGGAAGGCTTTGAACGATAGACGCCAACAGGCGGGAGCGGACCTTTCGGCCGACGTCTCGACGCTTGGCGGGGTGGGTCCGGCGCGGGCGAGGGAACTGGCGCGGCTGGGGGTCCGCACGGCGGGCGACCTGCTCAACTTCTTCCCGCGACGCTACCAGTACGAATCGGAGGAGCGTCCGATCGACCGACTTGCCGCGGGGGTCATCCAGACGGCGCGGGGCGAGGTGGTGGCGGTTGACTATGTGCCGGTGCGGCCGCGGCCGCGTTTCGAGGCGACCCTGCGGGACGAAACGGGGGCGCTGAGCCTGTGCTGGTTCAACGGGGCCTGGCTTCGCGGGCGGATCACGCCGGGCATGACGCTGCGGGTCAAGGGGCAGGTGCGGATGTTCCGTGGCCTGCCACGGATGACCAACCCCAAGTGGGCGCCGATCGCGCCCGACGCGGAGAAGATCGACCAGGCGGCGTTCCGGCCGGTCTATCCGGCGACGGCCCGGCTGCGTTCGACGGCGATCGAACAGGTCGTGGCCCACGAACTGCCGCGACTGCTCGATGCGGTGGAAGAGCTGTTCGACTTGCAGACGCTGGAGCGTCGCCGGCTGATGCCCCGGCGGGAGGCTTACGCCCGGATGCACCGGCCGGCCAACGACGCGGAGGCGGCGTGGGCGCGGCGTCGGCTGATCTATGACGAGCTGATGTTGATGCAGGTGGGGCTGGGGTTGGCGAGGCGGCTGCGGGGGGCTCGGCTCACGGCGCCGGCGCTGCGGGTGGACCGGCTCCTGGACGAGCGGATCCGGGCGCGGTTTCCGTTTCCAATGACTGGGGCTCAGCAACGCGCGGTATGGGACATCGTGCGGGACGTGAAGACGTCGCGGCCGATGAACCGCCTGCTTCAGGGGGATGTGGGCAGCGGCAAAACCGTGGTGGCGCTGTACGCGCTGCTGCTGGCGGTGGCCAACCGACTCCAGGGGGCGCTGCTGGCGCCGACGGAGGTGCTGGCGGAGCAGCACTATCTCACGCTCTCCCGCTGGTTGGCGGGCAGCCAGGTGCGGGTGGAACTGTTCACCGGCCGGGGAACCCGTGCCCAGCGGACGCGACTGCGGCGGGACCTGGCGGAAGGGCTGATCCACCTGGCGGTCGGGACGCACGCGCTGATCCAGGGGGAGGTCGAGTTCGCCAACCTGGGGCTGGTCGTGGCGGACGAGCAGCACAAACTGGGGGTGGAGCAACGCAGGTCACTGCGGGGCAAGGGCCTGGCGCCGCATTCGCTAGTCATGACCGCCACGCCCATTCCGCGGACGCTGGCGCTGTCGTTGTTCGCCGACTTTGACCTGAGCGTGCTGGACGAAGCGCCGCCGGGCCGGGGGCGGATCATGACGCAGGCGATGCCCTCGGCGCGGGCGGACGATGCGTGGCGGTTCGTGATGGAGCAGGTGCGGGGCGGGCGGCAGGCGTACGTGGTCGTGCCGCAGATCGATGAGGACCCGCTGGGGGAGACCCGCAGCGCCGAGGCGGAGGCCAAGCGGCTGGCGGAAGGGCCGCTGCGGGGGGCGAGGGTGGGCTGCCTGCACGGGCAGATGAAGTCGGCGCAGAAGCAGCAGGTCATGACGGACTTCCGCGACGGGACGATCGACGTGCTGGTGGCGACGACGGTGATCGAGGTGGGCGTCGACGTGGCCAACGCGACGGCGATGGTCGTGCTCAACGCCGAGCGGTTCGGGCTCTCGCAGTTGCACCAGCTCCGCGGGCGGGTGGGCCGCGGCGCGGCCGACTTTGCCGTGCACGTGAAGGGCCTGGAGATCCCCATGCACGATCCGCGGGCCTTCTTCTCCTGGGCCGTGAACTATGCCACGAGCCCGCGGGGTGGGTGCCACCTGCACGGTATGTCGGGCTGGTATGAGAACCGGCAGGACCCCTGCCCCGAGTGGGGTCTGACCGGCTACTATCCGCGCCACTCCAATGAGGGCAAGGCGGCCATCACCCGCGTGGCCCAGAACTGGGCCCACATCGTCGACTCGATGGTGATCTGCTACTTTGCCGGCTTTACCCTGAAACCATCGGATCTGGCGGCGCTCATCAATCATGCGACCGGCAGCGAGCTGACGCCTCAGGACCTGTTCACCATCGGTGATCGTATTAATGCGCTGCACCGCGCCCACAACTATCGCTGTGGCATCCGCCGGGCCGACGACTGGCTGCCCGTGCGCTCGCTGACTCAGTTGGCCGAGGGCGGAGCGGCCGGCAAGGTGCCCGATCTGGCGCAGCAACTGGACGAGTACTACCACCTGCGACGTTGGGAGCCCGATGGCAAGCCGAGCCGCCCAAGTCTGCATGCTTGGCGATGTCCCCGGGCTGCCTCCGGTCCGGCGGAAGCGGCCACCTGGAAGATTGCCGGTACCGCCGCAAGCCGGGGGCTTGCGTCACGAATCGTGGTGGTTCCGCCCGGATGCACTCCGGACTGTTGCGCCGGCTCAAGATAGATTGCGCGTGTTGCGCCCGCGCTTTAGATTGGGATCAACCGGGTGCCGCGGGAAGCGTCCCCTCCACCCGCGCCGCCTGCCGCAGCGGCAAGAGTCTGCGAGCATCGCGACGAACGGGACAAAACAGTGGCCACCGCACTGAGTCAGAGCGAAATCGCGCAGTTGATGCAGACGATTGAGATGTTCGAGGTGATCACTCAATCGCAGCCGCAGGACTATCAGTCGCTCGAAATCCTCAAGGAGGCCTACTCGAAGCTGGGTCGCGACGAAGAGATGGTCCGCACGGCCAAGCGCATCGCCCAGGCCTATCTGCAGTTGGGTCAGCTTTCGTCGGCAATCCTCGAATACGAGACGATCCTGCAGCGGTATCCCAACGACCCGGACGTGCTGGCGGCCATGAAGCAAATCGAGGCCAAGGCGGCCAGCCTGCCTGCCGGCGGCGCGGAACCGGCGGCCACGGAAGCCCCGACTCCGCCCGGCCGTGCCGGCGAGGCGCGTCCGTCGGCAGGCCCGGCACCGGTCGCCCCAGCAGCCGTCGAGGACGGTCGGCAAGCGATGCGCAAGTTGTTTGTGGATAGCAAGGTGATTGCGGCGGCGGATTTTGATGCCTGCTGGCCGGTGGTTGACCCAAGCGCGCCGCCGGATGGCGTGGTCGAGCCGTTCGTCCAGCGTTTGGCCGACAAGAGCATTCTGCCGCTGGAGACCTCGCTGAAGCTGTTATGTGACAAGACCCGGCTGGGGTACGTGCCTTTGGAACGTTACGACCCGGATTTGGACCTGGCGCGGACGTTTCCGGCCTCGACCTGCCGGCGGTGGTGTGTGTTGCCCTTCGACCGGATGAGCAAGTCGGTCCTCGTGGCCACGGCCAACCCGTTCAACCAGCAGGCAGCCCGCGAGCTGGCCGCCGCCACGCCCTGGCGGCTGCTGTGGTACCTGGCGCCGCCGGTGGAAATCGTCAAATACCTGCGTCGCGCCTTTCGCTGAGCCATGCCGCCCATCAAGACCTTCGGAGAACGCATCGCCGACGCACTGGTCGAGGACGGCCTGTTGTCGCCCGAACAAGTGGCCGAGCTGCTGGAGTTGCAGCAGAAGGAGGGCAAACGGCTCATCAAGCTGGCGCTGGAGAAGGGCTACGTGGGCGAGGCGGACATGGCCGTCTCGATGGGTCGGGTGCTGAACGTGCCGCCCATCAACCTGGCCCACGTCAGCATTCCCCCTGAAACCGCCGAAATCCTGCCGCGCGACGTGGCCCACAACCACAAGGTCATCCCCGTGGCGCGCCTGGACAACAAGTTGTTCCTGGCCATGGCCGACCCGCTCAACGTCCTGGCCATTGACGACGTCAAGCGCGTCACCCGGTTGGATGTCACCCCGATGATCGCGCCGGAGCGGGCGATCCTGGACAAGCTCAACAGCCTGGACGCGGCCAAGAGCGGCAGCATCGAGGAAATCATCCAGGACGCCAAGAAACGCGGCGACATGGAGCTGGAGGCCGAAGACCTGGAGGTGGCCAAGGACACGCTGGAGGAGGTGAATCTCGACCAACTGGCCGCCTCCAGCGAGGAAGCGCCGGTGATCAAACTGGCCAACCTGATCCTCGTGCAGGCCATCAAGGACCGCGCCAGCGACATCCACATCGAGCCGTTCGAGAAAGGCATGCGGCTGCGCTACCGGATTGACGGCGTGCTGATGGATGCCACGCCGCCGCCCAAACAGATGCAATTGGCGCTGATCTCGCGGCTCAAGATCATGAGCAGTCTGGACATCGCCGAGCGCCGGCTGCCCCAGGACGGGCGCATGCGGGTGCGGGTAGGCGGCAAGGACTACGATCTCCGGGTCTCGGTGCTGCCCACCGTGCATGGCGAAAAAGTCGTCCTGCGCGTCTTGGACAAGTCCAATCTCTCCGCGCGGCTGGATCAACTGGGCCTTGACCCCCAGACCTACCAGCAGGTCAAAGCGGCCGTGGACGCCCCGCACGGCCTCATCCTGGTCACCGGCCCCACCGGCTCGGGCAAGACCACCACCCTCTACTCGGCTCTCAACGAGTTGAACAGCCCCATTTACAACATCGTCACGGTCGAAGACCCGGTGGAGTTTCAAATCCCCGGCATCAACCAGGTGCCCGTCCGCAAGGAGATCGGCCTGACCTTCGCCAACGCCCTCCGCTCCATCCTGCGCCAGGACCCGGACATCGTGATGATCGGCGAAATCCGGGATACCGAGACGGCCGAGATCGCCATCGAGGCCGCCCTCACCGGCCACCAGGTCCTCAGCACGATGCACTGCAACGACGCCGCCGGCGCCATTGCCCGGCTGGACGACATGGGCATCGCCCCCTTCCTGATTTCTTCCTCGGTAATCCTTTCCTGCGCCCAGCGGCTCATGCGCCGCATCTGTTCGCATTGCAAGGAGCCGGTGACCTATCCCCCCAAGATGTTCGAGGACCTGCACATGGACCCGGCCTTATTCGAGGGTGTCACGCTGTATCGCGGACGCGGGTGCGACCGCTGTCGCAACTCCGGCTATCTGGGCCGGCTGGCGATCATCGAAGCCATGACGGTCACCGACGAGATCCGCAGGCTGATCATCGGCAGGGCCAACAGCCACGAGATCAGCCAAATGGCCATCAGCCAGGGCATGCGCACCCTCCGCATGGTCGCCCTGGACCGGGCCCGCGAAGGCGTCTCCACGCTTGAGCAGGTGCTGGTGCTCACCATGTCCCACTAACCCGGCCGCCTCGGCCTCGTGGCGTTTCACCGGACCGCCGTCTGCTGGCGCGCGGCTAAAGCTCCGCGGCCCTGAACCTGGCCACGGAAGCTATGTCTGATTGGCCAGGTAGTTCTGCAGACCCATTTGCTGGATCTGGTCACGCTGGGTCTCGGCCCAATCCACGTGCCCTTCCTCCATTTTGAGAATCTCAACCAGCAGGTCGGCGGTGGACTGGTCGGCTGCCTCCCGCGCCTGGGCGATGGCGGCATTGTAAGCGCGCACGGCCTCCAGCTCGGCTTCCTGGTCGTTGGTGACCATTTCCAGCACCGACTTGCCCAGCTTCATGGGGTTGAGCTTCGAGACCACCGGCGTGCCTTCCAGGAAGAGAATGCGCTTGATGAGCCACTCGGCGTGGTGCATCTCGTCCACGGCCTGTTTCTGGATGGCCTTGTGCAGTTTCTCGTAACCCCAGTTCTCGCACATCTCGGCGTGAACCATGTACTGGCTGATGGCGGTCAACTCGTCCGCCAGAAGGTGGTTGAGCGTTTGGATCAATTTGTCGTTGCCTTTCATATTTCTCGTCTTGCGTTATTTTGGGTGTTGGTTGTGTCCGCGCCAAAAACCCCCGTCGCCACGGCTTCCGACGCTGCCCGGTGTCCGACGGCCCGCCCTAGCAAAGCACGCGACCGGCAGCTTGTAAAGCCGACCGGCAAAGGCGCGGCTCCTCCACCGGGCCTGATCGGTCCGCTGGCCTGCCAGCCCGACGCTCAGGAAGCCGTGGGGGCGGAAGCGGGCGGCTCTTTGACAATCCAGCCGATCAACAATCCGCCCAGGGCGGCCTCGACAACCGCCCCCACAAACCACCCCACAGCCAGCGACTGCGGCAGGGGCATCACACAGTAGGTCGCGTAGCCCATGGAAAAGCCCGTGCCCAGGCCGAAGATCAGCCCGTAGGACAACCCGGTCGCCCACGACTTGGGCCGCACCAGCCACGCATACAGACACGTGAAACACACCGCCCCCACCAGCCCGGTCACTCGCATCAGGCCCAGCTTCATCTCCTCCATCGGCCGCCACAGGCTGGCCGTCGAGCTGTACACCGGCATCAGGATGACGCCGTGCAGGAGAAATTCCAGCGCCTGCCAGGCGACGAACACCGCCACGATGCCGACCAGGATTCTCTTGGTCATAATGCCCCTTTCTCCGTTTCTTGGTTAGCGGCTCAATCACCGACTCAAACCCGCCCCGGTCGCCCGGCGCGCCGGCCAAACCCGTTATCGCTCGCCCGCCCTACCGCCGCGTCGCGTCCAGCACCGGCGGCGCACCCGGTTGCGCCAACGCGGCCCGCGCCTGTTCCCCGGCCTGACGCCACAGGCTCAGGCTTGTGCCCAGCGCCCAGAGCCACGCGCCACCAAACAGGCCCGCCCCGATCTGCCACAATTCGTGGTGCAGGTCGGGGTTCTCGACTGCCCCGTCCGCGCCGGCCAGGCCGTAGTAAATGATCAGCACCCGCGCGAACCAGACCCCCAACAGCACGAACCCCGCAACCGCGCCAGACAGTTGGCCCGCACCGGCCAGGTAACGGCCGGCCAACATCGAGCCAAGCCCCGGCGTGGCCAGTTGATTCACCAGCAACACGGTGAGCGCCTGCGCCCGGTCCGGCTGGCGGCTCTTCCACGGATGCAACATCTCCAATTTTCGACGCTCAGCCGCCGCTCGGACTCGCGCCTTGCCTGCGGCCTTGTGGGCCTACTGCACTTCGCCTGTCGCCACCTTGGCCGCCCGCCGGCTCAAGAAGACGATGAGCAAGATGTTGTAGGCCAACCCCACCACCGTGCCCACCGCCCCACCTACCAGCCCGCCAATCCACTCCGGCCCGGCCAGCTCGCCCGGCGCCCGCAGCGACGCCACCAAGACCGCCCAGCCGGCCAGCCCCACCACGATGGCCAGCACGGCGTACGCGATGGCCAGCTTGCGCGCCCACGCCTTCAGTTTCCAAAGCCCAATGCCGCTGGCCAGCAGCAGCGCGGCCCCGATGATTCCCCACACAGCGGAAAAGAGCAGCCAACCTCGCACCGGCTTGCTCTCCCCCAGACTGCGCATCGCCAGGGGAATGGCCAGAAGGTTCAACGGGGCGCAAAGGAGTCCCAGCCCGCCAAACACCATGTTCAAAACGCTGAACACCTTCAATGACGTGGGCACCACACGCCCCGGCGGCGGGCCGGCCACGCCCTGGCCGCCGCCGGACAACCCGAACTCCGGCAACTCGCCCAGCGTCCGCCACTCCACGCTGCCGTCTAACCGTACCCGCGTCTGCGCGTTGGCCCGGCCCTCCGCAATCCATTGGCGAATCTGCTCGGCCGTAACCGGCCCGTATTCGACGCCGTCGGCTCCAATGATTCGGTACATAGGCGTTCAGGTTTGGGTTGGGACGCTTGGCAGGCCGGGGGCGACGCGTTCCGTGCCCAAGGTGAACATGCGTTCGTAAGCGTGCATCATCGTCGCCAAGCTCAGCGGAAACGCAAAAAACGACCCGATGCAACATGCAAGCACACCCAGCAGGTTGATCGCGCCGGTCAGGACGCTCAACAGAAGCGTCATCCACCAGTGCTTTTTCACGACGGCGCGACTGAGCTTCATTGCCGGCCAGAAATCCAGCCCCTTGTCCAGGATCAGGGGCAGGGTGAAATACCAGCAAATGCCCAAATACACCGCGGGTACCAGCGCCACAACGCCACCGATAAGGGTTAACCCGACACCCAAGATCGTGGCCACGCCCCCGCCCGACTTTAAAATCGGAACCAACCCGATCAGCAACAGGATCAGTCCGGGCAGCGCGCTTGCCAACAGGAGCAACCCTGCCACGACTTGCCCCAGGAACAGATGCACAAATCGGCAGCCGAAACCCGCAAACAGATCGCTCACCTCTGCCGGTTGACCCCGGATACAACGAAGCATGAAGTAACACGCTCCCCCAGTCAGCGGCCCGGTGAGCACCCAGGAGGCCACCGCGAACAACAAGCCGATGAAAGGAATCTGAGCCAGCCCGGCCAGAGCTATTTGGATCACAAGCCAGATCGCGATGCTTCCGATGATCAGCCACATCTTCGGTCCGGTCATCAGTTGCCAGGCGCGGCTCAGACAACCGCTCAGGTCCATGTCGTAGTCGCGCTGCGTCACATCCGGTGGGAGCGGCATGGCGCCGGGCGGCAACCGTTCGCCCGCCCGCGGCGGCGGGACCGGGGGCGACGAAGCCAACCCCGCCGCCAGTTCGGGAAACTCCCCCAGGGGTTTCCATTCGGTTGAGCCTTCCGCGCGGATGCGCGTCTGCGCGTTGGCCCGGCCCTCCGCAATCCATTGGCGAATCTGCTCGGCCGAAACCGGCCCGTATTCGACGCCGTCGGCTCCAATGATTCGATACATACGCCGCGCCTTCCCTGTTCAGAACCACTCCTTGCGCCCATCCACGTAGGTCCGCACGAATTCCTCGTCAGACTTGGTGAGGTACATGATGCCCTCGATCAAACCGATGATCCACATGACGAACCCGCCCACGCCGCAGGTCAACACCGTGACCAGCAGCATAATTAACCCAGGGGCTGTGTAACCGAGGATGAATTTGTGAACGCCCAGGCTGCCGAGCAGGATGCCGCACACCCCGGCGGGGATTTTGGCGGAGGCCCGGGCCGCCGTGCCCGGGCTGGCAGGCGGCACGGCTGGCGGCGGGGGCACGCCCCCGGTCAGCGGCGGCGGTGTCCTGAAGTCGCCTGCAAACTCCGGCAATGCGCTCAGGACCGCCCACTCCGCACCGCCCTCGACACGGACCTTCGTCTGCCCGTTGGCGCGCCCCTGCTGGATCCATTCCCGAAGTTGCGCCGCAGATGCGGGGCCGTATTCCAGACCGTCGGCTCCAATGATTCGATACATGGCTTTTTCGGGTTGATCGGGATTCATTTGACGCGAAGCTGCGCCGGCGGCCGGCCAAAGGCAAGCCCCCTTTTTTCACGGCCCACGCCACCATGTCGCCACGGCCGGCACGTTGCGCAACAGGCCAAACGCGAGCACCAGCGCCACGACCGCCCACGACCAGCCCGCCGGCAGCTCGACCGGTGCATCCGGCCGGCGCCATTTCCGCAGCAGCCACCAACCGGCCAGCCCCAGCGCGGCCGGCCCGCCAGCCACGAACAGCGGGTTCAGCCGGAACGCCTCGCTCACCCGCCCGTGCAACAGCGCGTGCAAGGCCCGCAACCCACCGCAGCCGGGACACTGCAAGCCGGTCAACGCATAAAGCTGACAGCGCGGATACAACCGGTACTGCGCCGGATCATAACGCCACAGCACCACCCCGGCCGTTAGCAGCGCCACAACCACCAGCACAAGGCTGGCGGCAAAAGCCTGTTTCACCCGTCCTCGCATGACCGGATCAAACGTGACCTGCAACGGCCCAAACGCCGCACACCGGACACTTGCGCCCGCCTGCGCGCGGGCCAGTTGGACCCGGCCTGACGCAGCCATCGCCGGCCAGAGCCACCCGGCCCAACGCGCCCCCCAATCCGGACGGCTCGAAGCCGGCTGTTTCCACCCTTGGCGCTTCCTGGATGGCCCATCGCATGGCCGGCCGCAAACCGCTACCAGCGGCGTAGGTCGTGATGAATGCTGGGCAGCGACATCACGAGACCGATCAGGGTGGCGAACACCGACCACGCCACACTCGCCAGCGACAGCACCAAACCGGCAATGGCCAGGCTGCGGCCCGATTCCACCTCCGGCCCGCGGCTGAGCTGGGCCAGCGCCACAAGGCCGAACACCACCCCCAGCAGATTGAACGGGAAACCGTAGCAGCAGCAACAACCGCAACTGACGGCCAGCAGGCCCATCACGAAGCTGGCCGTGGCCATGGCATTCGTGCGCCGTGGGATGGGCACTGGGGCAATCGGCGGTGGGCTGGCTGATCCCCCGATCGCGCGCAACGCGTCGGCAAACTCCGGCAGGCTGCCCAACGCCTGCCAGCCGGTCGCGCCCGCCGGCCGTATCCAGGTCTGGGCGCGCACCCGGCCCTCGGCAAGCCACTGCACAATGGTATCCCGCGAAACCGGGCCGTATTCGCGTCCGTCAGCGCCGATCAGGCAATACATGGTATGAATGCCGGTTGGGCCTCCCGCTGCTGCCGCCGGTCCTGGCTCGGGCTGGCGCACCGTTCGCCACCGGCGGCATTGGGCGACCCGCCCGAGGGCACACCGCTAAACGCTTCCTTCTTTGGACACAAGCGCAAAAAGCCTTGCGCACGGGTCGCCGGTCAGCCGGCGCGCCGCGCCCTGCCCCGCCCGGCTGGGCCAACGAGGCCGCGTGGTTCGAGCTTTCGTCTCCCCAGCTTCCCGGTTTAACTGGCGGGCATGGAATCGGCCCAGCCGCCCTTGACGCCCGGCACGCTTTACCTGGTGGCCACGCCCATCGGCAACCTCGAGGACATCACGCTGCGCGCGTTGCGCGTCTTGCGCGAGTGCGACGTGGTGGCCGCCGAAGACACGCGGCGGACCGGCCAATTGCTCAAGCACTTTGGCATCACCCGGCCCTTGCTCAGCTACTTCCGGTTCAACGAGGCCAAGCGCAGCGAGGAAATCCTGGACCGCCTGCGGCGCGGCCAGCGGGTGGCATTGGTCACCGACGCGGGCAGCCCGGCCATCAGTGATCCGGGCGAGCGGGTCGTGCGCGCCGCGCGGGCCGCGGGGCTGCGGGTCGAGGCCGTGCCCGGCCCGTGCGCGTTGGTGGCCGCGCTCACGGCGAGCGGTCTGCCCACCGGGGAATTTCACTTCATCGGCTTCCTGCCGCACAAGTCCGGGCCGCGCCGCAGGGTGCTGGAGTCCCTCCGGACGGTCCCCGGCACGTTGGCGCTCTACGAATCCCCGTATCGCTTGCAGAAGCTGCTGGCGGAGCTGAGCGAGGTGTTGCCGGAGCGCACCGTCGTCGTAGCACGGGAACTGACCAAGCGGTTCGAGGAGTTCCGCTATGGCAAGCCGGCGGCCTTGCTGGCGGCGGCTCAACAGCACCCGTTGAAGGGCGAGTCCGTCGTGCTGGTCGCCCCCGCGGACCCTGCTCCGCCCGGTTGAGCCGCGCCCGGCCGGAGTGCCCCGCGACCGCCGGCTTCAATCTTCCCGGCCGGCTTCGCGCACGCGGATGTAGCGCCGCAGCAGGATCAACCCCACCGGCGCCACGCTGGCCGTCAGCGCCACAAACAGCCACAGCGTGCCGGAGTCCCGCGGGCCGGTGGCCGGGCAGTACCGCGCCAATAGCGTCCCCGAGAACACGCCGATCAGCAGCTTGGCCAGCAGAAACGGGATGTAAGACAGCGCCGCGTAGGAGGCCTCCTGCCCCTTGGGCGCGATGGCCGCCGCGTATTCGTAAACCCGCGGCGAGTAAAACGCCTCCCCCACCGACAGGCCGATGACGTAAAGCCCGATCATCACATAATACGGGTGCACCGCCCCCTCCAAGCCCAGATACACCTTGCCCACCAGTTGCCCCGGCAGCCCGTCGGCCCACCCCTGAAACCACGCCGTCGGCAGGGCCATGATGAAGACCGACCCCGCCGAGATGGCGCCGCCCAACGTCACCATCCGATACGCGGAGAACCGCTGGGTAATCGCCCCCACCACCGGGACCAGAAAGATGATCAGAATGCTGTTGATGGCCCAGAGCCGGCCCACCGGCGCGCCTTCCCCCAGCTCCCGAATCCCGAATTGCGGATAAACGTAGTACATCTGCATGAAGATCAACTTCAGGAACGCGATCAACATCAGAAACACCAGCAGCCGGTAAAAACCCTGTTGCCGCAGCAGCCCGGCAAACAGTCGAAACGTGCCCACCGCGCTGTCCCGCACCGTGGCCCACAAACGACTCCCCAACCCGCCGCCCTTTCCCAAGGCAGGCTCGGGCGTGAACGTCAGCCCCTCGTCGGTAACCTCCACCCCCTTGCGGATGAACCACAATGCCGGCAGCAACAACAGCTCGATGCCCCAGCTCACCAGGAACAGCGTCCGATACGTCGTCAGCGTCGTGCCCACCAAAGGCAGCGTCAGTTGACCCCGTTCCCCCAGCCCCTGCCGCACCCAGTCGAAAATGAAGGACGCAACCATGAACCCGACGTTCATCATGGCGTAGAAGATCGAGAACGACAGGGAGCGCTGCCGCGTCGTCGAGTACCGACGGACGGCGGCGACCATGACCGGCGTGCCCAGGGCCTCGCCGACCGCAAGCGGGAACAGGCCGGCCGCCAGCGCCAGCCAGCGTACCGTTGTGAACGCCATCACCACCCGCGCTACCACGCAAATCCAGACCCCCCAGAAGAATGTCCGGCGCAACCCGATGGCGTCGGTCAACGACCCCACCAGCACGGTCACCACGGTCATCGTGAGCGACCAGGCCGCCACCAGACCGAGCGCCTGCTGATCGCTAAACCCGAAGTCCGCCGACAGCCACAACACCAGCGTGGAATTGGTGACAGCGTAGGCGGCAACGGCCAGGAATTTGATGAGGAACGTCAGCCACAGCTCACGCGCTGCGCCCTCCAAGACGGCGAACTTGCCCGGCAGACCCGAGCGTGCTGTCGGGGACTCAGCCATGCGGACATGCGTTGAGTGGCGTTCCGGTCACGGTGCGCCAGTCATCAAAGGCCATCCGCGCGGCGTGGTAAAGGCGGAATGTGGGCCGGCCTGCCCGGGGCGCGCCATCTGGCCGGGACCAACCGCGGCGGGAGGACCACAAGCGGGTGACGCAGGCTGGCAATCGGCCGGCCGCGGATTTCTTCGTGCGGTTGCGGATTAACAATCCGCGTTACAGCAGCAACGGTATTTAGGTTGCCAGGACAAAGTGGGGATTTTTGAGCACATGGTTCATCAGGATGACGAGTTTGCGCATCACTGCTGTCAGGGCCACTTTGGCCGGTTTGCCCGCCGTCCG
>Ga0101944_10005456_pt1 | contig 14450 bp, 10 predicted proteins | sample DewCreD2012metaG_FD_75245 | JGI IMG/M metagenome (GOLD analysis project Ga0101944, IMG submission 75245) | Hot spring sediment bacterial and archeal communities from British Columbia, Canada, to study Microbial Dark Matter (Phase II) - Dewar... ... | reverse complement strand
AACTACGACGGTGAACGAAGTCTTACGGTCGGCGGAGACGTCGAACACATATTCGTCGCCCTCCCCGGCGGGCCGGTTGCATTCGTAATAATACTGGTACACATAGCCGCTCTGAGCCGAGTATGTCTTCTGCCGCCGCACGGCGGGCGCTCCCCGGAGAGGTCCGGGCGCCTTTCGCCAGAGCCTGCGCAGCCATTCCAGCATCGGCATCATGATAGCCCGCGGCGGCCGCGGGTTACAATTGCGTTGTGAAGAAGCGGGCTGAGAAGGTGGCGTTTCAAGGAGAGCCGGGCGCGTTCAGCCAGCAGGCGATCCTGCAATTGCTGGGACCGGGCGTGACGGCGGTTCCCTGTGTGTGGTTCGACGAGGTGTTCCGCAGCCTGGCGGAAAAGCGGGTGGACGCGGCGGTCATTCCGATTGAGAACACGCTGCACGGTTCGGTGCACGAGAACTACGACCACCTGCTCGAGTTCAGGCTGCCCATCGTCGGAGAGACGAGCGTCAGAATCGTGCATAACCTGATTGCGCCGCCGGGGATGCGTTTCCGCGACGTCAAGAAAGTGTATTCGCATCCGGTGGCGCTTAACCAGTGCCTGCGCTTCTTCGCCGCGCATCCGGAGATTGAAAAGGTGCCGTTTTACGACACCGCCGGCAGCGTCAAGATGATCATGCAGGACAAGCCCGCCGGAGCTGCGGCTATCGCTTCGGCGCTGGCGGCCCAGGTATACGGAGCGAAAGTTCTGCGCCGGTCCATTGAAGATGACCGGGAGAACTACACCCGCTTCTTCCTGTTGCGCCGCGAGGACTCGGCGGGCAAGCTGCGCGCAAGTGGCGAATCCAAGGCATGGAAAACGTCGCTCGTTTTCACCACTCGCAACGTCCCAGGTTCGCTGTTCCGCGCGCTGAGCGCCTTTGCCTTGCGGGACCTGAACTTGGTGAAAATTGAGTCCCGCCCGCTGCGCGGCAAGCCGTGGGAGTATCTGTTTTACCTGGACGTCATAGGGCACTTAGACCAGCCCAATTTGCAGAACGCCATCCGGCATTTAGGCGAGCTCGCCGACATGCTCCGCGTCCTTGGATGCTACCCGCGGGCGTAGGACATGCCCATAAGCGTAGTTCCGATAGCGCCCCATCAACGCTCCTTCACCGCTTTGTAAACTGGAAATATATGCGTCGGACTTGGATTGGCTTCCTGATTCTTCTCATGGCTGCGGGCTCGTTGACAGCGCAGTCGGACCGGGGCGCGATTACCGGACGGATCCTGGACCCTTCGGGCGCGGCAGTTCCGGGCGCTAGCGTTTCGGCGCGCAGTCAGACTACTGGCGTGGTCTACCGGGCGGCATCGACGGATGCCGGGAATTATGTCATCCAGCAATTGCCGTTCGGGCGCTACGAAGTAACCGTCGAAGCGGCGGGCTTCAGGCGCTTTGTGCAGAAAGACGTCGGAGTGAACGTGGCGCAGACGGTCACCTTGAACGTATCCCTCGAGGTTGGGCAGATCGAGCAGGTTATCGAAGTCAGCGCCGCTGTGAGCCTGGTGGACGCGTCCACCTCCGACGTGGGCACCACGGTGAACCGCGAGCGCATTCTGGATTTGCCGCTTCAGATCGCCGCTAACATGCGCAGCCCGGAGGCGTTCATCTTTCTCGCGCCGGGCGTCACGGGAAACACGCGCGACACGCAGATCAACGGCTCTCAGTCCCGCGCCAAAGAAGTCTTGCTCGACGGCGTCGGTTCAACCAGCCCGGAAAGCGGCGGCATTCTGTTCACCTATCCGTCAGTCGAAGCCATCGGCGAATTCAAGCTATTGACGGGAAACTTCAACGCCGAATACGGACGCACGGGCGGCGGCTTCGAGATTTTCACCACGCGCTCCGGGGGCAACGATTTTCACGGCTCGGCGTTCGAGTACTTCCGCAACGACGCCCTCGATGCGCGGGGTTTCTTCGCCCGCACGACGCCTGTCAACCGCCAGAATGAGTTTGGCGCGGCGCTGGGCGGTCCGTTATTGTTTCCCAGGATGTATAACGGGCGCAACCGCAGCTTCTTCCATTTCGTGTATAGCGGCTTCCGCTACCGCTCCGGGGCGACGAACGAATTGTTAAGCATTCCCAGCGAGGACTTGCGCCGCGGTGATTTCACCCGCATAGGGCGCACGATATACGATCCGCGCTCGACCCGGTCGGAAGCCGGGCGGTTCGTCCGCGATCCGTTCCCGGCGAATCAGATCCCTACAGCGCGCTTCAGCAATGTCGCCAAGAACACCGTAGCGCTCCTGCCTCCCACCACCAATAGCAATCTGCTGAACAACTTTCTCAGTGTCGGGACACAGCGCTTCCTGCGCGATCAGGTGAACGTTAAGATCGACCACAACTTCAGTGACAAGAACAGAATCAACGGCTTCGTCTACATCGGCACCCAAAACAACGTGGACCCGGAGAGGCTGCCGAATCCTTTCACTTCGAGCCTGGACCGGGACTACCGTTCCCGGTGGGGGCGCCTGAACCACGACTACATTTTCTCCGCCACGGTTCTGAATAATTTCCGAATTGGATTCACGCGCGAGGGTGAGTTCTGGCGCAAGCTCTCGGTGGGTCAGGGCTGGCCGGAGAAGCTCGGCTTGAAGGGCGTGGCGACGGGCGATCAGGGCGCTTTTCCGCGGGTGATTTTCACCGACGGGTACAACACCTGGGCGGATGACACCAAGAGCTTCGGCAGCCAGGTAAACAATACCTGGCAGATTTCCGACTCGCTCAGCTATATCCGCGGCAAGCACGCTTTGAAAATGGGTGTCGACAGCCGGTGGCTGCAAACCAACGGGGCGGATTTCTTCCTTTCGCAAGGCAGCTTCTCGTTCAACTCCTTGGAGACCGGGTTGCCGGGAACGGCGGCGAGCGGAAACGGATTCGCCAGCTTCTTGTTGGGCGCCGTCAACCGGGCGGAGTTAAACGTCCTCGCCGTGGTGCCAGGCAACCGCTATCGTTATTTCGCTTCCTTCATTCAGGACGACTGGAAGGTGAGCCGCAAGCTGACATTGAACATCGGCTTCCGTTATGAGATCTATTTCCCGCGCACCGAAGCGAACAACAACCTCTCCGGATTTGACCCAACCGTACCGAATCCCCGCGCCGGCAATATCCTGGGCGCGATTGCGTTTCTGGGCGATGGTCCGGGGCGCAACGGGCGGAAGAGTTTCGCCGACACCTACTTTAAGAATTTCGGCCCCCGTTTCGGTTTCGCTTACGCCATGGATCTGAAGACGGTGGTGCGCGGCGGCTACGGCATTTTCTACGCTCCGGGCAACGCCACAACCGGGCTGCGAACCTCTCAGAGCTTCGGGTTTGGGTTCAACGTGAGGACCACTCCGGCGTCGCTCGACAACGGCGTCACGCCCGCGTTTGCGCTCGACGACGGCATCCCGCAGAACTTTCCCAAGCCGCCGATCATCGATCCTTCGGTGTCGAACGGCAATGACGTCAACATGATCGGACGCAGCGACGGGCGCCCGCCCTATTTCCAGAACTGGAGTCTGGGCGTGCAAAGGGAACTGCCCGCTCGATTCCGCGTGGAAGCGGCTTACGTGGGCAATAAGGGGACGCGCTTGGGCACGGGGCTGTTCCGCATTAACGAAGTCGACCCGCGCTACTTGCCGCTCGGCGCGCTGTTGAGCCGTCCTGCAACCTCGCCGGAAGCTGCGGCTGCCGGCATCCGCATCCCGTACCCGGGCTTCACGAGTTCCGTGGCGCAGGCTCTACGCCCGTACCCGCAGTTTGGGAACATCGAAAACCGGTCGAATCCTAACGGGAATTCCACTTATCACGCACTTCAACTTTCGGCTGACAAGCGTCTGTCGAAGGGTCTGACGCTGATGGCCAATTACACATTCTCGAAAACCCTCTCTGACGCCGACGTGCAGGCGGGCGGGGGCGCCGGCGGCCAAACCTTTTATAACCGGGCTCTGGAGAAGGCGATCAGCATCAACGACGTTCCGCACATCGTGAATCTGAGCTACATTTATGAGCTGCCTTTCGGGCGCGGAAAGCGGTTTATGAACCGCCCTGGCGCCGCGAACGCCATCGCCGGCGGTTGGAGCTTGACCGGTATTCATCAATACCAGGCCGGCAAGCCGGTAGTGTTGACAGCCACCAATACTCTGCCGCTGTTTAACAACGTGCTTCGCCCGGATGTCATAGCCGGCGTGAAGCGCCATCCTTCCATTTCCGACTTTGACCCGGCGCGCGACCGCTGGATCGACCCCGCGGCGTTCGCCATTCCCGGCGCGCTGCGGTTCGGCACGTCGGCGCGTTCGCACACCGATCTTCGCGTGCCTGCCTTGTTGAACGAATCCTTCGGAGTGGTGAAGCGCACGCCGCTCGCCGAGCGGTTCACGCTAATTTTCCGGGCGGAGTTCTTCAACCTCTTCAACCGGACGCAGTTCGCCGCTCCGGCTGCGGTGATCAATAACGCCAACTTCGGACGCATCACCGGTCAGGCGAATACGCCGCGGCAGGGTCAACTCGCGTTGAGGCTCGAGTTCTAGTGAAGCTGTTGATCTTCGACCTCGACGGCACCCTGATCGATTCGAAACAGGACTTGGCCAACGCCGTAAACGCCGCCCGCGAGCACATGGGGCTTCCCCCGCTTGACGTCCAGCTCATCGGTTCGTATGTGGGCAATGGCGCGCCAGTGTTGATGCGCCGGGCGCTCGGGCCAGAGGCGCCCGAGTCCGACGTGGTGAAAGCGCTCGAGTACTTCTATACGTATTACCGCGCGCACATGCTGGACCACACCTACCTTTACCCCGGGGTGAGAAGCGCGCTGGACCGGCTGCGCGAGGCGGGGTTGAAGATGGCTGTTCTGACCAACAAGCCGGTGCGCTTCAGCCAAGGCATCATCGATGGTTTGGGACTGCACGGCCATTTCTTCCGGGTGTATGGCGGAAACAGCTTCGAGCAGAAGAAGCCGGATCCGGTCGGGGTACACCACTTATTGGAAGAGACGGAAACACTGCCGCCGGACGCCATGATGGTGGGCGACAGCGCCGTGGACGTCAGAACCGCCCGTAATGCGGGCGTGCGCGCTTGCGGAGTCACCTACGGTTTTCAACCGGAGGGCTTCGAAACCGATCCGCCCGATATTTTGATCGACAATTTAGAAAAGCTCGCCGACATCGTACTGGTGGAACGGCGAGCCGCGGAAAAGAAATGACCATCATTTACAAGCCCGGCACGCAAGCGCCGGAAACAGCTATTTACTGGTGCACCGTTTGCAAGTTGCCCCGGAAGATTGAGAAGGATGAAACGTTCCCGCCATGCGAGAACATGTGCGGAAGAGGCAACTGGGAAAAAGCGGAACCTAGTCCAAAGGCTTGATGCGGACGTTGCGGTACCACACGGGCGAACCGTGATCCTGCAAGCCGATGTAACCGCGCCGGGCGAAGTCCTTGAGCGGCGTGCGGAACTTGTTAGGCGAACCATCGGGGTTCTTGCGCGCCTCCACCCATTCGTCGAGGTTGGCTTCCGCGGTCGTCTGCCCGTTCAGTTCGATGAGAATCCGTGGTCCGCGGCATGTGATCACATAACGGTTCCACTCGTTCGGCTTGTACGCATTGACCCGCGGCGCGAGCAAGTCATACAACCCGCCTACGCTACCCCGCCCGAGAGGGCGGTCCGCCGGAGCGTTGCCCACCTGTATCTCGATGCCCGTTTGCACAGGGTCCTTGCGGTCCGCCGTGCGGATGAAGACGCCTGAGTTCGCCCTTTCCGGAAGGACCTTGAACTCGATGTGAAGAATGAAGTCTCCGTATTGCTGCCTGGTCCACAAGTAGTTGGCGTTGATCATCTTTCCGTCGGTTCTGTCCTTGAGTGCGAGCACGCCGTCTTCGACCACCCAATTGGGCGAGCCCATTTCAAACCCCGGCGCGCTATTGCCTTCCAATAGCGCGGTGAACCCATCCTGCGCCGCCAGGCACAAGGCAACCAATCCGGCTGCCGCCGCCAGTGTCTTTACAAGCACCGATCCGTTTTGCATATCGCTTAGCCTTGTGTTCACCGTAATGTCCTCAAGCCGCCGCCGTCAAGGTGCGGCGTGGCGTTGAAAGTGACCAGCGCGGGTCCTTCCGGGCCCACCGCCACGGTGGTCACGGACGTGTTGTAAGATACGCCCGCCAATCGCAAAGCCATAAGGGGCGGGAAGCCCAGAATGCGGCTCATCACCAGCCCGATCGGCGTGGCGGAGGTAAACACCGCAAGGTCGCCGTCCCCCGGCGCCTGGGTCAGGGCTTGGAAAGCGCCGGCGATCCGCCGTTGAAATTCGGGCCAGCTTTCGACCGCGGCGGCATAGCGCTCCTCGAGCCAGGCTTGCAGCACCGCGGAGTCACAGGGCAGCCACCGGCGGTGCACGTCGGAGCCGGGATCGGCCGCTTCCCGCCGGACAGCTTCGTACTGCCGCCGGAATTCGGCATCCTCGGCAGCAAGCCGGGGCGCCAGTTCGCGGAACAGTCCTTCGATGTCGAACTCGTTCCAGGCTTCGTCGGTGACCTGCTCAGGCCAAGTCCGGCCGGCTGCTTCCCAAGCTTCACGCGCAATCCGGGCGGTCTCGAGCTGCCGTTGCAGTCCTCCGGAAATGACGGCATCGAAACGGCAGCCGTGCGAAGCGAGATACCGCCCCAGTTCCCAGGCTTGACGCCTGCCGGCATCCGACAGCCGGTCGTACCGCTCACGCGGCCCTCCCTGCCCGTGCCTGAAAAAGTGAATCATTCGCATAGCGCCTAGATTTTCAGCTTAGCGGATGTCCCCCCCTTTACGCGTAAAACGGCTAGAGTTAAACTATTTTCCGGTCTGGTTTGAGGTCGTAAATCGCAATCAACGGGGAGGTCTCGATGAATCATGTAACGAGAATCTTGACGGCAGGCGTGTGCCTGCTCGTCATCTTATGGCCTGCTCAGGCTCAGGTGATCACCGGTTCGCTGACGGCGACGGTTCAAGATCCGGCAGGCTCGGTCATTCCCAACGTGGAAGCCGTACTGACGAACCAAGCAACGGGGGTGGGAATCTCATCGCGCACGAACGAGGCGGGAATCGTCGTCTTTCCAAGCCTTCAGCCCGGCTCATACACTCTGAGCCTGACTGCGCAGGGGTTCCGCGCCTACCAGATGCGGGACATCGTCATCACGGCCAACGAGAGGCGATCGTTAGGCGAAATCGTCCTTCAAGTGGGGCAAGTGCAGGAACGGATTGAGGTGCGGGCGGAAGCCACACCCGTTCAGACAGCTTCATCCGAACGCTCCGGCTCGGTGACGGGCGATCAACTTCTGGATCTGGCCACCAAGGGGCGCGACTTTCTGGGGCTGCTCTCGATTCTGCCCGGAGTCACGGACACCCGCGTGGGGGCGCGGGAAGTCAGCATGACGGGAAATGTGCTCCAAGGGTTGCACGTCAACGGCGGGCGCGAGACTTCCATCATGTATGCGTTGGATGGCATCTCCGCCGTTGACACAGGATCGAACACCAGCGTACACAATCATCCGAACATGGACGCGATCGGCGAGGTGAAGGTGTTGACGTCGAATTACCAAGCCGAGTACGGACGCAACAGTTCCGGCACTATCAATGTGATCATCAAGAGCGGCACCAAGGAATTCCACGGCAGTACTTATTGGTACTACCGCCATGAATCGCTCAACGCCAATAGCTTCTTCAACAACCGCACCGGCACGCAGAAGCCGATCTACCGTTTCAACAGCGGCGGCTATAGCGTGGGCGGACCGGTTTATTGGCCCGGAAAGCTCAATAAGAATAAAGACAAGCTGTTCTTTTTCTGGTCCCAGGAGTTCGTCCGCCGGCGTTTGTATCCTGGCGTCCGGTTCGTAACCACGCCGACGGAGTTGCAGCGGCAAGGTAACTTCACGCAGACCTTCGAAACCAACGGGGCGCCCATTTTGATCCGCGATCCGCTGGCGGGAGCGAACTTCCCGGGAAACATCATCCCCCCCAGCCGGTTCAGCGCGCAAGGGCAAGCGGTCCTCAATTTCTTCCCAACCCCGAACTATTCGGAAGCGGACCCCGCGCTGCGCTTCAGCCGCAACTACCGTTCAATGGTCAGCGGACGCAATCCTCGCAAGCAGGAGGTGTTCCGCTTCGACTATGCGATTTCACCGACGTTGAACGCCTACTTCCGGGGCATACGGGATAACGACGACGAGGAGTGGCCATACGGTTCTTGGGTGGCGGGAGATCTGAATTACGACCTGACAAACACGCTCCGCCCGCAGCGCGGCCGCGGAGGGGTGTTCAGCCTCACCAAGACCTTCTCGCCCACGCTCGTGAATGAATTCACGATGGGCGGCACCACGCGGGGGCAGACCTTCAATCCGGTGGATCCTTCGAAAGTGGCGCGCAGCCGGATGGGCAATATCGGCCAATGGTACCCGCAGGCCAACGAATCGCGGGCCATACCCAACGTCACCTTCGGCGGCGTGCCGAATTACATCAATCCATCCTTGGGCAATATCCCTTACAAGAATGAGAATCCGGTTTTCACCTTCGCCAACAACTTAACGAAAGTCGTGCGCACCCATGCGTTCAAGGCGGGCATCTACATCGAGCGCATGAGAAAGGATGAGGTCGGCGGATCCAACACCCGCGGAGCATTCGCCTTCGGCCGGAACACAAACAACCCCAACGACGCCAATTATGCATTTGCCAACGCTTTATTGGGGAACTTCGACAATTACTCGGAGGCCAATCTGCGGCCGTACTCTCATTACCGTTACACGCAGGTGGAGTTCTACCTTCAGGATTCGTGGAAGGTCACCCGGCGGTTGACTCTGGACGCCGGAGTGCGTTTCTATAACGCCCCGCCAGCGCACGACGACCGCTTCGCCATAACCACCTTCGATTCCACGAAGTATGACCCGAAAACGGTAGCTGTGCTGATTCGCCCTGGCAGAGACGCCGCGGGGCGCCGGGTAGGCATCGACCCGCGCAACAACCAAGTGTATCCGCTGCCCTACATCGGTCTGTTTGTGCCTGGCTCAGGCGAAGTAGCGCCCGGTATGGTCGTGGGTGGCAAGGGCTTCGCCTCTGGCTTGTATGAAACGCCGGTCCTGGCGGTTGGCCCGCGGTTGGGATTCGCTTACGACCCGCGGGGCAACGGCAAGATGGCTATTCGCGCGGGAGTCGGGCTTTTCTATGACCGCCCGCAGGGCAACGTCTACTCCGGTACGAACGGGCAGCCTCCGGTGGTCAAAGTCCCAACCCTGTACTTCGGCAGCATCGGCACATTCTTGCAAGCCGAGGGCACGGTGGGTCCGCCCAACGTAAACGCAGTGAATCCCGGCAAGCAGCCCATGCCCCGCATCTTGAGTTACAGCTTTAGCATTCAGCGGGACGTGGGCTTCAACACGGTGGTGGACGTGGGTTACGTGGGCAGCTCGGGGCGCCACCTGCTGTACGTGCGGAACATCAATGCCATTCCGCTGTATTCGCGGTTCGATCCGAAGAACATCGACCCAACCACCAACAGCCCGTTGCAAGATAACTTCTTCCGCCCGTACACCGGCATGGGCAACATCAACATGCGCGGGTTCGGGGCGACTTCGAACTACAATTCGCTCCAGGTGACCGCCAACCGGCGGATGTCGAAGGGGCTTCAATACGGAGTCTCTTACACGTTCTCCAAAGCCCTGGGAGTGGGCACCGGCGACTTCGATGCGGTAAGCCCCTACCTGTCCATGCGCCAGCGCAACTACGGGCCGTTGAGTTACGACATGACCCATGTGCTGGCGGTAAATTACACGTACAACCTGCCGAACCTGGCTAAGCGGTGGAAGAATCCGGCGCTCAACCAGATCTTCGGGGGATGGCAGGTTTCAGGCATAACGTCTATGGCCAGCGGCACGCCCTTTACGGTCGGCTACAGCACGACGGACGGCGCCGACATGTTGGGGTCCAACGACAGCCAGCGGGTTACCGTCCTGATGGATCCCAAGTTGCCCAAGAGCGAGCGCACTTTCGCCCGCAATTTCAGGACCGAGGCGTTCGCGCGGACGCCTCGGCTGGATTTCGGCAACCTGGGACTCAATTCGATGCGCGGACCTGGAGTCAACAACTGGGACATCAGCGTTTCCAAGCGCGTCAGTTTCGGCGAGACACGCTACTTCCAGTTCCGCTCCGAGTTCTATAACGCCTTCAACCACACTCAGTTCTCCTCGTACGACACCGGAGCGCGCTTTGACACGGCGGGGCGGCAAGTGAACGCTAACTTCGGCGCGTATAACGGCGCCCGCGACCCGCGCCGAATCCAGTTCTCGCTCCGCTTTATGTTCTGAACGTTTGCGGCGCCGGGCGATCGAGGGACACTTCCCTGCCCGGCGCCGCCGTTCTGGGCCCGGACGGGATGCGCCACCGCCGGTCCGGCGTCACGCCCGGCGGGATCACAAAGTCACAGAATCGACCATCAGCGGTTCATTTCGTCTTGCCAGCACGCGGTCAAGCGCCTCCACCACCATCTGCGGAGAGATTCTGGTGAGACACTTGCGGTCCCACTCGCAGGTGTTCCATCGCCAACAGGGCGCGCAATCCACCAGGCTGTTCAGGTTTTCGTTGCAAGTGTAACCGGATTGGTAGGAGTGCTCCCGGCCGCCATAAATGACCACCGCCCTGCAATCTACTGCCCGCGCCATGTGGCTTAGAAGTCCAGAACCGCCAATAAAAGCATCGGCGTTCCGGAGTATGGCTGCCGTCTCCCGGAGTGTCGTCCGCCCGCGCAGGTCGAGCACTCCCGGCAGCGGAGGATCGCGCTGTGTGCCAACCTGGATGATTTGATACTCTCTTGTAAAGCCTTTCCGATTCCGGAGAAGCGACAGCATCTCGTCATAGTACGGCTTGGGCCACACCTTGTTCGCCATATAAGTTTCATGTGCCCTCTCGCCGACACAGTGCACGACGATTTGGCGAGGCGCCAAGCGTCCGCGCGCTTCTTCGTCAGCGGTCAGAAATAAGTAGGGGCGTATTGCAACCTCTCCCCGAATTCCAGCCCGGTAACAAAGCTCGGCGATAATATGCCTTTGAGGAGGGGTCTCGACCTCGCTCGGTACCTGGAACTCCGTGTAGCGCAAGCGAACGCGGCGGCCATTGAGCAGATTTGAAAACCGAAGCGGGAGATAATCCCAACTGAAAACACGGGCGTAATCCGGATTGTTTTCCAACACGCCTGGAGAATGAGAAACTTGCCAAATCTTCGCCTTGGGGTTGCGGCGCTTGATCTCTCTGGCGACCGCCGTGAGCAAAAGCTCATCGCCAATGCCGCCCAAAAACTGGAGGAGGTAATCCGGCATGCCTTCTTCCGCAAGGACCTTCAATGTGAACAGTTCAGTCCGCACCGCCAGCGGTATCTTCGCCGGTTGCGAGAGCGCTTTGCGAAGCAACTGACCCAGCCCCTTGCGCTCGCCTGTGTGATATGAGGTGCTTCCGCCCTGCATCAGCATTGGATGGACATTGATGGTAACACAGAGGCTGAACTTCCGGGTCTGGTGAACGTACGCCTGCCGAAGTCGGCGCGGGCGCGGTAGGATGGTGCGAAATGAGGTCAACTTTGTTTCTGTTGGTTGCCGGCTGCGCGATGGCCGCTCAGCCGGCGCTGGAGCCTGAAACGGTCCCGTTGTGGACGGGCAAGGCGCCGGGCGCCTTGGGAGATGCGGAGCATGACCGCCCGACTCTTACGATCTACCTGCCTTACGGCAAGCAGGGAGCCGGGACCGGCGTGGTTCTATGTCCCGGCGGAGGGTACGCCGCCTTGGCTCTAAATCACGAAGGCAGACAGGTGGCGAATTACCTGAATGCTCACGGCGTGGCTGTGTTCGTGCTGAAGTACCGCTTGGGAAGCAACAAGTACCGCCATCCCGTGCAGCTTGGAGATGCCCAGCGAGCTATACGCATGGTCAGGACCCGCGCCAAGGACTTCGGCGTCGAACCGGACCGCATCGGCGTCATGGGCTTTTCCGCGGGCGGGCACCTCGCTTCCACGGCTGCGACGCTGTTTGACGACGGCAATGCGCAAGCGGCTGACCCGATTGACAGGGCAAGCTCCCGTCCGGATTTCGCCATCCTGTGTTATCCCGTCATCTCGTTCGTCACGCCTCACAGCCACAAAGGTTCGATGCGCAACCTGTTGGGAGAGAACCCGGATCCGAAACTGGTTGAAAAGCTCTCCACCGAATTGCAGGTCACCGCCAAGACGCCACCTACTTTTTTGTTCCACACCAACGCCGATACGGGCGTGCCGCCCGAAAACAGCGTCCTCTTCTATCTGGCGTTGCGAAAAGCGGGAGTGCCTGCGGAAATGCACATTTTTGAAAAGGGCCCGCACGGGGTGGGTCTCGGCATGACCGACCCGGCGCTGGCGGAATGGCCGGGGCTTCTGGCAAAATGGCTGCGTATTCGAGGGCTGATTAAGTAGAAAGGACCACCATGCATCTCAGGGGCATACTCTCGTTGATAGCTTTGCCGCTCGCGATCACCGCAGCGGAGGAACAGATCAAGACGCTCGAAATCGGCGCGCAGGCGCCGGACTTCAAGCTCGAAGGCGTGGATGGGCCTTGGTACACGCTGAAGGACTTCTCCAAGGCTAAGGCTCTGGTGGTGGTGTTCACCTGCAACCATTGCCCGACTGCACAGGCTTACGAGGACCGTCTCATTGCGTTAGTGAACGAATACAAAGCCAAGGGCGTGGCTCTGGTCGCCATTTCGCCGAACGATGAGAATTCGGTGCGTTTAAACGAGCTGGGATACACCGATCTCAACGATTCCTTCGCCGAAATGAAGATCCGCGCGGCTCATAAGAAGTTCAACTTCCCGTACCTTTACGAAGGCGACAGGACGGGGATCTCGCGCGCCTATGGACCCACCGCCACGCCTCACGCCTTTCTTTTCGACGCCGCCAGGAAGCTCCGGTACGTGGGGCGCATCGACGACAGCGAACGCGAATCCAACGTCAAAGTGAAGGACCTGCGAAACGCCCTCGATGCGGTGCTGGCGGGACAACCGGTTCCCGTGGAAAAGACGCGAGCCTTCGGCTGCTCCATCAAGTGGGTGGGCAAGGCGCAGAGCGTAAGGGAATACATGGCGAAGCTGGCGGCGGAGCCGGTGACCGTGGAGCCGGTCAACGCCGAAGGACTCAAAGCCCTCCGCAAGAACGATTCCGGTAAGGTGCGCCTGGTGAACTTTTGGGCGACATGGTGCGGTCCTTGCGTCACTGAGTTTCCCGAACTTGTCACCATCAACCGAATGTACCGCCACCGCAATTTCGAGTTCGTCACCGTGGCGGCGCAGTTCCCGGACGAAAAGAAGGAAGTGCTGGATTTCCTGACCAAGCAACAAGCGTCCAACCGGAATCTGATCTTCGCCGACGGAGACAAGTACAAGCTGATGGAAGCCTTCGACAAGGATTGGAACGCCGCCTTGCCATACACCGTTCTCATCAGCCCAACCGGCGAGTACCTTTACAAGATGCAGGGGCAAATCGATCCGCTGGAGTTGAAGCGCATCATTGTGCGGTCTCTCCGCGACGACCGGAAGCGCTAGGACGTACAATCGGAGAGGTATGTGGAAACTGTGGGCTGGATTGGTCATCGGCGGCGCGGCGTTTGGCGCTAGCGCCGATTTGATCCTGCACAACGGCAAAGTCGTCACGGTGGACGGCGCTTTTTCGGTCCAGCAAGCCGTGGCGGCGGCAGGCGGGCGCATCACAGCCGTGGGTTCGAACGAAGCTGTGTTGCGGGAACGGGGTCCTGCTACCAAGGTGATTGACCTGAAAGGCAAGACTGTCTTGCCGGGCTTGATCGATGCCCATGTGCATGTGTTGGGATCGGCATTGAGCGAATGGCGTGAAAAGCTGCCCGTGTTCGACAGCATCGCCACTATCCAAAAGTGGGTCCGCGAAAAGGCCAAGATCACGCCCAAGGGCCGGTGGATCATCGTTCCCAGAACGCTGCCTCCCCGGCTCAAAGAAATGCGGATGCCCACAAAACAGGACCTCGACGTAACTACAGAGCACCCTGTCGCCTTTGATGGCAGCTATGTGTGGTCCGCCAACACAATGGCGCTGAAAATCAGCGGCATCACCCGCGATACGCCTAACCCGCCCGGAGGCGAAGTGGTGAAAGGTCCGGACGGCGAGCCCAACGGCATCCTGCGCAATGCTGCGAATCTCTTGAAGGGCTTGCCTAGGGCTGAAGAGTATCCGGAATCGGAGCGCCTGGCTGCGATTGAGAAGATGCTGCGCCTTTACGCGGAGGCAGGCCTTACGTCGGTGGCAGACCGCGCAGTGTCGCCGGCTGAGGCGAAGCTGTTCGAGAAGCTCAAAGCGGAGGGGCGCCTGCCCATCCGCGTGGCGCTTACTTGGCGCATCAATTCCAATCCCCCCGTCGAGCAGATTGTAAAAATGATCGA
>Ga0101944_10005455_pt1 | contig 14453 bp, 11 predicted proteins | sample DewCreD2012metaG_FD_75245 | JGI IMG/M metagenome (GOLD analysis project Ga0101944, IMG submission 75245) | Hot spring sediment bacterial and archeal communities from British Columbia, Canada, to study Microbial Dark Matter (Phase II) - Dewar... ... | reverse complement strand
TGAACGAACTCGGCCACGAGGTGGACGCCGTGGCCACCGTCAAAGCCCTTCCGGACCCCGCCCATTACCTCGCCGCCGCGAAACTGGTGCGAAGCGTCACCTTGGTGCGGCGTTATCCGAACCCCTTCGGCATACTGGGCCGCGAGCCGCTGCAACTGCGCACCCGCCGCAGGCTGGCCAGCCTGCGCCTCACGCGGAGCTACGACGTGGTGCTGCTCGAACAGGAGTATGTCGCGCCGGCGCTCGACGCGCCCGAGCTCGACTGCGGGCGCGTCATCCTGCGCGTGCACAACGACGAACCGGCCTATTACCATGACCTGGCGCAATCGGAACGGTGCTGGTGGCGCAGGCTGTACTACCTCGAAGAAGCACGGCGCTTCCGGAGCGCTTCGCCCGCGGTGTTTGAAAAAGCCGGCGACCTGTGGTTCATTTCCTGCGACCACTGGCGCCGCTGGCGCGCGTCGCATCCGGAGGCGAATCAACGGGCGGTGTGGCTCCCCGCCGCGCTCCCAGGGCCGCTCCGTCCCCCGCACGATGGCTCCGGCGAGCGGGTCCTAATCACGGGCAACCTGTTTCAGCCGACCAATCTCGAAGGGCTGGAGTGGTTCCTGAATGAAGTCCATCCGTGGCTTGTCCGGAGACAGAATTATGAGCTGTGCGTGGCCGGCTCCACGCGCGGCGCGCGCGCCCGAGCCGTCCTCGACCGCTTGGGCGCCACGCCCCGCGTGCAAGTTCACGTCAATTCGCCGGACCTCGAGACGCTGTACCGCAGCGCGGCGGTGTTCGTGAATCCCATGCAAAGAGGCGTCAGCGTCAAGCTCAAAACGCTGGACGCCATGTGCCATGGTTTGCCGGTCGTTTCGACCGCGGCCGGACTGGACGGCGCCGGCTTCGAACCGGGCAAGCACGCCCTGCTCGCCGAAAGCGGCCCCGCCATGGCGGAGGCCATCGCCCGGTTGCTCGAAGCGCCGGACGAACGCCGCGCGCTGGTCGAAAACGCTCAGGACTATTTGGTCAAACGGTATGACCACAGGGCCAATCTGGAGCGTTTGCTCGCGCCGCCCGCGGAAGCGCGCGGCATCGAGTTCGAAGCTGCGAGCCGCCACCCTGGGAGGGTCCGGTGAAACCCCGAATCCTCATGGCGGGCGGCTGCCACTTGGCTGGTTACCTGGTGGGGCAGGACTCAGCCATCCCCGAAGTGGTGTCCGCCCTTCTCGCCGCCGGAGGTAACCCCATCGAGATGGAAGTCTTAACCCACGTCCCGCTTACTCATCCTGACCGGGTCACCGCCGCCGGCGCGCGGTTTGGCCAGCACTTCACCGTCCTTCAGGTGGGTCATTACGAAAGTCAGGCTTCCTTCGCCAAGTGGCTGCGGCGCAAGAGGGCAAAGTCCGCCAAGTCCAGCACCCACGCCGCGGATCCTCCGAAGTTCTCCGGCGTGTCATGGCGCGGCATGCCGTTTCGGCTGTGGGGCGCCTGCAAGCTCGCCGCCGACGCCCTGTTCATGCATCCGCTCATCGACACCGGCGTGTTCGAAAGGAAGTTTTTCTCCTTCTGCGAAGCCGTCGCCGCTTCACGCTGCGGCAGGGTAGTGTTGCTCAGCCCCTTGCCGTGCGCCGACCCGCTGGCGGCTTACTACCGCAGCCGCGTCGCGCCTCTGTATCCCGCCGCCGCCGCGCGCTTCGGCTTCGAGTTCGTGAATTGTCTGGATCTGACGGCGCACCCCTCCGACAGCCGCTTCGATGTGGCCGGATTCCACGCCGACCCGGTCCACCTCGGCGCCGCCGGTCACCATGCGGTGGGCGAACGCTTGGCCCGCGCCTTACGCCGTCTTCTGCCCGCGGCAGACGCTTTGGATCATACCCCCGATTCCTTGTCCATCCATGCCGACTAACACTACGAACCTGTTCCTCGTTTTCCTCGTTTTGTTCGCCACTCTGGACCCGGCGCTGGCCAAAGCCGCCGGAGACGGCGAAGGCGATCCCGAATGGAATCAGCGGCAGTTCCGCATCGTGGTTCTCGGCTCCTCCACCGCCGCCGGCGCTGGCGCCTCCCGCCCGGAATGGTCGTGGGTGGGACGCCTGGCAGCCGCTCTTAAGCCTTACGGCTACACCGTCTTTAACCGCTCCATCAGCGGAACCAATACGGAGGCGAGCCTCGCCCGATTTAGCCGGGACGTCGAGCCGCTCCGCCCAGGCTATGTCGTGCTGGCCACTTCGGTCATCAACGAATTGATTCTCTCCCGCCGCGAGGAGGCGGCGCGCGTCTATCTGGAGAATTCCCGTGAGTTGATCCGGCGCGTCGAATCCATACGCGCCGTCCCCGTCATCGCCGGACCCATTCCCAACAGCGCTTATGACCGCAACCACCGCCGCCTCCTTCGCGACCTCCTGGATCAGTTGGAAGCGGAGGGCGTCTTGGTCTGGGACTTCCTCAGCGCCGCCGAAGACGGCTACGGGCGCTGGCTGGAAGGTTATAGCGACGACGGGCTCCACCCCACCGACATCGGACACAGGGCGTTGTTCGACGCCATCCCGGTGTCTTTCTTTCGCCTGCCGCGCGAATCCGCTCCGCCCCTGCCTCCGCGCCTGTTCGCCCGGGCTTGGCGCTTCGCGGGTCATCCGCTGTGCCAGGACTTCCTGGTTTTGACCCCGCCTACCGCCCTGTCTTCGTGGACCGTGGCGTTCTGGTTCTCCGCCCCGGACTTCCCCGCCCCCAGCACGATTGTGCGCGCCTCCACGCTCACTCTCAAATACCACGCCGGGCGCCTGATTCTGGAGTCGAATTTCGGCGCGGTCTCAGCCGCCGCCTCACGCACCGACGGGCGCCGGACTCACGCCGTCCTCTCCTATAACGCCGAACGGCGCACCGCGATCCTGTTCGTCAACGGCGTTCAGTCCGCGGTTCTGCACAACGCCGAGGGCGCCCAGGATTCCATACGCATCGCCGGCCCGGAGACCGCGCCGGGGCTTCAGATTCAGGACGTGCTGCTGTACAGGACTCCGCTGGCGCCCGAAGACATGCCGGTGTTGTTTTCGGGCCAGAAGCTGGGGCGCTCTCTGGAGGCGTGGCTGCCCCTCAACGTATCTCCCTACAGGGATCCCTTGAACCTTCTGCCCACCGGCGTCGATATTCTGGTCTGCCGGGACGCGTGGACCCTCGTCCCCACCCCGGTCACCTCTCAATAGGCGCGCCGCCCGCCGAACCTTCGCGCCACCGCCGGTAGAGGCTCCAGCCCGCGCCGAGCACCACCATGGTGTCGTAACGCGCCGGCGAACCCCCGTAAGTGCTGAAGCCGGCGGCGACGAATACGATGGCGATCAACAACATGGGCTTCCGCATCGCCTGGCACGCCCGCCATAGCCGGGTTACGAACCAACCGAACGCCACGAGAAACGGAACCCCAAAATAAACCGCCAGGTCGAACACCAGCGTTTTCGTTCCGGCGTATTGGGCGCTGGACAGATAGCCTTGCACTTCCTCAAAGTCCAGCGGCAGGGGCGATGTCTGGTACATCCGGTCCATCGCGCCCGGCAAGTAGCGGGTCAGCGCGTGGTAGAAACCGCCGAACCCCACCCCGAACGGATGGTGCGCCACCACCCGCGCCGCCCAGAAGAACAGGCTGCCGCGGGTCGCCATGGTGGTGCTCTGGTGGATGGCGTCGGCGCTGGCCATTTGTTGCAAGCGAATGTATCCCAGGTATCCTGCCGGCAACAGCAGCAGGCATCCAAGCGCCACGCGGAGCCGGTAGCCGCGTGCGAAAAGGCCCACCGTCACCGACACCAGCGCCAAAGCCAGCACGGCGCCCTTCGAGCCGGAACCCGCCAGCAGCACCGCCGTGATCCCCAGCAGCGCCGCTCGCGTCCACCACCGTCGCGCGCACGCCGCGCTCAACAGACCCAGGCTGCCCGTGGACAGCGACAACACGCTGGCTTCCGGACACAAGCCGTGCCAGCGGCTGTCAGGATTGTCCGTAGCGTGGAATACGGGATTCGCCAGCAGCCCGCGCATGCCGAAAAGATTCAAGTCGTGGATCAAGATGCCGGCTGCGCAAATAGCGAACGCCGCGTGCGCGCACAGCCGCAAATGAGGAAAGCCGTACCAGTCCAGGCGGAACACAACGTAAGCCGCAAGCGCGAACATCAGAGCCAGGTTAAACGTCTTCACCACCAAGTCCACGCCGTGCCATTCCACTCCGAACGCCGCCAGATGGACGAGGGTCACCGCCGCGCAGTATGCCCCTGCCGCCGCCGCCTTCCCATTGATCCTTTTCTCGCGCGCCGCCAGCCACCGCGCCCCATCCAGCATCACCAGCCCGAAAAGCGGAATCACGGCGAATGACGTCCCCAACAGCCGCAGCGGCGTGTTCCGCAGGAACGTGTCCTGAAAGGGCGACAAGACGAGCAACGCGCCCATCAATATGCGCGCGAGCGTCATGGCCGCCTGGCGAAGCGCAACATCCGCCGGATCTCGCCGAGCCTTTCCGCCCGCGCGGGATCCGCCTCCATGCGCCGCAAGCTCTCGGCGGCCAGCGCGCAGCCTGCCGCCACGAGCAAAGACAGCAGCCCCGCCACGGCGATGATCAGCGAACGCAGCGGTCCGCTGCGTTTGTCCGGCGGAACCGCACGGTCCACCACTTGGATCACCGGCGCTTGTTTGGCCTCATCCATGCGTGCGGCCTCATATTGCCGCGACAGCAGTTCAAAGAGCGCCTCGTGATACCGCATCTCGCGCACCGCGCGCAGGTATTCCACCCCCGCCGCCGGCAGACGCCCCGAAGGCAACAGCGGATTGCCTGCCGCCGTGGGCGCCGCCGATTCGAGCGTGGCCAGTTCTTTCCGCAAGGCGCGCAGTTCGGTTTCCATACGCACCACTTCCGGGTTCTGATCCGTCGCTCCGGCGCGCAAGCGCTGCAAGGCCACCTCCCGGGCCGAGATTTCGGCTCGCGTTTGCGCGATCGCCCGGATCGAAGCCTCCACCTGCCCGTTCCATTGCAGCATGCCGGTGCGCTCCTGCATCGCCTTGAGTTCCGCCTCGGCTCCAGCGATGGCTTTCCGCTCGGCTTCCAATTGCCGTTCAAAAAACAGGCGCCGCTCTGCCGCCTCGGTCAGCGCCAATTTGCTGTTCTGCGCTTGCAGCCCCTCGACGTAAGCGTTGGCCATGGCTGCCGCCCGCGCAGGGTCGGTGTCCTCGACCGAAATCTTAATTAAAGTGTCCTTGCCGGCTTCGAGCGTAGTGCGCCGTTCCAGCTTCTTGCGCGTCTCCTCCAGCGTGTCTTTTCTGTAAAGCTCCCGCAAGTGGAACTGCTGAATGATTCCATCGGCGATGGTCCGCCCTCCGAGAATTCCAACGTACAGGTCTGCCGGATTCTTCAGCCCCAGGTCTTTCGCCGTGAAGTTCATCTGCCCGAGCTGCCCCGCGAGCGCCGCCAGGATCGGCTGTGGCTGCTGCGGCGGCATGATGACCGCCGTTGCCGTGTACATATCCGGCAGAAGGAACGCCACCGCGGCGCCCGCCGCCAGCCCGGTCAACAACGCCCATCCGAGCAAGCGCTTCCGCCGCGCCAGGATCCAGCACATGTCCACGAGGTCCACGTTGTCCGGCCCCGTCCGTTCCACCCTTTGCCTTTCTGCGTCCATTTGCGCCCCTCAGCGCAGCACGTTCACCGCGGCGGCGCCCAAAGCGAATTGCGCCGCCACCTGCGACCACTCGCGCACGCTCTTCCATACCGACGTCTTGAGCACGAATTCCGGCGCCACAACCGCATCGCCCGGACTCAGCCGCAAGCTCTCGAACTTTCTGCCCCCTAGGCCCGTGGCGCCGCTCCGCGCCACCACCGTGCCGTCGGCCCGGATAATGAACAGCCGTCTCGCGTCGGCGCTACGGGTCAGTCCGCCGGCTTTCGCCAAATAGCCGCTCACGGTCGTCCCGCGCTCATGCAGGAACGTGTTGGGGTTGAATACCGACCCGATCACGTGCACCGTCGAGGGGCGCGGAGGCACATACAACCGGTCGCCGTCTTCAAGCGGCAGCGCCAGCAGCCGCGACAGGTCCGGCTTGTCCGGGTCGAGTTGCAGCACGATACGGCCGGTGGCTTGAATGGAACGCAGGTTTTGCACAAACCGGCGCTCGTAAGCGAGCCTCGCGGACACTTCGGCTGCCTTCTCGCTGGTCATCACCGCCAATTGATTGCGGGCGATTTCATCGATCTCCCGCTCCAGTTCGTTGGCGAACTGCTCTAGGCGCCGTTGCTGTTCCTGCTTCACCGACAGCCGGGTGAATTCGGCGCCGTACAGATAGGCCTCCCGGGTGAAGCCGCCAGCGCGCGCCACCACTTCCGCCAGCGTCTCGCCCGGCCGGATGTTGTAGATCCCCGCGGTCTGAAATTCGCCCTCCAACCGCACGAAGCGGTTCTGTTGCGCCACCGGAACCCGGATGTCGGCTTGCGAAAACACCGTCACCACATCGCCCGGCCTTAACTCCAGATCTTGACTCCGGTCCTTTTCCAAAACCAATTTGCCGGGATGAAAAGCGATCAACTGCGTGGTCAGGTCCCGCGGGTCCTGCCGCTCGATCACGGCATAGGACCAGTTGATCTCGGGCAGGCGGTGGTCGAGCTTCACCGTCGCGTGCGGCCGCGCGGCTTCGGCCCCGGGCGGTCCGGGAATGGAGTCTTCTGGCGGCGTGAATCCTAAGGTGTTGCGGCGCCGCCAGTAATCGCGCGTGATCAAGGATTCCTTGTCGGGGATGATATCGCTCAGCCGCATCCCCTCGCGGTAGGGAAACCGTCCCGGATTCGCCACGTTGCCGCGCAGCGTCACGGCGTTCTCGATACGCGGGTTGATGGTCATCAAGCGCAGAATGTCGCCGTCGCGCACTTCGAATCCGCTCCACTCCTCGCGCCGCTTCAGCTCGTGCGTCCGCCGCACGCCGCCGGCCGCCACCCTTTCGAGCAGCAGGCGGCCCACGTCGGCGGCAATGGACGGTCCCCCCGCCAGTTCGATCAAATCCGCCACGCTCGCCCGGTCCTTAAACTCATAGATCGCCGGCGTCCTCACGCTGCCTCCCACCGCTGCCTGCGGTCCCGCCGGCGGAATGTAAACCACATCGCCGGGCTCGAGCCGCGCGTCCTTGGTTTTGTCGCCCCGGAGCAGCAGATCGTACAGGTCGATTTCAGTCACCACCGCCGCTCCGCGCTTGAGCTGAATCCGCCGCATCGAACCGTGGGCTGAGGGTCCCCCGCAGGCGAACAACGCGTTTACCAGCGTGCTCATCGCGCTCACCGTATACGTACCCGGCCTCCGCGCATGGCCCATAGCGTAGATTTGGATCGAGCGCAGTTGGCCCATCGTGACGTTCATCTCGAAATTGCGGAACACACGGCTGAGATGCGAATGCAGGAAGCCGTTCAAGTTTTCGTATTTCAGCCCCGCCACCCGCAGGCTGCCTACCTGGGGTATGTAGACTTCGCCCAACCGGTCCACCGGCAGGGAAAGGTTCAGGTTCACCTGTCCCCATACGCGCAGCAGGATTTCATCGCCGGGTCCAATCGAGTATTCAGCCGTCACCGGAATGCGGTCCACGGGCGCAAAGGTGGCGGGAACGTGTTCGAAGAGCGGCGCCCCGTAAATGGGCAGCGAATGGCCGAGGGAGGACGCCGCCAGGCGTTGCAGTTCCGTCCCATGGCCGTCGGATTCGCGTACCGGCGCCGGAAGGGGCTTGGGTTTGTCGGCCTCGGCCTTCTGCGGACCCGTATCGGCGCCGGACAGCGGAGTGACGTCGAGCGCCCGGGGACGCGGTGTAGGCCCGGCATCGAAACCGCCTCCGCCTGGACCCTGACATTCCGGCAAGAACGCCGCCAGCGGCCCCGAACAGGCCGATTCTTTCAGTTTCTCGGTCACCTGCGCCGGCGCCGCCGCGCACAGCAGAAGGATAAAGATGCCTCTCATGGATGTTCTCCAACGCCCGCGCCCTGGGCGAACGGCCGCCACACCAGTGCAGTCCAGCCGGACACGGTCCGTTTCGGTCCGCCCAGAGCGGGTACCCAATAGCGCTCCACTTGAAAGAAGACTTCCGCCCTAAGGCCGGGACGCAGGTCGAACACTGCCTTTACGCTGCCGCGCGTGTCGCCCGCACCGCCCGGCAGGAACGAGCCGTCCACTTGCCGGCGCCGGAAGCCGAATTCGATCCGTCCGCCTCGGCCCGCGCGGCATCCCGTCCAAGCCTGATACGCGCGCCCGGCGCGTCCCACCCAACTGCCCACCAACGCCCCGGCGTTGGTGTTTCCCGAGCGGTACTGGCCGTTGTAATAGTTCAGGTTCCAGCTCGAGCCAAGCGGAATCGTGCTGACGGTCTCCACACGCAAATCGAAACGTTCCCAACCCGGAATCCGCGTCAGATGGATGCCCGGACTCACCCCGGCGCGGCGCGGCGCCGCCAGCGGGGACGGGTCGTCTTCCGAGTACGAATCGGCGTACAGGATCAGCCTGTCCCTCAGCCCAGGCAGGCGGTACCGAAAATCGAACCCTCCCTTGCGGTCCCCGGGATCGTTCGGATCAACAGGTCCCGGCGCCGGAGGGCTGGTCAGGCTGCGAAAGTTCCGCAGGAACGACCCCACTGTAATCGGGTGCCCCTCTCCCCAAAAAATGGACCACCGCGTGAATCCCAACTCCAGGTTCGGCGTGGTCTTGAACGAAATCTTTTGCGCGTTGAACCACGGGCGCGAAGTGTAGCGGTGCCCAGCCAGCCTGCCGAGCACGATTTCCGCCCTCGCCGGTCCCAGCCGCGCCAGAACCCACGGCAGGCGGAACGGATGGAGCGACGACAGGCGCGCGTTCCACGTGGCTTCGGCGTTGGCGCTGAATGACAGAGGCATATCATAAGTCGGCCCCCACCAGAGTCCCTGCTTACCCACGCTGAAAGCCGCATTGCCGAGGCGTACTCCGACGTAGCCTTCCATCAGCCGCCCGCGGTTGGCGCCCCGGGGCGCCCGCCAGGGCTCTTCGGGAGTGCCGTCCAAACGGGCGGTCAGTGCGTTGACTCTTGGGTCATAAGCGGGCGGAGCGGCGGCTCGCTGATGCTCCGTTTCCCAATGGGCGAACCACCGCCCCCGGCGGGCGCTCGCCCGGAATCCGGTCACCGTTTGCCAGCCCTCGCCGTAAGGACGCCCACGATCCCCAATCCAGGTCTGCCCAAAATGCCAGCCGTCGGTTAGAGGCTCGCCCAGAACGCCGCCTATTCGCACATAAACGTTCACATTGTGAACACCATTCCGCTCTGCGTGCTGCGCCAGTTCTTTTTCGGCAAGATCCGTGAGATAGGCGGCCTCTGGGTTGCTCCCGTCGAGCCGCGCCCGGGCCTCCGCAAGTTGCCGGCGGCACTCCTCGACGCTCCACGGGCGCAGCGCCCAAACCTGCGAAGGGATGTACCCCATCTCGCCTAGCCGTTCCAAAAGCGGGTGGAGACGCGAGTCGAGCGGGACGTTTTGAGCGCATGCCGCTGCGGCGGCGCAGAGGAGGATCAAGCGCCTCATGCCAGATGCACCATGCTTTTTCCCAACGCGAAGCGCTGCACGACGAGGGCGGCTATGTCGAGCGGGTTCAGCCTGCCCGGCACGGCGGCGGCATGTTGAAGCGCCCGGCGCAACACCGCCGGCGCGCTGCGCCAACCGGTGAAGGTCATGGCGTTCCTCAGGTAGCTCAGAAGGAATACGGACTTGGCTCGCGTCCAATTCACAGGCTTTCCGCTAAGCTGCTGAGCCAATTGAAGTTGCCGGAAGTGGTCGGCCATGAACGAGTCCAGCCCCGAGGAACAGAACACACGTCCCCGGCGAGCCAGCCAGGCGCAAAACGGCGCCTTGGTCACCGCCACCGGACCTTGCGCCGTGGCGAGATACTCCAGGGTCGCGTCCATGTCCGTCGTGAGCGGGCGGCTATCGTCGAACTTGGGCAGCCCATCGCCGCGCAGGCGGTACATGTTGGCTTGGAGCGGCGTAATGGGCAGACTGCCAAAATGCATCAGTGCGCCCAGGAACTCGCTCGGCGCCGCGACTTTCGCTTCCCCTTCGATCGAGACGCGCGGAGACCATCTCAGCACCCGGGCGCTTTCGTCGACAATCAGATACGGCGCGAATCCCAGATCCGCGCCGCTTTCTATCATCAGTTCCAGCAGCCGCTCGGCCGCCGTTCCGGGAAGCCACGTGTCGCCGGCGAAGAGGAACGTCACGAAATCAAACCCCATCTCCGCGGCGGCTTCGACGCCCCGGTTCCAATTGCCGACCCGTCCAAGGTCACGGGAATTGCGGAAGACGCGAACCGGCAGGCAGCCCACGGTGGCAGGCAGCGACTGCGGAGCGCCGTCCTCCGAGCAGTTGTCAAAAACCAGAACCTCCGCCTCCGCGCCGGTGAGCGAAGATTGCCCGCAAGACAGCACCGTGCGGCGCAACAGCTCCCCGCCATTGCGCACCGGGACGACAATCGCCAACCGCCCGTTCATCGCCGGAAAGCCTCCACTTCCTCGGGCGTTCCCAGCGGATGAACCGCCTGGGCGGGTATCAGGCTCAGGAACACCTCGCCGCCGCGGGCGATGAGCGTGTTGTACATGGGAGCGATGTATCGCTCCCCCTTTTCACCGCCACCCCCCCGGGCGAAATGGCTGTGGTAGATGTCCTCGAACAATTCGAAGGAGCGGAACCAGTACAGACCCACCGTGGCGTAAGGCGAGATGCGGCGCTTTTCCGCAGTTTCAACCACCCGCCCGTTCCCGTTCAAGCGGACAAAGCTCCAATGGCTCCCTTCCGCCTCAAAGCAAGGTATCCATCCATCGCCCCGGGCTTCTTGCGGCGCCAGAAGCCCGGGTTCGACATGAGTGTCGATGTTGTAGACCAGCATGGGGGCGGAAGCGTCCGAAAGCCTGCGCCCGGCAAGGAGAGCGGTGGTGGCTTGCCCGTCGGTGAGTTGCGGAATGTGGATGATCTTCAGCCGGCGTATGCCGAGCGCGGCGCTCTCCCGGACGATAAACGCATCCGGTTCGTGTTCCGGGCGGGCGGCGAACACAACTTCAACTGTTGGTTGAAGAAAATCGCGCAAGCTTAACAGAGCCCAAGAGAACAGGTTTCGGTCACGAACCTCGACTTTGAACTTTGGTTGCGTATATCCAGCGCGGCGGAAACGCTCGCCGCGCTCAAATACGAGCCCAGCCTGCTCAGCGCCGCCCTCTATGACCGGACCGGGCAGTTGTTCGCCCAGTATGCGCGCCGCGGCTACCAGCGGTCGCCGCCCGCGACGACGCCGGCCGCGTCGAGCACCTGGACCGAGTGGGTGCAGACGTCGGGGACGTAAACTCTCCCGAAGCCGTCCGCCGACAGGCGCGCCGACGGACACTCGCAGCTCGAACTCTGGGGCTGCGGAGACATGCCGAAGTATTGCCACAACGCCCCTTCGATTACGATCCTCCCCTTCGATTGGGGAGGCTGGTCCGAACTGCGTGTGACTGCTGTCCTGGAGGACGGGCGCAGGCTGGTAGGAAAACTGAGAGGCTCCAATGAAGAGAACGCGCGGCTTCCGAAGCGCGCAGCCAATTCCTTCATCGCCGATCAATGGAAAACAGAGAAGCGGGCGGCCGGCGCCGACAATTCAGATGAGGATTCCATCCCGGCCGGCGATGGCGCCAAGGGCGATGGATTGACCCTCTACGAGGAGTACCGCGGCTTCTATGAAGATGGCAAACACATCGAGGGGGACCCTGCCCGCAAAGACTACTTCATCCGCAACCGGACAGGAGGCCTTGCGATTCCGGGCATCGCGTTGTTTCAACGTCTATCCAAACTCGCGGTGCACCACAAACTTGGGCTGCTGGAGTTCCCGGCTTCGCGAGTGATCAACGGCAACCGCAGGCAAGGTCCGCACATCGTGGATCAACATGGCGTCATCATCCTGGTGGATCCTGACCTTTCCGGCGCCTACATGGCCGTGGGCGGCCCAGGCAACCCGAAGATGATTCGATCGATCAGTTTAGTCAATACGGCGGCGAGCGAAGAACCCGGATATCTGGCCTCAACCGTGGCCCACGAACTGTTCCATGCGGTCAACGTCTGGCATCACGGAGAAAGGGATGAAGAGCGTGTTTGGAAGAGTTCAAACGGCTTAACCTCGGAATTATTGGGGGATGCCGATCCGCGGCCAACCAGGATCCGCGTCTATAATGAACCGGACCGCGACGTGACAGACTTCTATGACGACTATTTTGCCGGCCCGCCCGAGAAGCAGCACACGATGTATATCGGACGAAATCGCGGACAGCACTCCGGTGTGGAGGATTGCGTGATGCGGTACGACGTTTCACAGGCATACGAAAGCGACTCGGCGGTGTCTGTCCGCTATTTCATTTCGGGAGAGAAGGTGGGGAAAGGGTTGTGCACTTCGGCGCGGGGAACCGGCGTAAACCAGGAAGGCAGGATTCCGCAATCAAGGTACGGGCCGGCGTCGGAGGGGCGAGGCAATTGCGCCGCCCAGATCCTGGTGACCGATGCTGTGACCGCGGTGCGGAGGTGAAGATGATGATCCAACGCGCGCATTGGCTTCTGCTGCTCGCCGGCTGCATCGCATGGCCGCAAGAGAAACCGGTTGAGATTGGGGTCTTCATCAACGATGCGAATTCAGTCAAGGCGTATCGCGGCTGGCCGCTCATCCTGCGGACCGACGCGGTTCTCATCGAGGAAGCCGGAAATCCGGTCTCCCTGGGGGGCGAATTGCCTGCGGTGGCGGTCTTTTCCTCGAGCGGTTCCGCCCTTGAGTGGGCATGGGAGTCCGTGACGAAGTTCGAGGGTCCGGTCACTCTGGATGAGGACTTCGCCTCCGTCCGCGCCCAATGGGTGCTCGGCCGGGACCGGACTGCCGCTCTCGACCCCGGCGTCTACGCCGTGCAGGTATCCTGGGGCGGCTTCGTGTCCAGTGTTTTGGAAATCGAAGTCGCCGATCCGCCAGCGGCGCCCGGGAAGCCGGAGCGGGTTCTCTTGGCTCGCCTGGCGGGTGAAGCGGAGTTGCTCAGAGGCAATGCCCAATCGGCGGTTGACTTGCTCAATGAGGCCTTGGCTGAGTTTCCGGATGAGATCCCTCTGCTGTCGTTGAAGGCGTCTGCTCACGAGGCGGCGGGACAACTCAACGAAGCCTTGGCGACCGTTGAGGACGCGCTGGGCCAGTTCTTCCGCCAGTTTCCAGACGTCGATCATCCCCCTGCTGCCTTGCTCCGGACTCAAGGGGCGCTGCTCCGCAAAATCGTCGAGTCGGATAGACCCTAGATGGCGATGGGCAGAGGCGCCTGCCGGGCGGACATCGATTCATGCCCGGAGCAGGAGGCGGGGATTGGAGGAGTTAGGGCCCGCCCGCGGGAAAGCCAGACAGCCGTGCCACTCTCAGCAGAGCGCCTCTGTGAGGCTGTTCGACAGGAGCACGGCCGGGCGTGAGTCGGGCTGATGCCCGAAAAAAACTCTAGGGCTTGAACCTTGCCTGGAAACTCTCATACACCCCAGGTCCCTGCTGATTCAGCCAGATGCCAGCCAGCTCGGCGCAGCGCTCCAGATTGCGGAACTGATGCGGCGCGTTGTTGCGCTTCCGGTAGGCCTCCAGGAACGGTTTGATGCGTTCATAGACCACCAGAAACTCGAGCGAGTTCTGGATGAACAGATCCTTGTTGAGGATTCCGTTGACCACAAAGCTGGCCGCCATCTCCCAATAGGTGGCGACCATCCGGAAATACGCGTTGGTCTCCGAACCGGCCGGGCAGAGGGCGTCAAATTCCTCGAGGCTTTTCGCCTTGAACTCGGAGACGAACCAGGCGCGCGCGGCGCGGAGCTTCTCCTCGCGGCGCAGCTCGTAGAGCTTCAGGATGAGGGAGGCGTCTTCGTGGGTCATCAATCCCGATTTTAGCCGTTTGATAAACTTCGAAAACGATGTCTGGGTCCAACGTCTATCCCCCCTCGCCCGAGTTCAGCGCCCAAGCCCATGTTGGCTCGATGGAGGCTTACAAGGCTCTCTGTGAGAGAGCGGCGGCGAACCCCGAGCAGTTCTGGGCGGCGCAAGCGGAAGCGGAAGTGGAGTGGTTTGAAAAATGGAGCCACGTGTTCGAGTGGCAGCCCCCCTTCGTCAAATGGTTCGTGGACGCCAAGCTGAACGCGTCGCACAACTGCCTGGACCGCCATCTCGCCCGGCGCGGCGAAAAGCCGGCGATCCTGTTCGAGGGAGAGCCCGGCGACAAGCGGACGATCACCTATCGCGAGCTCCACGCCATGGTCTGCCGGTTCGCCAACGTTCTCAGGAGCCGCGGGCTCAAGCCCGGCGACCGCGCGATCGTCTACATGCCGATGATCCCCGAAGCGGTGGTGGCGATGCTCGCCTGCGCGCGCATTGGCGTGACACACTCCGTCGTGTTCGGCGGCTTCTCGGCCGAGGCGCTCA